>ERZ1645192.847-NODE-847-length-25634-cov-10.593847_pt1 | contig 25634 bp, 19 predicted proteins | sample MGYA00575354_ERZ1645192 | MGnify/ENA primary metagenome ERZ1645192 (study PRJEB40844, sample SAMN11349763) | freshwater sediment metagenome | isolation source: river sediment | host: Sediment | place: India: Faizupur Khadar , New Delhi | collected 2017-02-21 ... | reverse complement strand
TTGAGTTAGACTCATCAGTGACTGAAACAAGGTCGTAAACTGTTGTGGATGTAACTGTCGGGGTGAAAGGAGCAAATGGGGTACCGCTGACAATTCCGGATACTGAACGGTCGGAGCCTGAATTCTCTTTGTAAACAATTGTATAGGGCCCCGTTCCTGTCGTTGCAGTCCACGTTAACAGTCCTGCTCCCGATTCGCAAAATGGGCCGTTTGCATTAAGGCTGCCCTGAGGATCCTGTCCCAGGACTTTTCCTGCAAACAAGGTCAGGAACAAAACCAATATTGACAAATTTCTTTTCATTTCAATATACCCTTACTGATGTATTAAAATCTGAATTTCAGGAAGCAGATCATTGAGTTATTCTCATAGCTGTTGCTTCCGGCCACGATAATATTATCTGCTCTGTCGGAAACGACATCATTTGCTGACTGAATGCCTGTTCCGCCTGTGATCTTCTTCCTGTTCTCAACCGGTGTTCCTGAAGCATCAATAGAAAATATGAGCATCCTGGCAGAAAGGCCTGTTCCAAATTGTCCGGCCAGAAGAAATGAGTTCGACTTATACCTGCACATAGCCTTAATGGTATATGGCGTTTTTATCGTATTCGATGGTTCTATGTCGAGGATATGTTGATACTCAGGCTCTGCGTCGAGATCAGCAGTCATTTTCCACAGATACCCCTGCTGGTCGGTTATTCCAGTACCTATAGTTCCGGCGATCATATATCCGTCATTCAATACTTCGAAATCGGAGGCAGTTTCATTTTTAACTCCTCCTATAATCTTTGGTTCCACAGTAAACCCGTCGGAATTAAGCCTGACAATCATAATGTTTGTTCCTGCCTGTTCTGAAGAAGGTCTGTCGGATCTGTCAGTTGTGCCCACAATGATATAGCCGCCGTTCATTCCCGGTTTTACTGCTACACCCTCATCGTTACCAATAAAACCCACAGCAGGGATCTCTGCCAGTATATCGAGTTGTTTGTTCAGCCGCAGAAGAAGTATATCTTTTTTCCCTGCTGCATTACCGGTGACTTCTGTGGCAGGTTCCCTTTTTACATCAGTGGTTGCCAGCACAATAAAACCTTCTGTTGTTTCTATTATATCGATACCGTACTGATTTCCCGCTGCCGGAAATATTTTTGTCCTTATCTGTGAAAGGTCGGCATTAAGGTGAATTACAATTATATCTTTTTGTGAGTTGGCACCGATGACGTAGCCTGTTGAAATTACCGAACCGTCATTAAGCACTTTGATCTTTGCCGCCGAGCCTTCGGTCGTGCCGAAAGTCATCATCTGACCAACCAGGTTTCCGTCGTTACCGGTTCTGATTATACCTGCTTTTTTCAACGGATTCCTGCCGTCAATACTGTCGGTCAGCTGTCCGCACAGGTAATAACCATCTTCAGCAGCAGCAATGCCAAAACCAGAATCTTCATAAGCTTCGCTGAAATATTTCAGAATGGTATCTTCATCGGTAACTCCTTTTTCACATGAAGCTAACAGAACAAGGACCAATGCAGCCAAAATTCTTCCTTTCATCTCCTGTTACTTTCTTTTTGTAGGTTTATAAAATATCTGTGTGTAGCCCAGGCTGATACACATGTCATTTAAATTATATTTATCATCCTTATAGCCGTAGCTTTCCAGGATTCCAGCTGATTCTCCTTCCCTGATCACCTGATTGTAAAGTCCAAAATTCCCCCTGACTTCAAAATTGACATACCCTCTCGGAATTTTATACTTCACGCCAATACCGGCCTGGCCGAAAAGATCCATCTTAATCCTCGAATCCTGCCTGTCGACATTGAAAATGGTTTGCGTAGTAAAGTTCTTAACCCCTATCTCGTCAAAAGAGACTTTCTTGGCGGTTGTCTGAAGGTTGAATGCGGGTCCTGCGCCTGCGCGTGCGTATGCAGTAAGTTTGCCAAACGATGCGATCTTATAGGTGACTGTAACAGGTATCTCAAGCCTGCTATGAACTTCACTGTAATCGGCGACTGCGAAATCGAAGAGCAGTTCTGAACTCGATAAAGAGAAGCTGGAGTATCCTGGTTCGATATTGACTTCCAGCACGGGATTAACCATATATTTTGCTTCGAGCGAAATAAACAGGTTCAGTTTATTCTTATATTCCTTAGGCGTCGGTGTTCCCGAAACAGATTCATGATCAACGAATGTCACAAAAGGGAGGTTGGTTCCTGCATGCAGTACAAGCTGCAGCACCGGTTTTACGTTGAAGTTATTATAAAGGTAAACAAAGCTTGCATGGTCTGTCGGGCTCAGCTGGTATTCAGGATTTGTTTTCAGGAACTGCAGCATTGCTGAATCAGCCTCACGTATCTTATCATCGAGAAGGTAAGCCTGAATGAGGAGCTTATAAGCTGCAAGCTGCTCCTCACGCTTGAATCCCGAACGCATGCATTCACGAAGTGCATCAGGGATCTTTTCAACCTGGCCCCTGTCGTATAATGATTGTGCCTCTTCGAGCTTCCTGGCACAACTGGTGGTCTCCTGACAAAGAAGGGCCGCAGGTGTGGCAAAAAGGAGAAACGCCTGGAGCAGGATAACCTTTAACGGAAATGATGAATTCATCGTATCGATTCCTTTATCTGACAACATTTACCTTTATATTATAGTCTTTTTCGGTGCAGGTCTTTTCCAGTGGTATATCCTTCCCTACATAGGTATTCCATTCCTCCTGGTCAAGATTCCTGGAGACAAGGGTACAGATGTCTTTTGCCAGGTAATCGACATGTGTCGGCCTGCTGACAATATTCTTCTCCTGTGCCCATGTACCTGACACAATCAGCTGTCCGTCGGAACTGAACTGGATCATCAGAACGAATGCCTTATCGTCGGTGAATGTCACCGGCGGCTCTGTAAGATCATTTATGTTATTATAAATCTTAAGTGATTTGTCCTGGCTTGCAGTTGCCATCTGATCCAGTACCGGGTTAAACTGGATATCCGTTATCTGAGCGTTATGTGCCTTGACGTTTGATATTCTTACCCGTTTCTCAATATCCCACAACTCGACATTCCCGTTCTGGTCACCGATGGCCAGTGTATTGGCATTGGGCCTGAACTGTAAAGTTGTAATCTCTTTCAGATCGGTGGGAAGCCTGAAATTATCTGATACCGATTCAGGATCCCAGAGGATAACATTCCCTTTCTCACTGATACCGGCAAGATATTTTCCGTTTGAAGAAATGTCAATTGATACGATTTTATTCCCTCCTGCAGCAATATCAGTACTGGTTCGGGTGGCAAGATCCCATTTCATGACTTTGCCGTCGAGAGCGGCCGAGTAAAGATATTTCCCGTCAAATGAAAAGATCAGAGACTTTACTACACCTGCATGCCCTGAAAGTGTATATTGTACACTACTTCCTTTCAGCGGTATCATACGTATGGAAGAACTATTGCTTCCGCAGGCAAGCCAGGAAGCATCAGGACTGACTGCCAGTACTTCAATTATATCGGTTCCTGAATAAATTACCTGGTAAGTCTGTTCTTTCCCGTCGAGTGTCCACTTCAGCACTTTATTATCATAACCAGAAGTATAAAATTCACGCTTCCCGGGGACAAACGCGATGCTACGTACCCCATTATGAGTAAATGTCTTGTAATTCACGTTCCCAAATTGCCGTGCCACATCATACAATCCGTTGTAAATATCTGCATCATTGGGCAGTCCGTCGTTTTTCTTATTGAAAAGGTATGCCTGGTATGCAAGTAATGTCTTGAGGTCCTTCTGCACTGTATCGACCTGCAGCGATTTTACCGCAATCGATTTTCCTATTGAAAGCATTCTCCTGCGGAGTGCATCGTTTTTTGCAAGCCGTTCCTGTTCTGCGCTCAGGAGGGCTCTCTCCCTTGCTCTCCTGGCCGAATCGGCCTGTTCGAGGGCCGATTTCTCAGCTGCTTTTGCCAGGGCTGCATTCCTCTCTGCCCGTGTCTGCTGTCTTTGGGCATTATCTTTCTGAATCAGGGCTTCAGCCTCGCTTTTTCGTGCTGCTATGGCGCTGGAGTCTGCTAAAGCCCTGGCTATCAATGCTGAATCTTTTTGTATCTGGGCAAATTGTTCCTGGCGCTTAGCCTCATTTGCATTTATCTCAGCCTGTACGGTTGCCTTGTCGGCGGCTATCTTCTGTACGAAGGCAAAAAGCATGAATCCGCCTGAAATTATTGCAGCCCCTCCAAGGATCATCGCAACGATCCTTGTCCGCCGTATCTGGCGTTTCTGAAGCCTGATCTTTGCCTCCTCCTCATCGAGATATGCTTTCTCGCTGGTATGAAGGTAAACCATAGCTCGCTCAAAAGCAGGATCATATCTCTGTGCCCATGTAAGTGTTGGTTTCTGCTGGTCGCGCCAGTTTATGGATAGCTGGAGATCAGGAGGCCTGAGCAGGCTGGCTTTCCCCTGCTGGTACATTGCCGAAGCTTCCGACAGACGAAGGTACATCTGAACCGAGGCTGCCTCATTATCGACCCAGTCCTTAAGCCTGTCCCAGAGCCTCATCAGGCTCTCATGAGAAAGGTCTATAATGGAATCTTCGTTGAGTTGTATATCCTGCCTGGGCGTAAGAAATGAGCGCGAGGGGATACGGAATCTTTCAACGACATCGAACAGCTCTTCGGAAGTGCACTGAATTACTGATTTTAATACAGTCACACTCGAGGGGTGACGTATTCCTTTATTGTCGGCACCCTTTTCGGTGATCGTCTTGAACAGTTTCTCACATATTTCCTTGCCCCGCGGCGTCAATTCCTCATAAGCCTCGTTGGCATGACGCGACATGGCATCGCTCATCGTCCCAACAGAGTCATAGTCGGTATGGCTCAGCGCCCGTCCCGGGTCGTCGAGTTCCTGCCAGTACGTCCATGTTCTCATCAGGGCATGTTGCAGAACAGGGAGCTGGTCGGTACGGTCGCCGATATCGCCGAGGATGGTCTCAACGAGGTTTTTGTCGATGGTAGCTCCTGCATACTTTACCGGGCCTTCGATAACCTGCCGGTAATTCTCACGGTTCATATGAGGGACCAGGTAATTGCTATTATTAATCAGTTGGGTGAGTCCCTGGTAATGTGCGCATTCCCCGATAAAGTCGGAGCGCATGGTAATTATTGTATAAATATTTGAAGAGGTCTGGTTTACAGCGTTAACTATCTTCCCTACAAATCCTGCGGCCTGTGCGCCTTTATCGCCTCCGGCGCTGAGGGTGCTGTATCTGAACAATTCTTCAAACTGGTCGATTACAAGGAGTACCTTTTCATTTTTTGTGATCAGGTACTTGCTTATCGTATTGGTAATACCATCGGGCGAAAGGTGCATATCGAGGACGATGCTTTCGGGAGCCACTTTCTGCAAACCGGTCTCGACAAGATGTTCCGATATTGATACGCCCAGATTTCCGAAGGGATCATTCCCCGGCCTGAACATTATTATCCTCCAGAACGAGGAATCACTCTTCTCATAATCTCTTATCTGTGGTAGCACCCCGCAATAGATCAGGGATGATTTACCGGTCCCTGAAGCCCCTATAACAGTAATAAAGCGATTTCTGAGAAGCTTATCCAGCACCTCCCTGCTCTCATTCTCACGTCCGAAGAAGAGGTCGCTCTCTTCGGGAGCAAAAGGCCTCAGCCCGGGAAAGGGATTGAATTTCAGGGCCTCACTTATTGATCCCATAACCGAAAAGTATATCGTTACTCATTAAACTCTGATTCCTATAACAAGAATATCATCAACCTGCTCGTTCCTGCCTTTCCAGCTGTTAAGCCTTTCCAGAAGGATATCTTTCTGTTCTTCCATCGGCTTGTCGCTCACTTCAACCAGCAGATCCTCAAAATGCTTATACATGAATTTCTTGTTTTCAGGACCTCCGAACTGATCGGCATATCCGTCGGAGAACAGGTAGATACAATCGCCATCCGACAGAATGATCTTATTGTTTTTGAACAGCTGTGGTTCTGATCCTTCAAATGCGCCAATAGGGAACCTGTCGCCTTTATATTTGATAAGCTTCTTCTCCCTGACCAGGTAAAGCGGATTGTTGGCTCCGGCAAATTCAGCCTGACGTGTACTCATGTCAAGTATGCAGAGCGCCATATCCATCCCGTCCTTAATCGATCCCGAGCTCTTATTTTCATTAAGGGTTGTAATGACTCCCTTGTTCAGCTCGTCGAGAATGACACTTGCCGACCTGGCTTTTCTGACGTTTACAACATGGTTCAGCTGGTTGAAACCGACAATTGACATGAATGCTCCGGGTACACCATGACCTGTGCAGTCGACTGCCGCGATCATAAAGAGTCCTTCGGCTTCGTGGACCCAGTAAAAATCGCCGCTGACGATATCCTTCGGGAGATAAAGTATAAAGTAATTCTGAAGATGTTCGCCGATCAGATTAAAGGAGGGCAGGATAGCATTCTGTATCCTGCGTGCATAATGTATGCTGTCCATGATATGCTTCTTCTGATCCTCGATCTCTTCTTTTTGTTTTTCTATTCTCAGGGTACGTTCTTTTACTTTTTCTTCAAGCTCATAATAATAGCTTTCCAACTGGGCGATCATCATATTGAACTTTTCCGACAGTCGGGTAACCTCGTTATTGCCAGTAACCTCGGCACGTTCGCGCAGGTTCCCGTTCGTTATCCTGTCGACATTCTCGACCAGTTTCTTTATCGGCAGAGTGATCACCCTGGTTTTCCGGTAAATAAGGTATGCCACAGTTATTAGGGTGATCCCGAAAACGACAATAAAAAAGAGGGCTTCGCGCCTGAAAAGGGCTTTCTGCTGTGTTACATCCGAAATGATCCTGATCACAGAGCCTTTGTACAGGTTTGAGGCTGACCGTTCCACATAGATATACTGGAACTGGTACCATCCTCCCTCGTTACGTTCCACGATTGTTGTATCCCTGTTCTGGAAGGCGGCAAGGAGTATCTCGTCGTGGGCAGGCCACTCGAAAACATCCTTGTTCATGCTGAACGGGTGGTCGGCCATCAGGAACAGTTCCACGTCGATGATTCCCTTCGACTCATTTTTTATTTCGCTTTTTGTCTCTTCAATAATGTTGATTATCTCATCAGCCTTCTTTGAATATGCACCCAGCTCAATAATATATTTCCTGTCGTAGGTCGGCTGGTAGGTATATTTTTTAGGACGTTTGGTCTTCGATTCAATGGCAAAAAGGTCTGTAACAAAATCCTTGTTCCTGAAAATATCGAGAAGATAATTCTGAAACCTTTCACCATAAGTGTACAGGTTGCTGCCGAAATCCTGGGCAAAGGTTGTATTGATCACCACCCCGTCGCGCCGGATGATATATATATCCTCATTAACGGGATCCATCCCGATTTCGTTTGCTATCTCTCTCAGATTGAGCTTGTCGAGATTGTCGGTATTGGCAAAATATTTATTTACCAGAATATTGCTGAAATTCTTCAACCTGTTATCCACTTCTTCATCGATAAGCTTGAATGACGCATCCTGGAATTTCAGGATCTTTGTGATCTCATTCGACAGCAGCTTGTTCTTTTCTTCGGTCTGTGTGGTAAGTATGCGTCGTGTTCTGTAGAAGTTGTATGCGGCAAGGACGAGCAGAGCCATCAGCGTTGGTATTACAATATTGAATACCAGCTGCTTAAAAATCGTTGTCACCCTTCCCTTGGCCATATAGATTCAGTTTAATGACTAATGTTCTCGATATAATTCAATATGTTGACTGCTTTATCAGGAAAATGGTTATTGTATTCTTCCACAGCTGAAAGAGGAAGTAAATAAAAGGATCCGTTACCCGGGGCATCTTCACCTGCCATCTTCTGCACATTGTTTTTATCAACCAGCCTTACACTTTGTTTGTCGGCGCTCCATATAATAAAACCATCTTCGGGTGTTTTAATTCCTGAGTATCCTTTTTCGGCATAAATCAGGGAGCCCGCCAGGTTTAACATATCTTCTTCGCAGGAATCACAGAAGCATGTGGTCAGGAATATGACCTTGTTGTATATAAGATCGCCTTCCGGCATAGTGCCTGCTGCAATTCTTTTGAGCCTCTCATGTGCAGCAGGTGGTATCCTCGGGCTGACCTCCCGGTAAAGATCCCCACCTATTTGTAAAAGCAGCCGGGCCGCCTCTTCCTGGAGAATAAGCTCAGGACTGAAGAGAAGGGCGATTATTGATTCTTTAAGGTATTTTGAATCAGTTGTTTTTATTGTTCTCAGCACACAAGCCCTTATCCAGATACCAAGAAGATTATAATCGCGGTTAAGGATATCTTCGATGAGCTTACCGTAATCTGGTACCTCCCCCGGGAAAAACTGGAAGAGATGCTTAACTTTTTCTTCGTCGGGAATTACATCAAGAAGAGGAATTATTTTTGGTTTCACCGAATCATCTATCACCATGTCGATCATCTCGAGTGCATAGTTGACGCTTTCCACAGTTCCTCCCTGCAGATTCTCACGTATCCTGGTAATCGAGTTCTTATCATAAGTTATTGAAAGAAGAGAGAACAGGAACCTGTTCCATCTCTCGATCTCTTTCTCAAGCTCATCGGACAGGAAAGTGTCGGCATTGCGCTTAAGGACGATCTTTGCCGAGAGGTTCCAGGTCATCACTGCAACAACATCGGAGATCATCTGGTGGAGCTTGTCCTTTTCATCTTCTTTCGGAACAAAACCACAATCGGAAAGGTTGCGAAGCGTTGTTTCCCTGATGAGCCTAGAATTCGACCACAGTCTTGAGAAAAGGAAGGCCTTGTTCTCGTTGTCACAGTTCTCACCCAGGAGTCTTATGATGAGTCTGCAGGTATTTATGTTCCCAGACGATAAAAGATAAAACCTCCGGAGTTCTTCATCAGCCTCTTTACCGAAGCTTCTAAGAACATTAACTGCATCATTGCCGAGTATCGGAATATTTATCGACTGAACGACTTCGGGAAGCATATCGGCCATCCTGAATTTACCTATCATGAACAGTGCGAGCCGCCGCGATTCCGGTGAATTATCTCTCAGTAGCCTGAGTATCTGAGTGGTCTGGGGTGTCTTCGTACTGGCAAGCAGATGCCTTGCAGGGTTGATCTTTTCATCCCTGGGATCATATCCCGATGAAAACAGCTCAAGGCTTTCAACAGATTTCCCTGCCCGCAAAGCAAGGTCTTTGTCGCCGGAATTATCGCTTAAAATCTTTTTCAGCGCCGGAAGCAGGTTTATATCTTTTGAAAAATCAGCCTCCTCGATAAGAGCAGACAGGTATTCTCTGTTTTTATTTTTAAGATTGCCCAGGTTCCCCGCGACAAGGTTGTAATAATCATTCTTTATTTCGAGTGATACTGAAAACCGGTTTTTATGTTCTTCAGCAGCATGATCAATCACAATGTCCTTTTCTTCATCCTCGCCGGCTTCAAGGGCTTTCCTTATTGAATTCCTGTAACCTGAATAGAGCTTAAATGCAAGGTATATCCACAGGGCAGCAATAAAAACGAGGACGATCGAAAAATGAATAAGGCTTACAAAACTCAGCATTCCCATGCCTGCAAGCACCAGTCCAGATGTGAGGGCTGCAATTTCATTGATGGTTCCGTCCATTCCGGACTGGATTTCGTAGCGGATATCTTCACCGATAGTCTGGTATATGACTTTAAAAGAAGGTGATTCAATGGAATCCTTTAATGATTTGGAGAAGAGGCGGCTCAATGCAAGTAGCATGAAGAACAACAGGAATCCAAGGCCTGCTGCAGGTGTATAACCTTTTACTAAACCTATCACCACGGCTATTATGGTAAATGCTGCTATCAGTACTGGAGAAATGGCCAGGCAGGTGCGTAAGCCATAATTTTTTATAAGATAAGAAAAGACAAAGAGCTTGATAAGAAGAGTAAAGATCATCATGCTCCCTGTGAAGAGGCCAAGGAAACGTGCCATATCATCTTCGGCCGGATATTGTTCTCTTGTCACAGCCATGAAAGAATACTGAACAAAGAATGCTGTCACGACCGAAAGTGCGATGAAGAGAGCCATGGTCCTTATATAGCGGTCGTGGCGGATGACCTCAAACAGCGACCTCTTTTTCTTAGGCGCTTCGGTAGTTTCGCCAGTACCGCCATGAACCAGGCTGAAACGCGATCCGATGATTATCTGTATTACAGAACCTGTCAATACAGCGCCGGCGCTGATAAGAATTATATTGTGGGGTTTGAAGTTCAGTGACAGGAGGATTGGGATAGCATAAGAGCTTATGATCACACCGATTACGAGGCCTGAATCGACAAGGCCAAATAATCTTTTACCCTGGCGGAGTGTAAAGAGCCTGCTTGCTGTACCCCAGAAGCCGAGCATTGCAAGGATATTCAGCGGACCCAGCATGATAAACACCAGCCAGATAACCCATTTCTCAGGAGTAGTCAGAAGGAACAGCCATAGTACCAGAGTACAGGCAGTAACAAAGATCAGGTTTGCTGTGGCAAAATTTCTGAACTGCGCTTTTGCCTGCAGGAATGTATAAAACGACGTAAGGATAATGCCTGCAAGTCCGGAGAGAACATATCCCCGGGCCATCATTTTTTCGTCGAATACTGAGAGGAAGAATGAGTGGGCGCTGATATCAAATGCCCCAAAGAAAATTCCCAGAAATACAGACTGGGTAAGCAGCAGAGAGACCATTGATTCTTCTCCGGGCTCCACACCCAATAAACGAAAAAGTCTGTCATTCATTCTTTTTCCCCGTTTTTTTAAATGCGTACTAAAATTAAGCATTTAATCTTATTTACGGCACTCAGCCATTTTTTTTTTGATGAAACACCAAAAATTGTTGGTCTTGCATTGCAGCCTGAGTGTGCAGGGAATGAGTATCAGACAGCTATCTGTTCTTTAATCAGTTCTATTAACTTCTTGATATCGAAATTTATACCCTCTATAATTATATCTGCCTGGCTGTACCAACGCTCCCTTACTGAAAGAACCCTGGTGATAAATCCGGGAAGATCTTCATCGGAAATATTTTTTATTAATGGCCGCGAAGAAGTTGATTCAAGCAGACGATAAGTCAGCTGTTCCGGTGTCATTTTAAGATAAACCGTTACACCTGTGGCAAGCATATAATCCAGATTATCGCCATGACACGGAGTGCCTCCCCCGGTTGAGACGATAGTGAGATCGCCGGTCCCGATCCGTTTCAGCACCTCAGATTCCATTTTTCTGAAATGCTCCTCTCCGTCAAGCGAAAAAATCTCAGGTATTGATTTTCCGGCAGCTTCTTCAATTTTCCTGTCTATATCGATGAATGTGCAGCCGAGCAATGATGCTATTTTTTTTCCTGCGGTAGATTTTCCGCTGCCCATGAAGCCGATGATATAGACTATCTTTTTGTCTGTCATCAGAGTTCCAGTTTCATCTGGGCCGGGTCGTCATGGGTATGTGACGGCGGCTCCTCGTCGACGTTATCTGAGGCGGCAGGCTTGCTTTCAGATTTCACGACAGGTTCTATCTCCTGGATATTTTCCACCATGAAGCTGGTAAGCCTTTTGCCTTTAGCCTTAAAGCTCTTCACACCTATGAATCCTGCCACTTCGATGATCTCATTATCGCGGGTTTTGTGCTTGCCGCCGAATTTTATTTCAAACCTCGGGTACTCAACCTCAGTAAGGCTTATGAGCTTCGACTCAGGATCCTCGTTTATAAAACACTGTGGCTTCTCCGATTCCTCGATAGTAAACCTTTTCAGGTAATAAAACTTCTGTTCGGCATCCCAGTATATTGCAGAATATACCTTCCCCGGCCTGAATTTTTCGATAACAAGTATATTCTCCTCGAAATGGTTTGTAAGGTCAAAAGTGGCATGCCTGAAGAAACCGTTCTTGGTGATCACCAGTATCTTGTCATCGGCGCTGAATTCTCCAAGGAACAATCCTCTTCCGTCGACATTAAGGCGGAATACCGCATCGTCGAACCAAATCTTCCTTCCTCCAAGTGTTGAAAGGCCTTTTTCCTTGAGCGCCACTTTATGAACAGGGTTCTTCGTAAGTATGTTACCCATCGACGATTTGCCCTTTATATTAAGCTGGCCGAAATCAAACTCAAACTCCAGCTTCTTGAGCCTTGCTTTGGGCTTATGGAATATCTTAATAACCTCTGCTTCCCCGTTCGGGTTGGCGCTGAAATACACTATCTTCGAACCTGCTGTTCCCCTTGTTAGATTGTACTCCTTATCGCGTGTCAGACCTGTCAGGGCACATCTTTTTACCAGCAGCGGACCATCCTTGCCATCCTGGTAAACGACATTGTAGATTGTCCGTTCATCGTTTTTGATAAAGACTGCTGCATGTATAATATCGGCACCAACAAAGACCTTGTCGGAAACCTTAGTAATAAGATATGCACCATCTTTACGGACAACAATTATATCATCGATATCTGAGCAGTCGCACACAAATTCATCTTTCCTGAGCCCTGTGCCGATGAATCCTTCCCTGAAATTGGCATAGAGTTTTGCATTATTGGCCACAACCTTGGCAGCCTGGATGGTGTCGAAGCTCCTGATCTCTGTTTTTCTTTCCCTTCCCTTGCCGTATTTCTTTTTGATCTGCTTGAAATAATTTATTGCATAGGGGATTATGTTCTTAAGGTGATTTTTTACCTCGTCGAGCTCGATCTCAAGCCCTTTTATAAACTCATCGGCTTTTTTTGCATCAAATTTAGATATCCTCTTGATCTTTATCTCTGTAAGGCTGATGATGTCGTCGCGTGTTATGTCGCGAAGCAGCTTCTTCCTGAAAGGCTTAAGCCCTTTATCTATTGCGGCGATGACGGCTTCCCATGTCTCGCAGTTCTCAATATCGCGGTATATCTTCTCTTCGATAAATATTTTTTCGAGTGACGACATGTGCCACTCTTCCTGGAGTTCTTTCTTCCTGATCTCCAGTTCTGTTTTAAGCAGCTGAACAGTCCTGTCGACTGAATGTTTCAATATGTCGCTCACCCCCATGAATGAAGGCTTGCTGCCGTTGATAACACATGTATTTGGTGAGATGGAGTATTCGCAGTCGGTAAATGCATAGAGTGCATCGATGGTCATATCGGGCGATATGCCAGGCATCAGCTGGATTACGATCTCTACTTTTGCAGCAGTATTATCGTCGATCTTTTTGATCTTGATCTTCCCTTTTTCATTTGCGCGAATTATCGACTCGATAAGTGTCGATGTTGTCTTTCCGAAGGGTATCTCTGTAATTATCAGCTCTTTCTTATCGACCTTCTCAATCTTGGCGCGTACCTTAATCACACCGCCCCGCTGGCCGTCATTATATTTTGAAATATCGATCAGTCCGCCAGTCGGGAAATCGGGATAAATGGCGAATTCCTTTCCCTGAAGGTAATCGATGGTAGCATCGATGAGCTCATTGAAGTTATGCGGAAGGATCTTCGATGCCAGTCCGACGGCAATCCCTTCCACTCCCATGGCCAGGAGAAGGGGAAACTTTACAGGCAGTGTGACAGGTTCCTTGTTCCTGCCGTCGTATGAAAGTTTCCAGTCGGTCGTTTTGGGGTTGAAAATTACATCGAGGGCAAATTTCGACAGGCGTGCCTCTATATACCTGGGAGCTGCTGCGCTGTCGCCTGTAAGAATATTTCCCCAGTTACCCTGTGTATCGATGAGCAGTTCTTTTTCGCCCAGCTGGACAAGTGCATCACCTATCGATGCATCGCCATGAGGGTGGAACTGCATTGTATGTCCTATGATATTTGCGACCTTATTGAAGCGGCCGTCGTCCATTCTTTTCATTGAATGGAGCAGTCTGCGCTGTACAGGCTTCAAACCGTCGTTCAGGTCGGGGACTGCACGCTCAAGGATAACATATGATGCATAATCAAGGAACCAGTCCTGGTACATTCCCGAGAGGGCTGTCACCGTATGAAGGGCCACAGGGCCTTCGGGATCAACGCCTGTTCCTGATTCGGGTTCATAATCTTCAACAAGTATCATACCGCACTGCTGTTCTAAAAATTACACTTCTTCTTCAACCGTATCGACCTCTATCCGCAGGTTGTCAATTATAAAATCCTGGCGTTCAGGAGTATTCTTCCCCATATAAAATTCAAGATATCCGTTCACCGTATCCTGTTTCTTCATTCTCACGGGTTCAAGCCTCATATCTTTTCCAATAAAATGGACGAACTCGTCGGGTGATATTTCGCCCAGTCCCTTGAACCTGGTAATCTCAGGGTTAGGACCAAGGGCCTTAATGGCTTTCTGCTGCTCATCGGGTGTATAGCAATACCTCGTTTCTTTTTTGTTTCTCACCCTGAAAAGAGGAGTCTGAAGGATATAAACATGTCCCTTTCTTACAAGATCGGGGAAGAACTGGAGGAAGAAAGTCAGAAGGAGGAGTCTTATATGCATTCCATCGACGTCGGCATCTGTTGCAATGATGACATTATTATAACGGAGGTTCTCAATATCTTCCTCGATATTGAGGGCTGCCTGGAGAAGGTTGAACTCTTCGTTTTCATAAACGATTTTCTTTGTCAGCCCGTATGTATTGAGCGGTTTGCCGCGAAGGCTGAAGACAGCCTGTGTCTCAACGTCGCGCGATTTTGTGATTGATCCGCTTGCCGAATCGCCCTCGGTTATAAATAGAGTAGAATCGAGTTTCCTGTCGTCGTTGGTATTGTAATGTATCCTGCAGTCCCTGAGCTTCTTATTATGAAGGTTCACCTTTTTTGCACGTTCCCGGGCCAGTTTCTGGATCGACGAAATGGCTTTTCGTTCTTTCTCCGAGTCCTGGATTTTCTGAAGGAGTATTCTTGCTGTTTCCGGGTTCTTGTGCAGGAAATCATCGAGGGCTTTCTTAAGGAACTCGACGATGAAATTTCTTACGGAAGGCCCTTCCGGCCCCATATCTTTTGAGCCCAGTTTTGTTTTTGTCTGTGACTCAAAGATGGGTTCCTCGACCTTTATGCTAATAGCCGCTGTAATCGAAGTTTTTATATCGGCTGAATCAAAGTCTTTCTTATAAAAATCCTTGATTGTTCTTATCAGTCCCTCCTTGAATGCAGCCAGGTGTGTTCCTCCCTGTGTGGTATTCTGGCCGTTCACGAAGCTGTAATAATCTTCACCGTATTGTGTTCCGTGGGTAAATGCTATTTCGATATCGTCGCCACGAAGATGGATCAGCGGGTAAAGACCCTCCTTGCTCATGTTCTCATTGAGTAGGTCGGCAAGGCCGTTCCTTGAAAAGAACTTATTTCCATTAAAGTTGATGACCAGCCCCGAGTTGAGGTATACGTAGTTTTTCAGCATGGAGTCTACGTATTCGGAAATGAAGAAGTAGTTTCCGAACATCTCCTCGTCGGGTTGAAAAATTACTTCTGTGCCGTTTTCCTCGCTTGTTGACTTCAGTGGGAAATCTTTTATTGTAAGGCCATGTTCAAATTCGGCTGCTTTTACCTGGCCGTCGCGGAACGATTTTATCAGGAATCGCGACGAGAGGGCATTGACAGCTTTAACGCCAACGCCGTTGAGGCCGACCGATTTCTTGAAAGCCTTGGAGTCGTACTTGGCTCCGGTATTCATTTTAGATACTGCATCATGGAGCTTGCCCAGGGGTATCCCACGGCCATAGTCTCGCACCCGGACCTCCCTGCCGGTAATTGATACTTCTATCTTCTTGCCGAAGCCCATCATGTGCTCATCGATCGCATTATCCATGACCTCTTTCAGCAGTACATAAACTCCGTCATCCTGCGATGAGCCGTCGCCAAGCTTTCCGATATACATCCCGGGACGCAGGCGGATATGCTCTCTCCACTCAAGGGTCTTTATATGCTCCTCCGAATATCCGACAACCGTCATTTTGAGAAAATTTTTGCGCAAATATAAGGATTTACAATGCTCGCAACCGGTCAATTTTTCAACAATTTGACGGATTTCTAATCAATCAAAAAATGACAAAAAGTGATTTCCCTGAATATTTTTCTGATTGATTGACGGTTACCCTGTCAGTAAAATGTTGATAAAAGGGATTTTAAATGAGTGCAGCGGCTACCCTGAACTGTGATTTCCTCTGTATATAGTCGGCATGTGCCAGGTCAAAATCCCATATCCAGCTTTCACGGATCCTCCCTTCAGGAAGTGACGTAAGCAGGGTCTGGTTCTCATGGCTGGTTCCATCAGCATCAATAAGAATCTCAGCAACATCAGATATTATCACTGAAGTATGCTTTTTCAGGAAGGCGATATGGTTCTCCTGCACCCTCTTTCTGAATGTCATGAACTTATCATTACATGCAGAGATTTTTTTCCTGAGCAGTTTTTCGGGAAGTATTTCGAGCTGTGTGAGCAAATTCAGTGAGATGATCATCCCGGGATCATCAGCGGGTATAAACTCCGGGATATTGATATCTTCCAGCGATTTAAGCCTGTTAAAGAACCTCATACCGCCGGCTTTGCTCCATACTTCAGCAATGAGTCCTCCCGACAGGTCGCTCTCCAGAAGTTTTACATTTCCGATTTGTGCCGTCTGCTCAATTACCTCAGGCGGATGTACTATATCGTACAGAGTTATCTGTCGTGTTCGTTCAGACAGTTCTGCCAGCGGGAGCTCCATAAGCCAGCCGCTGCCGAGGACACTGATTTTCTCAGGCTTGACAATGTCGGCTGCCTTAAGAATAAATTCCCTGCACCGCTTCAGATGATCGTCCCAACCGCTGTTCTGATTAAGGTGGCGGTGAATAAGGCCATGCTGGTAGTTGTAATACCCCATCCTGTGAAGAATGCGCCTGTATTCCGGTGATTGCGACATTACCTGTTTTTTTCTGCCCTGAGCTCCTTCATTGCGTCGGTCATCATATTCTGAAATCTTAAAGCAAGCTGATCATGATCGGTGGTCCCGAATTCTTCAGGCGATACCGGGTCGAGAACACGGATCGTTATGTTATGAAAACCACCGAAGATAAGTCCGTGTTTCGGAAGCACGCCTCCGGTCCCTTCTATCAGCACAGGCAGGACAGGAACATTAGCTTTCAGAGCCAGCTGGAATGCACCTCTTTTAAAGAATCCGATCTGGTTGTCAGCTGACCGTGTTCCTTCAGGAAAAAGCATGATTGATGTTCCTCCGCTAAGACACCTGTACGATTCTTCCAGCATTTTCTCCTTGCTCTCCTTATCGCCACGGTTGACAACAATATAATCAGCCATCCAAAGGTACCAGCCAACGAAAGGAACTCTGGTATTTTCAATCTTTGATATCCATTTGAACCGGTAGCGGAGACAATTAACCAGGAGAATGTCAAGTATCGACTGATGATTCGATATTATGACATAGGTGGTCCCCTTTACTGCTTTCTTCCTGCCCTCGATGGTAATCTTCCAGACAGGAATGGCGTAAGAGAGTACCATGGCATGAATGATCAGCATAAAATGTATTGCTTTTCTTTTCCTGTCAAAAGGAAGCGCAAAAAGCCAGACTAAAAAAGAGAGGGGAAAGAGTATGACAATAATACCGGCTCCGACGAGCCATACGATGATAGATCTTAAAATATCCATGCAGCAAAAGTAAGTAATTCTCCCCTTAGAATAATACATCCTTTACCAGGGTTCTCATCACTTCATTTTCGTCAGCGAGAATCCTGTCCAGATCATCCGGCATATGCCTGCATCCGGTCAGCCTGCCGGCAATTGCCGACATTGCCGCGGAACCTTCAATGATACATTCACTTATTATCCCATCACTCACTGAGACAGAACAATGGTGTGTTTTTCCAAAGGCTTCAAATGATTTATTCAGCTGGTATTCTGGTCCGTATGCATAATTCCATTCCCAGCTGCTGTATCTTGTTCCGGCAAGTTCCCTTACTGAGGCTTCCTCGCCGGGTGAAAGCTCCGCAATCGTGTTAAGGGTGTTTCTTTCGAGAAAGAAATTCAGCATTGAGGAGATGAATTCCGGCATTTTCATCCCTGTGATTCTCTCACTAAGGTTCATCACCGGTGAGGGGTTTGAGGCTACTGCCCTGGTTATGTACGGCGATGTATCTTTCCGTAATGTCTTCCTGAGCATTTCCATCTGTGAACTGAAAAGCAGTGTGCCGTGATGAAGGACCCTCTGCCGGAAGACATGTTCTGCATTTCCTGAAACTTTAAAACCGTCGACTTTAAGATCGTTCTTTCCTTCAAAGCGCGAATCAACTCCCAGGGTTGAAAGGAAATCAATAACCGGCTGGGTATATTTTCTGAAATCGACCTGGGTCCCATGGCTGCTCTGTAGTATAAATGAAAAGTTAAGGTTTCCATGGTCGTGGTATACAGCGCCGCCGCCCGATATTCTCCTGATCACAGGAATTCCTCTTTCCGTTACAAACTTTGTTTCAGCTTCGCGGTGTGCCACCTGGTGCTTCCCGATTATTACAGAAGGATCGTTGACCGACAACACCAGGAAATCTTCTCTCCTGTTCTTAAGGAGAAATTCATCAACGGCAAGGTTGAAGAAGGGGTCGGTTGATGTAAGGTTAAGGCAGATCATATTTTTAACTACCCCCATCCCCCTAAAGGGGGGCTATTAAGCCAGTACCAGATAATATTTTCTTGTTGGGTTTCAACCCCCCTTCAGGGGGGCTGGGGGGGCGTGTTCTTACAGATAACTCATAAAGTTTGTACACTCCCCATCCGATAAAAGCTCCCAGCAGAGCACCGCAGATAACATCACCGGGATAATGAACGCCAAGGTAGATCCTGCTGTAGCCTACCACCGCTGCCCATACAAGTATGCTGATGGAGTACCATCTTTTGCGGATGAAGAGCAGGCTCAGCACCGCCACATTGAATGAATTGGTTGCATGTGATGATACAAACCCGTAAAGGCCTCCGCATTTGCCGTTCACCAGGTGGACCATACCTTCAAGCGATGGTTCATGACATGGCCTTAGCCTGTGAAAGATATTTTTGAACAGCTGTACTGATCCCTGGTCGGCAAGAAGGACAGCGATAATGATAAAGAGAAGGATAAGAGGGAATCTTTTTTTATAATTAATGCCCAGCCAGACAAGAATGGCTACATAAAGAGGAGCCCATATCAGCTTTCCGCTGATCGCAAACATTACCGGGTCGAGAAATGGTGCATTCAGGGAGTTAAGAAAGAGAAAAAGCTGTTTGTCGAGCTGCTCCAGCATTTTCAGAACATTAATATCCTGTCATAACTTTCCATATCATATCTTTCAGGGCAGGTATACCGACGCCGGTCACCGATGAAATAAAGACCCTGGGCAAATCGGGAAGGTCTTTTCTCGTCTCCTTCATCAGTTCCTCGTCGAGAAGATCTGATTTGGATATTGCCAGTACCTTTTTCTTGTCGAGAAGCTGGGGGTTGTATAGTCTCAGCTCATTAAGAAGTATCTCATATTCAGCACGTATATCGCTGCTGTCGGCAGGAACCATGAAAAGAAGTATTGAATTTCTTTCAATATGCCTGAGGAACCTTATCCCTAGTCCTTTTCCCTCGTGTGCCCCTTCGATTATTCCCGGGATATCTGCGACCACGAACGATTTATTCTCGCGGTAGCTGACGATGCCAAGGTTTGGTACCAGAGTTGTGAACGGATAATCGGCTATTTTGGGTTTGGCTGCAGATATCACTGAAAGAAGTGTCGATTTACCGGCATTAGGGAAGCCAACAAGTCCGACGTCGGCAAGTATTTTCAGTTCCAGGATGTACCACTCTTCTGTTCCTTTTTCTCCGGGTTGTGCATAGCGGGGAGTCTGGTTGGTGGCCGACTTGAAATTGACATTCCCGAGACCTCCTCTTCCGCCCTTTGCCAGCACTTTCTCCTCTCCGTGTGTGGTTATCTCAAATAGTATCTCTTCTGTTTCGGCTATCCTGGCGACAGTGCCGAGGGGGACCTCTATCACAACGTCTTTGCCATCGGCGCCTGTTGATTGCTGGGCTCCTCCCGATACACCGTTCTCAGCAAAAATATGTCGTTTGTATCTCAGGTGAAGAAGGGTCCACATCTGGTCGTTGCCACGCAGGATGATATGTCCTCCGCGTCCGCCGTTTCCGCCATCGGGACCACCTTTTGGAATAAACTTCTCCCTGCGGAGGTGTGCAGAGCCGGCTCCCCCGTTACCGGAACGGCAGAAGATCTTGATATAGTCGACAAAGTTGGAGCCGGACATAGTAAATTATATAGTTTAATTTTCAATAATAAACGAGGGCGGAAAGGCGGGCTATCGATAAACAAAACCCGCCTCCTGGCGCTTCCCGTTTACATTATTCCCTTTATTTTTTCTGATAGTCTTGCAAAAATATCTTCGATGGATCCCACCCCGTTTACCGGCTGATAAATTCCTTTCTTACGGCAGTAATCGATTATTGGTTCTGTCTTTTCCTTGTACACATCGATCCGGTTTTCTATTACGGCAGGATCCTTGTCGTCGGGTCTGCCGGAGGCTTCTGCCCTAAGGATGAGTCGTTTGACCAGCTCATCATGTTCGACATCGAGCACCAGCATGCTGTCAATCTTCATTCCCCGTCTGTTAAGCATCTTCTCGAGAGCTTCTGTCTGTGCCACTGTCCTGGGGAATCCGTCAAAAAGAAAACCTGCTTTTCCTTTTGTGCTGTCGATTTTTGATGCGATCATTTCAATAACAACTTCATCGGGCACCAGCTCTCCTTTCGACATTATTGTGCTCATTCTTTTTCCCAGTTCAGTCCCGGCTGCGATCTCTGCCCTGAGCATATCGCCTGTGGAGAGATGCATCAGGTTGAATTTCTCTGCCAGCTTTACCGATTGTGTTCCTTTTCCTGATCCGGGAGGTCCAAAAATCAAATAGTTTACCATAATATATTATTCTTTAATTAATGTATATACTGAAGGAAGGTTTCGTCCATATCCGTCATAGTCGAGCCCGAAACCGACAACAAAATCGTTAGGAATCTCAAATCCCACATAGCTGAGAGGGATCTTTTTAGTATATGCCTTCGGCTTGTAAAGAAGTGTTGCGATCTTTATTTCTGATACCTTTCTCAGTTTCAGCTCACCTACAACGAGCTCAAGTGTATGTCCTGTATCAACGATATCCTCGATCACCACTACCGGTTTTCCTTTAATATCTTCGTTCCATCCTATCAGTTCCTTGACTGAACCCGATGATTTTGTTCCTTCGTAGGATGCGAGTTTTACAAATGAGATCCTGGCTTTTATGTTTATCCTTTTAAAGAGCTCGGCAGCAAAAAGAAAGGCACCGTTGAGTATTCCGAGGAAGACTACATCTTTGTTCTCATAGTCGCGGTTGATCTGCTCTGCAAGCGCATCGAGACGGCTATTTATCTCGCTGCCGGGGATCATTTCCCTGAAACGCTTGTCGAGTATTGTTATCTCTTTCATAAGGGATATTTTTGAATTTCAAGACGGTGTGAAAATATGAAAATAATAGCGTATTTTTGTTTTAATCACCAAGTAAAATTTCAGATCATATATGGAACCCCTAGTCAGCATTATTATGGGAAGCACATCCGACCTGCCGGTTATGGAGAAGGCAGCAAAGATACTCAACGATTTCAAGATACCCTTTGAAATGAATGCTCTTTCGGCTCACCGCACGCCTGATGAGGTGGAAAAGTTTGCCAGGGGAGCCTCAGGAAGGGGTATTAAGGTGATCATCGCCGCTGCCGGAATGGCTGCACATCTGCCCGGTGTTATTGCCGCCATGACGCCTCTGCCCGTTATTGGTGTACCGGTAAAAGCCTCCCTCGAAGGCCTCGATTCAGTGCTTTCAATACTCCAGATGCCTCCCGGAATACCTGTTGCAACAGTCGGCATCGATGCGGCACAGAATGCAGGGATCCTTGCAGCACAGATAATCGGTACCGGCGATGAAAAGGTTATGAAGGAGGTTGTCAGATTTAAGGAGAGCCTTAAGAAAAAGATTGTTGATGCGAATAAAGAACTTCAGGAGGTTAAATTTCCTTATAAGACTAACTGACCCCAATCCCCCCAAGGGGGGCTAAAACTCACCACGTATTATAATTAGTAATGGTTCTAGGCTACCTTCAGGGGGCAGTCCCGCCATAGCGGGACGGGGGTTCCAAATTATTTGGCAAATTTGTTTTATTTTTGTATCTTAGTGTTTTATACTGAAACACTTGTTCTCGCTGCGCAAGATTATTGTTTCTTTATTTTGTATTTTCCTTTTTTTCAACCTCACCGGAGGCAATCCCTGTTTGAGATATCGCGGTGCAGGAGAAGCAGGAATGGGATCGGTTTGTATTTCCCGGCCCGGCTTCTGGAACTCATTCTCCAACCAGGCACTTCTGGCAGGCAACACATCTCTTTCAGCGGGTGTGAATTATGAGAACAGGTTCTGTCTGGCAGAGCTGGGCACAAGGAGCGCCGGAGTTGTAATACCGGCGGGAAAAGCCTCAGCAGGTATCGTATATTCACATTTCGGATACAATCATTTCAGAAGGTCTATGGCCGGAGTAGCATGCGGGATGGCACTGGGCGAAAACATCTCGGCAGGAGTACAGGTCGATTATTTTCTTGAACGGACATCGGGAGAGTATGACAATCATCAGGCAGTGACATTTGAAGCCGGCATGGCTTTCAAACCTGCAGAAAATATCTTTATCGGCCTCCATCTTTTCAATCCGCTGCCAAACTCACTCCGGAACAAAAAAATGCCTTCAACAATACGTGCAGGGGCAGGGATCGAACTTTCCGGAGCTCTCTTTGCAGGAGCAGAAGCAGAGCTGAGCTCAGGTGAGAAGCTGGTGATCAGGACAGGGTTTGAGTATGAAGCTTTCAGAAAGCTCTGGCTGCGTGGAGGCTTCTGCAGCGAAAATACATCCTTCACTTTCGGACTTGGCTACCTTCTGAAATCACTCAAGATCGATCTGAGCTTTGCAACTCACGAAAGACTGGGAATTACATCCAGTGCTTCTATAATCTTTAAAATCAAATGAAATCCATTAACCGCATGTAGCCGGGGAAATGAAATCCATTAACCGCATGTAGCCGGGGAAATGAAATCCATTAACCGCAAAGAGCGCAAAGGAAAAAACGCAAAGGACGCAAAGAATTTTTAAACATTCGAACTCAGAACAAGCGAACTCAGAACAGCGAAGTATGAAAAATAAAAATTTCAACCTTGAAGATCGGCTGATTGATTTTGCAGTCGCAAATATAAAACTGATTGAGAGTTTACCCAATACTCGTGCCGGGGGCCATCTCGGAGGTCAGTTATTAAGATCCGGAACCTCACCATCTTTAAACTATGGCGAGGCAAAAAGCGGCGAATCAAAAAATGATTTCATCCATAAAATGAAAATATGTCTTAAGGAACTCAGGGAAACTTACAATTGTCTGAGAATACTCCATAGGGCGGGTATTTACAGAAATGAAACGGTAATCCTTGAACTTCTTGAGGAGTGTAATGAGCTGATATCAATTTTTGTAAAGAGTATTAATACTGCCAAGAGTAACTAGTTCTGCATTCTTATTTCGATTGTTCGAATGTTCTTACTTCAAAATATCTCTGTGCTACTTTGGTTCTCCTCTGTGTAAGTTCTTTATTATATATCTTTTAACGATACTTTTCGCCTTGTGAAAAAATTCCTGACAATAATATTTCTTTACATAATTCCGGTCTCATCCTTTTGTCAGACAGTGGATTTCTCAGAAGCAGTTACAGAGATAGCGGAACTCCTTTGCCGCGAAGAATCAGATCCCGAGACCATAAGCCTGTACATTGAGCTTCTGCATGAGCTTGTTGAAAACACCGTAAAAATTAATTACGGCTATGAATCAGAGATCTCGCGCCTCTTCTTTCTTAATGATTTCCAGGTAAAAGCTCTTGCCGATCATGTGAAAAATACCGGAAAAATTGTTTCAGTTTATGAGATCGTTTCGGTTGCGGGATTTGACAGGCCCACTGTTGAGATGATAATCCCTTTCATCGATCTTTCTGTAAACGCAGGCTACACTCCTGACACTTTCCGTATTCACAATTCTTTTATTTCAAACTTTATTTTTAAACCCGGGGAATCTGACACTTCCGACATTGGCTCTTCATTTAAACTTCTTTCGAAGTACAGGTTCTCTTCCGGGAGATTTGCCGGAGGATTTACAACAGAAAAAGATGCCGGTGAGAAGCTTTTTGATTTCTTCTCCGGGAACCTGAGCTTCTCAGGTAAAGGTGTACTGAAAAAAATCATTATAGGAGACTTTGGCGCCCGATCCGGACAGGGACTCAATGTAAATACCGGCATGAGGACAGGATTATTGCTTACCTCGTCCGGATATATGGCGTCGCGCAGCGAGATACGACCCTATACATCGACAGGTGAGAACAACTTCTTCAGGGGGATAGCCCTTCATGCGGCTTATAAGAAAACAGAGATAATAACATATTTTTCTCGTAATAAAATTGATGCAACACTATATTCTCCTGAGGATTCAACAGTAATATATGTAAAGAATTTTTATGAGGCCGGACTGCATAACACGTCTAACCTGTTGCAGAAGAAGGATGCTGTAACAGAGACGTCATTCGGCACAAATATGCTCTTCAGTTTCAGAAATCTAAAGGCCGGTTTCTGTTATTCTGAAAGCAGGTTCTCAAAACCTGTAACGCCGGATATCACTGATCCTGTTAACCTCTTCGGCTTCTCCGGACGGGTGAACAGAACTGCTTCAGCATATTACAGCACTATAAACAAAAGGATATTGTTTTTCGGGGAACTGGCTGTGAATGATTACCGGGACAGGGCATTTGTGCAGGGAATTACACTGAGACCTTCCGACAGGCTGGCAATCAATCTGCTATACAGGAATTATTCACCGCGATATTTCAGTTTTCATGGCAGCGGACCAGGAAGCAGCACTACCACAGGCAACGAAAAAGGTCTCCTGGGCAATTTCACTTTTGAAGCAGCTAAACATCTGTTCATTAGCGCCGGCGCCGATGTTTACGTCTCACCATGGCTCAGGTATAACACCGGTTTCCCGTCGCTCGCCAGGAGAACGGAAGTAAAGATGAACTACAGACCTTCGGAAAGCCTCGATCTTCAGCTGACATATAATATAAGGTGCAAACAGGAAGGCAGCGACGTAACGACAGGAATAAAAGGGATTGAAGAATCAACAGTGCGATGGCTGAAAGGACAGGTTAGATATAATCCGGCGGAAAGGATTACTCTTGCCACCAGGGTGGACTATAAATTTACAGACAATTCAGGCAGCAGGGGAATGCTTTTCCTGCAGGATTTAAGATTCAGGTTCGCGAAGGCGCCGCTTACGATATGGGCCAGGTATTGCATCTTCAATACAGAAGACTGGGATTCCAGGATATATACTTACGAAAATGACCTACTGCAGAGTTTCAGTATTCCTGCACTCTCCGGGAGAGGCACACGAAGTTATATCATGATCAACTGGGAAGCAGGAAAACATTCTGAGCTGAGGGTAAAATATTCTGTCACATCAGTTGATGAAGCCGGACAATCAACAGGAAAGAATGAATTAAAATGCCAGTTCAGGATATGGTTCTAGTTTAATTAAGACAGGGACATGGATTTGGAATCGGCGCCAACAGAATCGCACCATCGTACCATCACACCGCCGTACCGTTGCACCGT
>ERZ1645192.846-NODE-846-length-25679-cov-7.311973_pt1 | contig 25679 bp, 19 predicted proteins | sample MGYA00575354_ERZ1645192 | MGnify/ENA primary metagenome ERZ1645192 (study PRJEB40844, sample SAMN11349763) | freshwater sediment metagenome | isolation source: river sediment | host: Sediment | place: India: Faizupur Khadar , New Delhi | collected 2017-02-21 ... | reverse complement strand
TTTGAACGACAGCATCGAGCACTCGCTTACCGGAAAATGGTTTGACGTGCGCTAGGCGAGTTCCTTGCCCAGCTTTTGGATTTCGGCAATGAACTGGCCGAGGTCGTTGAAGGCCTTGTAGACGGCTGCAAAGCGGACATATGCCACCAAATCCACTTCCCTCAGCTGCTTCAGTGCTTCATCCCCGATATCTGAAGAGGCGATTTCCCGTTTGCTTCCCACCTTGAGCATGATGGCATCCTCGATGTTTTGCAGCAGGGTGTCTATTTGATTCTCACTGATTTTCAGTTTCTCGGTGCAAGAGCGTATGCCTCTTCCCAATTTGTTCAAATCGAAGGGTTCCCGTCTTCCGTCACGTTTGATGACCATCAGCGGCTTGTCCTCGATCCTCTCATAACTGGTGAAGCGGTAACCGCACGAATTGCACTGGCGCCTGCGCCGAATCGTTGAACCGCTGGAATTCTGCCTCGATTCCAATACCTTGTCATCCATCTGTGAGCAGTGGGGGCATCGCATACAGGTTCCTCCTCGTGCATCCAGTATACACACTGTGCATGGGCTTCACAAGAAAATAGTGTTTTTATGGCGCTATTTTCGATACAATTATCAATGCTTTACACTAGATGTAGGTTTTGATGTGTTTCGCTGAGGTGTAGTGAAGCTGTGCAATTTTCCAACAATTCCAGCTATATTTGTTGTAAAAAGTTATATCTTGTGATAATAATAACATAACGGAGGCAGTATGGCTGATTCAGTAAGCGGTTGTGTAAAACGGATTGTGGACAAATCTCCTTTTATCCACGAGATGTTGATCAATGGGATTCTCTCGTTCAGCAATTACGCATCCTCGATCCAGGACGAGGTTCAGAAAGCTTACGGCAAGGAAGTCAAAGCCAGTGCCATCGTGATGGCCCTCAGGCGCTATGCTGAAGAGTTGCGCAAAGGCAGCTACAAGAAGCAGGTGGGTAATGTTGAGTACGGGATTGTCATGAAGACCAATATCTTCGACCTCAATCTGGTGCGCCGCGACAGTTTCATCAGCAAGTTGGGTGTCCTGTATGGACAGATCTCCACCGAGAAAGGTGATTTTTTGAATATCACCCTGGGCAGCCATGAAGTATCGTTGGCGGTCAGTGAGAAGTACCGATCTCTGGTCGGCGAGCTCGCCAAGGACGAGGAAGTGTTGCATCAGATGGACGACTTGGTAGCCCTCTCCTTGGTGTTCACCGGTGATTTCCTCCAAACACCGGGTATTGTCTATGAGGCGGTGAGGCATTTGGCCTGGGAGCAAATCAATGTGATTGAAATCGTCTCTACGATGAATGAGCTCACCTTTGTCATCAAGCGGGAGGACTCAATGAAAGCGTTTGATGTACTGCAGGGCTTCTTGGGTGCAAACTAGGCTTACCTTGGTGGTCGCTCCCCTGAACGGGGGAAAGACCACGTACTTGGTGCACTTGATAGAAACACTGAAACAGGACGGTCTTGCTGTAGGCGGAGTGCTCGCCCTTGCCAATCCTGAAAAAACTTGGTATAGACTCAAAGACCTGTCCAGTACAGAGTCCAGGCTTGTCCTCTGTGAAACGCAGTCGCTTGGGATGCAGCGCATAGGCCGCTTCAGCATCGATGCTGAAGGTTTTGCCTGGGCGAACGCACTCATAGAGAAATCACTGGGGAAATCCGATGTGGTGGTCTTCGATGAAATCGGCAGGCTGGAGTTGAACGACGGTGGCTTGGCCCCTTCGTTTCGCAAGGCTCTTGCCCGAAAACAGGTAAGTATCCTTGCTGCTGTCAGGGATGTGCATGTAGAGGAAGTGGTGAGGCATTTCGGCCTGGAGGCATCCGAACTGAATCTGGTGCAGGTGAACAAGGATGATATCGAAAATGAATGAACTCTATTGGTTTGTAATGCTGCTCTGCAATTTCATCTTGATCATGTTTGCTTTCCGAAAATGGGGAAAGCTGGGTCTGTACATCTGGGTGCCCATCAGCGTCATCGTTGCCAATATTCAGGTTACGAAAAACGTCATGCTTTTCGGATTGGAAGCCACGCTTGGCAATATCGTCTATGCCACAGGTTTCCTTGCAACCGATATTCTCAGTGAGTTCTACGGAAAGAAAGAGTCGGCAAAAGCGGTGGCGATCGGTTTTTTCAGCCTGCTCACCATGACGATCCTGATGCAGGTCGCACTGTTCTTCGAGCCGGCTGTTTCTGATATCGGCCATGCTTCCCTGGCCCACATATTTGGCTTGATGCCGAGAATCGCTTTCGGCTCCCTGACTGCCTATGTGATCAGCAATATGCACGACATCTGGGCCTTTGATTTCTGGAAGCGCAAGAAGCCTGGACGCAATACCTTGTGGCTGCGCAACAACCTGAGCACTTTTGCGAGCCAACTCATCGATACGCTGGTTTTCACCATGGTCGCTTTCTGGAACGTGTATCCAACCAATGTCCTGGCCCAGATCATGCTTTCCACCTATCTCTTGAAGTGGGTGGTCGCTGTATTCGATACACCGTTCATCTACCTTGCAAGGCATTGGTACGATACAGGAAAACTTCCTCCAAGCACTATTTAGCGGGCAATACTTCCCTCAGTGCCTTGATGCACGCCTTTGTCCCTGCATAGAAGGAGGGAAAGAAAGGTTTGCGTTCCAAGAGGAATGCATCGTCGTAGACGAACGGCGTCCCGTCGACATACTCGATATCCATTCCTACGTGTAAAAGCACTGCGTGGGCTGCTGCAATATCCCAGACGTAGCAACTCTGGTTTACACACCCTTGGATGTGGTCATAGAGCACCGGGCTGAGCATGTGCAGGATCGATGAGCCGAAGATGCGGATTTTGCCTTCATAGCGGGAGAAATCCATAAGTCGCTGGCCGCTTGAACCCATGGTGATCTGGTGAGGGAAGTCCTTGTCGGGGGCGATGAAAAACGGTTTTCCGTTTATTGTCAGTTCCTTGCCGGGATCGAGACGCAAAAACAACTCGTCCTCTCCAAGCCCCCAGCGCGGTGCACTGATCATGGCCCCCACCGGTTTTCTGTTTTTGTCCAGAATGCCCAGGGCCACCGCCCAGGAGGGCAGGCCTTGTGAGTAGACATCCGTTCCATCGATTGGATCGAGGACGAAGGTGTAGGGAGCTTTGTCATCAAACGGGGTGAGTGTCTCCTCACTGATGATGTTCACATCCTCAAAGAGCTCGGCAACAACACCCAGAATTCGATGGGATATGGCCAAATCGGTTTCAGTAATGACCGTTCCATCGCTCTTGTAGGAACGATGAATGGACTGTTGCTGTTCTTTTGCTTTCCTGCCTGCATCCTGTACAACCAGGGCCAAGGCATCCAATGCCTTTTGGTCGAGTAGTCTATCCATTGTATTGCATAACCTTCCCTCTCATGATAGGGTAATGGCGCTTATGCAAACGCCAATTTCCACCCTTGTCCAATCGTATATCAAAAGCAGCAACGCTTACAAGGCATATGGAGCAGGGTCCAACCACCTCGCTATCCAGGGGCTTGAAGGGTATCCTTTAGCTCAATTCCTCAGGTTGATCAGTCGCAAACATGCAGGCAGGGTATGGGCGGTTTGTCCTACCGAGGAGAGTGCACAACAGCTGCTCAAGGACAGCGGATTCTCGGTAAACGGCACTGGTGTCATGCAGACGCCGCTCTCCAACAATGAGACCAGGATCGTCTACCTGAACGGCAACGGGAGGAAATTATACACCCCCTTCAATGCCGACAATGTGGAGTACGACCAACTCAATCGGTTGATGCAGATACAGGAGATGAAACAGGGTGTGGTGGTAACCCACCTCAGGCCGTTCGTCTCTCCGCTTGTTAGCCCGGCAACACTGAAACAGGCATCGCTTACCATCAAAGTAGGATCTGTCTTCGACACCGCCTCCTTTTCCCGTTTGCTTACCAATGCAGGTTATCTCCACACCGTATCGACATCGGCTATGGGAGAGTACTCGATGCGAGGTGAAGTTCTGGATATTTTCCCCTATGAAAGCGAGTATCCGTACCGGATTTATGCCGACTGGGATACGGTAGGCAAAATCGCCCGCTACAACCCCATTACCCAGGAGAGCATCACCACGGTGGGCAAGCTCACCCTCTCCTTGGTGGATGCAACCAGTGAACTGGCCACCACCTCGATCGGAGAGTATTTGACTGATGATGACCTGTTTTGTTTTATCGGCGACCAGCGGCTGGCGACCAGCTATCACAGCCTGCAGGTGGAAGCCAAAGCCCTCTATCGCCAGGCGTTTTTGGAAGACCGTGAGGCCACAAAGCCCGATGCCCTGCTCTTCGATTTCCCTTCCTTCCAGAAAGCGTGCCGCACCAGCATAACCTTGTACGATATTGCCGGCCAGAACCAGGAGGCCTATCGGTTCGACATCGAGGGACCCCGTTCCTATTTTGGAAATTTCACCTTGCTCAAGGAAGATTTGAAGAGTCTGGACAAGCAGGGTTGGAGCATTGTGATCTTCACCGAGAACCAACTGCAAAAACAACGGTTGATGCAGATGCTGAGCGCCTTTCCCTTCCTTGGATGGGAGGATCGGGCGATCAGCGGCGGGTTCGGAATCCCCTCGCTGAAAGTGGTTGCCATCTGCGAGCACGAGATTTTCGGACGCAGGCGGCAGGTGATAAAAACACTTCAGCATACGCAGACCTCCGCACTCGATTCATTCGTCGACCTGAATGAAGGTGACTATGTTGTCCATGTGAATTATGGGGTAGGTCAATTTGTCAAGATCGACCGGGTCTCCAGTTTCGACCGTGAGCGCGACTTCATAAAAATCGCCTACGCCGACAATGAGATGCTCTATGTCCCGATTGAACAGGCAAACCTGATTCAGCGCTATATCGGAAGCGATACAGGGCTGCCGAAAAAGGACAAGCTCGGAGGCCAGGGATGGGAGAACAAGAAAGCCAAGGCCCGAAAAAATGCCGAGGATTTGGCAAAACACCTCATCTCGCTGTATGCAAAACGCAAGAACAGCGTCGGATTCGCCTTTCCCAAGGATACCGACTGGCAGCTGCAGTTCGAAGCCTCATTTCCCTTCGATGAAACAGCGGACCAGCTGACCTGCATCGAGGATATCAAGGAAGATATGGAGAAGCCGATCGTCATGGACCGCCTGGTTTGCGGCGACGTAGGCTACGGAAAGACGGAAATTGCCTTTCGCGCCGTATTCAAGGCCGTCATGGGTGGCAAACAGGTTGCCTTTCTTGCCCCGACAACCATTTTGGCTGAACAGCATTATCAGAATTTTCTCAAACGGGTGGGGAACTTTCCCATCCGTTGTGCACAGCTATCGAGGATTGTGGCAAAGAAAGAGCAGAAGCAGACACTCATCGGTCTTGCAGAAGGCAAGGTGGATGTGTTGTTTGGAACCCACAGGATTTTGCAGAAGGATATCGTGTACCGTGATCTGGGACTGTTGGTGGTGGATGAGGAACAGCGTTTCGGCGTCAAGGACAAGGAACGGATCAAGACGCTGAGGGCGAGCATCGACTCGCTCTCCTTGAGTGCCACCCCGATTCCCCGGACCCTGTATATGTCGCTTTTGAAGATTCGTGACATGTCCTTGCTTGCCACACCCCCGATCGCACGCAGACCCATTCAGACCTATATCGGTGAATATGATGAGCAAACCATTGTTCGGGCCATCCGTGATGAGGTTGGCCGAGGCGGCCAGGTCTTTTTCCTGCACAACCGTATCGAAAGTCTTGATGAGGTTGTGTTTCACCTGACCAAGTTGCTGCCTGATGTCATCATTGAGAGCGCTCATGGGCAGATGGACAGCACCAAGCTCGAGGACACGATGCGTCGGTTCATCCATGAAGGCATCCAGGTGCTGGTTTCCACCACCATCATCGAGAACGGCATCGACATCCCAAACGTCAACACCATCATCATCGACCGCGCCGACCGCTACGGACTGAGCCAGTTGTACCAGCTTCGCGGAAGGGTGGGGCGAAACGACAGCCAAGCCTATGCATATCTTTTCTACCCACAGGGGAGCGCCCTCAGCGAGATCGCCCTCAAGCGGCTGAAGATCATCAGTGAACACACAGAACTGGGCAGCGGCTTCAAGGTGGCGATGAAGGATATGGAACTGAGAGGAACGGGGAACCTGCTCGGGCGCGAACAAAGCGGCCATCTGGCTTCGGTCGGCCTTGATATGTACATCCGCATCCTTGACGAGGCGATCAGGGACCTGCAGCATGAAGGGGTCAGGGAAGAGGACAAGGAAGTGTTTCTGGAGCTTGATTATACAGGCTTTATTCCTGACACCTACATCAAGGCACCTTCGGTCAAATTCGATATCTACCGCAAGATTTCATCCATCGTCAATGACGAGCAGCTGCAAGGCTTGACCAGCGAGTTGTCCGACCGTTTCGGGCCTCCTCCGGTCGAGGTGGCGAACCTGCTTTACATCGCCGAGATCAAGATCATCTGCCGCAAGCTCTCGATCATCCATCTGACCGACCGCAAGGGTGTGGTTGCCGTTGAGTTCGGCAAAGTTGCGGATTTGAATGTCAACAAGGTCATGAATCTCATCGCCCTGAGCAACAAGAGCGTTTGGCTTGATATGAGACGCATGAATGTAATGTATATGAAAACCGATGCGGTTTCTCTCAAGGACAAGGCGTTGTTCTTGATGGAGAAGCTGCAACGCCTGATATAGGAGTGTTGATGCAGGAAAACCAAGGAACGATTTTCCAGGATATTCCAGAGTTGGAGTGGGTGGAGACCAAAGAGGATGGGAAGAAGAGACCCATCAAGAGTTATGTGCTCAGGGGCTCCTACCTGCGCACCTACCAGGTACAGGCCATCCGCCGCTACTATGGTACCTACGGCATCCCATACAGCAAGACCAAGCTCGAGTGGAACCAGGTGTTTGGAAACGACAACCCTGTTGTAATTGAGATTGGGTTCGGCATGGGTACGGCAACGGAGCGCATAGCCAAGGAACGCAGCCAATACAACTACCTTGGCTTGGAGGTGTTTCTTTCGGGGTTTGCAAAGCTCTTGCATGCTGTGGGATCTGGGCATCTGGATAATGTAAGGTTGATGCGCTTTGATGCAGTCGAAGTTCTTTCCACCATGGTCGAGGATGGAAGCATTGCAGGATTTCACATATTCTTTCCCGATCCTTGGCCGAAAAAGCGCCAACAGAAACGACGCCTGATCCAAGCACCGTTTGCCCGGTTGCTTGCTTCCAAGCTTAAATCTGGTGGATACATCTATTGCGTGACCGATTGGGAGGAGTATGCCTTCCAGATGCTGGATGTCTTCTCCCACACCGAAGGCTTGCACAATCCCCACACAGGATTCTGTCCCCCGGTACCGTGGAGGGACACAACCAAGTTCGAACAGAAGGGAAGGGCCAAGCAGCACACCATCTGCGAAGTCTGGTTCGAAAAGCAGTAGATGAAAAGAGGGAAGGGAGCCTGCCGCCGCACGCTCCCTTCCAAGGTTCACAAATTCACTCTCAAGCAATCAGAATACTTCTGATTGTTTCACCTTGCCTACTCCTGTTCTTCCTTTACGGATTCCTTGTAGGCCTTGATCACTTCATCGGCCAACTTGCCGCTCAGCGGTTCGTAATGGTCGAACTCCATTTCGAAACTCCCTGTTCCACTGGTCATTGACTTGAGGTCGATGGCGTAGTTGAGCAGTTCGGACTGGGGAACCAATGCTTTTACCATTTGCAGGTGTCCCATTTCCTCCTGACCGAGCACCCGACCGCGTTTGCCGCTCAAGTCGGAAAGTATGTCGCCCAGGTAATCATTCTCAATGTATACACTAAGTTTCATAATTGGTTCAAGTAGTACAGCCCCTGCTTTCTCGAGTGCCATCTTCATGGCTCCCTTCGCAGCGAGTTTGAATGCCATTTCACTTGAATCAACAGGGTGTTCCTTGCCGTCGATGAGGGTGATGCCGATATCCATCATCGGATAGCCTGCCAAAAAACCTTCCTCCATCTGCTCATGCAGGCCTTTTTCAATACCAGGAATATACCCTTTGCTAACCGAGCCTCCCTTGATGGCATTGGTGAAGGAGTAGTAGGCTCCTCGTTCAAGCGGTTCGATTTCAATCAGGACACGGGCGTATTGGCCATGGCCTCCACTCTGCTTCTTGTGTGAATATTCAGCTATTCCACTCTTCCTGCTGATGGTCTCACGATAGGCAACCCGGGGAAGCTTGGTGAAAATATTGATCTTTTGCTTCTCGCGCACCTTGTCGAGAATCATGTTCAAATGCAGTTCGCCCATTCCGGCAACCACATTTTCCTTGGTCTCCTCGTTGAACTTGATCGTGAACGTTAAGTCTTCTTCCATGACTTTGTGCAGGGATTCGTTCATCTTTACTTCACTTTTCTTGTCATCACTGCTGATGGCCAGGCTGTAGATGGGGTGCGGGAAGGCAAGGGGCTTGAATTTCAGCTTCTGGTCGGCTCCCTCGATGAGGGTGGAATTTGTGGCGGCGATATTGCTCTTTGCAATCACCCCGATATCACCGGCAGGCAGTTCATCGGTTTCAATCAACTTCTTTCCAACCATGCGGTATACCTTGTTCGGCCGCTCTTTTTTCCCGAGATCAGGATTATACAACTCGGTTTCACCCTTGACGGTGCCTCTGAGGACTTTGATAAAGCTCAGCTTGCCGCTGAATTGGTCGATGGTGGTCTTGAATACGAGCGCTGCAGCGCTTCCTTCGGCAGTGATGGGAAAGTCATTGACAGTTCCATCTTCGTCCACCGTCCAGTCGAGCTTGCCCAACGGTCTGGGGAAGTTGTTGCGGATGAACGTCAAGAGACTGAGTATGCCGCTGCCTCCCTCGGAACAACCGCAGAATACGGGCACGACTCTGTTGCCATCCATACCTTCCCGCAGCCCGCGTCGAATGTCATCACTTTCCAGCGTGCCTGCTTCGAAATACTTTTCAATCAAGTCATCAGCACCCTCTGCCGCATTCTCGATGAGGGCATTACGGTACTCTTCTGCAAAATCAGCAAATTCGGCCGGGATGTCTCCAACTGTCTCCTTGCCGCCCCTGTTGATGAAATATGCCTTGTTTTCAATCAGATTGATGATTCCCTTGAATTCCTTGCCGCTTCCCATGGGGATGGTGACAGGGACAAAGGTGGTTTTGAAGGTCTCTCTCAGATTCTCCAAAACATGGGTATAGTCTGCACGGTCGCGGTCCATTTTGTTGATGAACACTGCGCGTGGCTTGTTTCGCTCGTCAAGGTGTCTCCAAAGTTTGATGGTTTCAATCTGTGCTCCATCACGTCCGTCAACGACCATGAGGGCTGATTCACAGGAGCGGAATCCGCAAATGGTCTCGCCGATGAAGCCGGCTGTTCCCGGAGTGTCGAGAATATTGATGGTCTTGCCGTCCCAATTCAGGGAAGCGAGGGAAGCGTGGATGGAAATCTTGTGGTTGATTTCCTCTTCCGTATAGTCACTGGTGGTCTTACCGCTAGCTACGGTTTCTGCCCGGGAAATCACATTGGCATAAAACAACATCTGTTCAACCAAGGTGGTTTTCCCGGTTTCATTGTGGCCGATGATGGCAACATTCCTTAAGTCAGTGCTGACAACGCTCATAATTCCTCCTTCGATCACCTCTGATTCTTGTATGATGATCCAGAACGCATGCATCAATGGTACGCTCCATAATCCCATATGTCAAAAGAATTCTACCACCATAAAAAAAGGCCGGACACTCGTACACGAACATCCGCCTGGAAATGCAGGGAAATAAAAAACGAGAGTGTATGGTCAGCGTGTCAAGCTTACATTCACATCAATGATGTTGCTGATGTCCTGTTTCAGTTTGTAGGCGAACTGATCCATCACCGTCACATCGTTGGGCAGCTTGTCACCGTCTTCGCAAAAGAACGTCCAGCAAGGCACATCCAACGCAGCACTGATTTTCTCGATTGTAGCAAAAGAAGGGGCCTTTCTTGAAGTTTCAATTTCTGTAACAAACGAAGTGGAAACCCCGATTTTCTCAGCAAGCTGAGCTTGGGTCAAGGAAAGCTTGCGTCTGCGCTCCTTGAGATTTCTCGCGAAAATGTCCTGCAAATTGTAAGTTCTAGCCATGTTGTACTCCTCTTAAGTAACTGCAATACCAGCAATCTATATCGAAAGGAGTATGATAACATTCTCCTTCAGTCTAAAAATTCTCACAGTTTTAATACATTCTAGGCACGGAACCAGCATTTCCGCAAGGTTTCACCCCGTCTTTTTTCCAGGATTCCATACCCTTAGCGGTTTTTTGGCTCGTAGTGGTCGAACTCCATGGAGAATGTTCCTCTTCCCTGGGTTGCTGATCTGAGAGCAGTGGAGTATCCGAAAAGTTGGGAAAGCGGTGCTTGCGCATGAATGTGCTCGCTTGCCGTTCTGCTCTCAATGCTGTTCACCAGGCCCCCGCGGCTGGTGATGCTGGAGATGGCTTCGCCGACATACTGCGAAGGAACGACGACGGTGACTTTCATCACCGGTTCCATGAGCACCGGTCCGGCTGACTGTGCAACCTTGTCGAAGCACATGGCCGCGCACGCTTCAAAAGCAAACTCACTGGCTGTCAGTTCGTGGAAGACGATATCGGTAACCTCGACTTCGAGATCGCACGCTTCATACCCGAACTGAATGCCGCCTTTGAATGCGTTGGTGACTCCCCGTTTGATCGCCTCAAGATAGATCTCGTCAATACCTCGCGTTTTTGCACTGATGCGGTACTGTGTTCCGCTTCCGGACGCCAGCGGTTTTACCGTCATGCTTAATCCTGCTGTATTCTCTTTTCCAGCCAATACTTTTGAGAAGGTCTCCGATCCGCTGGCAACCTTGCTTACAGATTCACGATAGGTAACCTGCGGTTTGCCGACTCTGGCTTGGATTTTCATCTCCTTGGTCAGACGGGTCACCAACACATCCAAATGCAGTTCTCCCATGCCGCTTATGACCAGCTGGCCGGTTTCCTCGTCATCCCGATAGGTGAAGGTAGGGTCTTCCTGGGCAAGCGTAGCGAGTGCTGCACGCAGCTTATCCCCATCGCTCTGCGTGTTCGGCTCTATGGCCACTGAGATGACCGGAATGGGGAAATGCATCTGCTCAAGCAGTATCTGTGCTCCTTCGCTGCCGATGGTATCGCCGGTCCTGCCTTCCTTGAAACCGATGACAACCCCGATGTCACCTGCTTCGAGTTCGTTGACTTCCTCCGCCCGGTTTGCATGCATCCTCAGAATCCTGTTGACCCGTTCACGCTTTTTCTTGCTGATGTTCATCAGTGTAGTGCCTTTGCGTATGGTCCCGTTGTATACGCGCACAAAATCCATTGCACCGGCCTCACGGTCGACTTGGATTTTAAAAATCAAGGCCAAAGGAGGCTTGTCCTTGGAGTAGGGAACCTCGACCTGTTTCTGTGTTTTCAGATGGATGCCCATGATCGGCGGGACTTCGGAAGGCGAAGGCAGATAGTCGATGACTCCGTCAAGCAAGGCCTGCACGCCGATGTCCTTCAGCGATGATCCAACGAATACAGGCAGGGCCTGACGGGCGATGGTTGCTTTCTTCAAGGTTTTCTTGAGCAGATCGGCTCCAATCTCCGCCCCCTCGAAATAGAGTTCGGTTATCTCGTCGCTGAAGGAGGAAACGCTGTCGATCAAACGTTCATGCCACTGATCAACCTTATCGCGCATCGAAGATGGTATATCCTGCTCAACAATGGTTTTTCCCTGGTCCTCAGTGCTGAATACCAGATATTTCTTCTTGATCAAATCGATGATGCCGCTGAAGCTGCTCTCAGTGCCGACAGGCAGGAATAAGGGAATGGGATTTGCCCCAAGCTTGACCTTCAGCTCATTGACCGCTTCTTCGAAGTTTGCGCCAAGGCGGTCCATTTTATTGATGAATGCAATACGGGGAACCCGGTAGGTATCAGCCTGCCTCCAGACTGTCTCGGTTTGCGGCTCAACCCCGCCGACTGCACAAACCACCATGACCGCACCATCCAGCACCCTCAGCGAACGTTCGACTTCAGCGGTGAAGTCCACATGGCCCGGGGTATCTATGATGTTGATCTGATGCTCCTTCCAATAACAGGTGGTGGCTGCGCTGGCAATGGTGATGCCGCGGTCCTGTTCCTGCTCGAGGAAGTCCATCGTTGCTTCGCCGTTGTCCACCTCTCCGATTCTATGGTTCTCACCGGTATAGAAGAGAATCCTCTCGGTGGTGGTGGTTTTGCCTGCATCGATATGTGCCATAATGCCGATATTGCGTGTCATCTTCTCGTTCATGCTATCAATCCTTCAAACAATCTGTGCAACAATAGCATACATGGAGTTGAATATCAACGAGAAGGACGGAAGAGCAGAATCCTTAAGGCATTGAGAATTGCGATGATCGTCACCCCGGTATCGGCAAGCACGGCTATCCACATGGAGGCATATCCCATCGCTCCCAGTCCAAGAGCCAAAGCCTTCACCAGGAGGGCGAAACTGATGTTTTGCCTGACGATGGCTGCAGTATGCCTGCTGATCTCAAGCAGGTTCGCCACCTCTTGCAAGTCATCGGCAAGAATGACCACATCGGCACTTTCCATCGCGGCATCACTTGCATTGCTGCCCATGGCGATGCCTACTTTGCTTGCAGCCAGGCTGGGGGCATCGTTCATTCCGTCTCCCACGAAGACCAGATTTTTGCGTTCTGCTGACATTGCTAGCATGCGTTCCTGTTTCTCATGGGGCAGAAGGGATGCGTGCACCTCATCCAAGCCGAGTTCCGCCGCCACGCGGTTTGCATGCACTTCTGTGTCGCCGCTGATCATGGCGAGGTGCGTGATCCCCAGGTCCCTGAGATGCTTGACCACGGATTTGGCCTCCGAGCGCAGGGTGTCGCGCAGGATGAACGAGGCTTCATGACGGCCGTCCACGGCCAACAGGATTGCAGCCTCATCCTCAGCCCCTGGTTCCACCACGATCCCCAAATCCTCAAACAGTGCGGCATTGCCTGCTGCAACACGTCTGCCGTCGACCAAGGCGGACAGGCCTTTTCCCGCAACCTCCTGTACATCGAGTGCCGCATATGGAGCGTTGAGGGTGAGGAAGGCTTTTGCCAGCGGGTGGTTGCTGTTTCGTTCAAGGGAGGCTGCAATTTCCTGTAGATAGGCTTCATCATGGGTGGCAGAGGCCGTCAAGCGAACCTCGAGCAAGGTGAACGTTCCACTGGTAAGGGTCCCGGTCTTGTCGAACACGATGGTATCGGTCTTTGCAAGGGCTTCCAAATAGTTGCCTCCCTTGACCAGGATACCCCTCTTGGCACTCTTTCCAATTCCTGCAAAATACGAAAGCGGAACACTGATGACCAACGCACACGGACAGCTCACCACCAGAAACACCAGTGAACGATAGACCCAGGTCTGCCAAGACCCGGTTATCAGACCTGGGATGACGGCGAGCGCAACGGCCAAGAACACCACGATCGGGGTATAGTATCGGGCAAACGAGGTGATATAGCGTTCAGTTTGCGCCTTTTTTCCTGCGCTCTCCTCAACCAGCTGCAAAATTTTTGCCGCAGTACTCTCCTCATAAGGCTTGCCGGCCCTGATATCGAGCGTCCCTCCCAGGTTGAGGGAACTGCCAAGCACCTCGTCTCCGACTTTCACTGTTCTCGGAATTGATTCCCCGGTCAAATGCTGCATATCCAAACTGGAGCTTCCACTGACTATATATCCATCGACTGGTATTTTCTCGCCTGAAAGCACCCGTATGTGTGAACCGGGAACAACCTCTTCGACGGCAACCATGGTAGTACTCTGTCCTTGGACCAGCCTTGCCTGCTGCACCTTCAAGTCAAGGGCCTCAATGATTGATTTTCTGCTCTGCATTACCGAACGGGCTTGGAAATATTCTCCGACCAGATAGAAAAGCATGACAGCCGCCGCTTCCCCTGTTTCCCCTATGGCCAATGCTCCAAGCGTTGCAATGCTCATCAAGAAATTTTCATCAAAGATTTTTCCATGCACTACATTTCTCGCCGCCTTGAGCAGCACATCGTAACCGCTTACCACAAAGCTCAGTATGAACAGGTGGGGAATGTCGAAGAGCATGGCCAGACCGAAGCCGAGTAGCGAGACAAGGATTCGGACCAAGATGACCCAAAGAGGATCATCTTCGTCCTTTGTTCGGTTTTCCAAGGGTTTCACCTTGAGCGACGGTTCCACCCGTTTGGCTTCCTTGATGAGGTCGCTGTAAAAGGACTCCTGCTGTTTTTCGGTGGTGCTGATGCGTATTTGCTTGCGCGAGAAATCGACCCGGGCCGATGCAACCCCTCCGATTCGCTGGATGCGGTCCTCGATTTTTGCAGCGCAGACAGGACAATCCACCCCCTCGAATGTGTAGTCCCGTTCATGCAATGGGGATGGTTCTGTGTGGGTTGCTTTGGATGGATGCATGGTTGACTCCTAATATATCAATATATGAATAGATGTTCATATATTAGGAAGTGTTGGCATCCTTGTCAAGCACCTATGTCAGACATCCCAGGCGGGATCGATGATTTCTGGAACAATCTGCCGCTCGTAGATGGAGAGTCTGCCGCTGAAGAGGTAGGCTATGCAGCAAACAAAGAACAACGAGGTGGGATTGCCGAAGCCGTACAGCTCCAATCCCAATACAAAGCAGGCCAAGGGGAGTTTGGTGCTGCCGCTGAGCATTCCTATGGCTCCGAACATGGACAGTGCAGAGACCGGGATGGGAAGCAGCGCTCCGAACAAGGCCCCTGTTGTGGCGCCTATGACGAGAATCGGGATGACCTCGCCGCCGGCAAAGCCGCTTCCAATGGTCAGGGCGGTCAAGAGGAGCTTGAAAAGAGGGGCGAACTTGCTGGTGGTTCCGTACTCTGCCTCAATGATGAGGTCGATGGAGAGTCCGTTGTAGGCAAACGTACCGGTGACCAGGTAAATGACGATTGATGCAAGCAATAACAGCGAACTGGCAAGCAGTGCTTTCTTGTAGGGGTTCGTGGTAATCCGAGAGAACAGGCTCTTGGTCAGATGGATCAGGTGGCAGAAGAGTCTGCTGGCCAAGCCGAGCAGGATGGAGTATGCCAATAATATGAGAAGTGTGGAAAGATCGAGGGTGAAGGCTTCGGCTGTCACCGGGACCAAGGTGTGCGTATGCAGAGCCTGGCTCACCATGCAGGCGGTGAAGGAGGCGGTCAGGCAGGGCAGGAGGGCGTCGGTTCGGTTCACCCGGGGATTGGAGAACTGCATTCCGAACAAGGTTCCGGCAATCGGGGCGTTGAACAGGGCGCCGAAGGCGGCCCCAGCACCGCTGATCAACCAGATACCTTTCTGCTGGATGGATTGCCTCTGCCCCTGGTGCAGCATCTGCATTTCCAGGCGGGAGCAGTAGCTTCCGATGGAAGCCCCGACTTGGACCCCGACGCCTTCCTTGCCTCCTGATGCTCCCACAAGATGGGTGATGAACGTATTGAACAGCAAAAGAGGAGCCATTTTGGTGGATATCTTCTGCTTGTGCGCATCACGATCCTTCTCGTAGCCGATGCTGGTGGGGTGGGCGATATCGAGAATGCCCTGATTGATCAAGTCGATCACCTGCGAGCCGCCGTCTTTCAGGTAAGGCCCGAGTTTCTGATACAGAAAGGCGGTAAGGAGGGCACCAAGGGGTATGAGAAAATGAAGCCACGGATGGTTGGAGCGGATCGACCCGGCTTCAGCGACGAGAAAGGTCAACAGACTGATGACCGGTCCGACCAACATGCCAAGCACCACTGCCCGAACTGTCCAAGCCACTAGGGGAATTGAGAAATTGCGTCGTGTTAGGTTCATAGTCCCCATCATAGGAGCTTTTCTCATTTCTTGGAACCACAAGAGAGCCTGGTTTGCCTTGACAACTTACAAAGCTTGGCACACACTTGCTTTTGGTACGCAAGGAGTAAGGTATGTTGAAAGAGTTGAAAGAGAGAGTCTGTGAAGCAAATTTGCTCCTGCAGACACATAAGTTGATCACATTTACCTGGGGCAATGTCTCCGAGGTGGATGAAAACCGTGAATTCATGGTGATCAAGCCGTCAGGTGTAGCTTACGATGAGCTTACCCCCTCTTCCATGGTGGTCGTTGAGCTGGCCAGTGGCAGACCAGTGGAGGGATCGTACAATCCTTCCAGCGACACTCCGACCCACCGATACTTGTTCAATCACTTTGAGACGGTAAACGCAGTAGTCCATACCCATAGCAGGTGGGCGACCATCTTCGCCCAGGCCGGCCGGGGCATTCCGGCTTTGGGAACAACCCACGCCGACTATTTTTACGGGGAAATCCCCTGCACCCGTGCCATGACAGCCGAGGAGATCCAAGGTGAGTATGAAATGGAGACGGGCAGGGTGATCGTTGAACGCTTTGCCGGCATCGATCCCAAAAGCGTTCCCGCCGTTCTGGTTCAAAGCCATGGTCCCTTCTGCTGGGCAGACTCTGCACTGAAGGCTGTAGAGTACGCGGTGGTGCTCGAGGAGGTGGCGATGATGGCCTACCACTCGATGTTGCTCGCCGATGCAAATCAAAAACCGATGGATCAGCATCTGCTTGACAAGCACTACCTCAGAAAACACGGCGCTCATGCCTATTATGGTCAGAATCGGTAATTAGGAGTCATGCGATGAAGAACATGGAAACGGTACGGTTGGGATTGGTTGCGGTCAGCAGGAGCTGCTTTCCCCGTTCATTGTCCGAAAAACGGCGCAAGGCGGTGAAACAGGCTTGCAAGGGGGAGCTGTATGAGTGTCAGATCATTGTAGAGAATGAAATTGACATGCTTAGAGCTCTCAAGGATGTCCAGGACCATGCAGTGAATGCCCTGGTGGTATTTCTCGGGAACTTTGGGCCTGAAACTCCTGAGACCTTGCTTGCCAGGCATTTTCCCGGTCCGGTGATGTACGTCGCTGCAGCTGAAGGCGACGGGGATTTGCATGACGGCAGGGGGGATGCCTATTGCGGCATGCTGAATTGCTCATACAACCTGAGTCTTCGCTCCTTGCGCGCCTACATTCCCGAATACCCGGTGGGCAGCGACCGTGAGGTGGCCGCCATGATCGAATCATTCATCCCGGTCGCCCGTGCCCTGCTCTCGCTGAAAAAGCTGAAGATCATCAGCTTCGGACCCAGGCCCCAGGACTTTTTGGCCTGCAATGCCCCCATCCAAGGGCTTTTTGACTTGGGTGTGGAGATTGAAGAGAACAGTGAACTTGACCTGCTGGTTGCCTACAACAAGCATGCCGGCGATCCGAGGATCCCTTCATTGGTGGAAGAGATGCAAAGCCAAATCGGCTCAAGTCCCTACAGCGGGATTCTTGACCGGCTGGCCCAGTATGAGCTGACCCTGCTCGATTGGGCCGAACAACACAAAGGGGAACGTTCCTATGTAGCCTTTGCCAACAAGTGCTGGCCTGCCTTCCAGACCGAGTTCAAGTTCGTCCCTTGCTATGTCAACAGCCGCCTGAGCGAGCAGGGCATCCCCGTCAGCTGCGAAGTCGACATCTATGGGGTGCTGAGCGAGTACATTGGTCAGTGCGTCACCGACCTTCCTGTGACGTTGCTGGATATCAACAACACGGTTCCCGCTCCGGTATATGAACAACACATCCGCACCAAGCGCCCGTATCGCAATGACGATTTGTTCATGGGATTTCACTGTGGGAACACAGCCTGCTCGCTGCTCAAGAATCCCCATATGGGCTACCAGCTCATCATGAAACGGGATCTGGAGCCGGAGTTGAAGCACCCGGATATTACCAGGGGAACCATGGAAGGCGATCTCATCAGCGGACCGGTAACCATCTATCGACTGCAATCCAACGCCCGCGGGGAGCTGAAGGCCTATATAGCCGAAGGTGAAGTCCTCGACGTCCCCGCTTCCAGTTTCGGCAGTATCGGGATCATAGGGATTGAGGAGATGGCACGGTTCTACCGCTATGTGCTGTTGGCCAAAGCCTATCCCCACCATGCTGCAGTTGCTTTCCGGCATGCAGGAAAAGCCTTGTTTGAGGTGTTCCGATATCTTGGAATCGAGGATATTGCATACAACCAGAAACCTGGTCACCTCTATAGCAATGAAAATCCCTTCAAGCATTGAGCTTGAAGGGACGTAGATGCCGTCTAGATCCAGGAGTTCCTCAAGGTCTCAATTTCCTTGAGTTCCTTGGTGTCGGTTGCCCTGATCGGCTTGAACACCTTGGCCTTCTCCAGAACGTAGGAGAGCACCATCACCGCCTCTTGGCGGTCGCTCATCTGCGTCAGGTTGACCGATGAGTAGAATGGTTTGGTCGCCCCTCCGTCCTTGGCTTCGTAATAGCGGTATTTCTCCAGATTGGTGGAGGCTTTCTGCCAATCCCTTTGCATTTTGGAAAGCTCCTTGGCACGTTTGGAAGCACTCCAGTTTCGTGCGTACAACTCCTCGGCAAGCTTCTTGTAGTGTCCGGGATACAGCAGATGGGAGGGAATGGTGTCCATTGCCATGCGCATGTAGCTTATCGCCCACTCCTTGTTCCCGAAGGAGATCACCCCACCGGGCAATTCATCGTACAGGCTTGAGAGCACATACCATGTCTCGCTCGAATCGAGGATTTTGAAGTCGTTTACGATGACCGTAAGATCCTCGAGCATGCCTTTTGCTTTTCCCAATGCGTTCAGTGGTCCCTTCGTCTGTCCCCAGCGACCGACGTTTGATGCCTTCCAGAGGTAGCCAAAGGGGGAGGGGTGCTTCTCTATAGCCGAGAGAGCATAGGTCTCGCCTTTTTCGTACAGGGAAAAACGTCCCGCCTTGTCCTCTTTGTCAAGGTCGTCTCCCAGGGAGACCATGACCCGGGCAAGTCTCCACAGGATCTCTGATTCCTCTTCGGCGTTTGCAGCCCTGCCCAGCTGGGCGAGCAGTTCCTGCTCTGCTTCGCTGAAAGCATCCCTGTCGTAGAGCGCATCCGCCTCCGTCACCGTGATTGCTGAAAATGCCGGACTGCAGGCCAAGAGGAGAGCAATCAGGACCGCCCATCGCTTCAATTTCATAGAACCTCCTTGTGTACGTTAGGAAAAGAGTCGTTTGATCAAAGAAAGCTTGCCGCGATACGGGGCATACCGCAGCTTCACCTCAAGCCATGTTTTGCTTTCAAGCATGCTTTTTGTGTGGCTGAAGGTTTTGAAACCTTCCCGGCCATGATAGGCTCCCATGCCGCTGTTTCCCACTCCTCCGAAGGGAAGGGCTGTATTGGAAAGATGCATGACTGCATCGTTGATGCATCCGCCTCCGAAACTCAGCGAGGTGAGGACCTGGTTCTTATGCTCCTTGTTGGTTGTGAAGCAGTACAGAGCGAGCGGATGTTCGCGCTTCTGGACAAAGTCGAGCGCCTGCTCGAACGTGTCGTAGGCGACCAAGGGAAGGATGGGGCCGAAAATCTCCTCCTGCATCAAGGGAGAATCCAGGCGGGGATCGGTGATGATGGTGGGGGCGATGCGTCGAGTTTTCGGATCGATCTGTCCGCCCCAGGCGAGCGTCCCATACTCAAAGAGTCCGATCAGGCGGGAAAAGTGCTTCTCATTGATGATGTTTCCCAAATCACTGCAGTGCAAAGGATCGGATCCGAACATGGCTGTGATGGCGATTTTCATCTGTTCAAGCAGTGCATTGTGGACTTTTCGGTCGACGAGGACATAATCGGGAGCCACACAGGTCTGCCCTGCGTTCAGACACTTGCCCCATATGATTCTTCGTGCAGCCAAACCGATATCGGCATCAGAAGCGACAATGACCGGGCTCTTGCCTCCGAGCTCCAAGGTGACCGGGGTTATATGCCTTGCAGCGCTTTCCATCACCAATTTCCCAACCTGCGGGCTGCCGGTGAAAAAAATATGGTCGTATCGATGCTTCAAGAGCTCCTGATTCATCTCCGCCCCCCCTTGAAAGGTGGCGACATGGTTGCTGTAGAAGAGTTTGGAAAGCATCTCCTCGATTACAAGCGCTGTATGACTGCTGTACCTGGAGGGTTTGAGTATGACACAATTGCCGGCTGCAATCGCACTGATCAGAGGGACGATGGTAAGTTGGAACGGATAGTTCCACGGGCTCATGATCAAAACAATGCCCAGCGGCTGTGCAATGGTGTAGGATTTTGAGGGGAAGGAGAGCAGGCTGGATCTGACTCGTTGTTTTGCCGCCCATGCATCCAGATGCTTCAGATGCTCGTCCAGTTCTGTATACACGATGCCCAATTCGGAAGCGAACCCCTCAAAGTCAGTTTTTCCCAAGTCTTCATACAAGGCATTGAGAATCTGTTTTTCATATGAACGGATGCCGTCCTTCAATTTTTTGAGTTGTTCTTTTCTCCAAGCGATGCTCAGCGTATTTCCGTTTTGGAAAAACGCCTGCATCTCGCTCAGGCAAAGCTCGATTTCATTCATGCTCCCCCCCCTTCAGCCAGTATGACACCCAGAGTATGGATTTGTCAAAATGTTGCGATGGTTTGTGCGTTCAATTCCCTCAGCACGGCCTCTGCCAGCCTGACCGAGTTCTGTACGTCATCCAGGCTGCTCACCCCCCAATGGGTGTGGGCATAGCGTACCGGGATGCCGATTACAATGGTGGGAATGCCTTGCTCCGACAAATGAAGAGCGGATGCATTGGTGGCCCCTCCGCTTCGAACCCCTTTTTGCACCGGTATGTCAAACTTTTTGGCGATGTCCAGTGCAAACTTCTGGAAACGGGGATTGGTTATCATTTTTGAATCGATGAACCTGAGCATGGGACCTTTGCCCACGATTGTCTGTTGCTGGTAGGCGGGCAGGAAGGTGTCGTCGGCGGGGCTTCCTTCGAAGCAAATGGCAACATCGGGCTTGATTTTCCGGGCGGTCAGCTGGGCCCCCCTGCAACCGACTTCCTCCTGACTGGCAAAGGCGGCAACGAGATTGACTGCAAGGCTCTTGCCGTGCAAGGACTCAAGTACATCGATGATGGTGGTGCAACCCAGTCTGCAATCGAAAGCTTTTCCGAATAACAACTTGGTGTTTTCTTGATGGATGCATGTCGCTTCCGGGATGACGGGGCTTGCAACATCAACGCCGAGGCTCAGGACTTGCTCGATGCTGGAGGCCCCGATGTCGATATACATGGATGCAATGTCGGGTGCACTCTTACGCTCCGCTTCGCTCTGGTAGTGCGGGGGTTTGGAACCTACGATGCCGGGTATGGTCTTCCCGGTGGATGTTTGCACCCTGACCAGGTGGGCCGGAACATTGGAAGGGACCCAGCCGCCGATGGGGATGAATTCCAGCATGCCGTCGGCTCTGATGCATTTGACCATGAAGCCTACCTCATCGGTATGGGCATCCAGCAAAACCACTGGTTTGTCCTTCTGGTTTCCGGTTCTATGGAGGTAGAGGTTTCTCAGACAATCCTCGTCAAACCGCCCGAAGGCGCCCGCTTCTTCGCGTATTGCCTGGACTACCTCATCCTCAAAGCCGCTGATGCCGTTGGCATCACAAATTCTCTGTATTCTGGAAAGTTGACTCATTACGCACTCCTCTTACGCTGGATAATTATCCATAGATTGAAACTCTTGTACACCCGCCTTGACTGTCGGGATACAACTTTCTAGAATTTGAGACGGCGATGGGGTTCGCCTTCGTAACGAAAACCGCAGGGCTTTGCAAGCTGCTGATAACTCCTGTGATACATCCATTCTCTGTGGAGGTTTGTATGGCATTCAGCCTTGCCGCCGTGGTTTTGTTGTGTCTGGTTTTGGATTGGATCCTGTCCAAGGCACGTATTCCCTCACTCATCGGCATGCTCTTGGTGGGCGTGCTTTTCGGACCGGCTGTTTTGAACCTGCTGGATCCTTCCCTGCTTGCCGTGGGCTCTGATTTGCGGATGATCGCCTTGATTGTCATCCTGCTTCGCTCGGGATTGGAGCTTTCACGGGAGAGCCTGCATACAGTAGGGTTCCAGGCCATTCTCCTTTCTTTCCTGCCGGCTCTATTTGAAACACTCACCGTGATGCTCGTCGCTCCCAAGCTGCTTGGCCTTTCTGTATTGGAGAGTGCCCTGCTGGGCTGTGTGCTTGGCGCAGTCTCCCCCGCAGTCGTGGTACCGATGATGGTCGATCTCATTCAGGAAAAGCGTGGTACGCAGAAGGGTATACCCACCCTCGTGCTCGCCGGTGCAAGCATGGATGATGTTACGGTCATCGTTGCTTTCAGCATTGTGCTTGGTCTGTATGTCGGCGATACCGTGAACCTGGTGTGGACGGTTGCAGGGATACCCCTTTCAATACTTTTCGGGATAGGCGTCGGCTTGGCGATCGGCCTTGTTTTGATTCGCATTTTTGAGCGGTATAATCCCCGTGCAACCAAGCGGGTCCTGGCCATGCTGATGATCTGCATCATCCTGGTGCATCTGGGCGATGTGCTAGAAGCCGTACATGTCCCCTTTGCAGCCTTGCTTGCCGTCATGGCCATCGGTTTCATCATTCTGGAAAAGCGGGAGCACATGGCCCATGAGCTTTCGGCAAAGTTGGGGAAAATCTGGATTTTCGCCCAGATCCTGCTGTTTGCCATTGTGGGCTCCCAGGTGGATTTGGCAGCTGCCAAGGAAGTGGGCCTGCATGGATTCCTCCTGATTCTCATCGCACTCTGCACACGAAGCATCGGAACGTTTCTTTGCACACTTGGAAGTGGCTTCACCGCAAAAGAGAAGGCGTTCATTGTTATTTCCTACCTGCCGAAAGCAACCGTACAGGCAGCCATCGGCTCCACTCCGCTTGCAGCGATGAGCTTGCATGGCATGCCGACAAGAGCCGGTGAAGTGATTTTGGCAGTAGCGGTGATGAGCATACTCATGACAGCACCCTTGGGAGCGATTGCCCTGGACTGGGCCGGCAGGCATTTTTTGACTGTTGACCCACGGCCTACATTCAGCAGCCTGGTTGCAGTGAAGGAGAGCCTGAACGAGGGAGCTGCAACCTAAAGCGCTGCGGGTGTGGATACAACAGCCTTGGATTGCAGCCCGGAAGAAGGGTACATACACGGATGGCCGGTAGCTGATTGGGAGATATGTTGCTATCAATAAACCATCCGGTATCTTCTTTGTATACCGTGTTCTAGCAGAAGTCAAGGGTGAGGCTCCACTTCCTGTTCGAGAACAAGCAAGACGTGTCGGAGCAATAAAAAAGGGAACCTATCCGGCTACAGGCTCCCATTATAGCATCTCCTAGGGGAATTGAACCCCTGTTGACGGGATGAAAACCCGTTGTCCTAACCACTAGACGAAGGAGACAGTACTGCATGTTCCAAAAAACAGAGGCAAGATGAGCCGCACAGGATTCGGACCTGTGACCCACGCCTTAAAAGGGCGTTGCTCTACCAACTGAGCTAGCGGCCCCTGCAACGTTAAGGACTATAGCAGAGAGCAAGAAAGGGTGTCAACTACCTTGATGGGAAAAAAGGACAGAGAAGAAAACTCTAATGATAATGGCGGTCTTTGGGAAGCAGGTAGAGTTGTTGGGCTTTTTCCATAATTGCTTGTGTCACAGACTCTTTTCCTTCAAAATCGGCTATGGTTCTTGCTACTTTGCAACAGAGGTACGAACGTCTGAAACTCTGCTGCGACCCTCGAAAAACCTTGGTATATAACGGCAGGAGACTTAAAATCTCCTGTTCGCTTCGACTCATCTGCATGGTGCGTACATATTCGATTCGTTCGTAATCGATGGTGGTCGTATTAACCTCGCTTACCAAGAGGTTCTCGCTTGTCAGCGCCAGTGCCATGGCGAAGCGGTCAAGCAGGGGATGGCCGAGCTTTGACCAGAATTTGTCAATCTGTATTTCACTGCAGCGACAGATTCCTTCAAGGGAGCCGAGATTTGCACAGCTGCAGGCATTGGTTGCACAAACCACCAAGGTACGCAACGGATAGCCTCCAAAGGTGTGGGTATCCATCACCGAGGCAAGTGTCGTTCGGATATTTGGACGCTGATGGGATAATTCGTCTACGATGAGAGCCCCTTCATGTGCTTTGCACAGTTCAGGGACGACACCTTTGGCCAAGTCGGCCTGCCTCATACCCAGAGGAATGGAAAAAACCGGTCTCTTCTCGACAGGTCGACCATGCATAGCTGAAATTTGTTGTTGTGCTGCACTGTCCAGCGGAGGCAGCAATGAGGCAACACGGCTCAACAGCAGGGTTTTTCCCGTTCCGGGCGGACCGTAAAGTAGAAGCGGCAGATTTCCCGCTGCTGCGTAAATCAGGGCTTGTTTAGCTTGCTTCAGTCCGATGATATTGGCGAACGGATTGAGAGGAGAATCCTCTCTTGCAGGGGATTTGTCGTGGTGCACCTGCTGCCCTTGGTGCTGGAGGGAATACCTGCAAAGCTGGGAACCCGCCTCCATCAGGGTGCTGCACTCGCAGAATTGTGGACCTTCGGTTTGCCCTGGAAGCAGGCTGTTGCGACCTACCAGCACCAAGCCCACGCCATGCTGCTCACACAATGTGGGAATGTCGCGAAGCGAGGGTGACGGCCTGATCCCTCCTCCAAGGGCCAACGAACCAAAGCAAAGTACCGCCGGTGCTTGGAGTGCAAGCAGGTGTTTCTCATAGGCAACAAGTGCAAGGGCGAGCGGGGCGGCCATTTCCTGAAGAGTGGTGAGAGGCCTCAGCTGTACCGTTGCCTTGGGCAGGGAGGGAAAAATCGATAGCAACAGGAGCTTCAACTCACGCTGCTTCGCATCTGAATAGCCGAGAATGGTCAACTCATGGGTGCTTTTCACCAGTTCGATGGGAATGAGACTGCCTTGAAAGCCATGACTTTGGTATCCATAGATTAGCATGTACGCTAAGGCAGACTTTGTCCTCTACTGCTTCAGCAGACGGGAAAGCCTGGTGTATTGGAGCTTGTAGGCCACCACCAAAAGCAGCGCCGCCGCAATCCATGCGATGGGGCTGGATAGGCAGATGCCGACATAGCCGAGCACCGGGGGAAGGGTAACCGCCACCAGAGCACGGAAAATGAGCTCCTGGATGGATGAGAGCATGGGAATGAGGCCTGAACCCAGTCCTTGGCAGGTATTGCGAAAGACGAAGATCAGGCCCAGAGGAATGAAGAAGTAGGAGATGATGTGCAGGTACTGGACCGTTTGTGCAACCACCTGCTGTTCTGATGGTTCAATGAAGAGGAGGGCGAGTTGTTTCCCGAAAAGGAAAACCAAGCCCGATGCAAGGGCGCTGAAGAGGATGCACAAAAGAAGTGCGCTGCGGATTCCCTGTTGCACCCGGTCGAGCCGACCCGATCCAAGGTTCTGTGCACTGAAGGTGGCCATGGCCAGGCCGAGCGTCACCAACGGCTGGGTGACCAATTGCTCGATTTTCACTCCTACCGAGTAGGCGGCCACCGTGTCGCTCCCGCTTTCGTTTATCACCGATTGCACGATCATGACCCCGATTGCACACACTGAAAACTGCAGGGCGCTGGGCAGTCCTATCCTCAACAATCTGCTGATCATAGGCCAATCGATCTTCCAGTCCTGACTGGTGAGATGCAGGCTTGGATATTTTTTATAAATATACAGAAGACACAGCAATGCGCAAATC
>ERZ1645192.845-NODE-845-length-25696-cov-6.997660_pt1 | contig 25696 bp, 23 predicted proteins | sample MGYA00575354_ERZ1645192 | MGnify/ENA primary metagenome ERZ1645192 (study PRJEB40844, sample SAMN11349763) | freshwater sediment metagenome | isolation source: river sediment | host: Sediment | place: India: Faizupur Khadar , New Delhi | collected 2017-02-21 ... | reverse complement strand
TATCTTTTGGGTGGACTTTTTAGATCTTCGAGTTTTAGGGTATCATGAAGTGCTTCGAGATCCCCTCTCCGAGGTAGGCCATGCACCATTCGTAGAAGTTCTCTTTCGCCTTCGATTTATCGGCGGTATAGAGCGCCTTCACAAAGCCGATGATGCACTCTTTGACCACCTGCGGCGGCAGGCCGTAGGTATTCGACTGGAAGGGGTAGAGGGTATAGACGCCGTGCGAGAAGATGTGGGTCTTCCGCTCGATGGAAACGGCGTCGTCGGGGAAAAGTTCGCGGAAGAGCTGTTTCGTCGGATCTTTCGAAAGATGGAGCCAGTGGCCCGTCTGGTCGAAGGTGAAGCCGTTCTTGTGCTCCGAGGTGCACAGCCCGCCCGGGTGGTCATCCTTCTCGATGACGAGGTGGTCGCGGCCGCCGAGGTGGTAGCTCGCCGATATGCCCGAAAGCCCCGCGCCGAGTATGAGTGTCTCTTTCTCTATCATGCCCGCTCCCTTATAGAGTTACCGACGGAGGAGTATATATAATGGTAAAAAGAAAGTAAAGCGGGGGATCATTCCGTTCCGTTCCCTGAGACCGCCCATTCGAGATACTCCGGCAGTCTGCCCGCGAGAAAATAAGGCAGATCAAGCAGACGATACGGTGTTCCTTTCGGCGTCGTTTGTTTCGACAGCCCCAGCGGACCGGCATGCATCCGCACCGCCAGATCATGCGGCGCACCGTCGACGAATGCGTGGAGCGACCGCAGCGTCCCCGACTTTCCCGCCTTGACCTCGACCGGCACCGCCCGTTCACGGAACGGTACCAACGCATCGATCTCGGCGTTCGACTGACGTACCTCGCGCACCCAGAACAGCGGTTTCCGTATCGCCAGCGTATCGAGAGCCATGAGTTCCTGCGCCACCACATGTTCGGCAAGAATGCCTTTATGAAAGGAATGGAGATCGGCGTGGGCGAAGAATTGCGCCTGCAGTCCGGCGGCATAGTTGAGCAGGCCGGTGTCGACGAATTGGAGCCGGGGCTTCTTTTTCAGGTCAGGCGTGAGCGGCGGTTTCTGTGCCGTGGTGGGATACCGCAGATAGAGCAGCATCGCCCGCTCCAAGGTCCGCAGAGCATTGCCCACCTCGCGCGACCGGTAGGGCGAATTACCGAACCGCTCGAAGGTGATGCGCTTGCCGGTCTCATGGGGGGCGCTTTCTATGACATGACGGATGACCTGTACCTCGGCGGTGTTCTTCGCGTATTTGCTCACATCATCGACATAGGCGGTCAGCAGTCCCTGATAGACCGGTTTCAGCGCCGCGATATCGTTCGATTCCCGATACCGCGCGACGATCTCGGGCATACCGCCGACCAACACATAACGATGGAAAAGCGCGAACAGCCGGTCGTAGGCCCACGACGGCATGGGGATCTGCCGATACACCGTCAGTGCTTCGGTCTGGCCGGTCGCTTCGAGGAATTCCTCAAAGGTAAGCGGGAACAGATACCGGTATTCGACGCGGCCGACCGGGAAACTGATCTTATGGGCATCCATCATGATCTCGAGGAGCGATCCGGCGCCGATCACGAAAAGTTCGGGCATCTGTTCATAGAAATAGCGCATCTGTTCGACGGCCCGCGGCGAATTCTGTATCTCGTCGATGAACAGGAGGGTGCGTCGCCCGCGTTGAAGGTTTTTTTCAAGGAATATACGCTGGACAAGTTCGTCGAGCGGGAGGTCATTCTCGAACAAGGCGCGGTCGGCCGCGATCTCAAGATTGAGCGCGATAAAGGTGTCGAACGAAGCGCCGAATGCCTTGACCGCCGTGGTCTTCCCCACCTGTCGCGCACCGCGCAGGACCAGCGGTTTCCGATGGGGAGACACGGACCACTTGTCCAACTCTCTGTAAATATTCCTATTGAACGACATGTTGGCCCCCGCATGTAACAATGTCAATCCAATTATTAGCAATTATTGTCACAATGTCAAGGCAATTTTTACGATTTCTTGTAACAATGTCAAGGCAATTTAGGGCGAAAAACCCGCTACTTCATCCCCTCGAACGGGCAAATACTTTCTTTTTCGCAGTAACAGGCAATATCGCGGAAACGAGAGGTTGTCCCAGCCGGAGTTTTCCAGAGTTGGTAGTTGCCGTCGAAGGAATTGAATCCCATATCGTAACGACCATCTTTGAAACTTGGGGTCGTCGGGCAGTACTGTTTCTTCTTGTCGATGCGATAGAAACAGGCCTTGTAGTCTTGGTTTGACGATCCAGAAGGCATAAATGTTTCTATATAAAGGATGGTGTTGCCTTTGAATTGTTCGGGACCCATTCCCATGGGGTTGTCTTCCGCAGGTTCGATGGGGATCAGGGTATAGGTCGGTGTGCCGCCGGAGGTGTCTACCAATGTGATTCCATATTCCCCGACTCCCGCAAAGTAGATCATCTGATTATTGTTTTCTTCATTCAGTCGCGGACGGGAAGGGGTTTCTCCGGCACGGTCTATTCTGATGCACTCCGTCGCGGGGTCAAAGGGCAACTTATCGAGGTCACAGACATATATTTCATGATTGTCGTTGATGAAGGTGAGCCGGTTGTCTACTACATTTCCTTCATAGACTTTTCCATATTTCAACGGATGCCATTTCCACTCGTCGACTTTGGAGTAAAGAACCTCCTGTTTCTTTGTGGCGCGGTGTTCTATGTTCAATACAACCCATTTATCGCCAACCAATGGAGGCCTCGAAAAATAGGCTTGGTGTTGTTCGTCGTCGTAGATGACTTCATAACGATAACCAGTGGTGTTGTTTTTCGCGGAAAGAATATATGTATTGCCCAATTCATATGTTCCGTTAGTGAGATAGTCCTCTGTCGTAGTGTAAAATATGAATCTCTCCTGTTTATAGACAGAGCCTGTACCGCAATGCGCTATTGCCGTGTATGTATCGCTTTGTATGTCGTACAATATCGTCTTGGAGGCTTGAGACCCGACCATAACCAAACCGATCTTGTCCTTCTCTATTTTCAGGTCGTACAATACGGACATGTCGGCATGATAGTATTTGTTGGTGATATCCCGGTCGCAAGGGCTATAATCTATATTTTGTGCCTTCGTGTCCGGTAGAACACAGGGCCATGGATAGCATTCGCTATACGATTCTGCTCCTTCTTTATATTTCAAGTATCGTCCCCAATTGAGCCAATCCCAAATATTCCTTGCACACTGAGGATCCTTCTCTGTCGGCGTGTCGCAGCCGGGGCGACAGAAGGTTATCTTGCCGTTCCCGTCTTTGAGTGGGAACCCGGCCGCCTTGACATTCTCATAACTCTTCATGCTGGGACAATCTACCATATCTATATCAGTAGCGTGGTCCGTTTCGTCGATGGGGATGTCGTCGTTGGTTATCTCGACGCAATACTGCGCCGTGTTGCAGGTGTACCCGTACTTGCAGGAACCGCATTGTGTCTCGTTCACCATCCCGCACCGACCGGCGCACGGGTCATCGTCATTCGATGATGTTTTTGACGAAGCGCAGGCGGTGAGAAAGAAGACGAACGCGATGATGATGAAATCCCTATTCCCAACCATGCGGCGATTATAGCCGCGAAGAGATTGAAAGTAAAGCGGAAGAGTTATTCTTCGCTGTCGAGGCGGTCGGGGGTCCAGAGATATTTGCGCGTCTCGGCGACGATGACGCCGTTGAGGAGTATCAGCGCGACAAGGTTGGGGATCGCCATGAGTCCGTTGGCGATGTCGGCGAAGGTCCAGACGGCACCCAGCGAGAGCGTCGAGCCGACCATCACCATAGCCACCCACAGAAAGCGGTAGGGGCGGATGCTCGCGCGGCCGAAGAGGTATTCCACCGCCTTCTCGCCGTAGTAGGACCAGCCGAGTATCGTCGAGAAGACGAAGGTGAGGAGTCCGAAGGTGAGGAGCGTCGGGCCGAACGCGCCGAGTTGCGAGAAGGCGGCATGGGTGAGCGCCGCGCCGTTGAGCCCTTCGGTCCAGCGGCCCGAATTGACGAGCACCAGCCCGGTGATGAGGCAGACCACCACGGTGTCCCAGAAGGTGCCGGTCGAGGAGACGAGCGCCTGCCGCACCGGATTCTTGGTCTGGGCCGCCGCCGCGACGATGGGGGCGCTGCCGAGTCCCGCCTCGTTGGAGAAAAGTCCCCGCGCGATGCCGTAGCGGACCGTCTCTTTGAGCGCCGCGCCGACAAAGCCGCCGACCGCCGCGTGGCCGCCGAAGGCCGAAGTGACTATCAACCACAAGGAATCGGGTATCGTCCGCCAGCCGATGGCGAGGAGCGCGATACAGCCGACGAAGTAGACGACGACCATGAGCGGCACCAGTTTCTCGCAGACCTTGGCGATCGAGCGGACCCCGCCGATGATCACGAGCGCCGTTGCGGCGGTGAGGATGAGTCCGGTCGCCCAGCCCGGGACGCCGAAGGTGTTCCCCATGAGATCGGCGATGGAGTTGGCCTGCACCATGTTGCCGATCCCGAAGGCGGCCACGGCGGTAAAGAAGGCGAAGAGGAGCGCGAGCCATTTCGATCTGAGTCCGTCCTCGAGCGCGTACATCGGGCCGCCGGCGACCGAGCCGTCGTGTCCGAGACGGCGGTATTTCACCGACAGGACCGCCTCGCCGTATTTGGTGGCGATGCCGAACACGCCGGTCAGCCACATCCAGAGCACCGCGCCGGGGCCGCCCACCGCGACGGCGGTCGCGACGCCGACGATGTTGCCGGTGCCGATGGTGGCGGCAAGAGCGGTGGTCAGCGCGCCGAAATGGCTGATCTCGCCGGTCCCTTCGCGTTTCTTGCTGAAGGAGAGTTTTATCGCGGTGCCGATATGGCGCTGGATGAAGCGGAGCCGGACGGTGAGGAACAGGTGGGTGCCGAACAGCAGTATGATGAGCGGCCAGCCCCAGATGAAGCCGCTGATGTCGTTCAGTATCGCCTCGAACGCTGCCATGGAGCCTCCCTAGTCGCGCGGTTTGCGGATGACCGATATCCCCTTGCGGCCGTCCATCAGTATCTCAAAAGGTTTATCGGTGCGGATGTGGCGCAGGTGTTTGGTCGTGCGGAGCGGCGGCAGGCTTTTCAGCCAAGCCCAGTCGATGAAGTGGTCGGCGTTGCTGTAGGAGAGGGTGAAGTAGCCGATGTTCATCGAGGTGATGTTGTGGAAGAAGTGCGAACCGAGCGAGGAATCGACCTGAAAACCTTCGAGCCCCGCCTCGATCATGGCGCGGGCCTGCGATATCTGGTTGAACTGCACCGGTATGCCGAGCCAGCGGTCGCGCGTCCCCCAGCGGCCGAAACCGAGGAGGATACATTTGCGCCCTTCGGCCTTGAGCGCCGCGTTGAGTTCCTCTATCTCGGCCGCTATCTCGACCGTTTCGCCGCTGTTGAACAGGGCGGGGTCGACGAAGATGAGGTCGTGCACCGTATCGTCGAGGCCGTTGCCCATCGCGCGGTCGGTGTGGAGCACGAGTCCGTCGCGCGCCAGTTCCTCGGGCCGTATAGAGACATCTTCGAACTTCTGGATGAGCGGTTTCAACTGAAGCAGGTAGAAGGTCGGTTTGCCGGAGCGGTCGGGGTCGAGGTCGACCGCGTACTCTATCTCGACCGGGTTGCCCATCGCCTTTTCGCCGATCTCGAGGAGCATCTGCAGGGTGCGGGCGAGCGGCAGGTATTCGTACTTGAGGATGTCGGCGAAGTTCAGAATGCGCGGCCCGCGGGCCGACAGCCCCGGCTGGAGGCGATGGTTCTCGATATCGTAGACCGACGCGAGGTGGGGAAGGACGCCGTGCCGTTCCGCATCGCTGATGTCGAGCCGCGCGTAGCAGGAATCTTCGCCGCTGCGCAGATCGGGATCCGTCCGTTCCATATCGAGCGCGAAGAAGTAACGCTGGCTCATCCGGGCCTGATAGTCGGGCGCCACCAGATCGAGTTGGGGATAGCGCGGCGAGAAGCGGAACGCCTGCGCTCCCTCGACGACATAGGTGCCGAGCCCCAGCGCGACGGTGGCCAGTCCGTCCTCGGGCCGCAAGCCCGCCACCGGGTAGTAGTTGAACGACTGCGCCGTGCCGCTGATGTGCGGATAGTGATATTGTTCGTGTCTCCGGCCGACGACCTCCTGAATGAGGATCGCCATCCGCTCTTCCTCTATCTTGTAGTTGACCGCGTCGAAATAGGCGCGCGACTTGGAGGAGAAGATCGAGGCGTAGACCAGTTTTATCGCCTCCATGAGCTGCTTGAAACGGACGTTGATGTCGGGATGGTTGTTGGGGATGAGGTAGGTGCTGTAGATGCCGGCGAAGGGCTGCAGCAGCATGTCCTCGAACAGCCCCGACGAGCGCACCGCGAGCGGGCAGGTGACCAGCGTCAGGAACTTTTTCAGTTTCTTGCGCAGATCGAGGGAGAGGGCGGTGTTGAGGAACAGCGCCTGTATCCGTTCGTGATCCTCCTCGTGATAGACGGTGTCGCGGAGGTTGTGTGAATCGATGATGTTGTCGTATTCGTCGATGCCGATCACCGCGGTGGTCGGTATGCGGAGGTGCATTTCGGGGATGTGGCGCGAGAAGTCGATGTTCTCTACGAGGTTGTTGAGGAAAGCGATGCCGCGCCCCTTACCGCCGAGCGACCCGTTGGCGAACCGGACGATGTAGATGGAGGAGCCGAAGACCGATTCGTCGAAATTGATGACGCGCCCCTTGACCTTCTTGTTACGGACGTTCTCGAATATCGAGACGATGAATTTCCGCAGTTCCTCGGGATCGGCGAAATCGCCGACATGGGCCGACCGGAGGATGCGCGAAAAGATCATCTCGCCGCGCGCCGTCAGCCACGCGCTGAAATGGTTGCGCGACGCATGGTAGATGAGCGATTCCTGCGGGATGGCGCGAATGAACGCTTCGAACTCGTCCATGTTCATCGCGCGGCCGATCTCGCGTCCTTCAAGATCGCGGAAGACGAAGCCGCCGAAGCCGAGCCGGTCCATCAGGAAGTTGCGGATATCGAACGAAAGGCTCTCGGAGTTCTTGTTGATGAAACCGGCGCCCAAAAGGTGCGCTTTCGGCTCATTGTGCCCCTCGGAACTCTGCATGAGGACGGGGAGGTCGGGCAATTCCTCCTTTATCGAACGGAGGAAGGTGATCCCCGCCTGCGGATCGATCTTCCCGGCGTGCGGGAAGCGGACATCCGATATCACCGCGAGCAGATACTTGCGGTATTTGCGGTAGAGTTCGAGCGCCTCCTCGTAGGTGGTGGCGAGCAGTACCTTGGGGCGCGCCCGCATCCGGAGCAGTTTGTTCATCTCGTCGAGATTCTCGTCGGCGATGAGCCGCTGGGTCTGTCGCATGATCTCGGCGTAGAGGAAGGGGAGATAGCGCGAGTAGAACCGGACGCTGTCCTCGATCAGGAGCACCACCTGCACCAGTCCGAGAGAGGTGTCGTTATCGACATTCGCACGGTCCTCGACATACTTGGTGATGGCGAGGAATATCTTGGAGTAGCCGTTCCAGACGAAGACGCGGTCGATGTGAGCCATCTCGGGAGAGCCGACCGGACAGAGGTGAAGGTTGGCCGAGTTATTGAAGAGCAGTATGATCGGCACATCGCGCCGTTTCTTGATCTCGGCGGCGAGCGCGAGCGGGACGCGGACATCGAGCCCGACCATCAGTATCACGACATCGAATTGCCGCTGATCGAGTTTGCGCAGGGCGTCGTCGGGGGTGTAGGCGCTGGTTATGCGCGGCGCCGAAGAGAGGTTCAGCTGATAGTATTCGCCGAATATCTGTTCCGACAACTGGCCGTCGCGCTCGAGGATGAAGGCGTCGTAGAGCGTCGCGACGAGGAGCACCTCCTGCATCTTGACCGGCATCAGGTCGTGGAAGATGTCCTTGTCGGACCGGTATTTGTCGAAGATGTCGGTGAGTTCCTTGACGATCATTTTTCTATTTCTTTCTCCATCAGCATCGAGACGATGGTCATCGTTTCGTGCTGGCCGAAGAGCTGCTGGTCGCCGGTCGCGAGGTCCTTGTAGAGCACCTGAGCGTTCTTCACCTCGTCCTCGCCGAAGATGAAGATGTGGCGCGCGCCGAGCTTGTTGGCCTTCTGCAGGGCGTTCTTGAATTTGCGCGGCGTGTATTCGGCCATGTAGCGGACCGGATGGTGCGAGAGATGTTTGGTGAGGTGGAGGAGTGCCGGGATGCCGCCGTCGTAGAGCGCGAAGCCCATCGCGAGCGGCTGCGCTCCGTAGAAGTCCTGCGGTACGACCGACAGCAACCGTTCGAGGCCGATGGCGAAACCGGTGGCGGGCGTCGCGTCGCCCCCCGTTTCGGCCACGAGGTTATCGTAGCGGCCGCCTCCCGCGATGGCGTTCTGCGTGCCGCCGGTGTCGGCCGTTATCTCGAAGGCGGTCTTCACATAGTAATCAAGCCCGCGAACGATGAAGGGATCGACGACGAACGGGACATGGAATATCTCGAGCGCCTTTTTCAGCCGGTCGAAGTCCGACGCGCACTGCGGGCAAAGGTGGTCGGTGATGACCGGGATGTCGTTCCAGCGGGTGCGCGGAGAGTCGGCCTTGCAGTCGATGAGGCGCAGCGGATTGATATCGATACGGCGGCGGCAGTCGCCGCACAGTTCCTCCGCCTTCGGACGGAAGTAGTTGACGAGCGTTTCGCGGTAGGCGGGGCGGCACGCGGGACAGCCGATGGAGTTCACCCGTATCTCGCCTTTCACCTTGAAATGGTCGAGTATCAGCGACGCGGCGTAGATCAGTTCGGCGTCCATCTCGGGGGTCGGGTCGCCGAATATCTCAAGCCCGAACTGGTGGAACTGGCGGTAGCGTCCCTTCTGCGGCTTCTCGTAGCGGAAGTTGGGACCGATGTAGAATAACTTGTGCGGCCCCGGCTTCTCGATGCCGATGCTGTGTTCGATGAAGGCGCGGACCACCCCGGCGGTCCCTTCGGGTTTAAGGGCGAGTTTGTTGCCGTTCTTATCCTCGAAAACATACATCTCCTTCTGCACCACATCGGAGGTTTCGCCCAGCCCGCGCTGGAACAGTTCGAGCGATTCGACCACCGGCGTGCGTATCTCCTGATAGTTCAGGCGCGCCGCCAGCAGGCGCAGGTCCTCCTCCATCCGGCTCCAGCGGAGCGACACGGGCGGCAGGATATCGTTCATTCCCTTGACGGCGGTGTAGAGCGGCATCGGTTCCTCCACGGTGTTACGACGGGGTGGATCTAGCGCCTATTTTCCCGGGCACTGTTTGACGACGGCGGGGTTGATGGAGCGCAGACCGTAGGCGCGGTCGAAGTGGCGCGAGAATTCCTCGGCCAGTTTCTCGGCGCGATAGTGGAACGCCTCCTTATCCTCCCATGTGTTCTGCGGATTCAGGATGTTCGCGTCGACGCCGGGGCAGGAGAGCGGGACCATGATGTGGAACAGCGGATCCTCGCGGTATTCGACCTTTTCCAGTTCGCCGTTGAGCGCCGCCGAGACGAGCCGCCGGGTGATGGTGATGTCCATCCGCTTTCCCTTGCCGACCGGGCCGCCGGACCAGCCGGTGTTGACGAGATACACATGGGCGTGGTGCTTATCGAGTTTCTCGCCGAAGAGATTGATATAGTCGTTGGGATTGCGCGGGAAGAAGGGTTCGCCGAAGAAGCGCGAGAAGGCGGTCTCGGGATCCTTGATGCCGGTCTCGGTCCCGGCGAGTTTCGAGGTGTAGCCCATGAGGTACCACATCATCGCCTGCTCCTTATTGAGTTTCGCGACCGGCGGCAGGACGCCGTTGGCGTCGGCGGTGAGGAACAGTATCGTCGTCGGGTGGCCGCTGACGGCCGATTCCTTGATGTTGGTCAGGAACGACAGCGGGAAACCGGCGCGGCTGTTCTCGGCGAGCCGCCCGTCATAGAGATCGAAGGTGCCGTCGGGGAAGACCATCGTGTTCTCGATGATCGCGCCGTGTTTGAGATGGTGCGCCTGATGGAAGACGGCGTTGTATATCTCCGGCTCTTTTTCCTTGTTGAGATTGATGAGTTTCGCATAGCAGCCGTTCTCGAAGTTGGCCACGCCATGATCGTTCCAGCCGTGTTCGTCGTCGCCCAGAAGCGCCCGCTCCGGATCGGCCGACAGCGTCGTCTTACCGGTGCCCGACAGGCCCAGCAGGAGCGCGCAGTCGCCCTTCTCGCCCTCGTTGGCCGAGCAGTGGAGCGGCAGGATGCCGATCTCGGGGAGGTAGTGGTTCATGACGGTGAACATCATTTTCTTGACCGAGCCGAGGTAGGCCGAACCGACGACGATACCGATGCCGTTGTCGAAGTCCATCACGATGCACATATCGGTCGTTTTGCCGCTCGGCAGTTTACGCAGGCGGCCGACATACTTGGCCGGGTCGAGTTTGTTGTAGGGGACCGCGAGGATGGTGAAGCCCTTCTTGGCGAACACGCTGTTTTCGATGTCCTTGGGCACCGGACGGAACATGTTGTCGGTGAAGAGGGCGACCAGCGCACGGTCGGTGATGGTGCGGCAGGGGAGCGCATAGGAACTGTCGGCGCCGAGCACGCGGTCGGTCACATAGAAGGATTGCTTTCTGGTGAGGAACTCCAGTGCGTCGGCGAAGAGCATGTCGAAGGTCTCCGGCGTGCAGGGGTTGCAGGCGGGACTCGTCCAGTCGATCTTCGTTTCGCTTTCGGGGCGGCGGACGATGAGGGTGTCCTTGGGACTGCGGCCGGTCGATTCGACCGGGGTCCAGGTGGCCAGCGTGCCGTTGACCGTGATGAGCGCCTTGCCGCGGGTGACGGCGTGGAAGATGAGTTCTTCGCGCGACACGTTGGTCTCCACCTTCTGGTGCGTCTTCAAAAGGTGATCGATCTTTTCCATGAAATCTTTGCGCTGCATGCTATTACTCCATCATGATAAGACAAATGGCCACGCGGCACTATAGCCAAAACCGCTGCGCTTGACAAATTTTTTACATAGGGGCAGAGGGGTCAGTCCTCGACATAAGACATTTCTGTCTGTGTCTGTTTCGATGGAAGCAAGAATGAGCAGTGTCGATGAATGCCACCTTACCGTCTATGCCGGTCAGGTCTCCCTATAAACTTCCTTGACAACTTACCGCCGTTCCTTAAGATGTTCCAGAACTTGTTCCCGGGGGTTCCTGTGGTCACCGAAACGATGGTCCTGCTCGCGATCAGACAGGGCAACTGGCGTCATGTCCGTGAAGCGGCCCGCGAGATAGCGACGCAGAGCGGTGATGAACTTATGGATGCCCTTTCGGTGGCGGCGAAAAAGGTCGAGGCGGGCGATGAGCGGGCCCGGGCGCTTCTGACCTTGTGGTCGAATATCCGTTGGCGGAGCAAAAAATGAAACTGTTTGACGGCATCGCCGATCCGGCGTTCCTCGTGGTGAACCGCAACGGTCTGCCGGTGGCGGGCGACGGGCTTTCGCTCGCCGAGGTCGGTTCCTTCGTCGAGACGCTTCACGGCGCGCTGGAAAAAGGGGAGACCGACTATGCGGTCTGGAACAACGGTCCCAAGAAATATCTGGGCGCTGCCCTCAACGATTGTTTTCTTATCGTAGAGTGCGGTCCGGCGGTCCCTCTGACGCGGATACTCTATGCCCTTCCGGAACTCCGCGCCCGGGGTGTCCGCTCTCTTTGACTCCACAGTATTTTACTTGACATCGGAAAGTGAACACATAACATAGGGCGGCAAAGTTTTTCACCTGTCGGAGGCATTCCCATGGTGTCGATATCGACCTCGGATTTCAGGAAGGGACTTAAAATAGAGATGGATGGTATCCCGTACGCCATCGTCGATATGGTCCACATCCAGCAGAAAAGGCGGGCGGTCATCAAGGCGAAACTGCGCAACATCCTTTCCGGCGCCATCGCGGAGCACACTTTCCTCAACGGGGAAAAGGTCGACAAGCCCGATCTCGAAGAGAAGAACATGGAGTATCTCTACCACGACGACGATCACTATCACTTCATGGATCAGGAGACCTTCGAGCAGTTGACCATCGACGAGAAACTCATCGAGGAGGCCATCCCGTTCATGCGCGAGAACGAGAAGGTGCTGGTGCAGTTCTACAATGGTTCGCCGATATCGGTCGACCTGCCGCAGTTCGTGGAACTCGAGATCGCGGAGACAGAACCGGGTTTCAAGGGCGACACCGTGACGAGTTCCTATAAGCCGGCCAAGGTCGCAACGGGAGGCACGGTGCAGGTGCCGCTGTTCATCAACGCGGGGGATGTCATTCGCATCAACACCGCCGAGGATTTCCGTTATGTCGAACGCGTGAAGAAGTAGGCGGGACGATCGTTTTGGGCGAAGTTACCGATAAGAAAAATGTATTCGGTTTCACCAAGAAACCGAAGAACAACGGAGAGATAGAGCAGTATCTCGCCCTCATCAAAAAAGAGCCCGACAACGACCGCAACTATATCCGTCTGGCCGAGATCTATACCCGTTCGGAGGAAGAGGAAAAGGCGATAGAGACCTATGAGAAGGCGGCGCTCCTCTTCGAGAAGAAAGGGTTCTACAATAAGGCGAAGGCGGTTCTCAAGCAGGCGCTCGCCCTCAACCCGGAACACGGCCGCATCAATGTGCTGCTCGCCGACCTCGACAAGGGCGACGGTCTGATCAAGGACGCGGTTATCCGCTACCAGATCGCCGCCAATTACTATGTGAAACTCGGGAACAAGCAGGCGGCAATAACGATACTCAAGAAGATCGTCGATATCCAGCCGCAGAACACCGGGTTCGCGATAAAACTGGCCACGCTGCTGGTTGCCGAGAAGATGTATCACGATGCCGAGAAGATACTCAAGCCGCTCATGGTGTCGCTCAAGAGCGCCGACAAGAGCGCCGACTATATCGCGGTGCTGAAACTGCTCTACACCGCGAAAGGGGAGAGCGCCGAGATCGGGCGGGAACTGGTGAGCGCCTACATCAGGAGCGGGAACCACCAGAGCGCGCTTTCGATCCTCTACAAACTCATCATGGCCAGTCCCGAATCGATAGAACTGCTCGAACAACTGGTCCTGCTGTTCGAGAAGATGGGCGAAAAGGAGAAACTGCAGGCGCTCTATAAACAGCTCGCCACCCTGCATGGCGAACAGCGGAACACCGAGGAGCGCAACCGTTGCTATCGTAAGGTGCTCGAGATGAATCCGCGCGATACCGAGGCGCTGCTCGCCCTTAACGAGGAGGATAAACTCCGCGATATCATCTCCGGCAAGATCGCCGCGACCTCCGCCGGTCTTGACGACGACGAAGAAGAGGGGGAGGGCGATATCGAGATAGACATGGAAGATCAGGCGGTGGGTCCCGAGTACTCCGCCGAGGAGCCCGTTGAGGCCGAGACCGCCCAGAAGCAGTATAACATCGCCCCGTTCATCAAGGAGGCGCAGGTCTTCCGCAGTTACCGGCTCTTCGACCGGGCCATAGAAAAGCTCCGGTCGTTCCCGCTGTGGGACAAGGATGCCGAGGCGCTCGACATGCTGGCCGAGATATACATTGAGAAGGGAGACATGGCCTCCGGTGTCGAGATGCTGTTCCTCCTTATCGAGACCTGTATCGAAAAGGGCGACACCGCCCGGGCGAAGAACATCTTCCACGATGTGCGGGAATTGCTGGATTCCGACCCGGCGCGCGTCGGCCGCATCGAACAGTGGCTGGCGGCCAACGATACGGCCGGAGAGATGCCGATGTCGCATCGGGAGAGTTCTCCGGCGATGCCGGAACCGGCCGCGGCCGAGGCGCCGGTGATGCTCTCTCCCGAACCGGAGTCCCCCGTCATGCTGGTCGATCCCTCACCGGCGGAGGTCACTGCCGCTCCGCCTGCCGATGATGCGTTCGCCGACATGGCGCGCGAACTGCTTCACGAACTGGACGAACTGCGTGAACCGCCGCAGAAGCAGTTGGATGAACTGGAGTTCTTCATCAGCATCGACGACTTCCAGAGTGCGACGATATTGCTGCAGGAACTCATCTCCAGTTATCCGAGTTCGGAACTGCTCGCCGGCTTCAAGAACCTCATCCCGATGAAAAAAGAGGAGAACATCGCCGATACGCTCGACGAGGTGAAGGCATCCCTTTCGAAGACCATGAAAGGGGCCGACAAGTCGGCCGAGGATTTCTACAATATGGGTATCGTACACCTCTCGATGGGCATGGCGGCCGAGGCGATCGGCTATTTTGAACAGGCGGCGCAGATCGACGAAGACAGCATCAAATACCTTATGGCCGTTTCTGACGCGTGGTTCCAGAGCGGCAAGAACGCTCAGAGCCTGAAATATGCCCTTAAGGCGGCCGAGAAAACCGAAGATCGCGCGATAAAGGCGGAAATTCTTGAAAAAATCGCCAACCTTTACTATAGTGTCGGGGATGTTGAGAAACAGCGCCTTACGCTGGAAGAGATCCAAAAGCTCAAGTGAGGGGTAACGTGAAGCGGTATCTTGGGGTTCTGATCGTTCTGTGGTTGCTTTTCCCCGGATCGGGTTCGGCCGGCAAACTCACGGTCGGTGTCGCCTATGCGCCCGCCGCCATCCCCCGATCGGAAGTGATGCCGGAAAATCCGGTGAACGACAATTATCACAGCATCCCGATGGTGGCCCCGGAAAAGGTCTACGAGCCGGAGAGTCACTATGTGATCCTCGAAGGGACCGATCAGGGGGCTCCGGCCGACGAAACGGTCCGCCTGCGCGGGCTGTCGGTCGACCGCAGTTATGTGATACTCAAACTCAACGGCAAACTACTGCTGGAGAACGAAGAGAATATCGATCGTCAGTTCACTATCGTCGATGACTCGGGTATCGTCACCAAGGAATTCAGCGTCGGTCCGTCGGCTTCAGTCCCGTACAATTTTACCCGGGTCGGCAACTATACCTTCATCGACAACTACAATCCCACCGGCAAAATATACGTGAAGGTGCTCGCCTCCTGCATCATATTCCCTCTGCGCGGGCCCTCCATAAAGATCGATCTGCCGGCGCTGGCGCCCGGATCCTATGCGCTCAAGATATTCTACGCCTTCCGCCAGCTGTTCCAGGAGGATTTTTCGATGGTCGGCGATTCGGTGCTGGCGGTCAATTATCGTATCATGAACCGCGAGGTATACCGCGACGACTCGACCACCTTCACCGGAGGCCGTATCGTACCGCTGTCGTCCGGATCGGCCGCTCCTGCTCCGGGAGGCGCCGAGTCTACGGGAACGGGTTCACCGCGAGATCAACGCTGAAGAAAAGGGAGGGTTCCCATGCTGGGTAACATCTGGCTCAAGATCAAGGTGTTCTTCATAATATCGAGTGTGCTGGCGCTGCTGTCGCTTCTCTACTACAATCTGTTCGATAAACTGGTCTCCGGCATCAATTTCCAGCAGGGTGCCGAAAGCACCTTCCGCTATCTCGAACAGCGCGTCAAGAATACCCAGTACGAACTGATCACCCGTTCCTTCGCCATAACGACGCAACTGAAGATATCTCTTGACCGGAAAAGCCGGCAACCGGTCGTCGATACGCAGGCGATCGACGGCAAGCTTCTGTTCGCGGTCACCGACGGCGCCGGCGTGGTCCTCGCGGGCACCTTCCGGACGCTCAACTCGCTGGCCGGCGTTCCGGCCGTCGACCGGGCCATTCGTGACGGTGTCGCTTCGGATGGAACGCTGCGTGTGGGCAACGAGGAATATCTGGCCGGCGTGGTCCCCTTCAACGCCGATTACGGCGCCGATCGCCCGAAACGCTTCATGGCGGTGTCGCTGGTCCCCATCCGCGATGCGTTCGCCGGTATCGCGCCGACCTTCCCGGCGCGCGTCTACTCCGGCGGCATCATGGTGCATGAGTTCGACAAGGACAAAATGAGCGGCATCATAAACGGCCCCGAGCAGGCGAAGGTGCAGGCGGCGATCGAATCGATCCTGGCCGGCGGCAAGGAACAGGATCTCGGCCGCTGGATGAAGATGTCCTCCTTCACGATGCCGCATGACATCCGTTCCCCCGGCAAGATACAGTTCATCGGTTTCCTGAGCGCCGTGCCGGGCTATGATGTCTATCGCAAAAGCGTCACCTACATCGCCATCTATGCCGCGCTGGTCATATTCATAACGCTCGTGTTCACCTTTGTGATCACCTACGATGTGGACCGCGGGTTCAAGCGTCTTGCCGCCGATATCTCCCGTCTCAAGGTGGGCGAGAAACTGATGCTCCATAAGTACAGTCATGGCGCCGGTCTGGTCGTTTCGGCGCTTAATCACATGATCGGCAACTACCAGAAGCACGGCGGCGAGAGCGGCGACGGCGGCACCGGTGCGATGATCTCCTCGCTAATCATGGATACTCGTGAAGAGCCGGAGGCCGAGATACCGGAACCCTCCTTCGACCGCAAGCGGGAATCGATGGACCTTCCCCGCCCCGCGACTGAAACATCGCGTCCCAAGACGGCCCCGGTCGAGGAACACCCGGCACCCGCTGACCCGCCTGCCGCTTCCGTACAGCAGGATCCGTTCGCGGCGCTGTGGGAGACCTACAGAGACATAAAACTGAAGAACGGAGAGAAGATCGCCGATCAGGAAAAAGCCGCGTTCCTCGCAAAGCTCAAGACCAATCGTGTTTCCATAATGACCAAGTATAACTGCAAGGATGTCTCCTTTGCGATCGAGGAGAAAGAGGGAAAGCCGGTGATCAAGGCCAAACCCCTCAAATAATGGTGCGTGCATGAAGTTCACTTGTAACAACTGCGGTTTTTCCGCCGATATCCCCAAGCAGATAGAACTGTGTCCGATGTGCGGCAGCAACAATACCGGCTGTTCGGAAGAGGATTCGGCTCTTTCTCTGAATGATCTTCCCGTTCCCTCCGCTCCCGGCTCCGCCGAGCGTTCCGCGGTTCCCCCCTTGGATGACGCCGCGCGTGCGCGCAATGCATCCTTATCGGAAGAGTTCTTCAATAAAAAGCCTTATCAGGAAGAGCACGAGATAGCCGAACTGCTTAAGGAACTCGGCGCCGAAGAGCCGAAACCGGCGGCGAAGAAGTTCTCTGTGCCGATAGTGTTGGGCGGCATAGCGTTGGCTGCGGTGCTCGCGCTGGTGCTCTACGCGGTCATCGGTCCTTCCGACGAAACCGGCGTGCAGCCCCCCGATTCCCCGGCACCGGTGGCCGAAACGGTGCAGGATACCGAGGAACCGCCCGCCTCCGATACGGAACAGCCCGTTCCCTCTCCGGTCCCCGAACCGGAAAAACCGGCCCCGGCTCCGGCCCCGGTTCCCGAACCGGAAAAACCGGCTCCCGCCCCGGTTCCCGCGCCCGAACCGCCGGAGCCCGAACCGGCCCCCGCGCCGGCCCCCGCGCCGGTCAAGACGGCTCCCGCCCCGGCGCCTGAGCCGCCGAAGCCCGCTCCGGCGCCTCAGCCGAAGCCGGAACCGGTGAAAGCCGAACCGAAGCCGAAACCGGCGCCCAAACCGGCGCCCAAACCGAAACCGGCGGGCGGCGGCGCGGCCTTCGACAACTTCGTCAACGAAGGGAATAAGGCGATCGGCGAACAGCGTTTCACCGATGCCATCCACGCCTACAAGGCGGCCCTTAAACTCAACCCGCGCGCCGGGAAACTCTACAAGTTCCTCGGTATCGCCTACGCCTCGATGGGTAACGCCGCGCAGGCCTGCCAGAATTATCGTAAATATATCCAACAGACCCCTGCGGCTCCCGACCGGGCGCAGGTCGAAGAACTCTTGAGTTCCTGCCAGTAGCGATCGCCATGTTCTTGCGTATAACGGCGGGACGACTGAAAGGCCGTCGCCTGACGGTTCCCGGTACCTTGGTGCGTCCGACGGAGGAGAAGGTGCGCGCGGCCTTTTTCAACACCCTGTATGCGCTCAAAGAGTTTGAGGGTTCAGTGTTCCTCGACCTGTTCGCCGGGAGCGGCGCGGTCGGCGTCGAGGCGCTCAGCCGCGGCTGCCGCAAGGCGGTATTCGTGGATCGTGACCGCAGAACGCTTTCCCATCTGCAGGGACAACTCGTACTGCTCGATGTCGCCGCCGCCGCAGAGATACTCTGCGCCGATTCGTTCGCCGCGACGCTCAAGGATAAACTGACCGAACCTGCCGACATCATATTCATCGATCCCCCGTATGATCAGCGCGGACGTTTGCCGGGTTTGGTGCGGCGTTGCATAGAGGAGCGCCTCGTGACGGGCGACGGCATTCTGGCGGTCGAAAGCGATGCGGCGCTACCGGGCGAGATAGCGGGATGGAACGGTAAGGAGAAGCGCTACGGCGGCACCTTTCTTACCTTTTACACAGGAGGCGCGGTATGAGCGGCGGCAAGAAGCAAGCTATCTATCCGGGAAGTTTCGATCCGATCACCTTCGGCCATGTCGACATCGCCCTGCGAAGTCTCAAGATATTCGACGAACTCATCATCGCGATCGGTGACAACCGCAACAAACAGCCCCTTTTCTCGAAGGAACGGCGCATTGCACAGATCGGCGAGATATTCAGCGATAATGAGGCGATCCGCGTGGTCGCCTTTGACGGTCTGCTTGTCGATCTCGCCCGCGAAATGAACATCTTCACCCTCGTGCGCGGTCTGCGCGCCGTATCGGACTTCGAGTACGAATTCCAGTTGTCGAGTTTCAACCGCAAGATGGAGCCGCGCGTCGAATCGTTCTTCATGATGACGAGCGAGAAGTATTTCTACCTCTCTTCGAGCGTAGTGCGGCAGGTAAGCGAAATGGGCGGCGACATCAGCGACTTCGTCCCCTCCAATGTGCTCGCCGACCTCAAGAGTGTCCAGAAGCGCTCATGAAAGAGACCTTTCCGTCGCCGGCGAAGATAAACCTGCGGCTCGATATCGTCGGCCGCGACGCGGCGACCGGCTACCACTTTTTGGAAATGGTGCTGGTGCCGATAGATCTTGCCGACCAGATAACGGTCGAGGAAACCGATCACACCGAGGTCGTTACCGAGAACTGCGCCGAACATATCCCTTCGGAAAAAAATATCGTCTACCGTATCGTTAGAGCGGTCGAGACCGATATCGGCCGCGAACTGCCGCCGCTCAGGATATCCATCCGCAAAGAGACGCCGACCGGGGCCGGGATGGGCGGCGGTTCGAGCAACGGCGCGGCGGTGCTCGACCACATCGATCGCCGTTTCGATCTCGGCCTCGGGCTGGAACGGAAATGTGCCATCGCTTCCCGCATTGGGAGCGATATCCCTTTCTTTCTTCATCATTCCGCGGCGGTCGTCTCCGGCTTTGGAGAACGGGTGCGCCCGTTCCGTATCGCCGCTTTTCCCTTTCGGCTGTTGCTGGTCCATCCCGGTTTCCCGGTCGATACCAAGGGGGCTTATGCCCTGTGGGATAAAAAAATGTTGACAAAACAGCGCCCGGTGACTACAACTATCGACCGTGTGTTTTCACTTGGTTCTTTGACAGAGTGGATGGATTTCATAAGAAATGACTTTGAGATACCCGTGTTCGAAGAGTATCCGGCGCTCGCGGTCCTGCGGGATCGCATCGCGGCGTGCGGTGCGGTCAGGGCCTTTATGACCGGCAGCGGTTCGACGATGGTCGGACTCTTCACCGATGAGGAGCGGCGCGAGTCGGCGTTCCGGCGGCTTTCGGGCGAATACGGGTTTGTGAGAAAGGTCGGTGTGCTTATATAACGTTGGGGCGTCGTCAAGCGGAAAGACTCCGGATTTTGATTCCGGCATTCGGGGGTTCGAATCCTCCCGCCCCAGCCATTGAAAGGAGGAATAGATGGAAACGGTCAGCATGAAAGTGTTCCCGCGGACGCCGGGGAAAAAATATGTCAAGGAGGTCCGCAACAAAGGCTTCCTGCCGGTCAATGTCTACGGTAAGCCTATCGAGGGCAACATCACCGGTTCGGTCGAGCGTATCAAGATGGTCAAGGCGCTCCATTCGCCCAAGGGCCGCAATGTCATCCTGACCCTCGAGACCGAGGGGAAGACGGTCATGGCGATCCCCTACCGCATCGATATAGACCCGGTCAAGAATGTCATCTCCCACATCGATCTGCTCGCCATCGCCGAGAACGAGATGCTCACCGTGAATGTGCCGCTCGTGAAAGAGGGTCGTTCGCAGGGCGAGATCGTCGGCGGCCGCGCGCTGCAGGTGCTCAAGGAGATAGCGGTCCGCTGTCTTCCCGCGAACATCCCGGAGAAACTCACGGTCGACGTGACGCCGTTCGACATCGGTGATCGCGTCCTGGTCAACGACCTCAAATATCCCGCCGGTGTCACGCCGCACTACCGCGATAATCCGCCGGCGATCGTCGTCAATAAGGGCCGCGGTCAGAGCGCCGACGAGGCGACCACCGCTGAAGGCGAGGCCGCTCCGGCTGACGGCGCCGCCGCTCCCGCCGACGGGAAGAAGCCTGCCGCCGGCGCCGATGCGAAGAAGCCCGCCGAGGCCGAGGCCAAACCCGCCGAGAAAGGCAAGAAGAAGTAGCGTACCACCCTATGCCGTTCCTGCTCCTAGCGGGGCTCGGCAACCCCGGGTTCCGGTACGAATCCACCCGACACAACATCGGTTTCAGGTTCCTCGATACCGTTCAGGCGAACTGCGGTTTCCCCCCCTTCACCTACGAAAAGAAATTCCTCGGCTATCTGTCGCGCCTCGACATGAGCGGGAAACGGGTCTTTCTGCTGAAGCCCGACACCTACATGAATCTCTCGGGGCAGAGTCTCCATGCGCTTGCCGACTATTTCGGGATACCGGTCGAAGAGACGGTCGTGGCGCATGACGATCTCGATATCCCGTTCGGCACCACGAAGATAAAAAGCGGCGGCGGCGCGGCGGGGCATCGCGGGATGGAGTCGGTCATCCAGTCGCTCGGTACGCCGACCTTCACCCGGATACGGTTTGGCATTGGTCGTCCCCCCGGCGGCCTTTCGGGCAAGGATTATGTGCTGCTGCCCTTCTCGGCGGCCGAACAGGAGACCATCGCGAAACTCTGGATGCCGCAGTGGCCCGATCTTTTCAAGGTGCTGGCGGAACAGGGGTTCACCGCGGCGGCGAATCGCTTCGGCAACCGTTCCTGCCTGCCCCAACCGGAGCCGGCGCCAAAGGAACCGGCGCCGATCGCTCCGGTCGATGGTGAAAAAAAGTGAAAGCCTTTCACGACGATCCGCTCTTAACGGTGACCGATGAAGCGCTCCTAAGCCGCTTCCTCGGAACGCCCGATACCGTCGATGTCGCGACGATCTGTGCCGCTTTCTCCCGGATGCCCTACGAGAACCTGACCAAGATAGTGAAGCGCGATGCGGTCATCGGGCCGTCGAGCGCGAAACGGCTTCCCGACGAAGTGTTGAACGACCATCTCCTTTACGGCACCGGCGGGACCTGTTTCTCGCTCACTGCCGCGCTCGTGGCGGTCCTCTCGCGCAACGGTATCGAGGCGTGGCCGCTCCTCGCCGACCGCCGCTACGGTCCCGACACCCACTGCGGCGCGCTGGTGATGTTGGGTGGCCGTCCGCACCTCGTCGATCCCGGCTATCTGATACACCGTCCCGTACCGCTGCCGCAGAGAACTCCCGTGACGGCCGACAACCGGTTCAACACCGTCGAATTGGTCCCGGTCGAGGGCGGGCGGAAGGTTGAACTCTACACAAAGAGCGGCAACGACCGGAAATATCGTCTGACCTATACCATGACGCCGGTCGACGGCGCGGCCTTCGGCGCGGCGTGGGAACGGTCGTTCGCGTGGGAGATGATGACCTATCCGGTCCTCACCCGCGTGACCGCCGCGGCCCATCTGTATCTGCAGGGCGACGAACTGAGGGTCCGCGAAGGGGAAAAGACGACGCGCTACCGGCTCGAGGGCGAGGCGCGCGGACAGTTCATCGCCGAACACCTCGGGATGGCCCCCGCGCTCATAGAACAGGCACTACGATTGGTGGGACATGGCGCCGTGCATACCGGTTGAGCCGGTGAAATACTTCGTCGCGATCCTCTACCGCGATCCGGCGGCGCTCGACCGCGCCCGCCGCGAACTGGTCGACCGATGGGGAGCCATCGACTTCGAGAGTCCGGATCATCCCTTCGATACGACCGACTATTACCGCGCCGAGATGGGGGAGGGGCTCCAGCGGCGGCTCCTTTCGTTCGACCGGCTCCTGTCGCCGACCGAACTGGTGGACATGAAGCTCGCCTGCAACGAGATAGAGGATGCGCTCGCAGAGGGAGGCAAACGGACCGTCAACCTCGACTGCGGCTACCTCGACCATCACAAAGTGGTCCTCGCCTCGGCAAAGGGGGCGGGCCACAAACTCTACCTCGATCGCGGCATCTGGGGCGACATCACCTCCCGGTGGCAGAACGGCGCCTACCGCCCGTTCGAATGGAGTTTCCCCGACTTCAAAGATCTGCGCTATCAGGCCGAACTGACCGCCATCCGTACCCGCTACCTCGCCCAGCGGAAAGAACGGCGGAGCTGACCGCCCTCTTCCTTTCGCGCCTCCGTTCAGCAGGGGTGATGTAGTTGCTCACTTTTCCTTGACTAACCGGCCCCGCTTTGCAATGATGAATGCGCTGAAACACTGTGGAGGTCACGATGCGTTCTCTTTCCGGGATCAAGCCGACCGGCACCCTGCACATCGGCAATTACTTCGGTGCCGCCAAACAGTTCGAGGAACTTCAGAAGAAGGGCTACGACTGTTTCTACTTCGTCGCCGACTACCACACCCTCAATACCTGCCCCGACCCGAACGAACTGACCGAGAATTCGTGGAACATCGTCCTCGACTATCTTGCCTTCGGACTCGACCCGGAGAAGAGCACCATGTTCCTCCAGTCGCAGGTCCCCGAGGTGGTGGAGCTTGCTTTCATCCTTGGCAATGTGACGCCGATGGGACTCATGCAGCGGGCCCATAGCTATAAAGAGAAGACCGACAAGGGGGAACTCATCAATGTGGGGCTGTTCTACTATCCGCTGCTGATGGCGGCCGACATACTGCTCTACGATTCCGATGTGGTGCCGGTGGGGCAGGACCAGAAACAGCATGTCGAGATAGCGCGCGATATCGCCGTGAAATTCAATATGCAATATAACACCGAGGTTTTCAAGATACCCGAACCGCTCATCCGCGAGGATGTGGCGGTGGTGCCGGGGACCGACGGCCGCAAGATGTCGAAGAGTTACGGCAACACGATAGAGATGTTCGCCTCCGATAAGGAGCTCAAGAAACAGGTGATGGGTATCGTCACCGATTCGACGCCGCTCGAGGAGCCGAAAGATCCCGACAAGTGCAATGTCTTCGCCCTCTATAAACTCTTCGCGACGCCGCAGGAACAGGCGCTGATGAAGGAGAAATACCGCGCCGGCGGCTATGGCTACGGCACGGCGAAGAAGGAACTGCTCGAGAAACTCATGCAGTTCTTCAAGCCGATGCGCGAGAAGCGCGAAGAACTCGACAAGAATCGTTACTATGTCGAACGGGTGCTTCGTGAAGGGGCGCAGCGGGCGCGCAGCGCGGCGGTCGAGAAGATAAAAAAGGTCAAGAAGGTCACGGGCCTCGTCGGGAATATCTACTAGAATTCAGTTCGCCAGTTTCACGATATCATCAAAAAAGGTGGGATACGATTTTGCGACGCACTGAGCGCCAATTATTTCTATCGGGCCGAAGCGGAGCGCTGCGACGGCGGCTGCCATCGCGATGCGGTGATCGCCGTGAGGATCTATCGTCACCAGTGAGGTCGGTTTGTTGGTAAGCCCCGGTATGACGAGCGTGTCGCCGTCGATGGACATGAAGGCGCCGAGCTTCGCGAACTCGGTGATGAGTACGGCGGCGCGGTCGCTTTCCTTGTGGCGGAGACGGCCGACCCCGGTGAGACGCGTTGTGCCGGGAAGGGTGAGGGCGAGAGCCGAGAGCACCGGGAAAAGGTCGGGACAGTCGGCGAGATCGGCGACGATGGGGCGCGGGTTGCCGGTCGCTACGGTGACCGCGTCGCCGTTCACGGTGACGGTCGCTCCGGCGGTGCGGAGGATATCGAGCACCGCGCGGTCGGCCTGTGCCGAGTCGTGGTTGAGTCCGCGTACCGTGACGCTCCCGGCGACCGCACCGGCGGCAAGGAGCGCTGCGGCGCTTGACCAATCGCCCTCGACGCGGTAGCGGCGGGGAGTGTAGTGCTGACGGCCCGGTATCTCGAAGATATCGTCTTCCCGCCAGTTCACCGTGATGCCGAAGTCGCGCAAAAGCGCCAGCGTCATCTCGATGTAGGGACGGCTCGTCAGTCCGGTGACGGTAAGACGCGAATCGTGCGGCGTCAGCGGCAAAGCCATGAGCAATCCCGTCAACGACTGCGAACTGATACTGCCGTCGACCGTCGCAATGCCGCCCTCTACGGGGCCGCTGACGGTTATCGGGGCGTGGCCGTTGGTCGTGACACAGCGGGCGCCGAGCGCTGCAAGCGGCTCCTCCAGCATCGTGAGCGGCCGCGACGCGAGGCTTCCGGCGGCGGTAAGCGTCACCGGCGTTACGGCAAGCGCCGCGATGGGGGTGAACATGCGGATGCAAAGCCCCGATTCGCCGCACGACACCTCGTCGCGTATCGGGGAAAGGCCGCCGCGTACCGTTACGCTTCCGCTGTCGACCGTTATCCGCGCCCCGAGCGCTTCGGCGACGCTGATGGCGGCGCGGGTGTCGTCGCACAGATCGTTCCCTTCGAGCACGCTCCGGCCATCGGCGAGAAGCGCCGCCGCGACGGCGCGCTGGAAATAACTTTTAGAAGAAGGGGCGTCGATGGTGCCGTTCAGCACGGCGCATGTTACGGTGATCTTCCGGTTGGACAGGATCATCGGAACCCCGTTGGAAAATAAAGCATCTTCCCCTAAGTTTAGGTGTAACAGGACTTACTTCGACTTGAATTCCCAGATGCCGTTGTAGGGTTCGCCCGATTCTTTCATTTCAACGGCGCGCTCTTTAAGGAAAGCGAAGGCTTTGTCGTCGGGGAAGGTGCTCTTCTCGCACGCGGCGAGGCAGGCGGTCATGTCGCCCGCGACGAACGCGGTAAGCGCCGCTTCGTACTGCTCCTTGAGCTTCCGTTTCTCCTCTATCCCCGCATCGGTCAGCCGCCCCATCAGTTCGAAGATGGGAACGCCCTTCTTCTTTCCCTTCACCTGCACGGTGTCGAGCCAGCGGAACAGGAACTCGTCCTGCGCCCGTTCGAAGATCTTCTCCGATGCGATGATGCGGACGCCGTAGGGGCGCGTGAGTCCTTCCATGCGCGACGCCGTGTTGACCGCATCGCCGATGGCCGAGTAGTTGAACCGCTCTTCGGAGCCCATGTTGCCGACGATAGCGTCGCCCGCGTTGACGCCGACACCCATCCGGACATCGGGTTTTCCCTCGATCTTGAACTCGGCGCGGACGATGTCCATCCGCTCCATGATCTTGACCGCCGAGCGGCACGCCTCTTTTTCCTTGTTCGCGATCTCGATGGGTGCGCCGTAGAGCGCCATCATCGCGTCGCCCATGTACTTGTCGAGGAAGCCGCTGTGTTCGAGCACCGCGGCGGTGGCCGGAGTGAAGAGGCGGTTTATCGCCTTGATGAGGTCTTCGGGCGGCATCGATTCGGAGAGGGTCGTGAAGCCGACGATGTCGGAGAAGAGGGCGACTATCTCTTTCTTGCGGCCGTAGAGCTGTATCTGGTCGGGATCGCCGGTGAGCTGGGAGAGC
>ERZ1645192.844-NODE-844-length-25704-cov-10.184335_pt1 | contig 25704 bp, 19 predicted proteins | sample MGYA00575354_ERZ1645192 | MGnify/ENA primary metagenome ERZ1645192 (study PRJEB40844, sample SAMN11349763) | freshwater sediment metagenome | isolation source: river sediment | host: Sediment | place: India: Faizupur Khadar , New Delhi | collected 2017-02-21 ... | reverse complement strand
CCGAATGGATCGACTTCCCCCGCGAAGGCAACAGCTGGTCTTACCGACACGCCCGGCGCATCTGGAGCATTGCCACCGATCCTGAACTCAAATTCCACTGGCTCCTCGATTTCGACTACGACATGGTCGGACTGATCAGGGAGAACAGGATCCTCGACATTCCGCCTGTTAACCTGGTGTGGGAAAAGAACGACGACCAGGTGCTGGCCTACCATCGCGGGCCGTGGCTCTTCGTATTCAATTTCAACCCGGTGAAGTCGTTTACCGACTATGGGATTCCCCTGGGCGCCGGAAAGTACAGGGTGACCCTGTGTACCGACAATGGCCGCTACGGTGGCCAGGACCGCATCGACGAAGAACTCACCTATTATACCCTGCCCGCCGGAGAAAAGGAAAGCCAGCACTACCTGCGGCTCTACCTCCCTGCCCGCACCGCCGTGGTCCTGCGCCGCGAAGAGTTGTTCAGAGAACCACAAAAAAAGAAATAGAAACCATCCGGAACAGAGCATTTCAGATTCCCCTGCGCTGACCCTAAAAAGGCATTACATGAACAGGTTCACCACACCGGTCGAAGTCGTACCTTTTCCCTGGACATCGGATCATTCCGTGAAACAGTTGTTCATTGGCTCCTGTTTCACCGAAAATGTAGGGGATCACCTGAAAGAACTGAAGTTTCCCGTCACCATCAATCCGTTTGGCATCCTCTACAATCCTGTTTCCGTGGCGGGGTGTCTGCACCGTCTTCTCACCGGGAAGCCCTTTTCTCAGGAAGAGCTGTTTGAATACAACGGACTGTGGCACAGCTACAGCCATCATGGCCGTTTTTCATCCCCCACTGCTGTGAACACCCTGACGGCCATCAACACTGCCCTGGCCAGTGGTTCAGATGCCCTCAGGGAGGCCGGGTTCCTGCTGATTACCCTGGGGACGGCCTGGGTCTATGAGCTTCGCGCCACAGGCCAGACCGTCGCCAACTGCCATAAAGTCCCGGCACGTGAGTTCCACCGCTACCGGCTCTCTGTGGCCGAAACCGTCTCTACCCTGAAAGATGCCCTTGACGCAATATGGAGCCTTAACCCGGGCCTCAGGGTCATCCTCACTATCAGTCCCGTCAGGCACTACCAGGACGGGGCCATAGAAAACCAACTCAGCAAGGCAGTGCTTCTTCTGGCCGCCGACGCTCTGGTGAGTGGCTATGGCAGAGATAAATGCGCTTACTTCCCCGCCTATGAAATCATGATGGACGAACTGCGCGACTACCGCTTTTACCAGCCCGACATGGTCCATCCCTCTCCCGTGGCCGTGGATTATATCAGGGAGAAATTCTGCGAAGCCTTCTTCACTCCGGAAGCCCTGGCCCTGGCCCAGGAGATCACCGGCGTGCGGAAAGCCCTCTCTCACCGCCCCTTGAATCCCTCCACAGATGCCTTCCAACGCTTCCTCCTCCAGTTCCTCGAAAAAACCCGTCTCCTGTCAAAAAACCACCCCGGACTTGATTTTTCCTCTGAAATTGACTACTTTTCAAAACAATTAGCTGCCTTTAACACTTTTCCCCCGGAAAACCGGGAAAGATCACGGCTATGAAGTGACAACATGTTGTAAACCACCACGCCATGAGCTATATCAATTTCAACCCGGCTAAACTGACCAACCTGGAGTTTACCACCAAAAGGGAGATTATCCGCTCAAATCATGCGGGGTCCTACATTTCCACTACCCTTAATGGGTGCAACACCCGCAAATACCACGGTCTGCTTGTTTGTCCGGTAGCCACACTCGGGGGCTCCAGGCATGTTCTGTTATCAGCACTGGATGAAAGCATCCTCATGAAAGAGGCCACCTTCAACCTGGGAGTGAGGAGTTATATGGGAGGTTACATGGAGCCCAAAGGCAACAAGTACCTCCAGAAATTTGATTTCGAGAAGATACCGAAGTACACCTTCCGGGTAGGGAGCGTTATCCTGACCAAGGAGCGGCTCCTGGTTGAAAAAGAGCAGCAACTGCTGGTTCGCTATACCCTCGAGGAGTCCCCCACCCCGGTGAGGCTGCAGTTCAGGCCTTTTCTGGCTTTCCGCAACATCCACGAACTCAGTAAAAGCAACCTGTATATTCACTCCCGCTACAACAACGAGCCCAACGGAATCAGCCTAAGCCTCTACGACGGCTATCCCTCCCTTTACATGCAGTTCAGCCGTGAACCTGAATTTGTGGCCGCCCCCGACTGGCATTACAACATTGAATACATCAAGGAAAAGAGCAGGGGCTACGACTGTCATGAGGATCTCTACACACCGGGGTTTTTCGAGATAGCGATGAAGGAAGGGGAATCCCTGGTTTTCTCGGCCGCCACCTTCCAGGGCAATCCCACCACTTTCAAGCAGCGGTTTAGCAGGGAGGTCTCCAAAAGAATCAGCCGCGATTCCTTTGCAGGATGTCTGAAGAATGCCGCCAACCAGTTCATTCAGTACAAGGGTGAGGCTGCCGTGGACATCCTCGCCGGATATCCCTGGTACAACAGCATCAGCCGACAGACCTTCATCGCCCTCCCGGGGTTGCGCCATGCCCAGAGCGAACGGCGCCTCGCCCTGGAAGTCCTCTCCACCTACCTCCCCCACCTGAAAAATGGCCTCTTCCCGGGGTCTATCGCCGACACACTGCCCCAATATAACTCCGCCGACGCCTCCCTCTGGTTCATCTGGACCCTTCAGCAACTGAAAAAGCAGGGCTCCCGCTTCAAAGAATTCGGCCCTCCCTTCTACCATGCGATCAGGGAAATCCTCAACCACTACAGACGGGGGACTTCTATCGTGGCCATGATGGAAGATGGCCTTCTCTTTGCCGCAGAACAGGACATCGCCCTTACGTGGATGAACGGCTTCAGCCACGGAAAACCAGTCACCCCCAGATACGGGAAGCCGGTGGAACTGAACGCACTCTGGTACAATGCCGTATGCTTCGGCCTGGAAATGGCTCAAGCTGAAAAAGACAGTGATTTCCTGGAGCAATGGAAATTCATGCCCCAGGAAATCGCCACTTCCTTCCACAGAGCGTTCTGGAATGACGAAAAAGGATACCTGGCCGATGTGCGAAATGGCCTCTTTACCGACTGGTCGGTACGGCCCAACATGGTGATTGCTGCGGCCATGCCCTTCTCTCCCCTCGAAAAGGATGAACTCCGGCAGCTCCTCGAAACGGCCCGCGACCAATTGCTGACCCCCCGGGGTCTCCGCACACTCTCCCCCAACGATCCTGCCTTCAGGGAACGCGTCGAGGGGGATCCCCACCAGCGCGAAGAAGCAACCTTCAATGGCGCTGCCTTCCCCTGGCTGCTCCAGTTTTTTGCTGAAGGATGGATTACGGTCTTCGGCAAAAACGGCCTCCCTCTCCTCAGAAAAATCCTGCAGGGCTTCGAAGGTGAAATGGCTGAAAACTGCATCGGCACCCTCTCTGAATTGTACAACGGCACCCCTCCCCATACCGGCAAGGGCGCCATCTCTCAGGCCTGGAATGTCGCTGCCCTCCTTTATATCCAACACCTGGTCTACGACACCGAAAACGAATAAATCAGCCACTACTTTTCTATCATTCTGATATTCAAGACTCAAGACTCAAGATTCAAGACTCAAGACTCAGGATTTAAGATTTAAGATTTAAGATTTAAGATTTCCATGGCATGAGGGTACTAATGTTTGGTTGGGAGTTTCCCCCCCACATTTCCGGCGGACTGGGAACGGCCTGTCATGGGCTGACCCGGGGTCTCGCGGAAGCGGGTCATGTGGAGGTTCTCTTCGTGGTACCTCACGCCTGGGGTGATGAAGAATTCCCCGGGCTGCAACTTTTGGGAGCCAACCAGGTTCCCGTTGGCCGGAAATGGGTCGAAGAGGAAGTGCCGGAAACCACCACCCGTTGGATCCATGTAGATGCCCCCCTGCTCCCCTATCAGACTCCCGGAGAGTTCTGGCAGCTTAAAAGCCATCATTATGTGAAGGGCACCCGTTTCGTCGAGATCAGGGAAGACGGGACCATCCCCTTCTCCGGCGATTACGGTCCCTCCCTCTTCCGCGAAATCCGCAACTACGCCCTGGTGGCGGGTCAGATCGCCCAGGATTACAGCTTTGACATCATCCACGCCCACGATTGGATGGCCTATCCGGCCGGCATCGAGGCCAGCCGGCGTTCGGGCAAACCCCTGGTGATTCACGTCCACGCCACAGAATTCGACCGCAGCGGAGGGAACATCAACACCATGATTTACAATATGGAACGCGAAGGTATGGAAGCCGCCGGAAAGATCATCGCCGTCAGCAACTATACCCGCCATACCATTATTGAGAAATACGGCATCCCCCCCGAAAAGGTGGTCACCATTTACAACGCCGCGGAACCCCTTACCGAAGAGGAAAAGAGGGAAATCAAAAGGGGCATCAGCGAGAAAATCGTCACCTTCATGGGGAGGATCACCTACCAGAAAGGACCCGAATACTTCATCGAGGCGGCCAGTCTGGTCCTCTCAAAAATGGAGAATGTCAGGTTCGTGATGGCAGGCAGCGGCGATTTGATGGAGCCCATGATTGCTCACGCTGCCCGTCTGGGCATCACCGGCAAGTTTCATTTCACCGGGTTCCTCAAGGGCGACGATGCCTACCGTATGCTCCGCATGAGTGATGTCTTCGTCATGCCCTCGGTGTCGGAACCCTTCGGCATCGTTCCCCTGGAAGCCATGATGGCCAACGTCCCCGTCATCATCTCCCGCCAGTCGGGAGTGGCCGAAGTGCTCCGCTATGCCATCAAAACCGACTTCTGGGATACGTTCGCCCTGGCTGATGCCATATACGGACTGCTCAACTACCCGGTCCTCTCGCGGCTCTTTACCGAACGCGGCAAGAAAGAAGCCGGTAACCTCAAATGGAAAAACGCCGCCGAAGAGGTCAAAAAGGTCTATCAGAATATGCTGGAAGAAGTCACATCCATAACAACCACCGAATGAAATCTCTTTGCCTGATATTTCGCGTCCACCAGCCGGTGCCCCTCCGGAGATACCGCTTTTTTGACATCGGTGCCGATCACAACTATTATGACGACTACACCCTGGAACACAGAATCAAAAAGCTGGCTGAAGAGTGTTATCTTCCGGCCATCCGGTTGGTTTTACGCCAGATACACAGGTTTCCGGGAACCATGAAAGTCGCTTTTTACCTCTCCGGAACCGCCATCGACCTTTTCAACCGGTACACTCCGGAAGTTACCGCCCTTTTCGCAGAGCTGGCTGCTACCCAACAGGTCGAATTCCTCGGTGGCACATGGTCGCACTCCCTGGCTTCCCTCGCCGGAGAGGAAGCCCTCTCCCTCCAGGCGGAACAGCATAAGAGCCTCATCATGGACCTCACCGGTCAAACCCCGGAAGTATTCCTCAATCCCGGACTGATCTATTCTGACCAGATCGGAGCCCTGGTCGCGGGCATGGATTACAAGGGGATGATCACCGAGGGGGCCCGCCATATCCTGGGATGGAAAAGCCCGGGATTCCTCTACTGCAATGCCCTGCAACCGCGGCTCAAGGTCATCATGCGCCATTACAAACTCAGTGAAGACCTGGAATACCGCTTCTCCGACCCGGCATGGAGCGAATTTCCCCTCCAGGCCGACAAATACCTGGGTTGGATCCTCAACGGCGGCCAGCCTGCCGAATCGGTCCACCTCTGCCTCGACCTGGAAACCCTGGGCCACTACCACCCGGCTTCCTCCGGAATCTTCAGCTTCTTCGACCATCTGCTCTTCCTGGCATCCAACGCTCCGGAAATCAGCCTGGCCACCCCCTCCGAAATCATCAGCCGGCACCAACCCGTCTCCCTCATCAACGTTCCCAATCCCCTCTCCCAGGCTGGTGAGGAAAGAGATATCTCCCTGTGGAACGGCAACGACCTCCAGAGTGAGGCCTTTAACCACCTTTATGAACTCACCAGCCTGGTCAAAACCATCAATGACCCCCGGATTACATCCGACTGGAATGCCCTCCAGGATAGCGACCATTTCCGGTATATGTCAGAATCAGAGCCCGCCCCGGCGCTCCATCACCGCCCTTCTCCCTGGAACTCCCCTTACGAAGCCTTCCTCAACTACATGAATATCCTGAACGACCTGACCATCCGCATAAAATCCATCTATTCAGGCCCTTCTCCGGAAGAAACCCTCCTCAGAATACAAACAAGACTCCACGATGTGGAAAAAGAACTCGAAAAATCAAAAGAGGAACTCTACCACCTCAGAAAACGCAGGAAAAGCCGCTGAAACCCATTGTAACCCACTTGCTAACATTAAGATTTCTCTCAGAAAAGACTGTTATTGTGATAAAAACAGGCTTCATATGCCTTTAGTCCCTATTTTTGCACCCTGATATAAATTGTAAAAATTACTATTATTGCAGCCCGCACCTCGGTACCCGAGGCGGAACTTAAAGAAAATACAAAAGCATATGGATAGCAACAAAGGGATCAGATACATACAGCCGAAGCCGGTAGAAATGCCCCAATGGAGAAAGTTTATCGTGGAATCCGATCTTCCGGCCCGGTTGAGCCCGCTGCGTGAGCTTTCCAGGAACCTCTGGTGGGTCTGGAACAACGAAGCCCGGGAACTCTTCAGTTATATCGACGAAAAAACCTGGGAATCAGTAGAACACAATCCGATTGTGCTCCTGGAGCAGGTGTCCTTTCAGCGGTTCCGGGAATTGGAGAAAGATCAGGTTTTCACGGGGATGATGGACCGTACCTTTGAGAAGTTCACCCGTTATATGAAAGAGAGGGAAGTGCTCAGCCAGCCGCAGGTGGCCTATTTCAGCATGGAATACGGGCTGCACGACAGCCTGAAGATTTTTTCGGGGGGACTGGGTATCCTGGCAGGGGATTATCTCAAGGAAGCCAGCGACTCCAGGGTCAACCTGGTGGGCATCGGGCTCCTGTACCGCTACGGCTACTTCCGCCAGACTATCAACATGTATGGCGAGCAGATGGCCAACTACATCCCCGAGCATTTTTCCAAGATTCCGGTGCAGCCCACCTATGATGCCAACGGCAAGTGGCTGACCATAGAAGTGGAATACCCTGGCAGAAACCTCAAGGCGCATGTCTGGGAGGTGAATGTGGGGGCCGTCAAACTCTATCTTCTCGATTCTGATACCGACCTCAACCAGGATTTCGACCGCTCGGTGACCCACAATTTATATGGGGGCGACAATGAGAACCGCCTTAAACAGGAGATTCTCCTGGGGATCGGGGGAATCAGGCTGTTGCGGGCCCTGGGTTATCAACCCGATATCTACCATTGCAACGAGGGGCACGCGGCCCTCATCGGCATCGAGCGGCTGGTCAACATGATTGCCGAACACGGTCTTACCTACGCCGAAGCCAGGGAGGTGGTCAGGGCTTCTACCCTCTTCACCACGCACACCCCCGTGCCCGCCGGCCACGACGCCTTCCACAACGACCTCTTCAGAGCTTATATGAACCAATACCCCGAGAGGCTGGCCCTCTCCTGGGACGAGTTCGTCCGCCTGGGAAAAGCCAAACCCGAGGAAGACCACTTCAACATGAGCTACCTGGCCTCCAACCTCTCCCACGGCATCAACGGCGTCAGCTGGCTGCACGGACAGGTCAGCAAGAAAATCCTCAAGGAACTCTACCCCGGCTATATGGAAGAGGAAATCGAGGTGGGTTATGTGACCAATGGAGTGCACTACTCCACCTGGACCGCCAAAGAGTGGAAAGATATCCACAACGAATACCTGGGGGCCGACTTCGTCGAAAACCAGCTCGACACCGAAAGATGGGACCGGATTTACCAGGTTCCCAACGAAAAGATCTGGGCCCTGCGCCAGGGACTGAGGATGAAACTCTTCAATTATGTCAAGCAGCGTTTCTCCGACATGTGGATCCAGCGCAACGAAAACCCGCGCTACATCACCGACCTGATCGACATCCTGGATCCCAACGCGCTGACCATCGGTTTCGCCCGCCGTTTCGCCACCTACAAGAGAGCCCACCTGATCTTCCGTGACCTCGAAAGACTCGACCGGATCGTCAACAACCCCCAGCGCCCCGTCCAGTTTATCTTTGCCGGCAAAGCCCATCCCGCCGATAAAATGGGTCAGGATCTGATCAAACATATCGTGGAGATCTCCAAGTTGCCCCAGTTCAAGGGAAAAATTCTTTTCGTGCAGAACTACGACATCAACCTGGCCAAGATGCTCCTGCAGGGCGTCGACGTGTGGCTCAACACCCCCACCCGCCCCCTGGAAGCCTCAGGTACCAGCGGCGAAAAAGGGGTCATGAACGGCACACTTCACTTCTCGGTCCTCGACGGCTGGTGGGTCGAAGGCTATAAAAAAGATGCCGGATGGGCCCTCTCCATGGACAGGTCCTATGATGTCCAGGATTTCCAGGATGAACTCGACGCCGGAACCATCTACAACACCCTGGAAGACGAGATCGTCCCCGCCTTCTACGAACGCAACCAGAATGGGATCCCTGAAAAATGGGTCGGCTACATCAAGAATACCATCGCCAGGGTGGCCTCCAACTTTACTACCAGCAGGATGATACGCGACTACATGGACCGTTTCTACCTGCCTCAGTTCGAGAGAACCCGGAAGATGACCGCCGATAACTTCAAGACAGCCCGCGAATTGTCGGCCTGGAAATTCTGGGTCAGCTCGGTATGGGATCAGATCGAGGTCAAGGAAGTCCACATCGCCCACGGCATCACCCACCTGATGAAAATCGGCCAGGACTACCCTGCCCGGGTCACCGTCGACCTCAAAGGACTGACCAGCAAGGACGTGGGCCTCGAATTGGTCATCGCCCTCAATGGCAGCAACCAGCCCCCGAAACTGGTCGAGAAAATGGAATTCTCCGTCGAGAAATGTGAAGGCAGCATTGCTACTTTCTTCCTCGATGTCCATATCGAGAAAGCGGGAACATACAGCTATGGCCTCAGGCTTTTCCCCAAAAATGAAAACCTCGGCCACCGTCAGGATTTCAAGTACGTGAAATGGCTCTGATCTGAATTTCACCGCTGGAACCGACCCACGGGAGACCCTCTCCCGGTGCCCTGATTTTTGCCTTACCACAAAATTACCATACCATGCAAAAGAGCAATATCGGAGAAAAAATAAGGCAATTCCGTGAGATGCGGATGATTGCCCGTGAGGACCTGGCCCTGAATGCCAACCTCGACCAGGAGCAACTGCGGATCATCGAGGAAGAAGGGGTGGTCCCCTCCCTGGGCCCCCTGATCCGGATTGCCCGCGCCCTGGGTGTGAGAATCGGTACTTTCCTCGACGATGCCGATCAGGTAGGCCCCGTGGTCGTCAGATCAGGCACCGAAAGAAGCACCGTCAGCTTCTCTTCGAGTGATCCCTCCACGCGCCAGCACCTCAACTTCTTCTCCCTGGCTGCCGACAAAACCGGCCGCCACATGGAGCCTTTCATCGTCGATATCCAGCCGGCACAGGCCTCCGACTACAAACTCTCCTCCCATGAAGGCGAAGAGTTCATCTATGTCCTCGATGGATGCGTCGAAATCAACTATGGCAGGGAAACCTACCGCATCGAAAAAGGAGACTCTATCTATTACGACTCTATCGTGCTCCACAATGTCCATGCAGGGTGTGACCAGCCGGCAAAAATCCTCGCCGTCGTTTACACCCCTTACTGATTCCCGGTTTATCAGCACTCAGTTAATCATTGAACCATGCAACTACTGGATTACACCCTGGGCGAAATTCTCGAGAAATGGGCCATTGAAACCCCTGACCAGGAATTCATCGTTTATCCTGACCGCAACCTCCGCTTCACGTACCGGAGTTTCAACGACCGCGTCGACAGGCTGGCCAAAGGCCTCCTTTACATCGGCATTCAACCCGGCGACAAGGTGGGCATATGGGCCAAGAACGTCCCCGACTGGCTCACCTTTATGTTTGCCGCCGCCAAAATCGGAGCCATTCTGGTCACCATCAATACCAGCTACAAGAAATCGGAACTCGAATATATCCTGCAGAATGCCGATATCCATACCCTGTGCATGGTCGATGGTTACAGGGAGAGCGATTACCTGCAGATGGTTTTCGAGCTGGTTCCCGAGCTGAAGGAGCTTCCCCGCGGAGAACTGCACAGCAGCCGTTTTCCGGCCTTGCGGAATGTGGTTTTCATCGGCCAGCAGAAACACCGGGGAATGTATAACACCCAGGAACTCCTGCTCATGGGGGGCCATGTCGACGACTTCGAGATTGAGACCATCCGCGGAAATATAGGCTGCCACGACGTGGTCAACATGCAGTACACCTCCGGAACCACCGGCTTCCCCAAAGGAGTGATGCTCTCCCACCATAATATCCTCAACAACGGATTCTCAGTGGGGGAATGCATGAAATTCACCTCCGCCGAGCGGGTGATGACCCCGGTGCCCCTCTTTCACTGTTTTGGATGCGTTCTGTCGCTCTGTGCCGTCATCACCCATGGTGCGACCATGGTGCTGGTCGAGGAATTCGACCCCCTGATGGTCCTGGCTTCGGTACAACGTGAAAAATGTACCGCCCTCTATGGGGTGCCTACCATGTTCATCGCCGAGCTGCACCACCCGATGTTCGACATGTTTGACCTGACCAGCCTCCGTACCGGCATCATGGCCGGAGCCCTCTGCCCCATCGAAACCATGAACCAGGTGATGTCTAAAATGCATGCCAAAGATATCATCATTGTTTACGGCCTCACAGAAACCTCCCCGGGGATGACGGCCACCCGTACCCACAACTCCCCCGAGGTAAAGGCCACCACCGTGGGCTTCGAACTCCCCAACGTTGAAGTGAAGATCCTTCACCCCGAAACAGGTAAGGAGTGCGCCATCGGCGAACAGGGCGAGATCTGCTGCCGTGGGTACAATATCATGAAAGGCTATTACAAAAACGAGGAAGCCACCCGTAAAGCCATTGACGCTGAAGGCTTTCTCCACTCGGGCGACCTGGCCGTGAAAACCGAAGACGGCTTCTACCGTATCACCGGCCGCATCAAGGACATGATCATCCGCGGTGGAGAGAATATCTACCCCCGTGAAATTGAGAATTTCCTTTACCAGATGGATCAGATCGAAGCGGTGGAGGTGGCAGCCGTCCCCAGCCCCAAATACGGGGAACAGGTGGGGGCCTTTATCAAAGTCAAAAAGGGAGCCACCCTGACCGAAGAAGAGGTGACCGATTTCTGCCGCGGTCAGATTGCCCGCTACAAAGTGCCCAAATACATCTTCTTTGTGAACGAATACCCCATGACCGCCAGCGGCAAAATCCAGAAATACAAACTCACTCAGATGAGTACCCGTCTGCTGGAAGCTGCCGGCAAGGAAGTCATCTGAAGGGCAATGAGGTCCTGTCTGCTGGAAGCTGCCGGCAAGGAAGTCATCTGAACGGGGGCACTATTCCTCCCCTGCGCTTCAGGCCACACCGGCCACCAGTCTTACTGCTGCAGGTTGATCAGCCGGGGCATCACGTCGGCTCCCCGGAGGAGGGGGTCCCCATCATAATAGACTTTGTGAAGAAAGAGCCCCGACGGCGGAGCAGTCAGTTGCGCCGGCATTGGTGAGGCATGCTCCAGGAAGCCGGCCACCTCCACGGGATCCAGCTTTCTGCGGCCTGTCTCCACCAGAACACCCGTGATGCGCCTGACCATCTTCCAGAGGAAATGGGATCCGGTGATGTGCACGGCAATCAGGTCGGAAGTCTCATGGATATCCACAAAACCGACTTCCACCAGGGTTGAGCCTTCCGAAGGGGGCTGGTCGGTAAAAGAGCGGAAATCGTGCCGGCCCGCCAGCGCTTCGGCGGCCATCCTCATCCTGGCGGTGTCGAGGTCATCCTTGACCCACCAGCAGAAAGACTTGTTGAAGGCCGTCCGCCGTTTGGCAATCAGGTAGACATAACTGCGGGCCACCGCGTCATAACGGGCGTGAAAACGGGGATCTGCCTTTTCGACCTTAAGCACATGAATGTCGGGGGGCAACAGGTCGTTGATCCGGAACTGCAGTTTGCGGGGGGGCATCTCCTCTCTCACCTCCAGGTGGGCGACCTGTTCCAGGGCATGCACTCCGCTGTCGGTACGACCCGCCCCGTAAAACTCCACTCTTATTCCGGGAAATAAACGGTCACACACCGTCAGAAACTCCCCCTGCACCGTCCGGTGCCCCTTCTGTGCCTGCCAGCCGTAATAACGGCTCCCATCATACTCTATCGTTAGCTTGTACCGGGCCATTTTTTTGCTCAAAGATAGGCCAAACACCCCCTCAGATTGCCCTGTTCAAAAAAAAAGTTGCCCCCTCACAGGCACAACACCAACACCGGCCTTCGAACTACAGCCCCTGACTGCCTCCCGATGACAATAGTGATTGCCCCTTACAGGAGCAACCCTGTCGCCGTTCCTCACACCACTGCCCATGATACCCCCCGGGAACAAAAGAGGTTGCCCCCTCTCAGGAACAACCTCTTCCGGCATAACCGCCCGGTGGAACCGGAACGTGCCCTTTATGGCAATACTACAAAATCAGCATTGTTGAGATAGTCAATACTCATCTTGCAGCTCTCGAAGGGCTCGAAATTATAACGTTCGACTTCGACAATCCCGTATTTCATTCCCGAAAGCTCCAGCGACGGCCAGATGGCAGCAAAGTCGACCTTCCCGCTGGTTCCCACTTCGGCCTCATCCTTGATGTGCCAGAGGGTGAACCGGCCAGGATAGTTGGTGAAATAATCGACCGGATTCTTTCCGCCGATCACACACCAGTAAAGGTCCATCTGGAACATCACCTTCGCCGGATCGGTATTCTGAAGCATGAAATCATAAACGACCATGCTGTCGAGGGTGGTTGAAAACTCCTTATCGTGGTTGTGGTAGCCGAACATAATGCCCTTGGCATTGCATTTCTCGCCCACAGCATTGAAATAGTCACAATATTTTTTAAGCCCGTCGAGGGTTTCATAACCGGTGCGGCCCATCCAGGGCTGTACAATCCATTTCACGCCGGCCGCCACATGGGCATCGATACACTGGTCCCACCAGGCCATAGTCTCTTCATAACTGGCACTGTCAGGAATGTCCCGGCCAGTGTGGGAACCCAGAAAGGCCAACCCGTTGGCTTCACACAGATTCTTAAACTCCACGGGATCCAAACCGTAAAACTTTCCATCACGGTATCCGGCAGCCTCTACAAAGGTGTAACCCATCTTGCCCACCTTCTCAATGGTCGCCGTTAAATTCCCACCGATGGAATCACGCAACGAATACAATTGTAGCCCGATGTTCTTCTTGGGGGCTGGCTTTTCACAGGAGACCAGGGTGGTGAAAACCAACATCAACACCACAGGCATCATCAAAACACGCAATACTAATCCTTTCTTCATTTTTTAATCAGGTTTATTGTGAAACATAGAATTGGCTGTTGGAAAGCGTACTCCAAAAATATTCAATTTTTGTAATTTTGGCGCTTCAAAGTCAAAAATGAATCATAACAGGAACCACCGTCCTATTTTGGCCGCACTGGGGGCCATGCTCTTCTGGAGTTTCTCCTTCGTCTGGGTCAAAGTAGCGTACCAGGCTTATGAACCCCTGACTGTTGTCCTTCTGCGGCTGGTTATCTCCGCGTTACTGTTATTCACCTTCTCGCTGATGATCAGAAGGTTACAGATCCCCGCCCGGAAAGATGCCCCCATTTTCATCCTGCTGGCGCTTTTTGAGCCCTTTCTCTATTTCATGGGCGAGAGTTATGGCCTGAAGTATGTCTCTTCAACGGTGGCCGCGGTCATCGTGGCGACCATTCCTCTTTTTGCCCCGTTCTTCGCCTGGTATTTCTACCGCGAGAAACTCACTCCCATGAATATCGCGGGACTGGTGGCCTCCTTCCTGGGGGTGGCAGTGGTGGTCACCAACAACGATTTCTCCTTCGGAGCCTCCCCCAAAGGGGTCATCCTGGAATTCCTGGCTGTCTTTTCAGCCATTGCCTATTCCACCGTGCTGCGAAAACTGGCCTTTCGCTACAACACCTTTACCATCATTGCCTTTCAGAATCTGATCGGCATTGTCATGTTTCTGCCCTTCTGGATGATCTTTGAAATGCGGGGATTCCTGGCGACCCCTTTCCACCCCGGGGCCTTCAGATCCATCCTGCTCCTGGCCGTCTTCGCCTCCTCGGTGGCCTTTATCCTCTTCACCTTCAGCGTCAGAAGTATGGGCATCAACCGTTCCAATAGCTATATCAACCTCATCCCGGTCTTCGTGGCCCTCCTGGCCTGGCTGATTCTGGGCGACCAGCTGACCCCCCGCAAATTCGCAGGTATCGCTCTGGTCATAGCGGGTCTCTTTCTGGCCCAGATCAAAAAAAGAGACCTCCCGGCACCTCCGGCAGATCAGGATAAGGGAGGTGAAAATAAATAGGTATATTTGACGTTATTGAAAAAATGCCGGCCCGAATGGATCAGAAAAAATTAGTGTTTCTAGTGTTGCTGCTGCTCACCCTGAAGGGATTCGCCCAAATCGGAGGGGAGGATACCTACCGTTTTCTTACCCTGACCCACTCGGCGCGGGTCGCAGCCCTGGGCGGAAACCAGGCGGCCCTGGCCGACTCCACCGACCTCAACCTCTCCTTCCATAACCCCGCCCTCCTCCGCGAATCCATGACCCGCCAGTTCCTGGTCAATTATGTCAATTACATGGCCGACATCAACTATGGCTACGCCTCTGCTGCTTTCAATACAGGCCATTACGGCACCGCCGCCGTCGGCATCCACTACATCAATTATGGCAGCTTCACCGAAGCCGACGAAGAGGGGAACATCACCGGAAACCAGTTCAGCGCCGCCGAATACGCCCTGAACCTGATCTGGTCGGCCGACTATCGCAACTGGAGGTACGGCCTTAACCTGAAGCCTGTTTTCTCTGCCTTTGAGAGCTACCGCTCCTTTGGGATCGCCGGCGATGCGGGTATCGCCTGGTTCTCCCCCTCCGGGAACAGCGTCCTGGGTGTAGTGGCCCGTAACTTCGGAAGCCAACTGACCACCTATTATGAAGATGGCCAAAGAGAACCCCTCCCCTTTGACCTCCAGGTCGGCTTCTCCCGCAAACTCAGACATGCCCCCGTCATCTTCTCGGTCACCGCCAACCAACTCAACAACTGGAATCTCGCCGACCCCGAAGAGAACTCGGGAGAATTCGTCATCAAACCCCAGGAGAACTTCGGAAAACAGATCATGCGACACCTCCTGGCTGGCGTTGAAGTCATGCCTTCACGCAATTTCACCCTCAGGGCAGGCTACAACTACCACCTCCGCCAGGAACTTAAACTCGACCAGAAACTCTCCACCGTCGGGTTCTCCCTGGGATTCGGCGTCAAAGTCAAACGCTTCAGACTCGACTACTCCACCACCCGCTACCACCTGGCAGGCACTTCCAGCCATTTCTCCCTGGCCATCAACCTGAACAGATTTTTCTGATTTAAGAGTAATTTCTCCTTATTAATCGCTTATCTTAGCGCCCTCAAGAGCTGTGCCATGGAACAGGGAAAAATCATCATTGCCATAGACGGGTATTCCTCCTGCGGGAAAAGCACCCTGGCCAAAGCGCTGGCCCGTGAGCTGGATTATATCTATATCGACAGCGGGGCCATGTACCGGGCCGTGACCCTCTTCGCCCTGCGCAACCAGTGGATACAAGACGGCCATCTTAACAAGGAAGCTATCCTGCGGGGACTGGATCATTTTTCGGTGACCTTCTCCTTTGACGCTGTCACTGAAAGGAATACCACCTACCTCAACGGGGAGAACATCGAAGAGGAGATCAGACAACTCCAGGTATCGGAATGGGTCAGCCCTGTGAGCGCCATTGCTGAAGTGCGCCACGCCATGGTCAGGCTCCAGCAGGAAATGGGCCGTAAAAAGGGAATAGTCATGGATGGACGCGACATCGGCACCGTGGTCTTTCCCCATGCGGAACTGAAGATCTTCATGACCGCCGACCCGGAAATCAGAGCCCTGCGCCGCTTCCAGGAGCTTCAGGCCAAGGGGAGCTCCGTCACCATGGCCGAAATCAGGGAGAACATCGCCAGCCGCGACCATATGGACCAGAACAGGGCAGAGAGCCCCCTGACCCGGGCCAGCGACGCTATTCTCCTCGACAACAGCACCCTTACACCCCTCGAACAACTCGACTGGGCCCTGGAGAAAGCCCGGCGAATCATCGGCAGTCATGAAAATTGAGATAGACAGGAGATCCGGATTTTGCTTCGGCGTGGTCAATGCCATCGGCAAGGCCGAAGAGGAGCTGACGCGGGAGGGAACCCTGTATTGCCTGGGCGATATCGTCCATAACGATGGAGAGATACAGCGGCTCCGGGAGAGGGGGATGGTGACCATCACGCGGGAAGAGTACTTCTCGATGAGCCACTGCAGGGTGCTTATCCGTGCCCATGGGGAACCCCCCGAAACCTACCAGTACGCCGCAGAACACCATATTGAACTGATCGATGCCACCTGTCCTGTGGTGCTTCAGCTCCAGAAACGGGTGAAAAAAGCCTACACTGACCTACAGAAAATCGGAGGCCAGCTGCTCTTTTTCGGTAAACCGGGTCATGCCGAGACCATCGGAATCAACGGCCAGATCGGCAACCAGGCCATCCTCATCCAATCAAAAGAAGACCTCAGTAAAATAGATTTTTCAAGGCCCATCGAGCTCTATTCCCAGACGACGATGCCCATCGCGGAGTTCAATGAGCTGACGGCCCTCATCAGAGAGCGGGCAGGCCAGAACCAGAAGATCACCATCAAAGACACCATCTGCCGTCAAGTCGCCAACAGAGGGCCTCATTTGGCTGAGTTTGCCCTCCGTTTTGATGTGGTGATTTTCGTGGCCGGCCGGAAAAGCAGCAACGGCGCGGCCCTCTTCAGGACATGCCGGGAGGCCAATCCCCGCACCTGGCTGATTGAGCAACCGGCGGAACTGGAGGCCTCCTGGTTTGAAGGAGCCACCTCGGCAGGCATCTGCGGGGCCACCTCCACCCCCCGCTGGCTCATGGAACAAGTGGCCAATGCCATCAGAGCAATGGTCTGATCCCTTCCGATTTCTTTCTCCTTTGATAAATGTTACCTTTACGGAACCAGGAAATGACCCATGGCCTCCCTCTTTGCTGATATCCTCCTGCCCCTTCCCCTCAGGGAAACCTATACTTACCGGGTTCCCCAGGAGTTTCACGCGCTGATGCGCCCCGGCATGAGGGTCATCGTTCCCTTCGGCCGCAGAAAAAGCTATGCCGGCATCGTCGCGGCCTTCCATCATCAGCCCCCGGAAGAGGGAGAGATCAAAGAGATCACCGCCCTGCTCGACGACTCCCCCATTGTTCATGAAAAAAACCTGGAGCTGTGGACCTGGATGGCCGGGTATTATATCTGCTCACCCGGCGATGTCATGAAGGCTGCCCTTCCTGCGGGGTTGCGCCTGGAAAGCGAGACCATCGTCACCCTGGCCCCTGACTGTGATCCCGGATCCCTCCCGGAACCAGAGGCTGCTCTGGCCCGCCTGGCTGCCCATAAAAAGATAAGGGTCGGCGACATGGAAACCCTCCTTCCTGAACTCTTCTCCTTCGGAACGGTCAAAAAAATGATCGAGAAGCAGATCCTGATTCCCGAAGAAGAAATCAGGGAAAAGTACAAGCCACGGATGGAAACAGTGGTTCTCGCCCACCCCTCCCTGACGGAACCAGCCCTCTGGGAGGATGCCATGCAACAACTGGGCAAGGCTTCCCGCCAAAAGGCCCTGATGGCTCATTTCGCCCGCATGACCGCCCTCTTCTCCCCCGGCAGCCTGAAGGAAATCCCCAAAAAACAACTCCTGGAAGCCTCAGGATTCAGCGATACCCTGCTCCAGCAACTGGTACGGCGCGACATCCTGATGTTCCGCCAGAGAGAGATCTCCCGGCTGATGCCGGACACAGGCGAACAGAAGGTCATGAACCCGTTGAACCCCAGCCAGCAGAAAGCCCTGGATGAGATCAAAACCCATTTTCTCCGCAAACAGGTAGTGCTGCTCCATGGCATTACCGCCAGCGGGAAAACCGAGATTTACATCCATCTGATCAGAGAAGCCGTGACTGCCGGGAAACAGGTGCTTTACCTGGTCCCGGAGATCTCACTCACTCCTCAGATCGTCAACCGGCTGATGAGGGTCTTCGGCGGTAAAACAGCCCTGTACCATTCCCGAATGAGTGGTGCCGAAAGGGTGGAAGTATGGAAAAGAGTACTGGCATTCAGCAGCTCCGGGGATTTCACCTGCCAGATCGTACTGGGCGCCCGCAGCGCACTGCTGCTCCCCTTTTCCCGGCTGGGACTGGTGATCGTCGACGAGGAACATGAACACTCCTTCAAGCAGAGCGACCCGGCTCCCCGCTACCATGCCCGTGATATGGCCGTCGTCGCCGGCATACAGCACCAGGCGCCCGTACTCCTGGGGTCAGCCACCCCTTCCTTTGAATCCTACCGCAATGCCCTCACCGGAAAATACGGACTGGTGACCCTCAGGGAGCGTCATGGCGATGCTGGCCTCCCTGAAATCATCGTGGCTGACCTGCTGCGGGCCCGCAAAAGAAAGGAGATGAAATCCCTGCTGACCCCCGAATTATACCACCTGGTCGCCTCAGCCCTCAACAAGGGCGAACAGGTGATTCTTTTTCAGAACCGCCGGGGGTACTCCCCCTGGGTCGAATGCCACGACTGCGGCTGGATCCCCCGCTGCCAACACTGCGATGTCAGCCTGACCTACCACAGGAAAGCAGGAACCCTGATCTGCCACTATTGCGGCTACCAGGAACCAATGCCCCCGAAATGCAGCCATTGCGCCTCCACCGATATCAGAAGCCGCGGCTTCGGCACCGAGAAAGTGGAGGAGGAGATCGCCCTGCTCTTCCCCGGGGCACAGATCAGCCGGATGGACCAGGACACCACCCGTTCCAAAAACGCCTTCGACACCATCATTAGCCAGATGGAAAACGGAAAAACCGACATCCTCATCGGCACCCAGATGGTCACCAAAGGGCTGGACCTGGCCAACGTCAGTGTGGTCGGTATCCTGAATGCCGACACCCTGCTGAGTTACCCCGATTTCAGGGCCCATGAGCGGGCCTTCCAGCTCCTGGTGCAGGTCAGCGGCCGCCCCGGCCGTAGTTCCCGCCCCGGAACCGTCGTCCTCCAAACGACCCAACCCCATCACCCCGTCATCGAATTCGCCCGCCATCTCGACTATAACGGCCTCTTCAATACCCTTATGGCCGAAAGAAAACTCTTCCGCTATCCACCGTGGTTCAGACTCATCCGGATCACCCTGAAACATAAAAACCCCGACAGACTCCATGAGGCAGCCCATATCCTGGCAGATCGCCTCCGCCGGGAAGAGAAACTGACCGTCATGGGCCCCGAAAGCCCCCTGGTGGGTCGCATCAGCCAATGGCATCTCCTCGGCATATGGCTCAAACTCCCCCGCGACTACCCCCCCGCTACCCTCCGTACCTTCATCACCACAGCCGTGACCGCCACCCTCCGCGAACCGGGGTGCAGCAGCGTAAACATACAGGTCGATGTGGATGCCTTCTGAAAAAGGAACGGATTTGCTTTCACCTCCTTTTTTTGGATTTCATACACTTAATTTCCTAAATTTGTCACTTTATACGACAAAACATCTTTAAGAGTGAACTTGCAGGAAATAGAAGCGCTTTTTAATCAGTTCAAGAAGATCACCGCCCTGGTCATCGGGGATGCCATGGTCGACAGCTACTTGTGGGGTAAGGTGGAGCGGGTCTCCCCGGAAGCCCCTATTCCCATTGTTTCGGTGACCAATAAGGAAAGCAGGCTGGGCGGTGCGGCCAACGTCTCCCTGAATCTCCAGGCCATGGGAGCCACTCCCCTCCTTTTCTCGGTCACCGGTGATGACGAAAAAGGACGTCGCTTCCGCAAGCTCATGGAGAAAAACAACCTTTCGGCGGAAGGCATCTTCGTGGATCCTCAACGGATTACTACCGTCAAAAGCCGGATCATCTGCAATGGCCAACATATCGCCCGCATCGATGAAGAGTCGACCGACTACATCGATACTGCCCTGGAAATGATGATCTTTAACGCCATTCACCGAACCATCGAAAGCCGCAAGATAGACGTGATCATCTTCGTCGATTACGATAAGGGCATGATCACCCCCACCCTCTTTGAAAAGGTACATGCCCTGGCCCGCGAGAAAAAAATATACATCGCTGTCGACCCCAAGAAGAGAAATTTCCCCCTCTACCACGAAGTGGACCTCTTCAAACCCAACTTCAAGGAGTTCGTCGAGGGAACTGGCCATCCCATACGCAAGGGAGATCTGGAGATCCTGAAGAAAACCGCCGAAGAATACAAAAAGGAAAAGGCCTTCAAACTGATCTTCATTACCCTCTCAGAACTGGGTGTTTTCATGAGCAACGGGGTGAGTCAGACTTACTTCCCTGCGGAGATCAGGTATATTGCCGATGTGTCGGGGGCCGGAGATACCGTCCTTTCAGTGGCCAGCCTCTGCCTGGCCTCCCATACCTCGCCCCATCTGATGGCCCACCTTTCCAACATGGCGGGCGGACTGGTATGCGAGCAGGTGGGCGTGGTGCCCATTAACCGCGACCGGTTTAAAAAGGAGATGGAAAAATCAAAATTCTGAGATCCCTGTTTTTTTCTGCCGCTGCTCCTCCGGAATCCTTTTCAGCAGTGTGGCCTCAGAAGAACCCTGGGAATACGACGGATACAGCCTGTCAGCCGACTGGAGTCCGGAACCCAAAAGAACAGCCGGGCTCCCCGGGAGATTTGACCATCAGCGTCGGATTCTGGAGAAAATATTAACTTTGACGCCTTAATTCAATTCATATATGGGTAAAGTTATTGCATTGGCCAACCAAAAGGGAGGCGTCGGGAAAACCACCACTACCATCAACCTGGCCGCCAGTCTGGCCGTCCTTGAAAAAAGGGTGCTGATCATCGATGCTGACCCGCAGGCCAACGCCACATCGGGCCTGGGTTTCGACCTGAAAACCATCAAAACCAGCATCTATGAGGCGATCATCGATGAAACCGATATCCGCAGGATTATCCATACCTCGGGGATCGCCAACCTCGACCTGATCCCTTCACATATTGACCTGGTAGGGGCTGAAATCGAAATGCTCAACCTCCCCAACCGGGAGAAAGTGCTCAAGCATACCATTGAGAACATCAGGGAAGAGTACGATTTTATCCTGATCGATTGTTCGCCCTCGCTCGGACTGATCACCGTCAATGCCCTGACGGCCGCCGATTCGGTCATCATTCCGGTGCAATGCGAGTACTTTGCCCTTGAAGGCCTGGGCAAACTGCTCAACACCATCAAGATTATCCAGAACCGCCTCAACCCGCAACTCGAAATCGAAGGCTTCCTGCTGACCATGTACGACTCGCGCCTTAACCTCTCCAACCAGGTGTATGAAGAGGTCAAGCGTCATTTCCAGGACATGGTTTTTGAGACGGTCATCCAGCGAAATGTTAAGCTGAGTGAGGCCCCCAGCTATGGCAAACCGGTGGTGCTCTATGATGCCAGCTCACGGGGAGCCATCAGCCATATGAACCTGGCCAGGGAGATCCTCCAGCGGAATGACATGACCAGCCTGCGACAAAGCGAGAAAATCATCCATTAACAGAACCTGACCATGGTGAAAAGAAATGTATTAGGAAGAGGCCTGGGGGCCCTTATCGATGATGCCGACATCATCAAAGAACAGATTTCCGGAGTGGCGGAAATCGAACTCTCGAAAATTGATGCCAATCCCTACCAGCCCCGCACCACCTTTGATCAGGAGAAACTGGAGGAGTTGTCGGCCTCCATCAAGGAGATCGGGCTGATCCAGCCCATAACACTCCGGAAGAATGGCGACGACCGGTACCAGATTATCACCGGGGAGCGGCGTTTCAGGGCGGCTCAACTGGCCGGGCTCTTCAAAATTCCCGCTTTTATCCGGGAAGCCGATAACGATGCCATGCTTGAAATGGCCCTGGTGGAGAATATCCAGCGCGAAGACCTCGACCCTATCGAGATCTCCCTGAGCTACCAGCGCCTGATCGATGAGTGCAACCTCACCCAGGAAACCCTCAGCACCCGCGTGGGTAAAAAACGGTCTACCGTGGCCAACTATCTGCGGCTGCTCAGGCTCCCCGCCCCGATACAGAAAGCCCTCAAGGAAAAACAGATCTCCATGGGCCATGCCAAAGCCCTGATCAATATCGAAGAAGGCGATACCCAGGTGGCCCTCTACAACCAGATCGTCCGCCACGACTACTCGGTCCGGAAGATCGAGGAGATCGTCAGGGATATGAATGAAAATGAAATTGAAAAAGAGAGCAAGGATCAGAAAAAGAAAAAAACAGCGCTCCCCGACCGCCTTCAACCGGTCAGAGAAATGCTGGAAAAAAATATCCCTCTTCCTGTGAAATTTATGGCCGATAACGGGGGCAGGGGAAAGATTGTCATCTCCTTCAGGAACGAATCGGAACTCCAAAAAATTGTTAAAATTCTTGAAAACCAGAATAAGTGACCTCCGGGTCCGTTCCTTTTAGCGGCATTCTGCTAATTTTACCAGAAAACCAGCGATTGTGAAGATTACTGCCAGGGAGGTTAAAATAGTGTTTATCGGTTGTTTCTTACTGCTACTCGGAGTCCTCGGATTGCAGGGAATGCCTCCCGGCAAAACAGACCTATTCTCTTTCACAGACCCCACGCTCACTGCTTCAGAGTCTTCTCTCACTGCCACGCTGTCTTCTATTACTACTCCGCTGTCGTCCATCACTACTGCGCAGTCAGCTATTATTGCCACGCAGTCGTCTCTCACCTCTATGGAGTCATCTCTCGCTGCCACGGAGTCGTCTCTCACCACCAGTGCATCCCCTGAGAACGGGGAGATTACTTCTGTCTCCTCCCTTTCCGGAGAAAAAGAGGAGGTCGTAAGGAGGAGCCCCCTACAGGCCACAGGTGGTGTACTTCCTGACACCCTGCAAAAGGTCTCCCGCCCCGCCAGGAAAACCCCTGCCCCCTTGCCGGGGAGTTCGCCGGTCCGTTCCGGGAACACCTCTGCCGACACCATCACCACGGCGCCTATACCGTCTGAAGCCACCCTGGGGGATACGCTGGCGACCTCCCCTTTGCAGCATAGCGATACCCTGCAGGCCCGCGCTGATACCCTTTCCGTAGGGAAAAAGATCCTGCCCGAAGCAGAAGTCCACTCACCCCGGAAAGCATCGCTTTACTCGGCCCTGCTCCCCGGACTGGGCCAGGCCTATAACCGGAAATACTGGAAAATACCCATCATCTACGGGGGTTTTGCTGCCTTCGGGTACTTCATCGGCTGGAACCATAAGAATTACAAAACGGCCCGCCAGGCGTACAGCGATCTCACTGATACCATCCCGGGAACAGACTCTTACATGAGGCTGAAACAGATCATCTATTACGATCTGAACAAGCCTGCTGATGTGGCCAGCCTCAAGCAGGGCCTCACCTCCAGCCAGGATTATTACCGCAGGAACCGCGACCTGCTGATCATCGTGACGGCTGCCTTTTACGGACTGAATATCATCGACGCCAGCGTAGACGCCCACTTCTTCAACTTCGACATCAGCGACGACCTTACCTTCAACTGGGAACCCGTCATCAAACCCGTGAAGAACCAAAACATTTTTTGCTTAAATTGCACCTTTCGATTTTAGAATATCCAATGAAATACAAAACAGATCAGTGTAATGAGAATGACATCAAGATCATGGTTACTGACCCTTCCTCTGATTTTTTTCACATGCGTTTCTTCGGCCTATGGTTATAAGGGGGATAGTATCAGGAAAATAGGGCAATATGTAGTACTATCCCTTGACACAATAGAAGCACATACCCTCTACCTCGAACCCGATGAAATCGGGCGGGCCATCTTCAGCCAGAAGCTGGATGACCTGGTCAGCAGCTGGTATGTGAACAACATTTTTCTTTCCGACGGGGTCGATGCAGACTTCACCTTTCACCGTCATATGGATGTGCCCGACTCGGTATTGATTGACAGGCTGAGGAAAGTGGAGGCGGCTGTCAAGCTCTCCTACAATTCGGTCGTGCGCGATTACATCGAGATGTACACCACGCGCCGTCCCTCACAGGTGGAGATCATGTTGGGGTTGTCGGCCTATTATTTTCCCTTTTTCGAGGAGATTTTCGACAAATACGACCTGCCACACGAGCTGAAGTACCTGGCCATCATAGAGTCGGCGCTAAATCCGCGGGCCGTTTCCCGTGCCGGGGCAGTGGGTCTGTGGCAGTTTATGCTGGGCACCGCCAAGGGACTTAACCTGGAAGTGTCTACCTTTATCGATGAGCGGCGCGACGTGATGAAAGCCACCGATGCCGCTGCCCGCTACCTCAAACAACTCTATAATGTGTACCAGGACTGGCACCTGGTGATTGCGGCCTACAACTGTGGTCCAGGCAATGTCAATAAAGCCATTACCCGTGCCGGCGGAAAAAACGATTACTGGCACATTTACTATGCCCTTCCCCGGGAGACCCGCGGCTATGTACCGGCGTACATCGCGGCCACCTACGTGATGAACTACTACCGGGAGCACCAGATGTCGCCCCGCTTCCCGGCGATGGCCCTCAATACCGACACCATCATGGTCAACCAGCTCATTAACCTCCAACAGATTGCCGCCAACCTCAACATCGACCTGGAGGCCCTGCGTGACCTGAATCCCATCTTTAAAACCGATGTCATCCCCGGCTCAGCCGACAGAAGCTATCCCCTGCGCATCCCGGTGGAACTCCTCTCCGACTATATTCTCAACGCCGACACCATTTATAAACACGACCGGGGCACCCATTTCCCCGACAACAGGATCGTCACTCCTAATACCTCTGCCGACAAGAAGAGCTCATCCTCCCAAAGCCTTTCTTTGGAAGGAAAGGCCAGAATCACCTATACGGTGAAAAGCGGTGACAACCCGGGGTATATCGCCAACTGGTTCAATGTCAGCCTCAGCGATCTGAAAAACTGGAACAATATCCGCCGGAATATGATCAGGGTAGGACAGAAACTGGCGATTTACGTTCCGGAGGAGAAAACCGATTACTACAAGCGCATCAACAATCTCTCCTTCAGTGCCAAGCAGGCCCAGGCCGGCAAGGCGGCTCCTGACAACCAGGTTGCAGACAAACAGACGGCTGAGAAAAAGAGCTCAGAGAGCAGTTCCTCTGCGCAAGGTGAAACAGCCGCCAAACCCACCTCCGCCACCAACACGTCCAAAGCCACACCTGCCACCTCCGCTTCCGCCACCTCCGCCGACCATTCAGCGACCCCCTCGGCCGCCAGCCTATCTGGGGACTCCGGGAACAGGGAGCTGGCCTCAGTCGGCACCCTCAACGGGGATTACGAATACTATACCGTGAAAAAGGGGGATAACCTGTGGACCATCGCCCGGAAATACCCGGGGATTTCCAATTCGGATCTTATTAAGCTCAACAACATCACCGATGTGAAGAGCCTCCGTGCCGGCCAGAAACTCAAAATCAGGCCTAAAACATAATATAACTGTTCATTTATTGACCCGGG
>ERZ1645192.843-NODE-843-length-25722-cov-7.043831_pt1 | contig 25722 bp, 19 predicted proteins | sample MGYA00575354_ERZ1645192 | MGnify/ENA primary metagenome ERZ1645192 (study PRJEB40844, sample SAMN11349763) | freshwater sediment metagenome | isolation source: river sediment | host: Sediment | place: India: Faizupur Khadar , New Delhi | collected 2017-02-21 ... | reverse complement strand
GCCCTGCGCGATGAAGTGCCGCCCCGCCGCCTGCGCCATGAAGAACGCCGACTTGAGGTTGACGTTCATCACGTCGTCCCAGTCCTTCTCGCTGAAATCCACCGCATCGGCGCGGCGGATCAGGCCGGCGTTGTTGACCAGGATGTCAAGCCCGCCGAGCCCCTCCAGCGCCTCGCGCACCACCCGGTCGATCGGCTCCAGCGACGACAGGTCGGCCTTGATCGCGACGAAGCGCCGGCCGAGCGCGGCCACCCGCGCCTCCGTCTCGAGGGGTGCGGCGATGCCCGCCGCGGCGATGTCGGCGCCGGCTTCCGCCAGCGCCAGGGCGATGCCCTGGCCGAGGCCGGTGTTGGCGCCGGTGACCAATGCGACCTTGCCGGCCAGGCTGAACGGATGCGTCATGATGGCGTGCTCCCGGGTCGCGTCACTTGAGCTGGCAGATGTCCAGCACGTGCATGTCGGTGTAATCGAGGTTTTCGCCGCCCATCGCCCAGATGAAGGCGTAGTTGGCGGTGCCCGCGCCCATGTGGATCGACCACGGCGGCGACACCACCGCCTCGTCGTTCTTCACCACGATGTGGCGCTGCGCGGCCGGCTGGCCCATGAAGTGGTAGACGCGGTCGTTCTCGCCGAGGTCGAAGTAGAAGTACACCTCGCTGCGGCGGTCGTGCAGGTGCGGCGGCATGGTGTTCCAGACGCTGCCCGGCTTCAGCACGGTGAGGCCCAGCAGCAGCTGCGAGGACTGGCACGTCGCCGGCACGATGAACTGGTAGATGGTCCGCTCGTTGCTGGTCTCCAGGGCACCGCGCTCCAGCGCCACCGCGTCCTCGATCGACAGCTTCCTGGTCTCGAAGCGCGCGTGCGCCGGCGTCGAGGCGAGGTAGAACTTCGCCGGGTTGGCGGCGTCGTCGGAGGCGAAGCGGACGTCGACGCTGCCCATCGCGATGTACAGGCCGTCCTTCGGGCCAAGCGCGTACGTCGCGCCATCGACCGTGACCGTGCCGCTGCCGCCGCCGACATTGATGACACCCAGCTCGCGGCGCTCCAGGAACGGATGGCCGGCGGCCGACGCCGGTTCGGTCTGCTTCGGCAGCTCGACCGCCTTCGACACCGGGGCCGCGCCGCCGATCACGAAGCGCTCGTTGTGCGAGTAGTTGAGTTGCACCGTGTCGGCGACGAACAGGCTTCCGATGAGGTAGCGGTCGCGCAGCTGGTCGTTGCTGGCGCCGTCCATCATGTCCGGATGGGTGGCGTGGTAGGTCTTGCAGTACATGCAGGGGCTCCAGGCAGGCGCCGCGCTCGGCGCAGGGGCGTTCGGGGGACGATTCTACGGAAGTTTGACTACCGGTGTCATTCCGCGTCGCGACATGTGTCGAGCGACCGTCACGACCGGGCTCAGGACGGGGGCTGGCAGGAGTCGCGGGTCACCAGGTGCGGCCTGACGCTGGCCATCGCCCGCGGCGCGTCCTCGGGCTGCAGCAGCATCGCCGCCGCCACCCGGCCGGTATCGCGGGTATCGCGCCGGACCGAGGTCAGCGGTGGCCACAGCCGCGACGCCAGCGGACTGTCGTCGTAGCCGACCACCGACAACTGCTGCGGGATCTGGATCCCGCTGCGCAGCGCCACCCGGTACACGCCGGCGGCCATCTCGTCGTTCTCGCAGAAGATCGCGGTGGGCCGCGGCGTCGCCGCCAGCAGCTTCTCCGCGGCGGCCACGCCGGATTCGAAGGTGTAACCGGCCTCCACCACGCGCCCGGGCGCCAACGCGATGCCGCGCCGCTCCAGCACGCCGAGGAAGCCGCGGGTGCGCTCGATCGCGGACCGGTAGTGCGCGGGGCCGCTGAGCACCGCGATGTCGCGGTGGCCGAGAGAGAGGAGGTAGTCGGCGACCTCGGCCGCGCCGTCGTGGTCGTGGGTCACCACCATGCGTTCCGGCGCGTCCAGCGCGACCGCGGCGATGCGCACGTAGCGGCACCCGATCTCGTCCAGCATGTCCGCCAGCGCCTGGTCCTCGGACACGCGCGGCACCAGCATCACCCCGTGCAGCTTCTGCTGCTGCACGAAACGGCGCACGCCGTCGATGTAGCCGGGGCTGCGGCTGTCGCACGGGTGCACCACCAGTTCGAAGCCCGAATCGCGCAGGCTGTCGAGTGCGCCGTACTGCATGTTGACGATGAACTGCGCGGTCGGGTTGTCGTACACCATGCCGATCAGGAACGACCGCCGGAACGCCAGCCCGCGCGCGATCGGGTCGGGGACGTAGCCCAGGTCGCGCATCAGCGCCTCGACCTTCTCGCGCGTGTCCTGGCGCACCAGCGGCGAGCGGTTGATCACCCGCGACACGGTCTTCTTCGACACCCCGGCGAGCCGGGCGATGTCGTTGATGGTGTTCGCCTTGCCGGCGGCGGCCGGACGCGTAGATGTCTTGGCGGCTGGCATGGCGTGCCCGTGGTGTCCCGGTCCGATTCTAGCCGCCGACAGGCGTGCCGCGGCGCGCGCTCAGGATTTCAGCGCGACGGGCAGCCACAGCGACACCTGCGGGAACAGCGCGACGACGAGCAGGACCAGCAGCCCGGCCAGCCAGAACGGCCAGATCGTGCGGATCGCCTGGCCGATGCCGATCTTGCCGATCGCGGTGCCGATGAACAGCACCGAGCCCACCGGCGGGGTCACCAGCCCGAGGCCGCCGGTGAGCACCAGCACCAGCCCGAAGTGGATCGGGTCGATGCCGTAGGCCTTGGCCACCGGCAGGAAAATCGGCGTGCAGATGAGGATCATCGGCGCGAGGTCCATGAACGTGCCGAGCAGCAGCAGCATCAGGACGATCACCAGCAGCACCGTGGTCTTGTCGTGGGCCACCGATTGCAGCAGCGCGACCGCGGCGGCGGGCACCTGCAGGTAGGCCAGCAACCAGCCGAACACCGCGGCGCAGGCGATCACGAACAGGATCGCGCCGGCGCTGCGGGCCGCGTGGGTGACGGTGTCGAGGAAGCTGCGCCAGCCCATCTGGCGATACAGCACGCCGGTCACGAGCAGCGCATAGACCACGGCGAGCGCGGCGCTCTCGACCGCGGTGAAGATGCCCGCGCGGATGCCGACGAAGATCAGCGCGACCAGGCCCAGTCCGGGGAGCGCGGACACCAGCCGCGCCAGCACCGAGCCCCAGCCCGGGAATGCCTCGACCCCGTACCCGCGACGCCGCGCCACCAGGTAGCCGGTGGCCATCAGCGCCAGCGTCATCAGCAGCGCGGGGACGATGCCCGCGGCGAACAGGTCGGCGATCGACAGCCCGCCGCCAGCCGCCGCCGAGAACAGGATCAGGTTGTGCGAGGGCGGCACCAGCAGCGCGACCAGCGCGGCGGTGATGCTGACGTTGACCGCATAGTCCCGGTCGTAGCCGCGCTTCACCATCTGCGGGATCATCGTGCCGCCCACCGCGGACACGTCGGCGATCGCCGATCCCGACACGCCGCCGAAGAACAGCGACGACAGGATGCTGACCTGCCCCAGCCCGCCGCGGACACGGCCGACCAGCGCCGATGCCAGCGCGATGAGGCGCTCCGAGATCCCGCCGCGGAGCATGAGCTCGCCGGCGAAGATGAACAGCGGGATCGCGATCAGGCTCGCCGAACCCGCGCCGGCCGCGACCTGTTGCACCAGCACGATCGCCGGCACGCCGAGATAAACGAGGGTGGCCAGCGCCGACGCGGCAAGCGCGAACGCCACCGGCACGCCCAGCACGAGCAACAGCGCGAACAACCCGAACAACAGCGCGATCGCCATGTCAGCCGTCCCCCCGCGCGGCCGGCGACGCGACGCCGCCGGCCTGCCCGCCGCCCGGCAGCAGCTGGGCCAGCGCGAACACCACCATCAGCGCGCCGCCGATCGCGATCGGCAGGTAGTCGATGCTTTCCGGCATCGCGGCGCCGGCGGTCTTGATGTCGATGCCGTCGAGGAACAGCACGCCGCCCCACCACGCCAGCATCGCCCCGATCGCGACGACCACCAGCCCCTGCACGAGTGCCGTCGCATGCCGCGCCGCGGGCGGCAGCGCGTCGGCCAGCAAGGCGAAGGCGAAGTGCCGACGCGCATGCACGCCGGCCGCCGCGCCCAGGCTCATCGCGGTGCTGAGCAGGAGCAGGGTCACCGGCTCGGTCCAGCTCGGGGAATCGTTCAGCACGTAGCGGGCCACTACCTGCCAGCCCTGCACCGCCACCAGGCAGACCATCGCGCCTGCCGCGATGGCGATGGCCAGCCGGGCCAGGCGGGCGACCGCGCGTTGCGCGGCGGTGGGCGTGGGGGTGGCGTGGTCGTCCTGCATGGCGTCCTCAGGCTAGCGCGCGGATGCGCCGGATCAGGCCGGCGATCGCCGGATCGCGCTCGTGCTCGGCGAGCAACGGTTGCGCGGCGCGGCGGAACGCGGCCACGTCGACGTCGTTGGCGCGCACGCCGGCGGCCTCGACGATCCTCTGCGCATCCGCCGCCGAGGCATCCCACGCGGTCCGCATCACCGCGACCGAGGCGCGGCCCAGGTCCCGCAGCAGGTCGCGCTCGCGCGGGGCCAGCGAATCGAAGGTCCGCTTCGAGACCAGCAGCACGTCGGGCGCGTAGGAATGCGCGCTCCTCGACCAGTAGTGCGCGGCCTCGAAGTGCCGGCTGGACTGGAAGCTGCGGATGTTGTTCTCGGCGCCGTCGATCATGTGGGTCTCCATCGCCGAGAACACCTCGCCCAGCGAGAGCGGGGTCGGGTTGGCGCCGAAGTCGCGCAGCATGCGGATGAAGATGTCGGACACCGGCACCCGGATCTTCATCCCGTGCAGGTCGCGCGGTTCGACGATCGCGCGCCGGGTGTTGTAGAAGCAGCGGGGGCCGCTGTCGTAGATCGCCAGGCCGACCAGCCCGCGCCGCTCGAAGCCGCGCAGCACGGCGGCGCCGACCTCGCCGTCGAGCGCGTGGCGCAGGTGCCCGTTGGACTCGAACAGGTACGGCAGGCACAGGGCGCGGGTCAGCGGGAATGCGTTGTTCAACGCGCCCGAGTACACGCGGGTGATGTCGATCGCGCCGAACCGCGCCATGTCGATCGCCTCGGCCTCGCGACCGAGCTGCCCGGAATGGTATTGGCGCAGCTGCAGCCGGCCATCGGTCGCGCGCTGGAGCTGCTCGCCCAGCCAGCGCACCGCGGCGACCGTCGGGTAGTCCTTCACGTGCACGTCGGTGGCGGTGAGCACGCGCGGCGCGGGCGCCGCGCCCATCGCGCCTGGCAAGGCGAGCGCGCCGAGGGCACCGCCGGCCGCGGCGAGGAAGTCGCGACGCTTCATGCGTGCGCTCCGCCGTCCGCGCCCGGGACCGCGACCGCCAGCCCCACGATCTCGCCATGGCCTTCGAAGCGCACCCGCCCGACCTGGCCCGGCAGGATGTCGTGGATCCCGGTCGCGTTGCCGGTGGCGATCAGTTCGCCGGCCCGCAGGGGACGCCCGCGCCGCGCCGATCGCGCCAACGCGAACGCATACGCGGCCAGCAGGCCGCCGGGCAAGGTGGCCGCCCCGCCGACGCCGACCACCTGGCCGTCGATCGCGGTTTCCGCGCGCAGGCCGGACGCCGGGATGTCCTGCCAGCCGGGGATCTCCGCGCCGAGCACGAGTCCGTTGTTGTTGCCGAAGTCGGAGACCACCACGCGGGGCCCCAGCTGGTTGATCGTGGCCAGCGGGCTGCTGGCGATCTCCACGCCGATGAACAGGCGGGCGGGCAGCGCGCACGCTTCGGCCGGCGTCCAGTCGAGTTTGTCGGCGGGGGCATCCGCTTCCACGCGCAGGACGTATTCCGCCTCGATCGCGCCGAACCCGCCGGTGAACACCGGGAACCGCACGCCATCCCCGGCCGCCTGCAACTGGCCGGCGAAAATCGGCCCCAAGAGCCGGTCGTCGCCCGAACGGTCGCGGCGCTCCGGCGCGATGAAGCCCACCTTCCAGCCAACCACCCGGTCCGGCCAGCCGGCGATGGCGAGGTCCTGCACCGCATAGGCGGCGACCAGGTCGTCCGGGATGCGGCCGGGGAAGCCCGGCAGGCTGCCGCCGCGACGACGCGCGCCGAGGAACGCCCCGGCGATGCCGGCCGCCTCCGCAGACCCTTCCACCGTCGTCTCGTTGCCCAACGCCCGCCCCCTGGTCGATGCTGCGCTGCAGATGGTCCCCGCGCCTGGAACCGGTATAAGGTAAACCGGTGTCATTTTTCAATCCGCAGTGCAGCAACCCCCACGCCACGGAGTCCGCATGCCCCTCCTTCCCGCCCTGACCCGCGGCTTCGCCGCCCTCGCGCTCGCGGGTGGCCTCGCCCTGCCTGGGATCGCCGCCACCCCCGCACCGCTCGCCTTCCCTGGCGCGCAGGGCTGGGCGGCGCACGCCACCGGCGGCCGCGGCGGCCGCATCATCAAGGTGACCACGCTGGCGCCGGAAGGCCCGGGTTCGATCGGCGAGGCCCTGGCCGCCAGCGGCCCGCGCATCGTGGTTTTCGAGGTGGGCGGCGTGGTCGACCTCGGGGCCAGGACCGTGCGCATCACCGAGGGCGACCTCACGATCGCCGGGCAGACCGCGCCGCAACCGGGCATCACCTTCATCCGCGGGGGCTTCGACATCGCGGCGAGCAACGTCATCGTCCGCCACATCCGCGTGCGCCCCGGCGATGCCGGCCTGGCGAAGATGAGCGGCACCGATTTCGACGCGATCAGCACGGTCGGCGCGCACGACGTGATCGTCGACCATTGCTCGCTGACCTGGGCCACCGACGAGAACCTGTCGGCCTCGGGCACGCGCTTCAAGGGCGACACCCCGGAACAGTGGCGCGACGGCACCTCGCACCGGATCACCTTCAGCCGCAACATCATCGCCGAAGGCCTGGCCCATTCCACCCACGCCAAGGGCGAGCATTCGAAGGGTTCGCTGATCCACGACAACGCGCGCGACATCCTGATCGTCGGCAACCTGTACGCGCAGAATCACGAGCGCAACCCGTTCTTCAAGGGCGGCACCCAAGGCTGGGTGGTCAACAACCTGATCTACAACCCCGGCCAGCGCGGCGTCATGTACAACCTGATCGCCGCGGAGTGGGCCGGCCATCCCTACCAGGACGGACGCCTCGCGGTGATCGGCAACGTCATGCGGGCCGGACCCGACACGCCGATGCAGTCGGCCTTCTTCATGTTCGGGGGATCGGGCGCGCTCGACCTCTACCTGCACGACAACATCGCGGTCGACCGCATCGGCAACCCGCTGCCGCAGATGGGCCGCTACACCACCGCGCCGGTGCGGCCGCGCATGCTGGCGTCCGCGCCGCCGCTGCCATTCGGGGTGGCGCCGATGCCGGCGGCCGACGTGCAGGACGCGGTCATCGCCGACGTCGGCGCGCGCCCCTGGGATCGCGACGACATCGATCGCCGCATCCTCGAGAACACCATCGAGGGCCGCGGCCGCATCATCGACAGCCAGGACGAAGTGGGCGGCTACCCCCAAGTGGCGGAAACCCGGCAGGCGTTCGTGGAAGCCGACTGGGACCTCGACACGATGGAGCCGCTGAAGCCGCTGAAGCGCCGCGAGCCGTTGCGCTGAAGGCATGGACCGCCGCGGCTTCCTCAAGCACGCTTCCCTGGCCGTGGCCGGCGCCGCCTTGCCGGTGGCGGCGCATCCCGCGCCATCGCCCGCCCATGCCATCGCGCGCGTGCGCGGCGGGCGGATCGCCGGCGTCCGCGAACACGGGGTGCAGGTGTTCCGCGGGATCCGCTACGGCGCCGATACCTCCGCCTACCGCTTCCAGCCGCCGCGTCGCGAGGCGGCGTGGCGGGGCGTCCGCGACGCCCTCGCGTTCGCCAATGCCGCGCCGCAAGCGGGCAACGAGGGCCCGGGCAGCGAGGACTGCCGGTTCCTCAACGTGTGGACGCCCGCGCTGCGGGACGGCGGCCGGCGCCCGATCCTGGTCTACATCCACGGCGGGGGCTACAACACCGGCAGCGGCAGCGACCCGCTGTACGACGGCAGCCGCCTGTGCCGGCGCGGCGACGTGGTGGTGGTGACGGTCAACCACCGGCTCAATGCCTTCGGGTACCTGTTCCTCGGCGAGTTCGACGCGCGCTACGGCGCGTCCGGCAACGTCGGCCAGCTCGACCTGGTGGCGGCGCTGCAATGGGTGCGCGAGCACGCCGCGGAGTTTGGGGGCGACGCCGGCAACGTCACCGTGTTCGGGCAATCCGGCGGCGGCGCGAAGATCGCCACCCTGATGGCGATGCCGCCGGCCCGCGGCCTGTTCCACCGGGCGTGGACGATGAGCGGTCAGCAGGTCACCGCGGCCGGCCCGCGCGCCGCGGCACAACGTGCGCGGCTGTACATGGACGCACTCGGCGCGGGCGACGTCGACGCGATGCTGCGCCTGCCCGCGGCGGCGCTGGTGGAGGCCTTGCGCACGCGGGATCCATCGCGCGTCGAGGACACGACGCTGTATTTCGGGCCGGTGATGGATGGCACCGCCCTGCCGCGGCATCCGTTCTGGCCGGACGCGCCACCGCAGTCGGCGTCGATCCCGATGGTCGTGGGCAACACCCGCGACGAAACCCGCGCCTTCCTCGGCAACGACCCGGCGCACCACGCGCTGGACTGGGACGCGCTGCCGGAGCGCTTGCGCCGCCACCAGTTCGTCGACCTCGACCCCGCCACCGTCATCGCCGAATACCGCCGCCTGTACCCGGCGTACACGCCGAGCGAGGTGTTCTTCGCGGCGACCACGGCGGGTCGCTCGTGGCGCGGCGCGGTGGAGGAGCTCGAGGCGCGCGCGCGTGCCGGCGTCGGCAACACCTGGGCCTACCAGCTCGACTGGTATCCGCGCGACGTGGACGCCACCGGCGTGCACCGCGCCTTCCACACGCTCGACATCCCGCTGGTGTTCGACAACCTCATGCAACCGGGCTCGCGCACCGGCACCTCGCCGGAGGCGCAAAGCGTGGCGGACGCGATGTGCGACGCGCTGCTGGCGCTCGCGCGGCACGGCGACCCGGGCACCGGCGCGACCGCCGGCTGGCCGCCTTACTCGATGGAGCGGCGGCAGACCATGGTCTTCGGCGCCACCCCGGCGGTGCAGGACGACCCGCGCGGCGGCGAACGCCGCCTGTACGCGCGCGTGCCGTTCGTGCAGCGCGGCACGCTCTAGCGCGCAAAAAAGAGCCGCGCCGCGGGAGGGGCCCGCGCCGCGGCTGGTCACCACCGCATCAGAACTTGTAGCGCACGCCGAACAGGTACTGCCGCCCGGTCTTGCTGTACTCCAGCGGCAACTGCACGCTCGGGTTGGCGACCCAGGATTCCTGCGCCTCGTTGGTCAGGTTGCTGCCTTCCAGCGTGAGTTCGAAATGCTCGTTGACCTTGTAGCGCAGCGACGCATCCAGGATCGTGGTGCCGCTCTGGCCGTGGACGCCGTTCACCGCGCTGTTGAAGCCGACTTCCGTGCCCGGCACCTGGATCAGGTAGTCGGCGCGGTTGGTGGCCGAGAGGCGGCCGGAGAAGCGCTCGCCTTCGTAGAACAGGGTCGCGTTCCACGAGGTCTTCGACAGGCCGGTCAGGTCTTCCTTCTGCGCCGGGGTCCCGTTCGAGAGCAGGTACTGGATCTGCGAGTCCACGTAGGTGTAGTTGAACTGCAGGCCGAAGTCGCTCCAGAAGCCGGGCAGGAAGGTGAACGGCTGCACGTAGTTGAACTCGAAGCCGCTGAGGTCGCCGCCGGGGGTGTTGATCGGCACGGTGAACACGAACTCGTCGTCGACCGTGGCCGTGGTGCCGTCGAGCAGGCTCGCCGGCAGCCCGCTGTCGGCGTAGACCATGGTCTCGCGGGTGTTCTGGATGAAGCTCTCGATGTCCTTGTAGAACAGGCCGAGCCCGACCATCGCGCCCTCGTCGAAGTACCACTCGAAGCTGAGGTCGGCGGTCTTGGCGCGGATCGGGTCGAGCAGCGGGTTGCCGCCGCTGACCGTGCGCGCACTGCCGCTGACGCTGACCGTGACGCCCGGGGTGAGGCTGCCGAGGCCCGGCCGCGCCATGACCTTGGCGGCGCCGAAGCGGATCAGGAAGTCGTCGGTGACCTCGGCGACCAGGTTGAGCGACGGCAGGGTGTCGCTGTACTCGCGCGTCACCGTGACCGGCGTCGGCGTGCCGCTGGCGGTGGCGATGCCGGACGAGGTCTGCTTGGTCCTGCCGTAGCGCACGCCGGCGTTGCCCGACACGGGTATCGAGCCGATGTCGAAGCCGAACTCGCCCATCACGTACATGTTGCGGTCGTGCTCGGTCACGCTGCGGTCGCTGGGCGCGTAGTTCGACAGCGCGAAGGTGCCGCTATCGCTGAAGATCCCGAACAGTTCGGCAATCTTCGCGAAGTCCGGGACCACCCAGGTGCCGGGCGCGCCCTTCAGGCCGCTGAGGCTGGCCAGCATCGTCATGTCCGCCGGCATGTGCTTGGTGCCGTCGGCGAAGGTCGGGACGATGGTTTCGGTGGCGGTGCGGCGCCGCTCGCTGGAATCGAAGCCGTAGTTCTTGGCCTGCACGCCGCCGCGCAGGGTGAACGCCGGGCCGAGCGTCCACTCGAAGTCGAGCTGCCCGGTGTCGAACGTGTTGGTGACGTAGTTCTCGCGCAGGCGCACCACCGAGAAGTCGAAGCCGGCCGGGTTGGTCGGGTCGAAGCCGTAGTCGAACTCCGGCAGGTTGGGGTTGTCGCGGTAGTCGTAGCTGTAGTTGTCGACGTCCAGCTTGTCCATCATCACCGTGGCCTGGACCGGGTTGTCGTGGTCGGACTTCGACGTGCCGACCTTGCCGGTGAGGCGGAAGCTGTCGCTGAAGCGATGCTCGCCATCCAGGCTGAGCTGGGTGAACTTGGTGGTCCACTCGTCGTGGCGGTTCTCCGCGCGGATGTCCACGTTGTCGAACAGGCCGTAGACCAGCGCCCCGTTCTCGACCACGCCGTCCCGCACGAGGATCTGGCGCTTGCCGTCGGTGGAACTCTTGCTCAGGCCGTTCGCCTCGATGTACTTCTCGTCGCGCTCGGCGTCGATCTTCGAATACAGCGCGTCCAGGCTGAAGCTGGTGCGGTCGCTCGGCTTGAACTGCAGCGAGGCGGTCACCCCGAGGCGCTTCTGGTCGTGCTCCATCAGGGTGTAGCGCGGGAAGCGCGGCGCATACACGTCGGCCGCCAGCGCGGGCTTGAACGGTGAGTTGGCGTTGAAGCCGCCATTGGTGGTGCCGCCGGCCCAGCGCACGGTGCCGGTGCCTTCGTCCAGCGTCTGGCGCTCGCTGTAGGCCAGCGACAGCAGCGCGCCGAACTTGCCGTCGGCCCAGCTGTTGGCCACCAGGCCGGCGAAGCGCGGGCTGGTGGCGTCGGCGGCATCGTTGAAGCTGCCCTGCAGGTTGGCCGCCGCGGTGAAGCCCTCGTAGTCGAAGGGGCGCGCCGTGCGCAGGTCGACGGTCGCGCCGAGCGAGCCCTCGTCGACGTCGGCAGACGCGGTCTTGCGCACGATCAGCTGCGAGAACAGGTCCGAGGCGAACACGTTGAAGTCGAAGCTGCGGCCGCGGTTGGTGCCCCCCTGGCCATCGCTGCTGCCGACCGAACTGAGCGCCTCCAAGCCGTTCAGGCGCACGCGGGTGAAGTCGGGGCCCAAGCCGCGCACCGAGATGTTGCGGCCCTCGCCGGCGTCGCGGGTGATGACCACGCCGGGGATCCGCTGCAGCGACTCGGCGAGGTTGAGGTCGGGGAACTTGCCGATGTCCTCGGCGACCACCGCGTCGACCACGCCTTTTTCGCTGCGCTTGATGTCGAGCGCCTTCTCGACGCTGGCGCGGTAGGTGCCGACGACCTGCACCTTGTCCAGCTCGGTGACCTTCTCCTGGCCTTGCGCCGGCTCCTGCGCCGCGGCCGCCTGCTGCGCATGCGCGCTGGCGGACATCACCTGCAGGGCGATCGCGATAGAGGCCGCGAGCATGGTAACCGGTGTCTTTTTCGTCGTTGTCGCCTGGCGCATCTGGAACCCCTCCGCTGATGCATCTGGTTGTCTTGGCGCGATGTTGACGTTTTCAACGCGCCTGCTTAGCTTCCCCTGCGGCAAAATGACACCGCTGGTCAAAACCGTAGCAAAAGCTCGGGCACAAGGCATGCTGCGGTGCGCAAAGGCCGGTAACGTGGACGCAACGGGAGCGGGCGACGACGATGGCGACGGTACTGTGTTTCGGGGAAGTCCTGCTGCGCCTGTCGGCGCCGGGCCACGAATTGCTGCTGCAGCAACCGCGGATGGCGGTGCACGTCGGTGGCGCGGAAGCGAACGTCGCGGCGGCGCTGGCGGGATTCGGCCACCACGCCCGCCTTGCCGGGTGCCTGCCGGCCAATGCGCTGGGTCGCGCGGCCGCCGGCGAACTGCGCAAGCTCGGGATCGACACCGGGGCGCTGGCCATGGGCGCGGGGCGCATGGGCCTGTACTTCTACACGGCCGGCGCCGGCCAGCGGCCGGGCGAGGTGCTGTACGACCGCGCTGGCTCCGCATTCGCGCTCGCCGAGCCCGCAGCCTACGACTGGCCCGCCCTGCTCGCGGGCGTGGACCTGCTGCACCTGTCCGGGATCACCCCCGCACTCGGCGCCGATCCGGCGCGCGCGGCGCTCGAGGCCGCACGGGCGGCCCGTGCGGCAGGCGCCATGGTCTCCTTCGACGGCAATTTCCGCCCCACGCTCTGGGCCGCGTCCGGCCGCGAGCCAGCCCAGATCCTGCGCGACCTGTTCGCCGAGGCCGACATCGCCTTCGCCGACCACCGCGATGTCGGGCTGGTGCTGGGACGCGCGTTCGAGCACGAGGACCCCGATGCGCGGTTCGCCGCGGCCGCGGAGGCGGCCTTCGCCGCGTTCCCGTCGCTGGCGCGGATCGCCACGACCGTGCGCGTCCGCGACCGCGTCGACCATCACCACCTGGGGGCGCGGATGGCCTGCCGGGACGGTCGCCTGCACGCCTGCGCGCCGATCGAACTCGGCGGCATCGTGGACCGGATCGGCGCCGGCGATGCGTTCGCCGCGGGGGTCCTGCACGGCCTGCTGGCGGGCCGCGACGAGGCCGCGAGCCTCGCCTTCGGCCAGGCCACCGCGGCGCTGAAGCACTACCTGCCCGGCGACGCGTTCAGCCTGCCCGCCGGCGACGTCGACGCGCTGCTGGCCGGCGGCGGACTCGACGTCCGCCGCTGACCGCGGCCACCCTCAGGGCGTCGCGCAGAAGCAGTGCGCGAGCGGCTGTACCCGGGCCTGGCCCTGGTGCTTGAGCAGGCGATCGACCAGGCGCAGCGGCGCCTGCGCCTGCACGTGTTGCAGCAGCAACGCCTCGCCAACGCCGGTCGCGCGCAGCAGCGCCAGCCCGGCGCGGCTGTCGACCAGGCCGCCGAACCATTGCTCGAACGGCTTGGCGCCCGGCTCGATGTAACGCACCTGCCAACCCTCGCGCTTGCCGAGCTTGGCGCGGGTGGCAGCCTCGGCGACCGCCGCGTCCAGCCCGCCCATCGCATCGACCAGGCCGCGCGCCTTCGCCTGCTCGCCGCTCCAGACCCGGCCCTGCGCCACCGCATCGACCTGTTCGACGCTGCGCCCGCGCGCCTGCGCGACCTTGCCGGTGAAGTCGCGGTAGCCCTTCTCGATCACCGCCTGCACCACCTGGCCGACGCCGGCATCGAGCGGGCGGGTGACGTCGAACGCGCCGGCATAGCGCGTGGTCGACACGCCGTCGGTGCGCACGCCGAGCTTGGCCAGGCCGCGGTCGACGGTGGGGAACAGGCCGAAGATGCCGATCGACCCGGTGATCGTGGACGGGTCGGCGTAGATGCGGTCGGCGTTCATGCTGATCCAGTAGCCGCCCGACGCGGCGACATCGCCCATCGAGACCACCACCGGCTTGCCGGCCTCCTTCAGCGCGGCGACCTCGCGGCGGATCTGCTCGGAGGCGAACACCTCGCCACCGGGCGAGTTCACCCGCAGCACCACCGCCTTCACGTTGTCGTCGTCGCGGGCCTCGCGCAGCAGCGCGCTGGTCGAATCGCCGCCGACGCTGCCCGGCGGCAGGTCGCCGCCGGCGATCTCGCCCTCGGCCACCACCACCGCGACCTGCGGGCGCATGTCGGCCTGCGGCAAGGCGCCGTCGACGTGCTGCAGGTAGGTGTCGAGGTCGACCGCGCGGTAGCCGTCCTCGGCATCGGGATCGGGCGCGCCGCGCTCGGCCAGCAGGTCCTGCACCTGCTCGCGGGTCTTCAGCCCGTCGACCAGCTTCTGCTTCAGCGCCATCTGCGCAAGGTCGCCGCGATAGGCCTCGACCTCCGACGGCAGCGCATCGACCTGCGCGGCCAGCACCGCCGGCGCGATGCCGCGCGCCTTGCCGAGGTCGGCGAGCATCCGCTGCCACACGTCGTTCATCCAGAACAGGCTGGCTTCCTTCGAGGCCGGCGACGCCGCGTCGAGCACGTAGGGTTCCGCCGCCGACTTGAACGTGCCGACCTTGAACAGGTGCATGTCCACGCCGAGCTTGTCCTGCAGGCCCTCGCGGTAGTACTGCCGGTACGAGGCCAGGCCTTCCAGCATCACCCCGCCCTGCGACATCGGGTCGAGGTAGACCTCGTTCGCCTGCGCGGCCAGCAGGTACTGGCCCTGGCTGAAGTTGTCGCCGAACGCGACCACCTGCTTGCCGGACGCCTTGACCGCGGCGATCGCCGCGGCGACGTCGCGGGCGGAGGCGAAGCCGCCCGGCTGGAATTCGTCGAGCTGCAGCACCACGCGCTCGATGCGCTTGTCGGTGCGGGCCGATTCCAGCGCGCGCAGCAGGTCGCGCAGGCGCACCTCGCGGCAGTCCTCGCCATCGGTGGCGCGGGCGAAGGCGCGGCTCAACGGATCGCAGCTGAACTGCTCCACCAGCCGCCCCTGCGGCGCCAGCACCAGCGTGGTGCGCTCGGCCAGCGGCGCCAGCTTGCCGCCGCCCAGCATCGCCGCCAGCAGCAGCGCGAGCACCAGCAGGAACAACAGGTTGAAGACCAGCCGGCGGCTGAAGTTCACCGCGTCCCACAGGCCGATGACGATGCGGGCGATGGGGCCGCGGGTGCGCGGTGGATTCATTGCGGACTCCGGATGGAACCTGATGCGGGCGATGGCCGGATGCTACCCGGCGGGCGTGAATGGCTCATGCGGCATCGGTCACGGTGACCGATGGCGCGCCGGTGAAGATGGGGATGCGCGCGCTGCTGCGCAAGAACCGGCGCGCCAGCAACAGCGCCGCGACCGACAGCCCGGCGGTCAGTCCCAGCCACATGCCGCGCGGGCCCCAGCCCAGCCACAGGCCCAGCCCGGCGCCCACCGGCATGCCGATCCCCCAGTAGGCCAGCGCCGCCAGCCACATCGGCACCCGGGTGTCCTTCAGCCCGCGCAATGCGCCGGCGGACAGCACCTGGATCCCGTCCGGGAACTGGAACAGCGCCGCGTACAGCAACAGGGTGGCGGCCAGCGCGGCGACCGCCGCATCCGCGGTGTAGAGCCCGGCGATCGCATCGTGGCCGCCGAGCAGGACCAGCGCCGACAGCGCCTGCGTGCCCAGCACCAGGGCGATGCCGGCGGCATAGGCGCGGCGGATGCCGCCGCGATCGCCGCGGCCCAGCGCATGGCCGACGCGCACGGTGGTGGCCTCGGCGACGCCGAACGGGATCATGAAGCACAGCGAGGCGACGTTGATCGCGATCTGGTGCGCGGCCACCGGCAGCTCGCCGAGGCGGCCGATCAGCAGCGCGGTCACGATGAACAGGCTGCCTTCCATCGCCACCGTGACCCCGATCGGCAGTCCCGTACCCAGCAGCCCGCGCAACACCGGCCAGCGCGGCGCCTCCAGGTGCGCGAACAGCTGCAGGTCGGCGAAGCGCGCCGAGCGCGCGAGGTACAGCGCGAAGGCCAGCGCCTGCGCCCAGAACATCGCCGCCGACGCCCAGCCCAGGCCCGCCGCGCCCAGCGCGGGCAGGCCGCCGAGGCCGTTGGTCAGCGCATAGCCCAAGGGCGCGAGCAGCAGCAGGCCGCCGAAGCCCAGCACCATCGTCGGCATCGACCAGTGCAGGCCGTCGCTGAGGTAGCGCATCGCCAGGTACAGGGTGAACGCCGGGATGCCCCAGCGGATCGCGTGCAGGAAGGCGGTGGCCCCGGGGACGATGTCGGCGGCGATGCCCATCGGCGCCAGCGCCAGCGGCAGCACGCTGAGCAGGGCGAACAACAGCACCCCGAGGCCCGCGGCCAGCCACAGCGATTGCCGGAACAGCGGCCCGATCTCCGCGCGGCGGCCAGCGCCGTCGAGCTGCGACACCGACGGCGGCAGCGCCATCAGGGTGCCCATCGGCACCATCATCGGCAGCCAGAACAGGGCGGTGCCCACGGCGACGGCGGCCAGCGTGGTGGTGCCGTGGTGGCCGGCGATCACGGTGTCGACGAAGCCGACCAGGCCATGCGACAGGTGCCCGGCCGCCAACGGCGCGGCCAGGCGCGCACTGGCGCGCACTTCGTCGAGGAAGCGGGGCGGGCTGCTGGCCATGGGGTCCGATCAGGGGCGGCGCGGCTGGCATCGCCGCGCGCGGGCTGCCATCTTACCCGCCTCGACGCCACGCCCCGGTCGGATTCCCGATGACCACGCCCCACGCCGAAACACCGCCCGCACCTGCCAGCGCGACCGCCGAAGCGACGCACACCCCCTGCCGCAACTGCGGCACGCCGCTGCTCGGCCCGCACTGTTACGCCTGCGGCCAGCCGGTGAAGGGCCTGGTGCGCCCGCTGGGCAACCTGTTCGGCGACCTGATGGACAGCGTGTTCAACATCGACACGCGCATCGTGCGCACGCTGGGGCCGTTGTTCGCCAGGCCGGGCATGCTGACCACCGAATACTTCGCCGGCCGCCAGGTGCGCTATGTCACCCCGGTGCGGCTGTTCTTCTTCCTGTGCATCCTCGCGTTCTTCGTGGGGCGCTTCGCGATCGACGGCGATTCCGGCGTCAACGTCAACATCGGCGACCAGGACGATTCGATCGGCGCGGCGACCACCGAGGCGCAGGTGATCGCCCGCCGCGACGAAGCCCTGGCGCGGCTCGCGGCGCAGCGCGCGAAGCTGCCCGACGGGCCGGGCCAGGCCGGCGCCGATGCCGGCCTGCGCGCGGGCGAAGCCGCCATCCGCGCCGATTCCGAGCGTCGCCTCGCCAACCTGCGGGAAGCGGGCAAGGCCGGCAAGCCGGTGCCGCCGCCGGACGAGGAGTCGATGAACTTCAACGGCAAGCCTTGGGACGCCCGCACCAATCCGCTGCACCTGCCGGGCGCACCGGGCTTCGTCGATGGCTGGTTCAACGACAAGGTGGGCCGCGCCAAGCAGAACCTCGCGCGGATCAAGGCCGATCCCTCGCAGTACACGCAGGCCTTCATCGGTGCGATCCCGACCGCGCTGTTCGTGCTGGTGCCGCTGTTCGCGCTGATGCTGAAGCTCGCGTTCGTGTTCAAGCGCCGGCTGTACATGGAGCACGTGGTGGTCGCGCTGCACAGCCACGCCTTCCTCAGCCTCGACTTGCTGCTGGTGTTCGGCTGCATGCTGCTGCAGGGCCTGGTGCCGGATGGGGGCCTGCTGGACGACGCGCTGGCCTGGTGCATCGGCTTGCTGGTGGCCTGGGCGCCGATCTACCTGCTGCTGATGCAGAAGCGCGTGTACGCGCAGGGCTGGCCGATGACCCTGCTGAAGTACTGGGCGCTGGGGACGGTGTACATGGTGCTGCTCAGCCTGGCGATCGTTGCCGCCGCCGCCGCCAGCCTGGTGTGGATGTAACCGGCTAGCCCTGCAGGCGCGCCAGCAGCCAGGCGCCGCGGGGCGCCGCCGGCTGCGCGAGCAGCGCGCGCCGCAGTTCGGCGCGTGCCTCCGGCGGGGTGCTCTGCGCCAGCCGCGCCAGTGCCTCCACTTCGTCCGGCGTGGCGGTGCGCAGCAGGCGCAGGACCGCGTCGCGCTCGCCGGCATCGACGAAGCCGAACAACGCCGCGACGCGCGGCCAGTCGGCGCCGATGCGCGGCCCCAGCCACCAGCCCATCCGCGCATCGAAGGACTGCGCGGCGAACTGCGTGCGCAACTCCGCTTGTGCCTCGGCCGGCAGCGCGCGCCAACGCACGGCGACCGCACGCAACGCCACCCGCTCGGCAGCCGGCAGGCTGCGCCACGCCTCCCAGGCACCCCGCCGCTGGCCACGTTCGCGCGGCGGCAGGCGATCCCATGCGCGCATGCGCTGCGTTTCGGTGTCCGGCGCGACCGCGACGGGTGCGACGGGCGCGACCTCGCCCGTCGCCACCGCCAGCCCGGCCGGCGCGGTCGCCTGCAGCCAGGCCAGCAATGGCAATGCGCGGGCCAGGCCGAGCTCGGCCGGTGCGGCGAGCAGGTCACGGTCGGGATGCAGGTGCAAGTCGCTGGCGTCGTAGCGCGCCGCCGGCGCTTCGGCACGCGGCAGGGCTTCGCGCTTGATCGGCGACAGCCAGCGCTGGACCACGTCGCGCCCGACCGGGTGCAGGAAGAACGCGGCGGCGAAGGCGGCGACGCAGCCCGCCACCCCGATCCACAGCCAGCGCACGTGGCGATGCCGGGTCGCATCGGCCCGATGCGGTGCGCCGGGTGCCGCGGTGACGCCTGCCTCCGGCGACGCCGGTACGTCCGCGGTCACGGGCGGCGGCATCGCCAGCGCCTGCTTGACCTGCGCCTGCCACGCGCGCCACGCCGCCACGTCCGGCTGGCCGGCAAGGTCGGCCGGCAACGCATCGCGGATGCGGCCCTGCCAGGTGGCCGCGGGTTCCCCGAGCACCTCGCTGATGGCGGCATCGTCGAGCCCGGATACCAGTTGCAGCAGCACCGACGTCCGCGTCGCCAGCGGCAGGCGGGCGATCGCGGGCAACAGCGACGTCGTCCGCGCGCCGGCCAGCGTGCGCAACTGGGGCGTGGCCAGCAGCAGCCGCCAGTACTGCACCGGCCAGCGCGCCATCGGCCTGCGGCCCGCATCGCCGGCGAACACCCGCGCCACGACCGAGATCGCCCGCGCCGCGGCTTCGGCGGATCCCGACTGGACCTCGGCGAACAGGCGCGCACGCCGGTCCACGCCGCGCAGGAAGGCGGACAGCGCATCGGATGCGGGGGTTGCGCTCAGGCTCATCGCGGTGGGAAAGGCACGCCTTGGCCGGCGCGTCAGGAAAACCGCTTTACGTCAACGGGCATGCACCACGATCCCCGGGTGCATCGAATCTTCCCGCCACTCGAACAGTTCGCACGGCGCAATCGCTTTCCCACCCGCATGAGCATTGGTGGACCACGATACCGCAGCTCTCGGGATTTCCCCGGCATGCGACGCACGATTCGCGGGTCGCCCGAGGTCCTGCCGGCATCTGGAGGCGCGATGCCGTGACCAGGACGCTCTTCGAGCGTTGCCCGGCGTTCGGCCGGAGGGCTAGCAATCCCGGCGCGTGGCACGGTCATCCCGCGGGCATGCCGCGGGTCAAGCGTTCAAGCCACCACGGCTTGCCACGCCTCGCGATCCGGGAGCGCGCGAACGAACGCCCCGGACTCGCCCGACAGCGTCGCCACGTCGCGCAGGCCCTCCGGCCTGCGAGCGACGGCGCGCATGGCGGCCTGTCCACGACCACCATGCGCCCTGAGTAGGGGGCTTTGCGCCGCGTAACCGAGCGAGCGATGCCCCGTCGTCCCCTACCGGGCCTGGGCGAGGATGCGCATCGTCCATACCGGCTTGCGGTCGGCATCGAGCGCGTAGTCGATCGCCAGTTCCTCGTTGCCGAAGACCCGGCGGGCACTTGCAGGTGCCAGCGACTGAACCGTCGCCACCTGCACGCGATCGGCGTCCATGCCCATGGGCAGCACCCACATCGTGCCGCCGATCACGCCGACCGCCGCACGGATGTTGCCGGCACGATCGTTGATTTGAAGGTACCGCACGCCTTCGCGCTGGAATTCATAGACCTGCCACTGCGCGCCCTTGGCGACGAGGCCGGCCATCGGAAACGATTGCCCGAGGCCATCGCGGGCGACCAATTTCGCACCGTGGCCGTCGCTGGGGCAGCCGCATTGCGCGAACGCAAGCGGGCTGGCGAGCAGGCTGCCGAACAAGACCAGGACCAGGGACATCGCTTTCAGGTGGCGGTTGCGCATGGGATTTCTCCTTGTGGCAGGGTTGTCTCGATTCCCCTTGGCACTGACGTCCCGGATCGCGAGGGAAGCGAGCCGTGCATCCGTCCTCGTCACGACTGCGGCTTGCTCGACGATCCGGACGACCTTCTCCGGTGAAGCGGGCTGGATCTCGATCTCCTGGTCCAGGGCTGGAACTCCGACCGGGAAGACCGAGGCAGCATCGACGTTGCAGTGGCTTGGGAAAACACGCATCGGCATCGATGGCGTGTTGTCGGCAGCGTGCGGAGTGACCACGCGGCGCGCAATGACATCGTCCGGGCCTGGTCATCGAATACGGGGCCTTCATCCCTGTTGCGGTGTGCCGGCGGCGGATCCAGTCCATCCAGCGGCACAGGCAGCTGTCCCGCCGGCGCAAGCAGTCTGGCAAGCACGGGGAACGCCAACGCTGCCGACCGGCCATCCGAAGCCCGCTTGGCCGTTCGCCCGCGGAGCCTTCGACGGCGCGGCGTTGGCGTCGCCCCCCTGCGGCCTCCGGCGTCCCCGGCAGCCCTGCCCAAGGCGCCGTTTGCCGGCAGGTGGCGCATGCGGAACCGCTTGACACCCGCCCGGAATGCGGCTCCACGAGCATCCACGCGGCCTGTGGGTAAATCGGTTGTGCACAGGCGTCAACAAACCGTCATCCGTGCCGGTTTCACGCGACCGCGACACCATGTGACCACCACGTTTCACGCATAAATCATTGATTCGATTGGATATGAAGTGTTTGGCGCTTTTTTCGCCAATCCCCGCCGAGCCGCATGGACATGGGGTCCGCGCAGGTCGGCCGACACCCCATGCACAGACTTATCCACAACCTGTGTGGATAAGGACGATTTCCCAATGCGCACAGTCGGTTACGGCGGATTCGTGCCTCCGCGCCGAGTTTGCGCGCGCAAGTCGCGAACGCGGGCCGCCGGGTGCGCGGCACGGCTAGACTGGCGCCATGCCCGCGCCCGCCCACGTGCTGCGCGTCGCCTTGCCGACGCCGCTGCCGCGCCTGTTCGACTACCTGCCGCCGGGCGGGATGGCGGCCGATGCCGTCGCCGTCGGCCAGCGCGTGCAGGTGCCGTTCGGCAAGCGCGACGTGGTGGGCGTGGTGCTGGGGCACGGCCCGGCCGCCGAAGGCATGGATCTGCGCGAAGCCCTGGCGCTCCCCGATCCCGCGCCGCTGCTGCAGGGCGAGCTGCTGGCCAGCCTGCGCTGGCTGGCCGGCTACCTGCATGCGCCGGTCGGGGAGGTGCTGACCACCGCGCTGCCGGCCGCGTTGCGGCGGGGCGAGCCGTTGCCGGAGACCGCGACGTTCGGCTGGCGTCGCAGCGAAGCCGGCGAGACCGCGTTCCCGGCGATGCGCGCCGGCAAGCCCCGGGCGCTGGCCGCCTTGCTCGACGCGCCGCGCAGCGAAGACTGGCTGGACGATGCGGCGCCGGGCTGGCGCAGCACGATGCGCAGCCTGCGCGATCGCGGGCTGGTCGAACGGATCGAGCTGGACGGCGCCCCTGCCACCGGCCCACGCACGCCGGGCGATGCAGCCCCCCTGTTCCGCCCGAACGACGAACAACAGGCCGCCATCGACGCGATCCGCGACGCCCGCGGCTTCGTGCCGCTCCTGCTCGACGGCGTCACCGGCAGCGGCAAGACCGAGGTCTACCTGCAGGCGATCGCCGACTGCCTGGCGCGCGGCAAGCAGGCACTGGTGCTGGTCCCGGAGATCGGCCTGACCCCGCAGGCATTGGCGCGGTTCCGCGCGCGGCTCGGGGTGCCGGTGCATGCGCTGCACTCCGGGCTCACCGACCACCAGCGCGCCGCGACCTGGCTGGCGGCGGCGCGCGGCCAGGCGCGGGTGGTGGTGGGCACGCGTTCGGCGGTGTTCGTGCCGCTGCCCGAGGCCGGCCTGCTGGTCGTCGACGAGGAGCACGACGGCAGCTACAAGCAGTTCGACGGGATCCGCTACCACGCGCGCGACTTCGCCATCCTGCGCGCCCGCGCGCTCGCCGTGCCGATCGTGCTGGGCAGCGCCACGCCCGCGCTGGAGAGCCTGCACAACGCGGCCAGCGGGCGCTATGCGCACCTGCGCCTGCGCCATCGCGCAGGCAACGCGAAGCCGCCGCGCGTGCGCATCGTCGACGTGCGCAAGCGGCCGCTGCAGGCCGGCCTCGGGGACGAGGCGCTGCGCGCGATCCGCGCGGCGATCGATGCCGGCGGCCAGGTACTGGTGTTCCGCAACCGCCGCGGCTACGCGCCGGTGCTGCTGTGCCACGACTGCGGCTGGAGCGCGCATTGCCCGCGCTGCAGCACGCCCGACAAGCCGACGCCGATGACCGTGCACGCGCACGGCAGGCGCCTGCAATGCCACCACTGCGGCCATCGGCGGCCCGCACCGCAAGCCTGCCCGGATTGCGCCAGCCTCGGCCTGCAACCGCAGGGCAACGGCACCGAGCGCATCGAGGCGGAATTGCAGGCGCGCTTCGGCGATGTCCCGGTGCTGCGCATCGACCGCGGCAGCACCGGCCAGCGCGACGCCCTGCAGGCGCACCTCGACCGCCTGGGCGACGCGCCCGGGATCCTGGTCGGCACGCAGATGCTGGCCAAGGGCCACGACCTGCCGCGGCTGACCCTGGTGGTCGTGGTCGGCATCGACGAAGGCCTGTTTTCCGCCGACTTCCGCAGCGGCGAAAAACTCGCGCAGCTGCTGGTGCAGGTGGCCGGGCGCGCGGGCCGCGCCGAGCGCCCCGGCGAGGTGCTGCTGCAGACCCACCATCCCGAGCATCCGCTGCTGCAGACCCTCGTGCACGGCGGCTACCACGCCTTCGCCGAGGGCGAGCTTGCGCTGCGCGAAGCCGCCGGCTTCCCGCCGTTCGCCCACCTCGCTCTGCTGCGGGCGGAGGCGAAACACGCGGACCCGCCGATGCAGTTCCTGCAACGGGCCGCGGCAGGCCTCGCCGAGGCCGATCCCGACATCGTCCTGCATGGTCCGCTGCCCGCGCCGATGCCGCGCCGCGCCGGCTACCAGCGCCTGCAACTGGTGGTCTCCGCCGCCGCGCGCCGGCAGCTGCATGCCGCGCTCGATGCCCTCGTGCCCGGCCTGCACGCCTCCCCCGAAGCCCGCAAGGTGCGCTGGTCGCTCGACGTCGATCCGGTCGACCTGTACTGAGCGCGCGCATCGGCGACAATCGCGGTTCCCTCGCACGACATCCCGCACGTGGCCAACCAGCTCGAACAACTCCGCCAGCAGTCCGTGGTGGTCGCCGACACCGGCGACATCGAGGCGATCGCCCGCTTCCGCCCGATCGACGCCACCACCAACCCGTCGCTGCTGCTCAAGGCCGCCGCCTTGCCGGCGTACGCGGCGCATCTCGACGCCGCAGTCGCGGCCGCGGGTGGCGACGACAGGCTGGCCGACGCCGGCGACCGCCTGGCGGTGGCGATCGGCGGCGAGATCCTGAAGCTGGTGCCGGGCCGCGTGTCCACCGAAGTGGATGCGCGGCTGAGCTTCGATACCGAGGCGACCATCGCCAAGGCGCGCCGTCTGGTGCAGCTGTACGCCGACGCCGGCATCGGCCGCGAGCGCCTGCTGATCAAGATCGCCAGCACCTGGGAGGGCATCCGCGCCGCCGAACGGCTGGAGCGCGAAGGCATCCAGTGCAACCTCACCCTGCTGTTCTCGTTCGCGCAGGCGGTGGCCTGCGCCGAGGCCGGCGTGTTCCTGATCTCGCCCTTCGTCGGCCGCATCCTCGACTGGCACCTGGCCAACGGCATGCCCGCGCCGGCGACGCCCGCCGACGATCCCGGCGTGCAGTCGGTGCGGCGCATCTGGCAGCACTACAAGCAGCACGGCTACGACACCGTGGTGATGGGCGCGAGCTTCCGCAACACCGGCGAGGTGCTGGCGCTGGCGGGCTGCGACCGGTTGACCATCTCCCCCGAGCTGCTCGCCGCGCTGGAGCAATCGGACGATGCCGTCGAACGCGCGCTGGTCGATGCCGACGACCGCACCGCAGCGCCCACCCCGCTCGACGAAGCCGCATTCCGCTGGCAACACAACGAGGACGCGATGGCCACCGAGAAGCTGGCCGACGGCATCCGCAAGTTCGCCGCCGACCAGCGCAAGCTGGAAGCGCTGCTGGCGGCGAAGCTGGGCTAGCGATGGCGACCCCGCGCGTCGTGATCGTCGGTGGCGGCTTTGCCGGCTTGTGGGCGACGCGTGCGCTGCGGACCGCGCCGGTGCGGATCACCCTGGTGGACCGCGGCAACCACCACCTGTTCCAGCCATTGCTCTACCAAGTCGCCACCGCCGGCCTGTCCGCGCCCGACATCGCCGCGCCGCTGCGGCACATCCTGCGCAAACAGCGCAATGTCGAAGTGCGCATGGCGACGGTCACCGGCATCGATGCCGACGCCAGGCGGATCACATTGGACGAGGGCGACGCGCTCGCGTTCGACTATCTGCTGCTTGCCAGTGGCGCCACCCACGCCTACTTCGGCAACGATCACTGGGCCGCGCACGCGCCCGGCCTGAAGACGCTGGACGATGCGCTGGACCTGCGGCGCAAGCTGCTGCTGGCGTTCGAGCGCGCCGAAGCCGCCACCGATCCGGCCGAACGCGATGCCTGGCTGAGTTTCGCCATCGTCGGCGGCGGGCCGACCGGCGTGGAACTAGCCGGTACGCTGGCGGAGATCGCCCGGCATACGCTCAGGGACGAGTTCCGCAACATCGATCCGTCGAAGGCGCGCGTGCGGTTGATCGAGGCCGGCCCGCGCGTGCTCTCCGCGTTCCCGCACGACTTGTCGGCGACAGCGAAGCGGCAGCTCGAACGGCTGGGCGTCGAGGTGGTGCTGGACGCGCCGGTGAAGGACATCGGCGCGAACGGCTACGTGCTCGGCGACCGCTTCGTGGCCGCGAAGACCGTGGTGTGGGCGGCGGGCGTGGCGGCCTCGCCGCTGGGCGCGCTCCTCGGTGCGCCGCTGGATCGCGCCGGGCGCGTGCTGGTGCAACCCGACCTCAGCGTGCCCGGACATCCCGATGTCTTCGTCGCCGGCGACCTCGCCTCACTGGCCCAAGCGGACGGCAAGCCGGTGCCCGGTGTCGCGCCCGCGGCCAAGCAGATGGGCCGGCTTGTCGCGCACAACATCCGCATGCGCCTGTTCGGCGGCACGACGCAGGCGTTCGCCTACAAGGACTACGGCAACCTCGCCACGATCGGCCGGATGGCCGCGGTAGTCGATCTCGGCAAGCTGAGGTTCTCCGGCCTGCTGGCCTGGTGGTTCTGGCTGACCGCCCACGTGTTCTTCCTGATCGGCTTCCGCAACCGCCTCGTGGTGCTCCTGAACTGGTGGTGGGCCTACTGGAGCTACCAGCGCGCGGCACGGATCATCCTCGGGCGCGACGAACCCGCCTGATCAGCCGCGATCGATCCTGCAGGCGTAGCAGCCGCGGCGCGCGTTGTGCACGTGCAGGAACGCGACCCGCGCATCGGCGAA
>ERZ1645192.842-NODE-842-length-25722-cov-12.354424_pt1 | contig 25722 bp, 19 predicted proteins | sample MGYA00575354_ERZ1645192 | MGnify/ENA primary metagenome ERZ1645192 (study PRJEB40844, sample SAMN11349763) | freshwater sediment metagenome | isolation source: river sediment | host: Sediment | place: India: Faizupur Khadar , New Delhi | collected 2017-02-21 ... | reverse complement strand
ATCTTGTCGAGCACCTTGCCTTCGCAATAGTCGTACTTGGCCACTTGGCTGTCGACGTAGAGCGAGGTGTAGGCGAGGCAGGGCTTCGAATCGAACTGCGTGTGCAGCGGGCCGAGGCCGAGCTGGATCTGCTTGTGGATCACCTGCTTCATGTCGAGGATCGGGATCCCGTACGGATCCTTCGAGGCGAACTGCTTCGCATCGATGGTCGCCTTGATCTTCTCCCACGAATAGACGGTGACGTTGGTGTCGAGCTTGCCACCGACGATGATGTACTTGCCGTCGGGGGTGACGTCGGCGCCGTGCGGCGACTTCGGTTCGGCGATCAGGAAGAGGATCCCCTCGTCGATCGCGGTCTTCATCGGCAGCACGTCGTGGCCGTTGATCTTGGTGGCCTTGCCGGCCGCGACCAGTTCGGCCGCCTTCTTCCAGTTGATGACGTGGAGATAGTCCGCGTCGTTGGCCGAGCAGCCCGCCTCGAACGGCGGTTTGCCGAGCTCGATGCCGCCGACGTAACGTTCGGCACAGAAGGAGTTGGTGAACGACCAGCCGTCCGACGGACCCTTGCCGGCGTCCGACAGGTCCTGGGTGTAGGGCGGTAGCTCGATCGAGAACGACTTGGATTCGTCGATCCGGCCCTTCGACCGATCGAACTTCCAATAGGTCATCGCACCGCGGAACTTCTCGTTGAACTCGGAGAGCGGCGCATAGCCGCGGCCGAGCACGCCCGGATACTGCGCCGCTTCGAGCACGTATTCGGAGTTCGGGGTGACGAAGGTGCCGCCGTGCTCGGACTGCAGGATCGGGTTGACGACGATCTGCTGGGTCTCGAAGTCGTGCAGCGAGATCACCGCGACGCGCGGATTGGCCTTGTCGTTGATGAAGAGATATTCGCCGTCCGGCTTGCCGTCGGTCTCGGAGATCGCCGGATGGTGGGTGTCGCCCCAGTTGAGGGTGCGGCCGTCGATCTTGCCGCCGTCGAGCACCTTCTTCGACTCGTCGTCGTAGCCGTAGCCCTGCCAGGGCTCGGGGGTGAACACGGCAACGTACTTCAGGATGCGCATCGACGGGACGGCATAGACGATGATCTGGCCGGACTGGCCGCCGGACGAGAAGACGATGAACTCGTCGCGCTTGCCGGTCGGCGTATAGGTCTTTGCGGCGGCCAGAAGATCCTTCTGGCTGAGGCCACGGCGTTTCATCACCTCGTCCAGGCTCTCGGCCCAGGCCGCGCTGCCCAGCCCCGCGAGTACGCCGAACGCCACGGACATCTTCAGAAACGATCTCATGATCGCACTCCTGCTCTGGTCGATCCGCCCCGTCGCGCCGTCGTCGTACGTCGTCGTTTCCGACCACGGATCCTGCCGTCCCGGTACGACGGCAAAGATCACCCCCTCGCGGCCGGCACCTGCCGACCGACGAAACGCGGCGTTTCGATCGCGAAATCCTTCTTGTTGTCCGGTCGGGTCCGCCGGCCGCTCCCGGTTCGTCCCTCGCGGGGCTGCCGGGCTCGGGAGAGGAGGTCCGTCCGACCTCCCGGCTCGACCGCGGTCGAGTCACGTCCCTTTCCGCGCCGGACACTGACACAATGCCACCCGACCTCCTTGATCAGCGTCAAGCCGAGGCGGGCGCGCGACGTTTGGATGCGCGGGGATGGCGCGTGCGATCCGACCGGATGGCGGATTTCGAACGTCGGGCGGCGGTTTCGATCCGGGGCAGGAGTTCCGGACGAGGGGCCGCGCTTCGACCGGTCCGAGGTGGCGCGGTGCCGGGCGAACCGAGCGATGAGGCAGTGACGACGGGAACCGGCCGTCGTGCCTGCGCGTCACCCACTCGCCGGCGCCACCGTCGCTCCACGACGGGACACGCGCGGAGTGGTCAGGTCGCCGGTGGCGCCCGCGGCCGGTGACCCTCGCCTCGGCGGCGGCGCGCCGCGACGACACGAGGCCGCGGCCGATCGCTCCGGCGAACCATCCGCGGGGCCACCGTCACCGGCGGTTCGCCCGGCGGCAGAGCCGAAGCGTCGAGACACAGAGCCAGATCGCAACAGGCGTGGTGACCAGCGGCGAGATCGGCCGGATCGGTCGCAGGGGCGGCCGTCCTCCCGGCGAAGCCCATGGCGAAGCAGAGCTCGTCGTCACCGGCGACCAGGGCGAGCGCATGGGCACGGGCGACGCCGACCAGGAACACGACGGCGAAGACGACGGCGCCGAGGCCGGAGAACCGGCGCATCGAGGCGAGCCACCCCAGTCGTGAACGGCGCTGCGTCAAGATCGTACCTCGTGGCCGTCCGCTTCAAACGGACGTCGGCAGGGCACCACCTCAGCACGGCTCAACCCGCGGTTCCTTGATCTCGGGCAAGCGCGAACCGCCGCCTCAGCGCCACCAGCGCCAGGGCCGACGCGTTCATGATGAAGACATGGACGGTCGCCGCCACCGCGATGTCGGGGCGACCGAGCAGGGCGACGGCCACCGTCAGGGCGAGGGCGATGTTGCGCAGCCCCCCCGAGATCGACAGCGCGACGAGCCCCGGCGCGCCGACCCCGGCGACAGCACCGAACGCCGCGGCGATCGCCATCGCTGCGAGGTTGAACATCGCATCGGCGGCCCCGACCACTCGCCAGGAGGTGAGGAGCGCCGACCATTGCGAGGCGATGGCGGTGACGACGATCACCAGGAAGACGGCGAAGGAGGCGCGCCGCAGATGCCGCCGCAGTCGCGCCACCGTGTCGGGTCGGCGCTCGGCGAGGCCGATCCCGATCACCAGCGGCACCACCGTGGTGACGAAGACGGCGCCGATCGTCGGACCGACGGGCAGCGTGAGGTCGACCGCACCGCCGGCGAAGCGATCGAAGGCCAGACCGACGACGACCGGCACCGTGAACGGTGCGGCGAGACTGCCGAGCACCGTGACGGTGACGCACAACGCCACGTCGCCGGCCGCCATCAGCGTGACGAAGTTGGCCGTCACCCCGCCCGGCGCCGCAGCGACCAGTATCAGGCCGATCGCGTGTTCCACCGGCAGACCGGCGAGATGGGCGATGCCGGCGGCGAGGAGAGGCAGACCGGCGATCTGGAAGACGACACCCGCCGCCACTCCGCGAGGCCCCTGTGCCAGCGCCCGAAAGTCGGCCACCCGCGTCTCGAGACCGACGCACACCATCAGGAAGGCGAGACCGAGGGGAATGATCAGGGTCGACAACGGGCGTCTCCGGCTGCGGGCTGGGCGACGGCCATGCCACGACGAATGCTCGCCGGCCGCCTGATCATCGGTCAAGCCGGCACCGGTGCGGCGAGAGCCGTCACCTCACAGCCGCGTGTCGATCAACCGCTCGAGCGCGGCGAGGTCCGCGGCGAACAGGCGGATCCCTTCGGCGAGCTTCTCCGTCGCCATCGCGTCCTCGTTCATCGCCCAGCGGAAACCCCGTTCGTCGAGCACCCGATGCGGTCCGACCTCGCCGACGCCGGCCACCAGGCGCCGTTCGAGCGGGCCGGCGTCGGCGGCGAGCTGGTCGAGCAGCGCCGGCGCGATCGTCAACCGGTCGCATCCCGCCAGTTCTTCGATTTCGCCGGTGTTGCGGAACGATGCCCCCATCACCACCGTGGCGATGCCGTGCGCCTTGAAATGCCGCCAGATCGCCGCCACCGACCGGACGCCGGGGTCCTCGGCCGGGGTGTAGCTCGTCCCCGTCGCCTTCACCCACCAGTCGAGGATGCGGCCGACGAAGGGCGAGATCAGGAACACGCCGGCGTCGCCGCAGGCCGTCGCCTGGGCGAGCGAGAAGATCAGCGTCAGATTGCAGTCGATGCCCTCACGCTGCAGGATCTCGGCGGCGCGGATCCCCTCCCAGGTCGCGGCGATCTTGATCAGGATGCGCTCGCGCCCGATGCCGCGCGCCGCGTAGGCGGCGATGATCGCCCGCGCCTTGGCCACCGTCGCGGCGGTGTCGAAGGAGAGATCGGCATCGACCTCGGTCGACACGCGGCCCGGCACCAGATCGGCGAGCCGCGCCCCGACCTCGATCGCCAGCCGATCGGCGACCGCTTCGACCACCCTCCCCCGCTCGCCCGAGAGCCCCCGCCCCCAGGTCAGCGCCGCCTCGAGCGGATCGGCGAAATGGGGCAGGCCGATCGCCTTCAGCACCAGGGTCGGATTGGTGGTGCAGTCGACCGGTTTTGCGCGCCGCACCGCTTCGAAGTCGCCGGTGTCGGCGACGACCACCGTCATCGCCCGCAATCGTTCGAGCTTGGAAATCGTCATGTCCGTCCTCCGACCCGTGGCACCGCCCGGCGGCATCCCCGGCACGACGTCACGAGATCCGAATAGACCAGGATCGGCGACACCGACAGCGGGAGTTTCCCTCACCCCGCGCCGATGGGGCATCACTCCCGTCGCGTCTCCTCCGCCGTCGGCCGACCCACCGAAGGCGAGCGCACCGCGGGGAAGGCCCGAACATTCCCGCACGGGCGTTCCGAATCGGCGTAGCGTGGCGCCGAGAGCGACCGGGAGGGGCCGCGACCCGCGCGGTACCCGGCGCGCCCGAGAAGCGACACCAGGAGGCCGATGTGACCCGACCGGACGAAAGCCGGATCTCCCGCCATCCCACCCCCGATCTCGCGACGCTGCCGGACGACATCCGCGAGCGGATCCTCGCCGTCCAGGAGAAATCGGGCTTCGTTCCCAACGTTTTCCTGCTCCTCGCCCGCCGCCCGGACGAGTTCCGCGCCTTCTTCGCCTATCACGACGCCCTGATGGAGAAGCCCGGCGGCCTGACCAAGGCCGAACGCGAGATGATCGTGGTGGCGACCTCGAGCGCCAACCGGTGCCAGTACTGCGTCGTCGCCCACGGCGGCATTCTGCGCGTCCGCGCCAAGAACCCGCTGGTCGCCGACCAGGTCGCGATCGACCATCGCCGCGCCGACATCACCGATCGTCAGAAGGCGATGCTCGACTTCGCCGTGAAGGTGACGACCCGCGCCCACGAGATCGGCGACGACGACCGTGACCGCCTCGCCGCCTTCGGCTTCTCCGAGGACGACATCTGGGACATCACCGCCATCGCCGGTTTCTTCGGCCTGTCGAACCGCATGGCCACCGTCTCGGATCTGCGCCCCAATCCGGAGTTCCACGCTCTGGGTCGATGATCCGGATCACGGCGGCGAGACGGGCCTCGCGAGAACCGACGGGAGAGCGAACCATGCATCCGGAATTCGTGGCGCGGTATCGGCGGGCACCGTCGCCGTTCGTCTTCATGCCGCGGATGGTCAGACCCTATGCGGGGCTCGGCCCCGGGGCCACCTTCCCTTCCGTCGTCACGACCTGGAGCGGCGCCCGCTTCACCGATCGGCAGATCCGGCGCTTCCGCGCCGCGACAGGGCTCGAGGCGTCGTCCATCCTCTTCCCCCATGCCTTCGGATTCCGGATGGTCATGGCGACGCTCACCCATCGCGCCTTCCCGCTGCCGATCTGGAACGCCCTCCAGGTGCGCAATCGGCTCGTCGCCCATCGCCCCCTCGATCTCGACGGCGCCTACGATTTCGAGACACGCGTCGTCGGTGGCCGAACGCTCGAGAAGGGGGTCGAGGTGGATCTGGCGACGACCGCTCGCCGGGGCGACGATCTCGATTGGGAGAGCGTCGTCTCCATCTACTACCGAGGCCGCTTCGCCGGACCGACGACCCAGGCGCCGCCCTCTCCGGATCTCGACGCGGCGACCGAAGTCGCCGCGTTCCGGACACCCGGCGGCGGCGGCTGGTCCTTCGGCGGTCTGACCGGCGACTACAACGGCGTCCATCTGTGGCGTGGCTATGCGCGGCGGTTCGGCTTCGCCGACGCCTTCCTGCATCCCCAGAGCGCCGCCGGTCGCTGCCTCGCCCGCCTGACGGCACCGCGGAGCGCCGCACAGCGGCTCGACCTGTGGATCAAGGGGCCGATCTTCTATCGGACGGACGTGGTGTTGAGCGCGGTGCGGCGGGACGATGCCACCGACTTCGGCCTGGCGATCGCCGGCGATCGGCGTTTCGCCCTCGCCGGAACCTGGGCGCCCGGGTGAGTGGCAACGACGCCAAGACCGGACGATCCCCTCTCGCACCCGTCGGGGCGGGCGGTCGCGACGAGGGCGAAGCCGAAAGGCGCCGTCACCGGCCGCGGTGAGGGCGGGGGTGGGGAGGGCGGGGGTGGGCGCCGCCGGTTCTTCGGCACGGCGCCGCATCTTCCGTTCCGGTCGTGAAGGCGTCACCACGAGCGGGTTCCCGTGGCGACGGCCCCGCCATGGGCATCTGCCCGAGCGCGGAGGGATCCGGCCGTCGAAGAGCGATCATCGCCCCGACATCCGTGCCACGCCGTCGACGGCGCGCCAGGCGGTGGCGATCGCCAGGCCGGCGCCACAGCGCTGGCGAACCCAGTCCTGCCCCGCGAGAATCGCCCCCGCGGCGAAGAGGCCGGGGTGAACCGGCACCCCATCGTGATCGAGGGGCCGGAAGTCGTCGTCGACGACGACACCGGAGCGATTGATCGGATGCCCGCGGACGTCGAAACAGTCGTCGCGGTGCCAGTCGCCTCGCCCCGCCGGTTGCTCGACCGGAAGGCCGATCAGGGTTTCGCGCAAGCCGCTGCGCTCCGCCACGAGCCCACCCGAGAGGAAGCGGCCGGTCGCCAGGATCGCCGTCCTCGCCTCGATCACCACCTCGCCGAAGTTGTCGCGATAGCCGAAGTCGATGCGGTCCGGCCGCAGGTCGACTCGGGTCGCCTTGTGCTGGGAGACGAGCCTCAGACCACGTGCCGGCATCGCCTGTTCGAGCAGTTCGCGCAGGCGCAGACCCGGAACGGCGGGCGGCATCGTCGGGATCTCGAAGATGGGAACACCGACGAGCTCCTCCATCGCGGCATGGACCCGGTCGGGGGCGTGGACGCCGAGGACCGCCGGCAGTCCGACGCAGTCGGCATCGCCGACCACCGCCCGGATCCGCGCGGCCAGACGCTCTCGGGTGGCGCGGACCTCGAGGGCGCGCGCCATCACCTCCGGATAGGCCTCCGCACCACCGTCCAGGTCCGGAAAGCCGATGTGGGCCGAGGACAGTCCCGGCCAGTCGGCGGCGAAGTTCGTCACGAATTCCTTCGCGCTGAAACCGACCAGTCCGATGAAATCGACGATCACCGTCCGCTTCTTCTCCGCCAACGCCGCCGCACCCGCGGCCATGGTCCTGGGGATGCTGCTCGTGGTCTTGGCGAGGCCGGTGGGCAGGAGCGCCCTGACATTGGTGGCGCCGGGCGGAACATAGGCGATGCCGAGGTCGCCGATCGCCTCGGCGAAGCGGCGGAAAGCCTGCTCGATGGTGGAACGCGGCAGACGTGCGAGAGGATGACCCGGCCAGGTCGCGCCGAGGTCGGCGAGTGCCCTCCAGGGATCGTCGATCGAGCGGCCGCGATCGTAGCCGAGAAGATCGAAGTAACCGGTGGTGTAGGTGAGCGCACCGGCATGACCGAGCTGCACCGCGGCGATGCCGCGATCGAGACAGAAGACGGCGGCGGCGAAACCGGCGAGGCCGGTACCGACGATGGCGACATCGGTGGTGATGCGGCGTGGCTCCGGGTTCATCGCGGTTCGCCGTCCTGTCCTCGGGCGTCGATCAGATCGAGGCCCAGCAATCCGCAGTGCAGCGTCTCGGCGAGTTCGGCCTGTGGCATCTGCGGCCCCCACAGCACCGGCCGGGTGCCCTTGTAGCGCTCGGCGAGGAAGTCGCGCATCAGCCCCAGCCCCTCGCGCCCGCCGTAGGTGCCGCGATCGTAGAGATGCGAGGTGACGCGGATGGCGCAGAACGAGCCCTGACAGGTGCCCTTGCCGATGCGGCTGCGCACCCCGATGGCGCGCAGCGGCATCTGCGGTTCCGCGCCCGGCGCCATCTCCAGCACCGCGTCGACCGTCGATTTCGGCACCATTTCGCATTCGCAGAGAATGCTGTCCGCCGGATTTTTCGCGGCGAACCACGTCCTGGCCGAATGACCGGGCTCGGTCCAGCTCGACCGCTCGAGCGCCGGCAGCGGTTCGGTGGCGGTGCGGCAGGGCTCGCGATTGCCGAGGCGCGCGGCGACGAGATCGCCGGTGCGCTCGGCCATCAGGCGGAAGGTGGTGAGCTTGCCGCCGGCGATGGTGGCGAAGTTGCCGAGCCCCTGCGCGACATGATCGAACAAGGTGAAGCCGCGGCTCGCCTTGCGGCCATCGCCGTCGCCGCCGGTGGGGAGCAGCAGCGGCCGGACGCCGGCGAAGGCGCGGATGAAGCGGGTGTGGGCGAGCGCCGGGATCAGCACCGAACCCTCTTCGATGTTGCGGTCGACCTCCTCCGGCGTCGGCCTGATGACGTCGAGGTCGGCGACCGTGTCCGACGTCGTGCCGAGTAGCGAGACGGTGCCGCCGGGGACCAGGATGTCGCCGTCGCCGGGGGTGCGCAGGCGATTGACGACCCGCCGGGTCAGCCGAGTGTTGGCGATGACCAGCGTGCCCTTGGACCAGAGGACGCGGACGTCGTCGCAGCCGGCGAGCCGCGCCACCGCCATCGACCACGCCCCGGCGGCGTTGACGTACTGCCGGGCGCGGATGATCCGCGCCTCGCCGCTCCGGGTGTCGCGGCAGCGAGCGGCGCGGATCCGGCCGCCGTCGATGTCGAAGCCGGTGACCTCGGTGTGCGGCAGGAAGAGGCTGTCGGCGAGGCGGCGGGCATCGGCGACCTGCTCGATGGTGAGGCGGAACGGATCGACGGTGGCATCCGGCACGGCATAGGCGGCGATGGCGCGCTCCGAGATCGCCGGCTCCGACCGCCGCACCTCGTCGACGGCGAGCGGCGCACAGTCGATGCCGGCGGCGGCGCACCGTGCGGCGAAGCGCGCGATGAACCCTTCGTCGTCGCCCTCGACCGCGACGAAGAGGCCGCCGCAGGCATCGATCGCCTGGGGTGCCGTACGTTTCAGGATCTCGCCCTCGATGCGACATTCGGCAGCGGTTTCGGTATCGCTCGAGGCGTAACGGCCACCGCTGTGGAGGAGGCCGTGGTTGCCCCCCGAGGCACCGGAGTTGAGATCGCCGCGATCGATCAGGATGCCGCGGATGCCGCGCAGCGCCAGATCGCGCAGGATGCCGCAGCCGGTGACGCCGCCGCCGATGACGAGTACGTCCGCGTCGAAGTTCATTGCGGCAGCCCCACGTCCTGGAGATCCGGTCCGAGATACTTGCGTTCGTCCGCACCGAGGATGCCGAGCGCCAGACAGATCAGCGTCCAGAAGTGCACCACCCGGTAATCACCACCGTAATGGTGGGCGAGATCCTCCATCTGCGAATGGCAGTTGTGGCAGGGGGTGAGGACGTAGGTCGCCTCGGTCGCCTCGATCTGGTCGAACTTGCGCTTGCCGTAGGCGTGGCGCAGCTCCTTCATCCCGGCCTGGAGGAAGCCGCCGCCACCGCCGCAACAGTAGTTGGCGCTGCGACAGGGCTGCATGTCGACGAAGTTCTCTTCGCCGACGAGCGTCTTCGCGACGAAACGCAGGTCGTCGGCCGCCGCGTCGCCGATCGACTTGCGGACCAGCTGGCAGGGGTCCTGCAGGGTGAACTTGATGCCTTTCGTGTTCCAGTCGGCATTCACCGGCAGCTTCCCCTCGCGGATCCACTGCGCGTAGTAGGTGACCAGGCTGGCGTAGTCGAAATTCGGCTTCAGGCCGAAGCGCTCGACCCCCTTCCACAGCGTGTAGAAGGAATGACCGCATTCGGTGTTGATCCACACCTTGCAGCCGAGGGCGTTGACCGCGTCGACACGCTTCTCGACCATCGCCTTCCACGCCGCGTCGTCGCCGGAGAACATGCAGAAGTTCTCGGCCGCCCAGCCGCTCGACCCGTAGGTCCAGTCGGCCCCGACGTAGTCGAGCAGCTTCCACAGGGGGCGCATCTCCTCCGGCTCGGCGGCGGGTTCACGAGAGTTCTGGTTGACGAAGAAGAAGGCGCCCTGCTTGTCGATCGGCACTTCGATCTTCGCGAAGCGTTCGTCGTCGTGGCGCAGCTCTTCGGCGGTCTCCGCGACGATGTCGACGAAGTCCTCCGGGCTCACCCCCATGGCGCTGGTCGAATCGGACAGCATCTGCGCCTTGCAGGAACGGACGATACCGGCGGGCTTCTTCTCCTCCGGCCACATCGAGCGGGCATGGCCGACCAGCACCGAGACGTCGATGTTCATCGGACAGACCTGGGCGCAGCGCTTGCACTGGGTGCAGGTCCAGATCCACGGCGTCGAGGTCAGTTCCGCGTCGAGGCCGAGGATCGCCATGCGGATGAACCGCCGCGGGTCCAGCCCCTCGAGGCCGGAGGCGGGACAGCCCGACGAGCACAATCCGCAGGCGAGGCACGAATCATAACTCGATCCGGCCGGCAGCAACCGATCGGCCACGGCTTTGAAATCGATGACTGCTGACGCCTGCGACACGCTCATCGCCACGTCTCCTCGCCGGCGAGACACGGCCTCCCGTCTCTCTTCGTGCCGGCATCATGAAACGATCCGGACGTCACGTCATTGCTCCAAGTCGTCCTCGGCGCAAGACGTCTCCGTTCCTGTCTGGGCGGTGTGTGGCTCATGGCCGAGGTGATGCTCGGTCGACGCGCGCCTGATGCCGGGCGAGCCGTCACAGGGCGGCGGCGAGGTCCCGGGCGGTCGGCAGGTCGGCGCCGCGTCGCGAACAGGTGAGGCCGGCGGCGATCGCGGCACGCGACAGAAGCGAGGCGATCGCCGATGCGTCGAGCGCGGCGAGGGCAGCGCGCGACAACGCTCCCGCCCGCGACAGGCCGTCGAGCAGCGCCGCCTGGAACGTGTCGCCGGCGCCGACCGTGTCGACCACGTCGACCCGCCGGGCCGGCAGGTCCAGACGACCGAAACGACCGAAGGCGAGGACACCGGCGTCGCCGCGGGTCACCACCACCAACTCCGGTCCTTTCGCCTGCCAGTCCGCCGCGACCACCGCGGGATCAACTCCCGGCTCGAGCAGGGCCAGATCCTCGTCGCTGACCTTGACCAGACTCGCCACCGCCAGCAGGCGGTCGATGCGGGTTCGCCAACGCTCCATCGACGGTTCCACCGTCGGGCGGATGTTGGGGTCGAGACTGACGAAGCGCCCCTTCTCACGTTCGGCGAGGGCGGCGAGCGCGTCCGCGGTCGGCGGCACGACGATCGAATAGGAGCCGAAATGCACGGCGGCGACCTCGGGGCCGAGGTGTGGCAGGTCCGCCTCGGTCAGGCTGACGTCAGCGGCACCGGATCCGTAGAACGTATAGGCGGGCACCCCGTCGGCGTCGACGCCGACGAGGCTGAGGGTGGTCGGCCGGTCGGAGCGTACCAGATGGCGCGTCTCGACGCTCTCCGCCTCGAGGCGGTCCCGGAGGTGGGCGCCCAGCGGGTCGCGCGACAGGCCGGTGAAGAGCGCCACGGGCGTCCCCAACCGCGCCAGACCGACGGCGACGTTGAACGGCGACCCGCCGACATGGGCCTCGAAACCGAGGGCGCCGCTCGCGGTCGGCGATCCCATGAAGACGTCGTAGAGGGCTTCGCCGCAGACCAGGATCATGTCAGGCCGCCTGGGCGGGCGGTTCCATCGCCCCGGTCATGATCGCCACCGCATCCGACATGGTGACGTCGGAGGGTCGGACCACGGCATGACGACGTCCCAGCCGGTGGATGTGGATGCGATCGGCGATCTCGAAGACGTGCGGCATGTTGTGGCTGATCAACACCACCGGAAGTCCACTCTTCTTGACGTCGAGGATGAGATCGAGGACGCGCCGCGACTCCTTGACGCCGAGCGCCGCGGTCGGTTCGTCCATGATCACCACGTGGCGGCCGAAGGTGGCGGCGCGGGCGATGGCGACACCCTGGCGCTGACCACCCGAAAGGGTCTCGACCGGCTGGTCGATGTTCTGGATGGTCATCAGGCCGAGGCGGGTGAGGGCGGCGCGCGCCTCTTTCCGCATCTGCGCCCGATCGAGCATCCGGAACAGCGAGCCGAGCACCCCGGTCTTCTCGATCTCTCGGCCGAGGAACATGTTGTCGGCGATCGACAGAGCCGGCGACAATGCCAGGTTCTGATAGACGGTCTCGATGCCGGCTTCACGCGCCTGCATCGGCGAGGTGAAGCGGACCGGCTTTCCGTCGAGACGGATCTCGCCCTGGTCGGGTGTGATGGCGCCGGTCAGCGCCTTGATCAGGGTGGTCTTGCCGGCGCCGTTGTCGCCGATCACCGCCAGGATCTCTCCCGGCATCAGATCGAAGTCGGCATGGTCGAGGGCGGTGACGCGGCCGTAGCGCTTGACCAGACCGCGGGCCTGTACGACCGGCTGGAGCGGGGTCGACGTGGTCATCTCGAAGTCCTCCTCAGCCACTGGTCGATGGCGACGGCGACGATGATCAGCACGCCGACGGCGAATTCCTGCCACAGCACGTTGACGCCGGAGAGCGCGAGACCGTTGCGGAAGACGCCGACGATCAGGGCTCCGAGCAACGTGCCGACGATCGAGCCGCGACCGCCGAAGAGCGAGGTACCGCCGATCACCACCGCGGTGATGCTGTCGAGGTTGGCGGTCTGGCCGGCCTGCGGGCTGGCCGAGCCGATACGGCCGATCAACGCCCAGGCGGCGATGCCGCAGATCACGCCGGCGACGACGTAGACCATGAGCAGGACGCGGTCGGTGCGGATGCCGGCGAGGCGCGCGGATTCGATGTCGTCGCCGACGGCGTGGACGTGGCGGCCCCAGGCGGTGCGATTGAGCACGTACCAGGCGATCGCCACCATGGCGAGCATGGCGATCGAGCCGTAGGTCAGCCGCGCCCCGAAGAGCTCCACCGCCTGACCGAAGAAGATCAGCAGCGGCGCCGACGCCTCGATGTCCTGGGCGCGGATGGTCTCGGAGGCCGAGTACCAGAGATTGAGCGCGAAGAAGATGTTCCAGGTGCCGAGGGTTACGATGAACGGCGGCAGTCGGAAGCGCGTCACCAGGACACCGTTGGCGAAGCCGCAGAGGGCGGCAATGCCGATGCCGGCGGCGATGGCGAGCGGTGTCGGCACTCCCATCTCGACGGCGAGGCGGCCCATCACCATCGACGACAACACCATGATGGCACCGACCGACAGATCGATGCCGGCGGTCAGCACCACCAGGGTCTGGGCGATGCCGACGATGCCGATGATCATCACCTGTTGGACGATCAGCGAGAAGTTGAAGGGGTGGAGGAAGCGGCCGCCGACCATCACCGAGAAGAACACCAGGCTCGCCACCAGGACGATGCCCGGGATCGCCGTCGGGTGCGAATGCAACAGGTTCTGGAAGCGCTTGATGCCGCTTTCGCGCTCGGCTTCGAAGCGCACCGGCGCCTCGTTCTCCGGCAGGACCTTCTCGAAGGCCTGCGGTCCGCGCGGCGCGGAAGAAGGTTGATCGGTGGACATGTCGACCTCCGCCGTTCCGCGACGGCGGAACGGTCACATCATGCCGTACCGCGGTACCGCGGCAAGCCGGAAGGAGAGCGGGGCGGCAACGCCGCCCCGCGAGAGATCTCGGAGCCTCAGCCCCAGCACTTCTTCAGACCCTCGTCGGACGAGGTCGAAGGCAGGCCGCCGGCCGGCTTGTCGGTGATCAGCTCGACACCGGTGTTGAAGAAGTCGAGGCCGGGAGTGGCGGCCGGCTTCTTGCCCGACTTGGCGTATTCGGTGATCGCCTCGACGCCCTTCGAGGCCATCAACAGCGGGAACTGCATCGAGGTGGCGCCGATGACGCCGCTCTTGACGTTCTTCACACCCGGACAGCCGCCGTCGACCGAGACGATCAGCACGCCCTTCTCCTTGCCGACCGCCTTGAGCGCCTGATAGGCACCCGCCGCGGCCGGCTCGTTGATGGTGTAGACGACGTTCACGCCCGGATCCTTCTGGAGCAGAGTCTCCATCGCCTTGCGGCCACCTTCCTCGGCGCCCTGGGTGACGTCGTTGCCGACGATTCGCGCATCCTTCTCGTCGCCGGTCTTCTTCGGGTCGGCGAGATCGATGCCGAAGCCCTTGAGGAAGCCCTGATCGCGGGCGACGTCGACCGAGATCTGGTTCTTGTTGAGGTCGAGAAGGGCGATCTTGGCGCCGGCCGCCTTGTCGCCGAGGGTCGCCTTGGCCCACTGGCCGATCAGCTCGCCGGCCTTGAAGTTGTCGGTGGCGAAGGTGGCGTCGGCGGCGGTGGCCGGCTCCAGCGGCGTGTCGAGGGCGATGACCAGGAGGCCGGCCTTGCGGGCCTTCTCGATGGTCGGGACGATGGCGCGGCTGTCGGACGGGGTGATCAGGATGCCCTTGGCGCCGGCCGCGATCAGGCTCTCGACCGCTTCGACCTGGGTCTGGTTGTCGCCGTCGACCTTGCCGGCGAAGGAACGCAACTCGACCCCCATCTCCTTGGCCTTGGCTTCGGCGCCTTCGCGCATCTTCACGAAGAAGGGATTGGTGTTGGTCTTGGTGATGAGACCGACGATCACCTTGTCCTGAGCCGAGACCGGTACGGCCGAGAGCGCCAGCACGACGGTCACGAAGCCGGTGGCGAGGGCGGTGCGGGTGCGGATCTTCGTCATTCTTCTCTCCCCTTGCCGGGCCTTTGGCGCGGCCGGCCTCTTCGTCTTGGTTCGCGTCGGCCTCCGCGATGGGCTCGCCGATCCGCCACCAGAAGAGCACGCGGCGATATCGCTGTCAATTAATAAATCAATTGGATTTAAATATTGACGAGCATCCCCCCGCGACGCATTCTGTCGTAGCTTCCGCATGGCGCCGGTTCGGCGGCCATCCGTGGCAGGGGCACAGAAAACATGGATCGAGACCCATCTCTCGCGACCGACCAGGGGGTTCGCGACACGCGCGAGAGCGGCCTGAGCAGCCTCGGCGGTGGCGCCAATCAGGCCGGCGGCCGGGCCTACAACGAGCGGCTGGCGCTCTCTCTGATCCGTCTCAACGGGCCGTTGACCCGCGCCGAACTGGCGCGGCTGACCGGGCTGACGCCGCAGACGCTGTCGCACATCGTCCGGCGGCTCGAAGACGACGGGCTCCTGGTGGCGCAGGCGCCGCAACGCGGGCGGGTCGGGCAGCCGTCGACCCCCTATGCACTCAACCGCGACGGCGCGGCATCGTTCGGTGTCAAGATCGGGCGACGGTCGACCGAGATCGTCCTCTGCGACTTCCTCGGCGAGATCCGGGCGCGGACGAAGCGCACCCATGCCTATCCGGTGCCCGAGGCCTCCCTGGCGCTGGTCGAAACCGAGATCGCCCGGATGCGGGCCGAACTGCCCACCACGATGCGCTTCTCGGGAGTCGGCATCGCCATGCCGTTCGAACTGTGGAAATGGGCGGAGGAGGTCGACGCACCGGCGGGCCTCCTCGACGGCTGGCGGGATCTCGACGTCGCAGCGGAGATCGCCGGGGCGGTCGGGCTGCCGACCTATCTCGCCAACGACGCCACCGCCGCCTGCGGGGCGGAACTGGCGCGCAATCCGCGTAGCGTCGGCGTCGACTGGCTCTACGTCTTCATCGGCTCGTTCATCGGCGGTGGCGTCGTCCTCGACGGAGCACTGCGCCAGGGCCGCACCCGCAATGCCGGCGCGGTCGGCTCGATGCCGGTGTTCATCGACGGCGCACCGTCGCAGCTGATCCGACACGCCTCGCTGATCACGCTCGAGAAAGCGATGCGGGCGGAGGGGATGGCGGTGTCGGTGTTGCAGGCGCCGGAGGCGGACTGGACCGCGATCGGTCCGGTATTGGATCGCTGGATCGACCGGACGGCACGCTCGCTCGCCACGGCGATCGTCGCCGGCACGGCGATCATCGATTTCCAACGCATCTGCATCGACGGCGCGGTGCCGCGCGACGTACTCGACCGCATCGTCGTGCAGACAAGGGCGCGGGTCGGGGAACTCGATCTCGACGGTCTCAGTCCGTTCGAAATCGAAGCAGGAGCGATCGGCGCCGACGCACGCGCCCTCGGCGGTGCGATGTTGCCGATGATCGCCAACTTCTCCTGCGACCAGGACGTGCTGTTGAAGCGTTGAGGCGGGGCGCGAACGGGGGGAGATCCCGTTCGCGCCCCGCCGACCGGCCGTGCTCGGGCGTCACGGGCGGGTCTGGGCCTGCCCGTCGATACCGAGGGTCCGTTCGAGGAAGCTTCCCGCGAGGCTCTGCGCCTCGGGGAAATTGACCACCGTGTGTTTGTCGGTCGACAGGGTCACCACCATCGTCGCGGTGTGTTCCCGCAGCGCCGCGGTGCAGGTGCCGGTCACCGCCATACCCTGGTTCCACGGGTTCGACGGCGCGAAATAGGGGTCCTTGGCGGCGATGATCGCGAGAACCGGCGTGGTCCTGGGGATGGCGGTACGATCCTCCTCGACGAAGTAGTTCTTCTCGCAGGACCAAGCGTAGATGATCCGCGCCACCGGACGGGGATCGTCGAGGCGGGCGACCGGGACGGCGCCCTCGCTGGTGCCGACGGCGACGATGCGGGCGGGATCGACCCAGGGCAGCGCGGCGGCATGGTCGATGGCGTGACGCAGCTCGGCGAGGCGGAGGCTGTGGACGCGCTCGTAGGTCGGTTTGTCGATCGGCGACTGGTAGGTGAGCCTGTCGGCGATCGCCAGACTGTCGGGGGCGATCGACGCGAGGCCGAGCCGCGTCGCCAGCCACGCCTGATACTCCTTGACGAAGCCGGCGATGCCGCTGGAGCCGTGCATGAACACCACCAGCGGCCGCGGCTTTCCGGCGACCGGCGGCAGGTCCTTCATCTTCACCTGGGTCGGAGCGCCGCCCGGAGTCGCGGACGGCAGGGTGACGAGGGCGTTGTCCCAAGTGGCCCGCAGGTTGTCGGCACTGGGCTCCAGCACCGTTCCCTTGATCGACTGGGCGGCGACGGGGGTCGCGGCGGCGAAGACTACGGCGGCGCAGGTGGCGAGACGTCTCATGGTGATCCTCCCCGAAAACGAGGCGCCACCTTGCGGGGGATCGCGGCCATGGTCACCGGCGAAATCGATCGACTCGGGTGATCGATCGAGTACATCATCGCGCACCATGCGGGACCGAAGACCGACTTTGTCCGAGCTCGAGGCGCTACGGGCCACCATCGCCGAAGGATCGACGGCGGCGGCGGCGCGCCGGCTCGGGCGCTCGCAGTCGGCGATCAGTCGAGCCCTGGCGAGCCTCGAGGATCGATTCGGTCGCCGTCTGTTCGAAACGGCCGGTCGCGGCATCCGCCCGACCCCCGACGCGGTGGCGATCGATCGCGACCTCGACGCCGTCTTCGCCACCCTCGATCGCCTGGCGCGGCGGGGCGCGGCCACCGACGAACGCCGCCTGGTGATCTCCGCACCGCCGACCTTCGCCGTGGCGCTGGTGCCGGTGTTGTTCGCCGCCTACCGGCGCCGTCACCCGCGGGTGACGCTCGAACTCGACGTGGTCGGGTCGGCGGCGGTGGCGGCGGCGGTCGCCACGGGAGCCGCCGATCTCGGCCTGACAGACTCGGTGCTGCTCGGAGCCGAGACCCGGGTCGAGCCTTTCCACCGTTCCGAAATGGTGTTGATCGCACCGATCGGTCACCCCTTGGCGGAGCGTGACGAGATCGCCGCCGCCGATCTCTCCGGACAGGCCTTCGTCGCCCTGGCACGCGAGCATTCGATGCGGCGGCGGGTCGATGCGGCACTCGCCGGGGTCGACCGCGAAGTGATCGCGGAGGTGACGACGGCGTTGGCGGCGGTGGAACTGGTGCGTGCCGGGGTGGGCGTGACCTTGCTCAATCCCTATCCCGTCCTCTTCGGACGGTGGGGCGAGGGGTTGGTGCAGCGGCGCTTCGTTCCCACCCTCTCCTATCAGGCGGTGTGCGTCCTGCCGGCCGGTCCGGCCTCACAGGAGGCGACCCGCTTCCTGCGCTTCCTGCAGAAGACCGCCACCGTGGAAGAGCGAAAGCCGCGGTGAGGCGGTGGGCCGCGGGGATGCGCAACCTCACCACCTTGTCGGTCGCCGCCGGGCGGCGGTAGAAGGAACGATCACCTCGGGACCGACGTCGCTCCGAGGGTGTCGACCGTGTCTCCACCGGCGGAGACGACGGGGTCGGGAAGGCAACGGATGCAACTCAACGCCTGCACGCATGGTGCCCTGCGCATTCTCCTGTCCTGTGCCGAAGCCGGCAACGATCCGGTGACCATGGTCGGCATGGCCCAGTCGCTCGGCTTGACCGAGGCGTTGGTGGTCAAGGCCTGCCATCGGTTGATGCGGGCGGGCTACCTCAAGGGGATGCGCGGTCGCGGCGGCGGCTACCTCCTCGGCCGCGGAGCCGAGGGCATCAGTCTGCTCGAGGTGGTACGGTTGTTCGAGGACGAGGACGATCTCTTCCCCTGTCGGCTGAAGGTCGACGGCGACTGCCGCATCGCGGCGATCTGCCGTCTGCGATCGGCCTGCGAACAGGCGCACGACGCCTTCTCGGCGGTGCTGCGCGACACCACCATCGGCGACCTCGCTCACGGATCGATCACGTCGGACCGTCGTCTGGCCGGGGCCTGAGCACCGGATCCCGACGCCGGCGGTCGCGTTCGGGAACGGGTGGCGACCGGATGATCAGGCGGCGCGACCGACATCGAGGCCGAGGACGCAGCGCAGATCGGCGGCGTTGGCGGTGATGTCGGCGATGGTGTAGCCCTCGAGTACCGACAGGAAGGCCGCCTGGGCCTGCTGAACCGCCTCGACGAGGCGGAGCACGACGGTGTCGGCCTCGCCGCAGGCCGGCGTACCGAAACCTTCCTCGGTGTGGCGAACGATCTCCGCGACGCTGATCGCCTCCGGCGCACGCGCGAGGCGGAACCCGCCGTTGCGGCCACGCTGATTGATCAGATAGCCCCACATGCCGAGATGATGGACGCACTTGACCAGATGGGTCCGCGAGATGCCGTAGGCGTCGGCCACATCCTGCACCCGCACCAGACGCGGGTGCGCGAGGGTCGCGTACATCAGGGTGCGAAGAGCATAATTGGTGTAACTGGTCAGGCGCATGCGGCGACGTCCGGATGGCGACGACCACCGCCGCGACGATATCATATACAGAAGATCGCGATTTTCGCACTCCGCAGAATCCCCGGCGCCCGTGACGGGGCGAAGACGTGGATCGTCGACGGTGACGCACGACCGTCGCTCGGGTGCAGAGGCGGCCGACGGTGGCGGATCGATCGGGAAGGATGCACCGGAGGGGGGCGATGACGAAGCGGGCGGGGAGAGCGATCGCGATGGTGGCGGTGGCGGTCATCGCCGTCGCCTCCCCGGCGACCGCGCGCCGCGGCGAGGGGGCGCGGGACGTTCCGCCGGCCCGGCTTCTTCTCGCCTCGCTCGACGGCATCGATGCCGATCGGGTCTACGACCGGATGGGGCTCGCCGTACGGCGCCACCTCGTCCGGCGCGCGATCACCCGGACCTCCGGCGTCTCCGGCATCTGCAGGGGGGCGGCGATCGATCGCCGCTACGTGCTGACCGCCGGACACTGCCTGCGCGACGCCAGGACCATCGAAGCGTCGCGGCAACCGACGCGCGCCGGGCCACGCCGCACCGTGCCGGTGCTCGGCTGGGTCGCTCATCCCTCGGTCGAGTCGAAGCGAGCCACGGCGACGCAACTGCCGGAACCGCCGTTCGCCCCGACCATGCGCACGGTGCATCGCCGCCGAGACCTCGGCGTGGTGTTGCTCGGTGAGGATCCCACCCCCGGCGGCGAGCCGTTGCGCTTGGCCGAAGAGCACGTGCTGCGCGACTGGACCGGAGCCGCAGCTGTGATCGGTTTCGATCGCGACCGCGACACCCGCGTCCTGACCGAACGGCTGAGTTTCATCCCGCTCAATCGGGTGCGTCGCATCCCCGGGTCGGATGGAGCCGTGGTGGTCGGCGAAGTCGGCGTGGTCTTCGACCACGAACTGAAGGATGTGCCGGTTCCGCCGCGGCTCGCCTACTGCCAGGGCGACTCCGGGGCGCCGGTGCTCGCCCACATGAAGACGGCGCGGACCGCCGGGGCGGCCCGTCGCTACGAGGTCCGGCTGATCGGCGTCGCGGCACTGGGGGCGCGGCCGGTGCCGCGCCTCGGGCGGTCGCGTACGGCAGCGGCGGTCGGCTGTTTCCGCGACGTGGTGTGGTTCTCGCTCACCGATCCGGAGGTCAGGCGCTGGCTCGGCGAAGCCGAACGCCTGCTCGAGCGACGTCATTGCCTCGAGGCGCGCAGCGATCCCTGGTGTGTCCGCGCGCCGACACGTTGATCACCGGATGGGCCGCAAGTTGGCGTACCGCGAAAGGTGAAGATGAGAACTGGGCTCTTTCCAAAGCGCAGTCAACCTATTCCTGAGGAAAGCCTGTCCGGAATACGCCAGAAACGCATGTGTTTCGGGTCACCCCACAGCGAACCATCGGCTACGTCGTCGTCGCCCACGTGAATCCGGTACCGTCCGGGGCGCTGGGCCAGTCCCGCTGCATCCTGCTTGACCAAAGTGAAAAGAGATCACGACGCTTTTTTACCCCCGACCCGCTTCACGCGTCCTTCTTCTCGCCCAGACAAATGGCTCGTGCGACGTAAAGTCGATTGCGGTGAACTTGATCGCGGGTGAAGATTGCCGGGTTCACCACCGGAGAGGGCGATGGCGCGGCTGTTCATCAGTCATTCCAGCAAGGACAATGCCCAAGCGGCAGCGATCGGTGACTGGCTGACGCGTGAAGGGTTCGACGACTTCTTCTTGGATTTCGACGCCGATCGCGGCATCGCGGCCGGCGAGCGATGGGAACGGGCGCTGCATCAGGCGGCGGATCGATGCGAAGCTGTGGTGTTCTTGGTCAGTCGGGCGTGGCTAGCCTCCGACTGGTGCGCCCGCGAGTTCGACCTCGCAGCCAAGCTGTCGAAACGCATTTTCGGCGTGGTGATCGACAATCTTGCGGTCGACGATGTGCCGGCCCGCTATCGCCGGGCGTGGCAATTCGTGTCGCTGGCGAGTGGTGGCGACCATGATCTGTTTCGGGTGAAGGTACCGCCGTTCGGCGAGGAACAGCACGTCACCTTTTCGCGGGACGGTTTGAAGCGACTGAAAGCCGGGTTGTTCGCTGCCGGCCTCGATCCGCGCCACTTTGCTTGGCCACCAGAGGGCGATCCCGGACGTTCGCCTTATCCCGGCCTTGCCGCGCTCGAGGCGGAAGACGCCGGCATCTTTTTCGGCCGTGAAGCCCCCTTGGTGTTGGCGCTCGACAAGATCCGCGATCTGGCGGGGCGAGCGCCGCCACGTCTGCTCGCCATTCTCGGCGCTTCCGGGGCTGGTAAGTCGTCGTTTCTGCGCGCCGGGCTGTGGCCACGGCTGGCGCGCGACGACCGCCACTTCCTGCCGCTGCCGGTGATCCGGCCGATGGAGCGGGCCATTTCCGGCGACAAGGGCCTGGTGGCGGCGCTCGACAAAGCCTGTACGGCGCGTGGTCTGCGTCTCAGTCGGGCCGAGATCGCCGAGGCCACCACCGACATAGCGGCACTGGTCGCGCTGCTCGGCCGGCTGGCCGCCGCCGCGTTGGTCCCGCCCCTGCCGGGCGAGGGGGATGCCTCGCCACCGGCTCTGGTCCTCGCCGTCGATCAGGCGGAAGAATTGTTCCCGCTGGAGGACCGTCCGGAGGCGGCGCGCCTCCTCGACCTCCTCGCCGTGCTGGCCCAATCCAATGCACTGACCGTCATCATCGTCTTCACCATCCGCACCGAGTCCTATGAGTTGCTGCAGAGCGCGGCCGCATCGAAGGACCTGAAGCAGGAACCATTCAGCCTGCAACCGGTACCGCGCGGGGCTTTCCAGACCATCATCGAAGGTCCGGCGGCGCGACTTGCCAAGACACGACGGCCGTTGATCGTCGATCCGGCGCTGACGGAAGCATTGATGCGCGACATCGAGGCGAGCGGTGGGCGTGACGCGCTGCCGCTCCTCGCCTTCACTCTGGAGCGGCTCTACCTCGATCACGGCGGTAAGGGCTCGCTGAAGCTCGCCGACTATCACGCTTCGGGCGGAGTCGCCGGTTCGATCACGGCGGCAGTGGAGAAAGCGCTCGAATTGGCGGGACGCGACGGGAGTGTGCCGCCGGGACGCGACGAACGGTTGGCACTGCTGCGACGTGGACTGATCCCCTGGCTCGCGAGCATCGATCCGACCACCGGCGAGCCGCGTCGCGCTTCCGCACCGCGTACCGCGCTACCAGCCGAGACGTTGCCGCTGATCGACCGCTTGATCGAGATGCGACTGCTGCGCACAGACGAGGCAGTGGCGCATGACCGGGCTGCGGCCTCGGTCGAAGTCCCCACGATGACGGCGGCCGTGCCGATCGAACCGGCGCACGAGGCGCTGCTTCGGCAATGGCCGGTGATGGTGGGGTGGCTCGCCGAGGATAAGGCGTTGCTCGCGGCGTTGGCCGGGGTGAGGCAGGCGACGCGCGACTGGGTCGAGCACGGCCGCGACCCACGCTGGCTCGCACATGCCGCGGGTCGGCTGGAAGACGCTGAAGCGCTGCTTCAGCGGTCCGACTTGGCAGCCGGCCTCGATGCCGACCACAGAGACTATCTGACGTCTGCCCGTGCCGCGGAAGACGGCCGGCGTAATGCGGAGATCGAACAGGCACGGCGCATCGCCGAGGCCGCGGAAGCCGCGCGAGCTGCGGCCGAGCACGCGGCGATGGCGGAGGCACGCGGGAAGCGGAGAGCGCGCATCGGCGCGGTGGTTGCAGCAGGCTTCGCCGCCGCGGCTGCGAGCGGAGCGTGGTTCGGGCTGGATCAGGCCGGTAAAGCAGAGATCCTAAGGAGGACTGCTGAAGACCAACGCGACCGCGCCGACAGAGCGCTCATGGCCGCAACTGAAACAGCCGGAGGGCTGGTGAATAAGCTGGCCGGCAAATTCAGGAACCGTATGGGAATAGAGGTAAAACTCGTTCAGGATATTCTCAATGAGGCGCGCCTGTTGCAGCAAAAACTTCTGTCTAACGGTCAGGAAATTTCGCCAAACTTGCGAAGAAATTCAGCTCTAGCGCTGCGTGAAGTTGCGATCACGCTCATGGAAGCCGGAGATATTTCGGGCGCGCGTAATGCGATGGAAGAGGCACGAGCTCTTCAAGAGGAATTAATGTACTCGGAGCCGCATAATACGAAATATCAGAGTGATATTAATATTTCGTACGATACGCTCGGTCAGCTCGCGATGGTGGCGGGAGATCTAACGAGCGCTCAGAATTGGTTTGAGAAGGGGCTCATAATCAGCCAGATGATTTCGGATAAGGATCCTGAAAATATCAAGTACAGAAGGGGCTTATCCTTTTCATTCGAGCGAATTGGCGAGGTCGCTTGGGAGCTAAGCGATATTGATGCTGCACAGATGTGGTTCGAAAAAAGCCTATTGATGCGCCAGAATATTATTGATGCAGGTGCATTTGACGACGATCTATTTTATGAACTTTCTTCTTTAGTACGTAGACTGGGTGATGTTGCGATGGCAAGGGGGGATGTCAAGACGGCACAGCGCTGGTTCGAAAAGAGCTTGAACGTCTCGGAATCTCTTGTGAAACGTGACGGCGGAAATGCAACTCTTCAACGCAATCTTTCATTGGCGCTAAGTAAGCTTGGCGAATTGGCATTATACATGCGAGACCTCAAGGGCGCGCAAGAATGCTTTAAGAGACAACAAGTTGTCGCCAAGTCACTCGCGAGATCTGTTCCCGATAATGCAGATTATAAACATGATCTTTATACCATAAATATTAGACTTGCGTCTATTTCAGCCGAGCTAAGGGATGGGACTGAAGGGGAGATGTACAAGGAGGGCCTGTCAACAATTATTGAATTAAATTTATTGGATCCTAATAATATTATTTACAAAAAGAATTTGCAACAAACATATTATTTACTTGGTATATATTATATGCAGACGAATGAACTCGAATTCTCAAAAAATATGCTAGAGAATAGCTTGGATCACGCAGGGCGCCTCGTAAATGCGAGTCCTTCAAGTATCGAGCACCAACAGCGTCTCGCGAATTCGTATCAGGCCCTTGGTGAACTAGCGGAACTTATGGGGGATTTAAAAGTGGCACGGGAGTGGATTGGGAAGAGGCTCGCTATCACGCGGGGTCAGATGAAGACCAATCCCGACAATGCTGACATTCAACGAAGTGTGGCGATGTCCTTAATATATTTAGGAAAAATTGCATCGAAAGACAATGAGCTTAAATCTGCACAGGAGGCCTTCAGGACCGCCAACGATATTCTTAAGCAAATTTCCGGATCACATCCGAGTAACAATCAATTTCAACAAGATCTTTCAATGTCATTCGCGATGCTCGGGTTTTCCGAGTTTATGGCAAATAACAATATAGTAGCCCTGGAATATATAGATGGCTCATTGGATTTATTGCAGCGGTTGTTTGCGAATGGCACAGACAGCAGTGTTTTTTCGAGCAAGTATCAATATATAATTGATGAAACTGAAAAAATTGTCAAATCGAAGAACGATGGAAAACTAACAACTGCATGGCAAGAGAAAATAGCTGCAGTAAGACGGCGCAGTGTCGAACATATTCATACGGATCGGACGGCGGCTGCAGTCGATAAAATGCCGGATTCCTTTGAGGTCGAAGTACAGAGAGTTATCGCTGGTAGCGTCGCTGAGAAAATTGGTCTTCAACCTGGAGATCGTTTGCTGACTTACGCCAGCGAAAAATTGATAAATATACGGCAATTGGTGGAACTTACCGGAAGGGCGGAGACTACTGTTCGCGAACTTTCCTATAGGCGCGGTGGGCAGGTCTTCACGATCGATGTCCCCGCCGGACGCCTTGGTGCCGTCATAGAGAATATGCCTGCGGTCGATCTACCTACGCAGGCGCCACCGTAATATTCTCACAGGGAGGAGATTTGATTTTGCGGTTTGCCGCCGGTCGCCGAGTTACAGAAATGGATAGGTGCGATCGCGGGTCAAGCGGCCGCGTTACTCCTCATCCTTTTCTATCGGCGATGCCCCTTTGGCGGCCGGCGTTTTCCCGGTCGCGGACCGGACCGTCGTCATCCACTTCGCGCCTTCCTCCCCCAGGAGGCGATCACCGTGTACGATCAATTGGACATGGCGATCGGTATCGACGAACGGCGGTAGTTCCAACTCGTAGTGGAGTATCGTCTTCTCCAATCCATTGGCGGTATCGCGGTAACGCAGCCAGTGGGACTGGTGGCGAGCCATCTGTGTAAACCCAGTCGCGATAGCCGCGATGGCGGCGAGGACCGTCGATGCTTCGACGGAGTGGGTCACGGCGTTGACGACCGGAATCATCGTGGTCGCAACCAATTGGGTTCCCACCAACCCGAAATGCCAAGTCTTGGCACGCTTGGCCTTTGCCTCGTACCATGCGAGTTGCGGGCGAAGCCGCTTCTCGACATAAGCTGCAGCGGCCTCGGGGCGCACACCGATCACCGTCTCGGCGGCGGTCTTTGCCGGTGGCGCTGATGACGTTTGCGATTGCTCCACAGTCTTGTTCACGACGGCACCCGTTCTGAAGCGCGCGGCGTTCCGATTCGTCCTATCTCGTCCCTGGGGCACTCTCGCCGTTGTGCGCATTCCGGCGAAGCCGGCCACCTGTTCCGATACGAAGGCGGCCACCATTCCGATCTCATGCCGGCCACC
>ERZ1645192.841-NODE-841-length-25726-cov-6.597289_pt1 | contig 25726 bp, 27 predicted proteins | sample MGYA00575354_ERZ1645192 | MGnify/ENA primary metagenome ERZ1645192 (study PRJEB40844, sample SAMN11349763) | freshwater sediment metagenome | isolation source: river sediment | host: Sediment | place: India: Faizupur Khadar , New Delhi | collected 2017-02-21 ... | reverse complement strand
CCATGACGCCCTTGACGAGCCGAGTCAGCCACGCGCCGACGCTCTCAGGCGCATCTAAGTAACTAGAGCGCTGGTCACTCGGGGCTTGCTCGCTGGATCGATTCATGCGTGTCCTTTGCCTAGGTCTCGCACGATGTTACTCGCACTCGCTGTGATGATCAGAAAGCTACTTGCCGCCTGGGCGTCGCGTTGGCAACCGGGGTGACGATTAGGCGACCTGGATCAGGCGTCCCCAGTCGACGTCATAGCTGAAGCCACCAACCTCTGCGAACGGACCGATCAGTTCGTGATTGCGCAACGTCTCGACATCGGCAACTAGACGGGTTCGCTGCTGGGGATCGGCGCCGATCCCCAGATCGTCGACCTCCAAGCCGCTGGAGGCGGCGACAACCGCCCGCAGGCTTTCGTCGGTGTCGCTCGCCATCGCGCAGCGGGTGTGGGTGACGACCATGATGCGGTTCACATTGAGGGCGTGCACACCCAGGATGCAGCCGATCAGAGCATCCGGGGTCAGGTGGGCGCCAGGAGTGCGCAGGATCTTGGCGTCGCCGATCTCGAGTCCGATCATTCCCAGCGGCTCGATGCGCGAATCCATGCAGGTGAGCATCAGGACGCCAGCCCGGGCCATGCCGTCGAAGTGGTGGTCGTCAAAGTCAGTTGCATACTCGGCGTTCGCGGCGAGCAGGTCGTTGAAGGGCATTGATCCAGCCTACGTAATCTCGACTGCGCCGCATCTGCGGTTCGCCACAACGCCGCCCCGGTCACTCAGTCGAGCAGCCCCCTCGCCGTGGCCGAGTCGGTGCACAGTGCCGTTGCGATTCCGACCGACAGGGCGATTCGTAACGCCTTCAGCTTGGACTTACCGGCCGCCAGAACCAGTCGTTGCGAAGCATGGGACATGTCGTCCAGACTGAGGCCGATCACCCGTCGATCGACGTCGCTGGTGACCTGACGTCCGCGGGTGTCGAAGAACCGGGCGCCGATGTCGCCCACCGCTCCCCGCTCGACAAGCTGTCTCTTCTCCTGATCCGAGAGGGAATCTTGCAGTTGGCTGGTCGTCCAGTCCAGGCCCCCAAGACCGAACAACAAGGTGTCGGCAGCACGAGCGAGCTTGAGCGCGTCGCTCACTTCAGGCAATGCGGTGAGCGTAGCCGCGAATTCTGGTGAGGGCGCCAGCAGGGGAGCAGGGAAGCTGAAGGCGCGCCCGCCCACGCGGCGGGCCAGGCGCTGGGCCAGTTCGGCAGGGTTGATTCCCTGCTGCCAACCGCCCCAACTGCCGGCCATCGGGACGAAGCCGATCGGACTGGCGCCCGCGTGTTCCCTGGGCGTCACCTGCTCGATGGCCCGGCCCAAGGTGGACGACAGGCTGACACCCACCAATGAACCACCCTCCAGCATCCGCCCGATCGCCGCGGCGCCCACCTGATCGAGCGCTGTTGTTGCCCGCGCCGCGTCCGGCAGTGTGGGTGCGATCCAGACCGTGCTAAGCCGGTACCTCTCGCACAGCCGGTCGGCCAGGTCTGCGAAGGGCTCTTCGGGGGCGTTGATCCGAATCTCCACCACGCCCGTAGCTCGGGCCTGCGCGAGCAACCGCGTGACTTTGATCCGCGACAAGCCGAACTCGTCCGCGACCTCTTGATGGGTCAAGCCGTGCTCGTAATGCAAGCGAGCGGCATCAATCATGAGTCGGGTCCTGCTGGCGTCCTCGTCGGCCATGGCACCATTCTAGCTGAACATCTGTGCATGGCGGCTGAACTGATGTACGGTGTTGACATCACCATTGAACACGAAGGAGTCGTCATGGAGAAGATCATCGTCGGCGTCGATGCGGGGACCACTGCGGTCAAGGCTGTCGCGTTCAACCTGAACGGCGAAATCCTCAACGCGGCGCATCGTTCCGTCCCGGTGAACTATGGTCGCCGCGGTGAGGCCGAACAAGACCTCAACCAGATCTGGGAGGCGGTGGCTGACGCCCTGGCCGAGCTGACCTCGAAGACCTGCGATCACGAGATCGTCGGGGTCGGTTTGACTGGCCAAGGCGACGGCGCTTGGCTGCTGGACAAGGAGCACAAGCCACTGCGTCCCGCCGCCATCTGGATGGATGGCCGTGCAGGCAAACGCGTCGCCCAGTGGCAGCAGGACGGCCGAGCGCAGCGTGTCCTTGAGGTCACCGGCACCACCATCTTCCCGGCGCTGGTGCCCATTCTGCTGGACGAGTTCGAGGCGGAGCAGCCTGGTTTCTTGGCGCAGATCGGCACGCTGTTCCACTGCAAGGACTGGATCCGGTACAACTTGACCGGCGAATTGGCAACCGACTACACCGAGGCATCTCGCTCCTTCTTCAACGTGGTGACCGGTGAGGGTCATGATGCCCAACTCGCCGCAGATCTCGGGTTAGATTCGGTGCTGTCGACGCTGCCCAAGATCCTCGCAGCAGATGAGTCGGGCGGCACGGTCACCCCCCAGGCCGCCGAGCGGACTGGCCTGCCAGCCGGGATCCCGGTTTCGGTCGGCATGATCGACGTCGCGATCACCGGTCCTGGACTTGGTGCCATCAAGGACGGCGACTCCTGGCTGATCCTCGGCACCACCGGCTTCATCGGGACATTGCTGCCGTCGGTGGCGCAACGTCACTCAGAGCTGTCGATGGTGCTGGCCACCGGACGGGGCCATCAGGTTCTGGAGTTCCTGCCACCGATGACCGGCACCCCCAACCTAGACTGGATTCGGCGCACCTTGGCGTTCGCCGACTGGGATGTGGCCGAGGCTGAGGCCCGCAGCGTGCGTCCCGGTAGCGGGGGCGTGGTCTATCTTCCCTACGCCTCCCCGGGCGGCGAACGTGCCCCATTCCTCGACCCCAACGCATCGGCGTCCTGGCTCGGCATGAGCGTCAGCACCACACCTGCCGAGATCTTGCGCAGTGTCTACGAGGGGGTGTCATTCTCCCTGGTGGAGTGCGCGGAGGTGCTCAAGATCACCGGTGATCTCGTTGTCTCGGGAGGTGGCTTCCGTTCCGACCTGATCTGCGAAATCTTGGCCGACACCACCGGCCAACGCGTGGTCCGGCAGGCCGCCCCCGAGGCCGGTGCCCGTGGCGCCGCAACCTTGGCGTTGGTCGCCTGCGGCGAAGCCGCAGACCTGGAGACCGCCGCCGAGATGATGGTGACCTCGGTCTCGAGCTACGAACCGAACCCTGTCAACCATGAGGTCTACCGCAAGGCCTACGACGTCTACCGGCTGAGCCGCGACGCAATTCGTCCGGCCTGGGCCGCCATGCGTGAGATGCGCGCCCTGTCAGGAGCAGAGGAGGCGGCCGAGTGAACGCCGATCCCATCCAGGAACTTGTTCAGATCGGCGCGGACGCCGTCCGCCAGGGTCTCGTGCTCGCATCTGGGGGCAACCTGTCGGTCCGTCTGCCGGACGGCACGGTTGCCGTGACCGGCAAGGGTACTTGGCTCAACTCGCTGACCGCTGACCAGTTCGCCGTGCTCAACTTGGACGGTAGCCAGGTCCGCGGGCCAGCTCCGTCCAGTGAGTGGAAGCTGCACACCCGGGTCTACGAAGCGCGTCCCGATGCGCACGCGGTGATCCACATCCATCCGCAGTTCACACTGCTGCTGACCGCGCTGGGACACAACATCCGCTTCATCACCCAGGATCACGCGTTCTACGTGGGGAGCTACGGATACACCGAGTACTACACGAACGGTTCCGACGAACTCGCAGACACGGCCGCCGACCAACTGCGCGACGGTAGCCACGACGTAGTGGTGCTCGGTAACCACGGCATCTGCGTCCTGGGTGACTCGGTGACTTCGGCCTACCGCAAGACGCTGAACATGGAGGAGGCCGCGAAGCTGACGTACCACGCTCTGTTGCTCGGGGACCGAGAGACCACCTTCCCCCCGGCAGAACTCGACAAACTGAAGCACGCGTGAGGAGCGGAAATGCATATCCTTTTGGCTGGTGATGGGTTCCTCCTTCCGGAGATCCTGCAGACTGCGATCGGCGAGCTGGGGTTGGATGCCCAAACGACGCAGATCCGCAACGACTGGCCGGTTACGCCGATGGTCGACATCGGTGGCGTCCGCGAGGCCAACGGCGACGAGGACGTGCTGATCGAGGCGCTGCAGGGTTGTGAGGTCTTGTTCACCCATTCACAGCCGGTCACCGAGAAGGTGATGGCAGCCAGCCCCGACCTGAAACTGGTCGTGGTCTGCCGTGGCGGCCCGGTCAACGCCGATGTGGCGGCCGCCACCAGGCTTGGCATCCAGGTCTGCAACACTCCCGGCCGCAACGCCAACGCCACTACGGAGCACTCGCTGGCGATGATCCTGGCAGCGGCACGCCAAATCAGTCAGCGCGATGCTGAGCTCAAGGCGGGCAACTGGCGGGGCGACTACTACCGGTACGAACTCGTCGGCCCCGAGCTGTTCGGGTCGACGGTCGGTCTGGTGGGCTATGGCGCGATCGGACGACGCGTCGCCACCGCGCTGGTGGCGATGGGGGCCCACGTGCAGGTCTTCGATCCATACTTCACCGGCGCACTGCCTGAGGGCGTGGAGCAGGTGGGGACGTTGGACGAACTGCTGCGACGCAGCAACGTGCTCAGCCTGCACGCGCGGGCCACAGCCGAGAACGCGGGCATGATCGGTCGCGAGCAGTTGGCGATGCTCCCGGAGGGGGCCATCGTGGTGAATTGCGCCCGCCCACAGCTGCTCGACTATGACGCGCTCTGCGACGCATTGGACGATGGTCACCTGTTTGCCGCAGCCTGCGACGTGCTGCCGTCCGAACCGCTGCCGCCGGACCACCGGATACTGCGGACGTCCAAGATCACTGTCACGCCACACCTGGCCGGTGCCAGCAAATCCGCGGCCTGGATCGCAGCCCGGCTCGGGGCCGCGGACATCGCGGCGTATGCACGGGGAGAGCGTGCGGTGAACCTGCTCAATCCGGAGGTACTGGACGCCTGACACTCCTGCGCGGGGCCCGGGCCACCGGAGGCGGTGGGTCCGGGCTCAGCGCAGCAGACGGCTCGCGACCGCCGCGATCGGCTGGCGCGACGGCGTTCCCGATCCGTCGCGCTTGCCGGTGGCAGACGGCAGGTCGATCGGCGAACCCGATGCTGCCGCGGCGATGGCCGGGCGTGGCCCGGCCCAACCGAGCAGGAGGATGTCCTCGTCTCTCAGGAAGCGGTGGCAACGGACGCCGCCGGTGGCGCGGCCCTTGCCCGGGTACTCCCCGAACGGAGTGACCTTGACGCTGCCCGAATCGGTTCCGGGCAAGGCCGACGCGCTGCCCGAGACCGTGACCACAACCGCGTCCTGCGCCGGCGTGGCGCCGAAGAAGACCACTTGGGCGCCCGAGGTGAGCTTGACGCCGGCAATCCCGCCGCCGGCTCGGCCTTGGGGACGCACCGCGGTCGCCGGGAAGTGCAGCAGTTGCGCGTCCGAAGTGATGAAGACCAGTTCGTCGTCCTCGCTGCGCAGCTCGAAGGCGGCCACCACCTCGTCGCCCGGCGCCAAGCCGATGAAATCCCACGAGTCCTTGCTGGTCAGCAGTTGCGGAATGACGCGCTTGACCACGCCGCTGCGTGTGCCGACCGCCAGACCCGGCGAATCCTCGGCGAACGACGTCAGGCCGAGCACGCGTTCGTCCTTGCCGAGGCTGATCAGCTCGCCGATGCGGGAACCACCCTGCAGGTTGGGCGAGATCGCGGTCTGCGGCACCGAGGGCAATTCGATCACCTTCATCTTGATCAACTGGCCGGTCGAGGTGAGCACGCCGTATTCGGCATGCGTGGTAGTCCGGATCGCCCCGACGACCGCGTCGTGCCTCGAGCGGGGGCCTGCGGTCGGTGGCGGGGGCTCGTCGGCGCTGTCCAGTCTCGCGACCAGGCCCGCTGAACTGAGCATCACCCAGCAGGGGGCATCTGGGATCTCCAGTGGGGTGGCGGTGCTCGCAACCACTCCCGAGTCTGCGAGCAAGACCGTGCGCCGCGGGGTTCCGTAGCGCTTGGCCACGTCGTCCAGTTCATCGCTGACCAGCTTGTGCAGTACTTCGGGGTTGTTGAGGATCTCGTTGAGGTGCGCGATACGGGCCATGAGTTCGTCGCGCTCGGCCTCCAACTCAATGCGGCTCAACCGGGTCAGGCGACGCAGCTGCAGGTCGAGGATGTAGTTGGCCTGTGCCTCGGACAGCTCGAACGACTCCATCAACCGGGAGCGGGCTTCCGCCACGTCGTCGGAGCTGCGGATGATGGCGATCACGTCGTCGATGTCGAGCATCGCCAGCAGTAGGCCCTCGACCAGATGCAGCCGGTCGCTCGCACGCGTCAGTTGGAACCGGGTGCGGCGGGTGGTGACCTCAATGCGGTGGCCGAGGTAGACCTGTAGCAGTTCGATCAAGCCGAGGGTGCGGGGCTGGCCGTCGACCAGGGCGACCGCGTTGGTCGCGAAGGTGTCCTCAAGTTTCGTGAGCTTGTACAACTGCTCGAGCAGAGCTTCGGGATTGATGCCGTTCTTGGCTTCGATCACCAAGCGGGTGCCGTGGGTCAGGTCCGTTAGGTCCTTCACATCGGCGATGCCGGCGATCTTCTTGCGCCCGACCAGGTCCTTGATCTGTTCGATGACCCGCTCGGGCCCGACCCCATAGGGGAACTCGGTGACCACGATGCCACGTCGGCGCGGGCTGGTTTGCTCGATCCGTGCGGTGGCGCGCAGTTTGAGGCTGCCGCGTCCAGTCTCGTACGCGTTCTTGATGCCGTCCAGGCCGATGATGGTGCCGCCGGTCGGGAAGTCCGGTCCCGGGACGAAGCGCATCAGCGTCCCCAGGTCGGCGTCCGGGTGTGCGAGCAGGTGCTTGAGCGCACCGGTCACCTCGACCAGGTTGTGCGGGGCGATGTTGGTGGCCATCCCTACGGCGATCCCGGTGGCGCCATTGACCAGGAGGTGGGGAAAGGCGGCCGGTAGCACGGACGGCTCGAGTTCCTTGCCGTCGTAGTTCGGTTTGAAGTCGACGGTGTCCTCGTCCAGCCCGTCGACCAGTGCCTGCGCGGCTGGGGCAAGCCGGCACTCGGTGTAGCGGTAGGCCGCTGGACCAGCGTCCAGCGAACCGAAGTTGCCGTGCCCGTCGATTGTGGGCAGGCGCATCGACCAGTCCTGCCCGAGCCGCACCAAGGCGTCGTAGATGGCGGTGTCACCGTGGGGGTGCAGCAGCCCCATCACTTGGCCGACGACGCGGGCGCACTTGACGTGTGGCTTGTCGGGGCGCAGGCCCATGTCGTGCATCGTGTAGAGGATGCGGCGCTGCACCGGCTTCAAGCCGTCTCGGGCGTCTGGCAGGGCACGCGAGTAGATCACCGAGTAGGCGTACTCGAGGAAGCTGGTCTCCATCTCGGACGAGACGTCGACATCAATGATGCGTTCCTCGAACTCCTCCACGTCCGTGCTTGTCGTCTTGGCCATGTGGTGGCGGCTCTCCTGGTCGATTCACTTGTCCTGTGGCGACTCGGGGTGCGCGTCGGGTCGCCCGTCGCCGGGTCCTGATCGCCCGGTACTCATCGAATTGTGCCGTACTTGATGACCTGTTTGACCTGCGGTGACAGTTCATCCCCGTCGGCGCCGGCAACTTCGGGGACGACGGGCGGTTCCCAGCGCAGGTCGGCGTTGTCTCGCAGCAGGGTTGCTGTGCCGTGGGCGAGGATCTGCTCGGTTGCCGACAACTGCCGGATCGCGATGGCGCGCACGTGTGCCGGACGCAACTCCGCGAATTCGCGGTAGACGGCCGGGTCGTGTTGGCCGTCGTCTCCGAACATCAGCCACTTGATGTTCGGGAAATCACGGGCCAATTCGGCCAGTGCCCGGCGTTTGTGTTCGGGTCCGCTGCGGAACCAGCGGGTCTGGGTGGGCCCGAAGTCGGTGAGCAGCATGGGCCCCTTCGGGAAGCCGTGGCGTTTCATGAACCGGTTCAGGAAGGGCAACGTGTTCCACGATCCGGTGGAGACGTACACTATCGGTGCGCCCGGATTGCCAGCCAGCAGCTTCTGGTATAGCCGCGCCATCCCGGGCACCGCTTGCCGGTTGCCTTCGGTGAGGAAGAACGTGTTCCAAACGGCCAGCAGGATGCGGGGCAGCCATGTCGACAAGATGGTGTCGTCGATGTCGCTGATGAGCCCGAATTGTTCGTCCGGCCCAACCACCTGCACAGGGGCCTTGGTCGGGGGAGCCTCGTCGGTGCTCAGGGTGACGTGCTGCCAGCCGTCGGTCATCCCGGAGGTGCGCACGGTCACGTCGATGTAGCCGCCACCGTCGGTCACCAACTCCAGGTCCTTCTCGCCGACCTTCACTGTCACCGGACGCCTGGGAACCGGCGCGGTGATGAAGTTGCGCCAACCGCGTCGCTGCAGGAAGGTTTCGGCATACATTCCCAAGTAGCTGCGGGGTTTGGTCGGACGCAGGATCAGCCGGCCCAGCACCCGGACATGGTCGTCCGTGCCGTAGCCGGTGAACGGGACGATCGCCTCACGCCAACCCCTGCGACGAAGTGTTCGAACCACGTGGCGGGTGACGAAGTCATCAATGCGGACCCCGAGGAACTGCCGTGACTTCATGACTGCAAGCCTAGCGATCTGCGTCAGTCGACCGAGGCAGGTGGCAGGATGGTTGGGTGAGGCATGAATCATTGACCGGTCAGGGCGCACTGCCCGCCGCGTTGGTCCGCGAGATCAACGACTGCGGTTTCTTCCCCCAACTTGTGACCGATTCGGTCGCATTGGCGGTCGGTGAAGAATCGGTGGAGGCCCACCTCGTGCAGCATGAGGCCACCTTCACCCATGAGGGCATCACCCGGCACATGTCCGTGCTGGTGCTCACCGCGACCCGGTTGGTGGTCAGCCACACCGATGATCACACCGATGACCCGCAGGGGGGCGCTGCCATCAGTTCTACCGAATCGGTGCCGTTGCGATTGCTCGGTGCGGTAGCGCTGAGCCGGGTGGTGGCCCATCCTGAACGATTCGGCACGAAGGCGGCCGAGGTTGTCGAAACCTGGTTGACGCTCAGTTGGAATACGATGCGAAAGATCGATCTTGAGCCCGCCACTTGCGGCGATCCCAACTGTGAGGCCGATCACGGCTACAGCGGCTCAGCCGTGGGCGAAGACATGGTGGTCAGGATGAGCCCGGCAGCCGATGGCCCCGAGCAGGTTCGGCGATTGGTTTCGTTTGGTACGGCGCTGCAGCAGCGAGTGCATTGACGTGGCGCATCTCCTGATCCCCGAGTATGGACGCAGCACGCTGGGCGAAGTACTGCCGGCGGTGGCGGCGCATCTGGCTCCCGAGTTGGGGAGCAGCGACGTGCTCGGCCTGGCGGCGGCGAAGCGCTATGTCTTGGTGATGGTCGACGGTCTTGGCCACCAGCTGCTGCATCGCACAAGGGCGCGGGCCCCATACCTGGCTGAGTTGCTGGACCACGGGCTGGTCTTGACCAGCGCCGTGCCCGCCACCACCGCGACGTCGCTCAGCACACTCGGCACCGGCTGTGAGCCCGGGCGGCACGGCATCGTCGGTTACACGTTCCGGGCGATGAATGAGATCATCAACGCGCTGACTTGGGACGATCGGCTCGATCCACTGGACTTCCAACCCGAGCCCACCTGGTTCGAGGCGCTGGCAGGCGTTGGGATCGCAGTCAGCACGGTTTCGTTGGCCACCTTCGAGGGGACCGGGCTGACGCTCGCCGCGTTGCGCGGCACCCATTTCGTCGGCTTGGACGATGAGCTCGACGATCAGACCCGGGTGGACCAGGTGGTGGCCGCCTCTCGCGCAGGGGAGCGGTCCCTCGTCTACGCTTATGAGCGGCGCCTGGACCATGCCGGCCATGGCAACGGCTGGGGCTCCGAGGTTTGGCGTCAGACGCTGGACGGCATAGACGCCTGGCTGGAGCACCTCAGAGGCGAGCTTGACCCCGACACCTGCCTGCTCGTCACAGGCGACCACGGCATGGTCGACGTGCCCGGTGACCGTCAGATCGTCATCGAGGACACTCCCGGCCTGCTCAACGGCCTTGACCTGATCGGCGGTGAAGGGCGGCTACGCCAGCTCTACGCTGAGCGTCCGGACGAGGTGGCCGCTCAATGGCGGCGCCGGCTGGGGGAGCGAGCCGTGGTCCGGTTGCGCGACGAGGCGATCGAGGAAGGCTGGTTCGGCAAGGTGGAGCCCTCGATCGGTCTGCGGATCGGTGATGTGCTGGTCGCGTTGCAGGGGGACTGGTCCATCATGACGCTGACTCGTCCGGGGGAGTTCACGCTGGTGGGCCAGCACGGTTCGCTCACTGCCGAAGAGATGTGCGTCCCGCTGCTGGTCGACTGCCTTGGCCGGGGTACGAGCCCAAGCCTGGGTCGGGCTTGACCTCCTCGCGAGCTACTGCTGCGTCGGTTGCTGCGGACCGCCGAACATGATCTCGTCCCAAGTGGGCACCGAGGCGCGCTTGCGCCGTTTGCTCGGCCGGGGAGCGGGTTTGGCTGCTGGCTGGCCCACCAAGGCGTCCTGCTCGGACTCGGCGACCGACGAAATCGGTTCGATCTCTTGCTGGGCCGCGGGTTGGCTGCCCTCGGGCGTGCTGATCTCGGGTGCCTCGGGCTCTGCTTGAGGTTGAGGTGCAGGTGGAGTCGCAGGCTGGGACGCCGGCTCCGGTTGGGGCGGCTGAGGTATCGGCTTCGGTTGGGACGCAGGTGCGGGTCTGGGCGCCGGCCCCGGCTTCGTCCGCGGACCAGGCTTGGGCCGCGGATGCGTCGATGCTGCGGGCCGCGACGTCATCGTGGCTTGGGGTGCTGCCGTCTGCGGCATCGGCACAGGGGTCTGCGCAGCCTCCGGCTCGGGTTCCCGCGGCGGTTGGGCTTGCCGCACTTGTTCTGGTTCGGGCCGTTGTTCAGGTTGAGGGCTGACCGGTTGGGTGAGGCCGGCGTAGATGCGGACTGAGTCCTCGTTGAAGCCCGCCAGCATGTCATAGAGCACGTCCATGTCATTGCGCGGGTTGGGGATGATGTCGTAAACGCCGTCCACCTGCTCAAGTTCGGCGGGGGCGTAGTCGTTCGGCTCCTCGTCCCTGGTCAGTTCGCCGGGCAGCTTGATGATGCGGGCCGAGGGCTGGTCGGGGACGACTGCGGGCGGTTCGGTGTCGGCCTGTACGGCACGGACGAGCGCCAGTTCATCGTTCAAGTCGATCGTCGGCTCGGAGTCCGGGTCGCCGCCGGGCCCTGTCGCTCGGGGTGCCTCGTTGATCAGCGCCCGGGCCTGCTCGTCGGCAGCGGCTGAGACCCGCCCCCGCAGGTCGAAGTTGAAGTGCGCCTGCCGTTCGGTGCCGTCGAGGATCCAAGACGCCTGGACCGTCCACCGCCGGTCCTCATCGCGCCAGGCGTCCCACCGGATGTCATCGGGTGAGACACCCTTGGCTTCCAGATTGTCTGCGACCACTTCGCCGAGCAACCGTTGTGAACTGGACTCGCCGCGGCGGCGGACCTGTGACTCCCGCGCCAGCAGAGCAGCATGCTCACGTTCGGCCAGCACCGGGCCGGCGTAGACGTCGATCTGCTCGACTGGGACGCCGGCCAACTCCGCGACCCGGGTCAACGACTCGCCGCCGCGAATCCTGGCCTGGATCTCGCGCGGAGTCAGTGCGCTTTCCATCTGGCGGTCTCCTGGTCTTCGATCGGCCTTCAGCGGACTCGGCGCCACGGCGTCGAACATCCTTGACGAGTAACCTACCCCTCGCCGCCCAGCGTCGTCGGACTGCCGCGCCGTTCTCAAGCCTGCGCCCAAGATTGGTCCTTCTTTCTGCACGATTTTGGCGGGTGTGGTACAACATGCATCGTTGCGTCACACGGCGCTGCCGGGTGGCATACCAAATGCACATTCTTGAAAGGTGACGATGGCAACCGACTACGACGCTCCTCGCAAGTCAGACGAGGAGATGAGCGAGGATTCACTCGAAGAGCTCAAGAGTCGTCGCAACGACAAGACCTCCGGGCAGGTTGACGAGGACGAGGTGGAGGCCGCAGAGGCCTTTGAGCTCCCGGGGGCAGATCTATCACACGAGGAACTGACGGTCCGCGTCCTGCCCAAGCAGGCCGACGAGTTCACCTGTGCGTCCTGCTTCTTGGTGAAGCACCGGAGTCAACTCGCCGAGACTCGCGGCGGCCTGGACTACTGCGTCGACTGCGTGTAGGCCGACTTCGTGCAGAGCGCCGGCGACCGCCCGCTGCGATTCTCGATTGGAGCACGATAGAGCCCTCTTCGTTGCGGCGGGGGCTCTTCTGGATGCCGGCTCGGCGGTTCACGAACAGCGCCGTGGCGTCGGTACACCCTTGCCGGGGGATGCCACGAACGCTCCGCCGACATAGAGTACGTCCGCTTGCAGCAAGCGACAGTGCGCCACGAACTGAGCAAAATCCGGAGGGTCAAGTCAATGACAGCTAGCGCGGTTGAAATGCGGCGACCACTGCTGAATCCGGCCGATGTGGTTGATGTCTTTGTCTACGTGGTGGTGCTGAACCTGGCGGCGGAGTACATGCCGCTGGTGATCACGGAGACCTTCACTCTCTCGTTGCTCACCGCGCTGCTGCTGAAGGTGGTACTGGAGCTGGTGGTGTTGTTGAAGAACCGCATCAAGAGGCTTGTCAAGGCGTCCAACAGCGTCGTCGGCAAAGCCCTAGCCGGGCTCCTGCTCTGGGGGCTGCTGATCGGCAGCAAGTTCGTGGTACTCGAAATGGTGGCGCTGATCTTCGGCGGCCAAGTCAGGCTGGGCGGGTTCTGGGCCGTCACCGGGCTGATCCTCGCCCTATTGTTCGCCCGCGCTGGTGTTCGTAGGCTGCTGGACCCCCCAGCTGCAGGCACGACGCCCCCCGGGCCGCCCGCAGGCTGATTGCTGCGCGCGGCCTTCGAGGCGTCATTGGCGAGCTGGGCTCACTGGGTGGGGGTCTGCTTTCGACCAAGCACTGCGTAGCGGTTGGCGGCCAACCGGCGGGCCAGCACCTGCACGACGGCGACGCCGACTGCACTCGCGGCAACCCAAGCCACCGCTGCCACGGTCGAAGCTTCGGGATCATCGGGATCCGGCGGTTCTTGCCCGGTGATCTGCTTCCAACCGGTGCGGATCAGCTTCTGGACCACGAACGTGGAGAGGGCGGCCAACGCCCCCGCCATGATCTTGAACTCAATGCTGGAGGCCAGCGTCTCATGCTTCTCGTCGTTCACATCAGCCATCCTAGATCCCACTGCGGGGTCGTGGTTGTGCCTGCTGCGAACCGCTAGCCTTGCTCGGATGAGCCAAGACCCGTCCTGCGGTGACCTGGTGATCGCCATCCACATGCTGGATGACCGGTTGCCGATGCCAGTGTTCGCCCATCCCGGTGACGCGGGGGCTGATCTTGCCACGGCCGTGGACATCGTCATTGAGCCGGGGGAGCGCGTCTTGGTGCCCACCGGCATCGCCATCGCGCTGCCAGACGGGTATGCCGGCTTCGTGCATCCCCGCTCCGGGCTCGCGGCGCGTAGCGGCCTGACCATCGTGAACGCGCCCGGCACGGTGGACGCTGGTTACCGCGGCGAGATCAAGGTCTGTCTGCTCAACACCGACCGACGAACACCCATCAAGCTCAAGCGCGGCGACCTGATTGCTCAACTCGTGGTGCAGCGGGTGGCACGCGTCCGGTTCGAGCCGGTATCCGAACTGCCTGCCAGCGCGCGCGGCACCGCCGGCCACGGGTCGACCGGTGGCATCCACGCTTGGGTAGGCGATACAGGAGGTGACACGGTCGGGGCTAGGCTTGCCTCGATCGAAGAAGGGGACCAACCGTGATCTTTGGCCGATTCAAGCGCAAGGACGACGAGGAACGTGACCTCGACGAGGCCCTTGACGAAACCGACGACTCGCAGGACGACGATGTCGAAGTGACGGACGAACTCGACGAGGCCGATGACTCCGAGGATGACCTTGATGAGTGGGAGCGGCTGGACGCCAGCCGCGACTGGCGTGAGGACGGTCCATTCGACATCAGTGAGGTCGATCTGGATGCCGACGAAGTGGAGCGGCTCGACTTCGGCTGCGTCGTTCTGACCCCGTTCGAGGGGATACAAATGCAGTTGCAGGTCGACCAGCGCACCAAGAAGGTGCAGTCCGCACTTGCGATGGCAGGCCCGTCCGCCATTGAGATCGCCCTGTTCGCGGCACCCGCACAGACCTCGATGGTCGCCGAGATCCGTGACGAGATGATCGCTGCCACTCAGAAGTCAGGCGGCAAGGTCAGTCTCGTGGAGGGACCATTCGGCACCGAGGTGCGCCGCATCATCCCCATGACTGACCCGAAGGGCAACCGGGTCTTCCACGTCTCCCGGACCTGGTTCGCGGAAGGTCCTCGGTGGCTGTTGCGCGGGGTGGTGATGGGCGAGGCCGGGCAGGCATCTGGCGTCGATGGTGTTTCGGAGCTGCTGTACGAGTTCTTCAGCAACTCGGTCGTGCGTCGCGATCAACAGCCGCGGGTACCCGGTGACTTGATCCCGATGACGCTGCCCAGCTCGATGGCCGCCTCGGTGCCCGGTTCTGACCCGGACGAGCGCCCGGATGTTTAGGACCTTGGCCTTGCGTCGTCCGAGCTGGTTGCGCCGCATGTTGTCGTCCCACCAGGAATTGGTGGCAGGTGAACGTGAACAAGAGGCCGTGGGTGCAGGGGCAACCCCGATCCGTGATCTTCAGCCGCACACCATGGGCACCGTGCAAGGCACCGTCTCGATGCTCACCCTCAATCCGCGCAGTGGCAGTGCCTGGCTGGAGGCCGAGCTGCACGATGGTACCGGCAGCCTCAAGCTGATCTGGATGGGACGCCGGGTCATCCCGGGCATCATCCCAGGCGTGAAAATGCGCGTTGAGGGACGCATCACCCTGCATGAGGGCAACCCGGCCATCTTCAACCCTGCCTACGAGTTGGTGACGTAGCGGCGGGACTGAGCGTGGATGGTCCTCAGGGACCGTTCGTCCACGCTCAAGGCCGTGATGGCTGGGGACGCGGTCTCAGCTGAGGTTACGGGGGCCGTGGGAGGGCTGGTCGCCGGCCAGCATCTGGCGCAGTCCCGGCTCGGCGTCCGGGGAGCTGACTAGCAGCAACTCATCCCCGGCCTCCATCGCTGCATCGCGTTCGGGGGCGCGCGGAACCCCATCCCGGACGATGGCGACAAGCACCACACCGACCGGCATCTCGACGTCGCGGACCCTGCGTCCCACTACAGGGGAATCGTCCGGCAAGGTCAGCTCAACCAGGGACGAGGTGCCCTTCTTGAAGGTGAGCAGCCGCACGATCTCACCGACGGTGACCGCCTCCTCAACCAATGCCGACATGATCCGCGGAGTCGACACCGCGACATCGACCCCCCACTGCTCATCGAAGAGCCACTCGTTGCTTGGGTGGTTCACCCGCGCCACCGTTCGGGGCACGCCGAACTCGGTCTTGGCGAGCAGCGTGTACACCAGATTCACCTTGTCATCGCCGGTGGCCGCGATCGACACATCGAAGTTCTGCAGCTCGGCCTCCTTTAGGGAGTCCATCTCGCAGGCGTCGGCGAGCAGCCATTCGGCATCCGGCACGGTTTCGGACTTGATGGAGTGCGGATCGCGTTCGATCAGCAGCACATCGTGACCGTTGGTGATCAGCTCTCGCGCGATCGAACGGCCGACGTTGCCGGCTCCTACAATGCAAACTCGCATGTCAGCTCCTAGTGCCTCGGCGGGTCTTCGGCGAGCAGTCCGCGCACCTCGGCCAACCGCGCGGTTGGTGTCGCCACCCAGATCAGGTCACCGGCCTGTAGAACGGTGGCGGGCCCGGGGCAACTGCCGCGTCCCAAGCGCATCATGAACGGGGTCCGGGCATCGATCAACGCCTCCACCCGCGCCAGGGGCGTTCCCACCCAGCCGTCGGCGAATTCGAACCGAATCAGACAGGTGTCCTGGGCCGGGTCGAGCCAGTCTGGCTCGACGATGCTGGGCAACAACCTCTGCATCATCTGGGACGCTGCCCAGCGCACCGGTGCCACCGTGGCGATGCCGAGCCTCTCGTAGACCTCGGCACGTCCCTGATCGTAGATTCGGGCCACCACGTTGGTGACGCCGAACTGTTCACGCACCACGCGGGCAGCGAGAATGTTCGAGTTGTCGCCGCTGGACACCGCGGCGAAACCGTCGGCTTTGCGGATGCCCGCCTTGACCAGCACGTCTCTGTCGAAGCCGACGCCAGCGATGGTGCGACCAGCGAAGTCGGGTCCGAGCCGTCGGAAGGCGCCGGTCTCGAGGTCGATCACCGACACCGAGTGGCTGCGGGCCTCCAAGGCTCGTGCCAGCGTCGATCCGACACGGCCGCAGCCCATGATCACGATGTGCACGAAACCTCCCGAATGGTGAGCGTGCCGATCTGCTGGCAGCACGCTACACCTTGGCATGATCAAGCAGTACAACTGAGGGAGCAGTTCATCTTGGGGGGGTTGACAGGCGACGAGACAGGCGTACAGTTCGGCCGTGAGTGTTTGGGACGCCACCAAGCGGGTTCTCATCGGACCGAAGCTCGCCAGCACCAGGCTGGGCGAGACGCTGTTGCCCAAGCGCATCGCGCTGCCGGTCTTCGCGTCTGACGCGCTGAGCTCGGTCGCCTATGCTCCCGATGAGATCCTGATCACCCTGTCGCTGGCAGGGATGGCGGGTTTCGCCTTCTCGCTGCCGGTGGCCCTGGCGGTTGCTGCCGTCATGTTGATCGTGGTCGCGTCGTACCGGCAAGTGGTGCACGCCTACCCGTCCGGGGGCGGTGACTACGAGGTGGCAACGGTTAACCTTGGCCCGAACGCCGGCCTCACCGTCGCCAGCGCGCTGCTGGTCGACTACGTGCTGACGGTCGCGGTCTCGGTCAGTTCCGGCATCCAGAACGCCAAGGCGATGTTCCCCGTCCTGGCCGGGCGTGAGGGCATCTTCGCAGCGTTGGTGATCCTGCTCATAATGGCGACGAATCTGCGGGGCGTCCGGGAATCCGGCACCGTCTTCGCCATCCCCACCTACGCATTCATGATCAGCGTCGGCGCGATGGTGGCGTGGGGGTTCACCCAGATCCTCCTGCTCGGCCGCCACCTGCGGGCCGAGACCGCTGACTACACGGTGGTCGGGCCGCCCGAGTACGACCCGTTCATCGGGTTCGTGGTGGTCATGCTGCTGGCTCGAACTTTCTCGTCAGGGTGCGCGGCGCTGACCGGTGTTGAGGCGATCAGCAACGGCGTCCCGAACTTCAAGAAGCCGAAGTCCAAGAATGCGGCCACCACCTTGCTGCTGCTCGGCACCATGGCGGTCAGCATGCTGCTCGGGATCGTCGCGATGGCCGGAATTACCGGTGTGAAGATGCTCGACGTTCGCGAAGGTGCCTACTTCGTGACCCCCGCCGGTGAGCAAATCCACAAGGAGGCGACCACCGTGATGGGCCAGCTGGCCCAGGTCGTCTTCTACGACTCGTTCCGGCCGGGCTTCTACTTCTTGATGACCGTCACCGTGGTCATCCTCTTCCTCGCCGCCAACACTGCCTTCAACGGTTTTCCGACCTTGGCGTCCATCCTGGCCAAAGATGGGTATCTGCCGCACCAGTTGCACACCCGAGGTGACCGACTGGCGTTCAGCAACGGCATCTTGATGTTGGCCGGTGGCGCAATCGCGCTGGTGATGATCTTCAACGCTTCGGTGACGATGTTGATCCAGATGTATGTGGTGGGCGTGTTCATCTCGTTCACTTTGAGCCAGACCGGCATGGTCCGGCACTGGACGCGCCACCTGCGCACCGAGGGCGACCCGGCGACTCGGGCCGTGATGAGGCGATCCCGAGCGATCAACACAGTCGGTCTGGTCGCCACGGGGACGGTTCTGGTCGTGGTACTGATCAGCAAGTTCATCCACGGCGCGTGGATGGCGCTCCTGGCGATGGTGGTCATCTTCGGTCTGATGAAGATGATCCACCGCCACTACGATCTCGTGGCGCACGAGACCGCGTTGGATGATGTGTCAGACCGGGCGCTGCCCAGCCGAGTACGGGCGGTCGTTCTGGTGAACACCGTCAACAAGCCGACCGTGAAGGCGTTGCAGTTCGCCCGTGCCACCATGCCCAGCTCACTGGAGGCTGTCACAGTCGCAGTGGACGCCGACGAGACCACCCAGCTGATCGAGAAATGGGACGCCGAGGACCTGCCGGTGCGGCTGCGGGTGATCGACTCGCCCTACCGGCAGATCACCCAACCGTTCATCGACTACGTCAAACAGATCCGCTCCGACAACCCCCGCGACGTGGTGTGCATCTACATCCCCGAGTATGTGGTGGGGCACTGGTATGAGTCGGTACTGCACAACCAGACGGCGCTGCTCATCCGCGCTCGGCTGCACTTCATGCCAGGGGTTATGGTGACTTCGGTCCCATACCAGTTGGGTTCCGGCCAGGCACATGGCCGACGGCAGGCCGCGGCCGAACAGCAGATGAAGGAAGCCCATGCCCAGCGAGTCGACCGCAGTTCCTGAGACGCTGCTGGGGCCCGTCGAGCTGGCAGCGATCGCGCACGGTGGGCACTGCGTGGCCCGCGTCGACGGGCGGGTGATCTTCGTCCGGCACGGTATTCCTGATGAACAGGTGACGATCCGGGTCATTGACGACTCCAAGCCGCGCTTCTGGTGGGGCGAGGTCGCCGAGGTCGTCGCAGCGTCGGACGATCGGGTGGCGCCACCGTGCCCGGTGGCTGGACGCTGCGGTGGCTGCGACTTCCAGCACGTGGCGTTGCCAAGGCAACTGGAACTGAAGGCCCAGGTGGTGGCCGAACAGCTGCGTAGGCTGGCGGGCATCGACTGGACCGTGATTGTCGAGTCCGTCCCGGGCGACAACGAGGGCCTGGGTTGGCGGACACGGATGCGCTACTTGGTGCGCGACGGCCGGGTCGGCCTGCGTGCGTGGCGGTCGGACGCACCGGTCGAGCTCCCCGTAGGTGGTTGCCCGATCGCACACCCGGCAGGCCCGGACGACTTGGCACGCTGGGCTCGGGACGATGGTGAGCTGCAGGTGGTCGTCGCGTCCGACCAGACGACGGTGCTGGGGGTCGACGGTGAGCCGGTACAGGGCACCGCCATCGTCCGGCAGCAGGTCGGGTCGCGTTGGTTTCGCGTGCGTGCCGACGGTTTCTGGCAGGTGCACCCGGGCGCCGCGCGCGCGCTGACGGAGGCTGTGCTCACCGGGCTTGAGCCCAAGGTGGGGGAGCAGGCGCTCGACTTGTACTGCGGTGTGGGCCTGTTCGCCGGCGCATTGGTCGACGCGGGGTGTCAGACGGTGGGGGTCGAGGCCAGCCGGACTGCGATCGACCTGGCTCGGCTGAACGTGCCCGAGGCGAGGTTCCACGCGGCGAGGCTGGAGCGCGCCTGGGATCGGCTGCCTCGTCGCACCGACCTGGTCGTCCTGGACCCACCCCGCGCCGGCGCCGGCGCCGCCGTCGTCCGGCGTGTGGCTTGCATGGACGCCCGGGCCATCGCGTACGTGGCTTGCGACCCCGCGGCCTTGGCCCGCGACCTGGCCACGTTCGCCGAACGCGGTTACGCACTCACCGCCCTGCGGGCCTTCGACTTGTTCCCGATGACCCACCACGTCGAGTGCGTGGCGATCCTGAAGCGCGGTTGAGGTCCCCTGCTGCACCTGACTGCGCCGTTCCTGATCAGCCAAGAACTGGGCCGCCGGGAGTTGGCAGCAGGACGCCCGGTGAGCCACATCTTCATCGGGTCGCTGAACAACTGGCAATCGGTGGTGCAGATCAGGTCGCGCATCCCCATGGGACGCCTGGGCGAGCCACGCGAGATGGCGTCGGTGGCGCTCTTCCTGGCCAGCGACGCGTCCAGTTACGTGACCGGCCAGATGTTGGTGGTCGACGGCGGCTGGACGACATCTTGAGGCGGCCTCGAAGCGGTGCAGCGTGGTCGTCCTGTTGCCGGCTTCACTCGCCGGAGCTCATGGCAGGAGTGCCGAAGGGTAGCATGGGCCGAGATGAAACCCCAAGTGAAGAGCACACCGCGCTGTCCATTGCGGCCGGGCGATCCGTGCAGCCTCTGCTGGCCCGGCGCCAGCGGCCCGCAGGATTGTGGTCTGGTCTACCTCGTGATGGACGATCCCGAGCTCCGGGACCTGTACGTGGCCGACCGGAAGCAACGCCGAGCGCGGAAAGACGGCAGTGAGGGTACAAGGAGCTGAACGGCTGGCCGCGTTGGCCTTGGCGAGCGTGGGCGTGGCTTCCCTCCTGCTGTACTTGGCGCGTCCGGCAACGGACATCGTGTGTACACAAGACCCCTGCCCGTCAGAGCCCAAGGACATGACCGGGGTCTGGGGGTTCCTGCTCGGGGTGGTCCTCGCAGTCGGGGCGGCACTGGTCGCAGTGATGCGCCGGCGACCGCAGTGGGGATCGTTCCGCTGGCCCCTGAGTGGTTGCTGACCGGGCCGCTGCTTTCAGGACAGTACACGTGGCCGGGTTGGTATCCGATCGGCGGCCCGGGTATTGCGATGTCTGCCGGCGCGCGCAATGCCGCGATCCTGATGTGGGTGATGGTCGCCTTGTTGGGGGTGGCGACGCAGTCTTGGAGGGTGGCAGCGAACGCCGCCAGCAGGGTGAAGGGTGTCGTGCGCTCGGCTTGGCCGGAGCTCTGCTGGTGGGGGCACTGCCGGCGCTGCACCAGTTGGTGGTGGAAGCTTGGCATCAGACCATGGTGGGCTTCCATCTGGGGCCGTTCGTTGCGGCAGCACAACACGCCATCGCGATGTTGGGCACCGCGATGGTCGCGTGCGCGTTGGCTTTGATCTTCTGGCCCCGCTCGGAGACGGTCGCAGACGGGGCCTGAGCCAACTGGAGTTGTCGGGTTCGGAGGGTTCAGTTGCGAGGTTCGCCGGTGCGAACGATCTCGAGCTTGAGCCTGGCGACCGCGCCACCGATGACGGCGACCGCAGAGAGCACGGGTGCCATGAAGATGGCGACTGCACCACCCGCGACGCCCACCGCCAACGGGATGCTGATCAACTGCCGACCGTCGGCGTTGCGGATGATGATGCGGCGGACGCGCGCGTCCGACATAAGGTTCTTGACGGTGGCCACGAGGTTCTCTCCGGCGATTTCGATCTTTTCGGTGAAGTCGTTCGTGCCGTCAGCATTGTGTGTGTCTTTGACCATGTATCGAAGGTAGCGCTCGGCGGTTGGGGAATCATCACCGAACAGGCGGATTGGGTGGGGAATCCGGGCATACCCGCTCGGGCTTTGCTCCAGCGCGTATCGAGGCTGGTGCTCCTCAGGATGACCAGTTGGAGGTGGCGTCCTGGGTCACGGTGATGGGCCCGGATGTGGTTCCGTTGAGTTCAGTGCCTTCCTTGAGTGCGACGGTCGCCGAACTGGTGGACCCCGCCTGCATCGTGCCGTTCAGGGTGCAGTTGGTGAAGGTCACCTCGGCATGTCCGCCGTTGTTGCCGGCGGTGCCCCAACGGTCCTCGGCCAGGTAGAGCAGCATGGCGGCGTCGGGGTGTTGCAGAGTGGACGCGGTGACCTGCACCTGACAGGTCGTGTTGGTGACGTAGATCATCGGCGAGTTGGTGCTGGACGTGATGGTCGAGTTGCCGATCGTCATGGACGCCTGCTGGGCGGTCGCGTCGGAGTCGGCAGCGTCGCCGGAGAAGGACTGGTAGATCATCATCCCGCCGGTCCCGGAGGTGGAGAACTTGCAGTCGTTCACCGTGATCGCGTTCTTGCCCTCGATGACCATCGTCTGGGACCCGGTAGCCGTGCCCGTCGCGCCGGTGACCGAGATGTCGCCGGTGGAGTAGATGAGCGGGGAGCCGTCGCCGGCGGCACTCAGCTCGCTGGGCCCGCTCAGCTTGATCGTCCCGTTGCCGCGGTCGGTGGCCAGACACGCGCAGTGCGCGCCGATGGTGGTGATGTTGGCGCCTTGGCCGGTGACTGTCCCGCCGTAGGTGGCGTCCAGGCCGCGGGAGGAGTTCTTCGTCGTCTCGATCGTCACAGTGTCGATCGTGATCGCCCCGGTGGACGCCGCGAAGATCGCGTTGGCGCCCTCGGCGTCGGTGGTGACCGTGCAGTCGCGGATGGTCGCTGACGACCCATCGTCAACGACCAGGATCGCCGCGTTCAAGCCGTAGAAGTTGCAGGCCTCCTCGTTGGAACTGTCCCCGCTCTTGGCGATCGTCGCGTTCGTCAGCGTCAGCGAACCGCCGTTGACGACCAGGAAGACGTTCTGGTCGGCGGTAGTGGACTCCCACGTCCCACCGTCGATCGTTGCATCAATGCCATTGACCAGGTACGCCCCGCTCAGGATCTGGCTCTTGGACGCTCCGCCGCCCGGCCCGCCGCCTGCGGCGTCCGTTGCTGAAGCGAACGTGGCCGTGTACGTACCCGGGCCGAGTGGAGTGTTGCCGTCGGCGGCGCTGCCGCCGCTGGCGCTGGCAGTGGCAGTGGCACCGGTTGACGGGGAGGTGGTCGTGCCGCACCCGGTCAGCACGACCAAACCCACTGCGCCGCCTAAGCCGAGCAGCCCCCGGCGGCTCAGCTCAATGCGGTCGAGAGTGCGTGCATCGCTGTTCTTCATCATGTCTGCCAGCCTGTCGGGTCATACTGTGGTGGCGCTCCGAAGAGTCTGGGCGTGTGCTGTGAAAGCGCGGTGGCGGCCCCGGCACCTACGCCGGTCTGCGGCGATGGCGCAGTTCCCGGCACGGATCGCGCTAGGCGAGCAACTGGCCCAGTGCGAAGGTGCCGGCCAGGGTGGCCAGACCGATTCCCAGCGTCCGAAGCGTCGTGGACCAGAAACGGGCGCGTCCCAACGCGGAGAGAAGTGCGGAGGTGATCGTGAGTGCGAGCACCGCGGTGATCAGGGTGTACCCCGTCCGCCACCGGGACGTGACGAAGAGCGTCGCCAGCACCGGTCCCAGCGATCCGATCAGAAAGGCAGCGCCGGCGCGCAAGGCCGCGCCCCATGCGGAGCGCCGGGTGGTCACCTGCTCGATGCCGTACTCAAGTTGTAGCTGGGCGGACAGCCCATCGCCAGCGGACAGCTCCCGGGCGACTTGGCGGGCGGTCTGCGGGCTGACCCCTCTCCCGGTGAACCAGTCAGCAAGTTCGGTCATCTCCTCATCCGGGCTGCGTTCCATGAGCCGGCGCTCTTCGGCGGCGATGGCGAGGTGTGCTTCGCGATCGGCCATTGCCTCACCCAGCTTGACCCCGAAGACCGATAGCGCGCCGGCGACAGAGCTGATCAGGACGATCAGTTGGGCGGAAAACGGACCTATCTCGGCGCCGGCCAAACCCAGCGCCAGGCCGGCGACTGCGATGATGCCGTCGTTGGTCTCAGTCATGAGTTCACGCACATCGGCCGGATCGATCCGCCGAGCCCACTGGCCCGCCGCCTGCGTCATGATCTACATCGTAAGGGCCTGCCGATCTTGCGGCAGCGAAGCTAGAAACGCTGTGTGTATCAGTCACCAAGGGTCTACGACGGTGTCAGAATATCCCTCATGACTGCTCCCGAGCAGGCGGCGTCCGGCGCCGAAGGCGGAGCGCAACGCGAGATCGGCGCGTCCGAACCACGAGCGCAGGGACTTACAACGGTGATCCCGCCCGAGCCGGCGGATGTCCGGCATGGCCCGCTGGCCCCACTCGCGCTGGCTGCGTTGGGAGTGGTCTTCGGTGACATCGGTACCAGCCCCCTCTACTCGCTGCAGACCGTGTTCAGCGCCAACCACAATGCGGTGGCGCCCACACGTGAGGACGTCCTCGGCGTCATTTCGATGGTGCTGTGGGCTGTGACGTTGGTGGTGTCCTTCAAGTACGTCTTCCTCGTGATGCGAGCCGACAACGACGGTGAGGGCGGCATCCTGGCGTTGGTGGCGCTGCTTCGGCACAAGCTTGGTGATGGTTCGCGTTTGGCGGGAGTCGCGCTGATGATCGGCATGGTTGGCGCTGCGCTGTTCTATGGCGACTCCGTGATCACCCCGGCGGTCTCGGTGATGTCGGCGTTCGAGGGCTTGACGGTGGTCGACCCGCATATGGAGGAGTTGGTGCTGCCGTTGTCGCTGGTGGTGCTCACCATGCTCTTCGCCGTCCAACGATTCGGGACCGCCACGGTGGGCCGGTTCTTTGGACCGGTCATGGTGTCGTGGTTTGGGGTCCTGGCGGCGTTGGGCATCCCGCAGATCGCGGCGAACCCCGAGATCCTGACCGCAGTGTCGCCGCACTACGCGCTCGCGTTCGCCTTGCGGCGCCCCATGGTTGCGTTCATCGCCATGGGCGCGGTGGTGCTGACGATCACCGGGGCAGAGGCATTGTATGCCGACATGGGTCACTTCGGCCCCAGACCGATCCGGGTCTCCTGGTTCATGGTGGTCTTCCCGGCGTTGGCCATCAACTACCTCGGGCAGGGCGCGATGATCTTGCGCGATCCTGCGACCATCGCCAACCCGTTCTTCCACCTCGCCCCGTCATGGGCGACGTTGCCGTTGGTCATTCTGGCCGCCGCTGCCACGGTCATCGCCTCACAGGCGGTGATCTCGGGGGCGTTCTCCGTGTCACGGCAGGCCACCCGTCTGGGCCTGTTGCCACGCCTGAACGTCAAGCACACCTCCAAGCAGGAAGGCGGCCAGATCTACGTTGGGTCCATCAACTGGATCCTGTTCGTCGGCGTCCTGTTGCTCATCGGGATCTTCCAGTCGTCGGCGGCCCTGGCTTCCGCATACGGTCTTGCGGTTACGGGCACCCTGCTGCTCACCACGCTGCTCTTCCTGCTCTTGGCGCAGGCAGTCTGGCACGTGAAGCCCTGGAAGCTTGTGGTGGCGATCGTGCTGGTCCTGTCGGTCGAGGTGGTCTTCTTTGCCGCGAATCTTGCCAAGTTGCTGCATGGCGGCTGGCTTCCGCTCGTGATCGCCGGCCTTGTCGTAACCGTGATGATGGTCTGGCGGGATGGCTACGCGAAAGTGCAGGCCAGCCGTGCCGCGATGGAGGGGTCGCTCGACGATTTCGTCGAGTACGTGCACCAGAACAGACTGCCGAGAGTGCCCGGTGTGGCGGTCTTCCCCCATCCAGATCGGCTCACCACGCCGCTGGCCCTACGCGACAATGTCGAGTTCAACCACGTCATGCACGAGCGCGTGGTGATCGTGTCCATAGTGAATGAGAACGTGCCGCACATCCACCACGTCGACCGGGCTACCGCACAAGAGTTGGGGTATGGACAAGACGGCATCGTGCATGTCCAGTATCGAGTGGGCTTCAATGACAGCCAGGACGTCCCCAGGGCCGTCTACTGGTCCCACGGCAAGGCACCCGAGTTGGATTTCAATCCCGACGAGGCCCGCTACTTCGTGTCGGTATTGCGGTTGAGCCACAAGGGGACGCGCACCCTGCGTACTTGGCGCAAGCAACTCTTCTTGTGGCTTGCCGGCAATGCCGCAAACCAGACGGCCGTCTTCCATCTGCCGCCAGAACGCACCATCGTGATGGGTGGGCACCTCGAGGTCTGAGGTGACCCACGATGTCCCGCAACCGGCGCGGGCATCTGCGTCCGATGGAAGAATGCTTCAGAAGCACGTTCAAAGTGGTATCTTGATGTCGAGATAAATCGGGACAGGGAGCACGTATGAGCATCGA
>ERZ1645192.840-NODE-840-length-25739-cov-12.420378_pt1 | contig 25739 bp, 21 predicted proteins | sample MGYA00575354_ERZ1645192 | MGnify/ENA primary metagenome ERZ1645192 (study PRJEB40844, sample SAMN11349763) | freshwater sediment metagenome | isolation source: river sediment | host: Sediment | place: India: Faizupur Khadar , New Delhi | collected 2017-02-21 ... | reverse complement strand
ACGGAGAACGGTGCCCTTTTCCTGGAGATTGATGGTTATCCCGGAATTCAAACCCAGCTTATAGGCAGTTTCAATGTGAATAATGTATTGGCTGCGCTGGCCTTTGGAGAGATGTTCGGTGTGGAAAGGGAAAAAGCGGCTGCCGCTATTGCTGCCTACAAACCAAGCAATAACCGGTCACAATGGATGGAAACGCCTTATAACGCACTTGTGGTGGATGCGTACAACGCGAATCCCACCAGTATGGCCGCTTCGCTGGAAGATTTCAAAAAACTCGGAGCAACTAATAAATGCCTGATTCTTGGTGATATGAGGGAATTAGGTGATGCCAGTCTGCAGGAACACCTTAAAATTGTTGAATATGTCCGGGACATGCCTGTACAACAGGTTTTCTGGGTTGGACCCTGGTTTACAAAAGCAGCTGGGCAAATGAAAGCCCCCGGACTGTGTTTCCCCAATGTGGAAGCATTGATAGGCCACCTTGAAAAGCATCCGCTCAGGCATACAACTACGCTGATAAAAGGATCTAACGGGATTCGTCTGACAAAGATTATTTCCAGCGAAGTGTGCTGAAGACCGGTCGTCTGAAAGAAAGGAAAAATCTAAATACAATGCTTCCTTTGTAAATACCGCGGGGCATTTTGTGCTGATCGTGCGAGGGGACCCGGGTCAGTTGCCTGTATCCTTTCAAGAAGGCCCTGTGAGCCTTGAAAACCGATATTGAGAACGAGCTTTTTCCCTGAATGAAATAAGCTATGGCCGTCATGTAGTCCAGAAAAAATCGCAGTATGAAAAGCGGCACCAGTTTACGATTGGGAAGATTTTTATAAAGCATGTACAGGTTGTTCCTGTAGTTGAGAAAAAGTTTTCTTGGAGAATTGTTCGGGAGGGTACCTCCGCCCACGTGAAGGATCGCGGATTCCGGGATCACCCATACCTGGGAGCCGGCCCATTGGACACGCCAGCAAAAATCGATTTCTTCCATATGGGCAAAGAACGCATTGTCCAGTCCGCCTAACCGGTGAAATAGCTCTGACCTGACCATCATACAGGTCCCGCTTGCCCAGAATACAGGTATTGGATTATTGTATTGTCCTTTATCTTCCTCAATATGGGAGAGAATCCTCCCGCGGCAAAAAGGAAATCCGTACCGGTCTATAAATCCCCCGCAAGCGCCGGCATATTCAAAATGAGATGGTTTTGTCCAGGAAAGGATTCTGGGCATACAAACTCCAATTTCCGGGTGACTGTCCATGGCCCGGACAAGAGGCGGGAGCCATCCTTCCAGAACCTCAACATCTGAATTCAGTAACACATAATATGGTGCTTCAATCTGGCCGAGTGCCCGGTTGTACCCGCCGGTATAACCATTGTTTTCCGGAAATGCTATCAGCCGCAGACCAGGGAAATGGTGGCGCAGGTATTCAACAGATCCGTCTGTGGATCCGTTATCGGCTACAATAATCTGTGCGTATTCTTCAGGTGTTCTGTTAATCAGGAGCTGGAGAAACCGTTCCAGAAAATGTTTACCGTTCCAGTTAAGGATCACTATGGCTACCTTTGGCAACATAAAACAAATGTAAGTGTTTTTCTTATATTCGCGACATGATACGAAGGATAGAATTGCTTGCCCCAGCAAAGAACAAGGAATGTGCCATAGCTGCCGTCAATCACGGTGCAGATGCCGTTTATATGGGGGCTTCGCGTTACGGAGCCAGGGCTGCTGCGGGCAATTTGCCCGAAGATATAGCATGTGTTATCAGATACGCTCACCTGTACGACGTAAAGGTCTTTATAACGCTTAATACACTTTTGAAAGACAGTGAATTAAAAGATGCAGTGCGCTTGTCACATACATTATACCAAATGGGTGCCGATGCACTCATTATTCAGGATATACGCCTTATGTATCTGCGCCGCGAGGGAATAATGCCTCCGATTCCACTGCATGCCAGTACACAGATGGATAATTCGTCCCGGGAACAGGTACTGCAAAGGGAAAAGGACGGCTTTGAAAGAGTAGTCTTGGCCAGAGAACTTAATATTGAGGAAATGAGTGAAATAAGAGAACAGACATCCGTCTCTTTAGAATCATTTGTGCACGGCGCCCTTTGTGTTAGTTACAGTGGTCGTTGTTATATAAGCCAGGTAGATTGCGGACGCAGTGCCAACAGAGGAGAGTGTGCCCAATATTGCCGTCTGCCTTACGATCTGGAAGATTCACAAGGCCGGACACTCATGCGTGACCGCCACTTACTCTCGCTTAAAGATATGGACCGTTCCTCTTACCTGAAAAAGATGATTGATGCCGGGATAGATTCGTTTAAGATAGAAGGGCGGCTCAAAGACGTGGATTATGTAAAGAATATAACGGCGTATTACCGTCAGAAACTCGACCGGATTACGGGCAATAAGTCTTCGTCCGGCTCGTGTACCTTCTTTTTTATTCCAAATCCCGAAAAGACATTTCATCGTGACAAAACAGACTACCTGACGGTACACGGTCATATGGACAAGCCGGTTGCCCAGTGGTATACACCAAAGTCAACCGGAGAGTATATCGGCCGGATTGGCCGGATTTATCCGGACGGTTTTGAGATTGTTCCTGCGGACCGCTTAAAAAAAGAAGGAGGGCTCCATAACGGGGACGGTCTCTGTTATATTTCCCCCGATGGCACTTTCGAAGGGTTTCGCGTGGATATTGCAAAGGGAATGAGGGTTTTTAAACAAGGAAAGATATGGCAGCCGGGGATGGACCTTTTCCGGAACCTCGATTATGCTTTTGAGCAACAATTGAAGGGAAAAACCGCCGGGAGAAACCTCCGGCTTGATATTACCCTTGAAGCACTGGATAACGGAAAGGGGTTGCATCTTGTTTTGAACCGCGAAGCTCCTGAGGGAGAAGCGCCTGTCCGGGCGGAAGTTACGGCACAGATTCCTTTGCAGCCTGCAAAAGATCTTATTCAGGTCAGACATACGTTAACAGATACTTTATCTAAACTGGGAGGGACCTGTTACCGTGCCGGGAACATCCGGTTCATCCCCGATGATTTTCCCTGGTTTGCCCCGGTTTCTGCTATTGCCGACCTGCGCAGGTCAGCCGTGAACCTGCTGGAAGATAAGGTATACGAAAGGTATGCGCGTCCGGTAATCGATGCCGGCAAGCTGATCTCATTAATAGATCCGGACAAATATCCGGGCATGTTATCGGCCGATTCTCTGCCCGCGGAGGGAACCCCGCTGATGACCTGCAAATATTGTATAAAATATGAACTCGGTGCCTGTCCCCGGAAGCACGGCTCAAAGGCAGTTCTTTTACAGGAACCTCTGTATCTTAAAACCCGCAATAAACGGTTTCGTCTTTATTTTGATTGTAAATCCTGCCGGATGCTGGTGGGAATAGACAGTTCAAGCAATCTGGAAAGGCCCCAGGCAAGCAGAAAGTAAACAACGGAGATAACGATAAGAGGGAAAAAGGCATCGAAAGTGCGGCTTCTGATGATATCCCCTGCTTTTGTCAGGTCCTGAACGGCAATGTATCCGACAATAGATGTGAGTTTGACCAATGCAATGAATTCTCCTTTGTACACGGGGAATACGTGACGTAGAGCCTGAGGCAGCACAATATTCATGAATGTCTGCACTTTGCTGAAACCAAGCGCGATACCCGCTTCTGTCTGTCCTTTGGGAACCGAACCGATGGAAGCGCGAAACATCTCCGAGGTATAAGCCCCGAATATCATGGAAAAAGTGATTACAGATACAGCGATCCCGCTCAGAGAGCTGGAAGAGAATACCACGTAAAACATTAACATAAGCATCACAACCTGCGGAATACCCCGGAAGAGTCCAATATAAAAACCGGCAAACCCTTTCATCAGGGGATTTTTACTCATACGCATGAAACATATGAGTCCGCCGGCCAGCGTTCCTGCCACTGCGGAACTCACAGCAATAAGCAAAGTCAGCAGAAGGCCCTTCCATAATAACAGGTATCTTTTATCGAAAATAATATTACGGAAGAAACTTTCTTTTATTTTTTTGAAAAACCCGGGACCTTCAGTCGCCGTATCATTTGTAAAGGAGAGATCCCGTGATACGATCATGGAAGAATACGTTTTCAGGTACGTATCGGAAAAAGAATAATTTTTACTACGCTCTTCGGTCCGCATAATGTAATTAGCCATCATATCGAGTTTCCCGGCAGACATGGAAGCCAGCATACCTCCGAAGTCGGAGATGACAAACTCGGGCTTTTTCCCGATATAGGCGGCAAAACGACGGGATAATTCAATGTCGAACCCGGCAGGCGTTCCCTCCTGGTAAAAAGAAAACGGCACGTCCATACATGTTGTGCCAATACGCAGCGAACCAGCCCCTTTGCCGGCTTCGGGAATATCCGGCATGGTTCCGTCTGTTCTTTCAAGCCAGCGCTCAGTCATTTGCCGGTGTATTCCGTTTGAGCTGATCTCTTTGAGGAATTCGTTGAATTGATCCTTCAGTACGGTTTCATTGAGCCTGAATCCGACAGATACTTCAGTTTGGGCGGTATATTCATCCAGATAGGCAATGTCTGAAGATTCTTCCATCATGTACCTGCAAACGGGTTGTGCAAGGAAAAGTGCATGACAGCCCCCAGATCGTAACAGGCTCAGCAGATCGGGCGTATTGGTCAGGGGAATGATCTGTGCTTTAGAAAAATGTTCTCTAAGGTACAATTCCTGCCAGGTGGCAATAAGTACTCCAATCTTTTTATCCGCATCATTAAGGTTTTCCACTGAGAGCGCAGAAACCTGATCGTTCAAAATATAGATACCCGATTTGGATGCGTAATAAGGAATGGAAAACTTAACCTGTTTGGCCCGTTCCTCCGTTATGGTAATACAACTGGCCAGCAGATCCACTTTTTTGGCAGCAAGTGAAGCTATAAGCGAAGCAAACGGAAGATTCCTGTATTCAGGCTGCATTCCGTTGCGGGCACAAAACATGTTTACGATATCGATATCCAGCCCGCAGTTGATCTGATCGCGCAGAAAAGTAAAAGGCACGATCATGGCTGCGGTGCCTACAACAAGAATTCTTGCGTTTTTTGCAAATTCTACCGGTTCGGCCGGGGCAGCGTCTCCCTGTTCCAGCCATTTATCAGAAATCTGGCGGAGCGTGCCGTCTTCTCCTATTTCTTTCAGGAAAACATTGAAACGGGTTAAAAGTGAGTCATCTGCAAAAGCAAACCCTATACTGTCTTCAAAGAGGTCAGGGACGAGCAGTTTAATTGAATTGTCCTGTTTTATGACTTCCCCTGCCGTTTCGTAAGTCAGGACGGCGCCCTCACACTGGCCGGCTTTCAGGGAGACCAGAAGATCAGGTACATTGTCCAGCAAAAGCACTTCGGTTTCCGGATGAGTAAGTTTGATGTATTCATCCTGAACGGAACCCAGCATAGTAACAAGGCGGCGGGACCATATATTGTCCTGCGTCAGCCGGTCTGTATTATTTGTACAGGATAAGGAGGCCAGGAGGAACAACACGGGCACAAAGGGAAAATGACGTTTCATACTTCAAATTTATAAGAAAATACGATATCTTTGCACTATGGCAAAAGAAGGTGTAATTCTTGTTGTTGATGACAACAAAGGTATATTAACAGCAGTATCCATGTTGCTTGCCAGGTATTTTGCCAAAGTACTTACCATTTCCTCGCCCAATCAAATCCATAATGCATTACGTGAAAATCAGGTGGACGTAGTGTTGCTCGACATGAATTTTACCTCGGGGATTAACTCGGGAAATGAAGGTATATACTGGCTTGCCCGGATCAAAGAAACGGACCCGACCATTCAGGTGGTCCTTTTTACGGCATATGGAGATATTGATCTGGCCGTGAAAGGTATTAAAGAGGGGGCGGCCGATTTTGTAGTAAAACCCTGGGACAACGACAAGCTTGTGGCATCTGTACAGAATGCCTATAACCTTAGGAAAACCCGCAAGGAGATGCGGCAGCTGAAGGAGATTAAAAGAGAACTTGTGGACGGTGGCCAGAGGATGTTCTGGGGTCAGTCGGCGGTTATGAAAAAGCTGGAAGACGCCGTGAACAAGGTTGCCGGAACCGATGCGACCATACTGATCACCGGGCAGAACGGTACAGGCAAAGAGCTGTTGGCCATGGAAATCCACCGCAGAAGTTTAAGGAGCCAGGAGATTATGGTGCCTGTGGATATGGGAGCCATAACCGAAACGTTGTTTGAAAGCGAGTTATTCGGTCATGTCAAAGGGGCTTTTACCGACGCCAAAGCAGACCGCGCGGGAAAATTTGAGGTGGCCCACAAAGGTACTTTGTTCCTGGATGAGATAGGCAATCTGCCCCTGCATCTGCAATCGAAGTTGCTGACCGTATTGCAGACATACCAGGTAGTCAGGGTGGGTGGCAATATGCCCGTCAGAACGGATTTTCGTCTGGTCTGTGCCACTAACCGGGACCTGAATGAAATGGTCAGACAGGGTACGTTCAGGGAAGATTTACTATATCGTATAAACACCATTCATCTTGAGTTGCCTCCCCTGTGTGAACGTAAAGAAGATATTGTTCCCCTGGCGGAGAGGTTCCTTGAAAAGTATGCCGCCAGGTATCACAAAGGAAATATGCATCTTTCACCGGCGGCTGTTTCGCGTCTGAAAGAGTACTCCTGGCCCGGGAATATACGTGAATTGCAGCATACCATTGAAAAAGCCGTTATCATGGCCGAATCGGATGAACCCGATATGCCTGTGCTCGGGGCGGGAAATGCCCGGCCTGTCCCCTCTTCGACGCAGCAGACACTGGAACAGATGGAGTGTGAGTTGATCCGGCAGGCCCTTGAAATTCACAGGGGAAACATGTCTGCAGTGGCGGGACAGCTGGGGATTACCCGTCAGACATTATACAACAAGCTCAGAAAATACGGCCTGTAATGCCTCGTGCTTATGAAACGCGGTGAAACGACCTCTTTTATAATTACTGTAATTCTGCTTGCGGTTGTTTCCGGCGTATTGACCTGGCTGCTCTTTATCGGACAGTACGTGTTTGTTTTCCTGGCCGGTTTTGTTCTGATTATGCTGTTCTCTTTTGCTTTCAAACTCTTTCTGAGTGCCCGCAGAAAAACGGCTTTTATGTTCAATGCACTGGAAAATAATGATTTTACTTTCCGTTTCAGGGAAGATTTTAGAAACAATTCAGATCGAATGCTTAATGCCTCTTTGAACCGGATAAAGGATATCCTGGGAAAGGCAAAAATTGACGCCATTGAACGCGAAAAATATTACGAGCTTATAATGAACTGCGTGGACACCGCAATTATTGTGCTCGACGAGAGAGGTATGGTTTACCAGACAAACAATCATGCATTGCATTTACTTGGGTTGTCCACATTTACACATGTAGACCAGTTAAGAGTAATTGACAGGGAACTGGTTGACGCATTCCGCGACGCGCAACCCGGTTCCCGTTTTCAGCAATCTTTTACCAATGAACGGGGAACCGTAACTCTTGTGATATCCGTCTCTTCTTTTGTTGCCGGAGACCGTACACTGCGTATTATTGCCGCCAACGACATCAACTCTTCCCTGGATGAAAAAGAAATTGAGTCCTGGAGCAGGCTCATACGCGTTCTTACCCATGAGATCATGAACTCGATAACGCCCATTACTTCGTTAAGTGAAACGCTCATAATCATCAATGAAGGGGGCAATGAAGAGATCACTCAGGGTCTTGAGGTCATCAGGACCACGGCAAAAAGCCTGATTTCCTTTGTAGATGCATACCGGCGGCTTACCCGTATTCCCATGCCAGAGAAACATCCGTTCTATATCAAACCTTTTCTGGAACGTCAGATCCGGCTGGGGATCAGGGCTCTTGACGGCTCGGTCAACCAACTTGTACGGACTTCCGTTTCTATTGACAATCCGGAATTGCTGCTTTACGGCGATGAAGATCTGTTAGGTCAGGTTGTCTCAAATCTGATAAAGAATGCATTACAGGCCATTGAACATACACTGGCAGGAAACCGCCATACAGTGGAAGACTATGTGCCGTTAGTTTCGCTGCATGCCTATACGAATGAGGCACAGGAGATCCTTATTGAGGTGTCGGACAACGCCGGGGGTATTCCTCAGGAAATAGTACAGAATATGTTTGTGCCTTTCTTTACAACAAAAGAAAACGGTTCGGGCATAGGGCTGAGTCTCTCACGTCAGATCATGCGGCTGCACAAAGCAAGTCTTAAACTCACATCCAACACAACGGCTAAGACGACCTTTACATTGTGCTTTTAGCGTTTTTTTCTTTTATTCTTGAAAGCAATACCCCCCCAATAATAAGAACGAGCCCCCAAAGAGTGGTCGGGTATACCGGTTCTCCCAGAATAAAATGAATGAGGAGCAGTGAAAGGAAGGGGAATATGTAAATGAGCGAACTTACAACGGCCGTATTCCTCGCCAGTTTTAACGCCTTGAGCCAGATGACGAAAGGAATGGCCATTTCAAAAAGCCCCACATACACAGCCGAAAGGATACTCTTTAGTCCGGGCTCCGATCCGGCGACACCGGGGGCTGATTCGCCGGTAAGCCACGAAATGCCTTCGAAAAGGGATATATATATGCTGGCAAATAAAAAATTAAGAAAAAGCGAAAGATCGTCCGGCAGGTTGTTTTTCATATTCAACAAAAAATACAGTGCCCACAAAAAAGCGCTCAAAGCTGCCAAAACCACTCCGACGGGATTTTTTATCTGAACTCCCTGTCCTGAAAAAAAGGTTCCCTGTGTAGCTATCAAAAGCGCTCCTGAAAAACTGATAAGCATAGCCACCATGCTGAACCAACGGATTTTCTGACCCAGTATGGGAATGGAAAGAAGCACCAGAATAAGCGGCCAGATCATGTTTAACGCCTGGGCCACCTGTGCGGGCAATACATTGTATGCCTGGAAAAGGATCAGATAATACAGGAATGGGTTAATAAAACCAAGAAAAGCCGCTCTTTTCCAGTCTCTGGAAGAAACAGAGGAAAAAATTTTGCGTTTTCCTCCTGCACGAAGCAGGAGGAATAACGCAAGTAAGGCTGTAAGGGTGGAAATGAACAGCAACCGGGCAGGGGTCATTCCTGCAAGAGCCCATTTAAAGGCAGTGGCTACCGTTGACCAGCAAATGATGGCTATGGCAGCATACAGGCCGGCGGATCTGTTCAGATGCAAAATGTTATTTTGCTACGCGTTCCAACCATTTGACCATTGCCAGCATGGTAAACATGGATATGAGGCAGGCCAATACAAATACACCCCAGGTAGCCCAAATGGGTATATTTTTATACATCAGGCCACCCAGGAACAATAGCTGGTTGCCTACAGCAGTGGCTCCAAGCCAGCAACCCTGCATGATTCCCTGCATGTGTGGCGGGGCTACTTTGGAAACAAAAGAAAGACCCAGCGGACTGATAAACAATTCTGCGGTAGTCAGAATAAAGTAAACTCCAATGAGAAGAAAAGGTGTCATTTTCTGAGCCTGATCAAGGCCGCCGGCATCGGTAACTTCCTTGAAAGGAGGAAGCGAATGGGATGCAACAGACATAACCACATAAGCCAGGGCGGCAATACCCATCCCTATTGCGATCTTTCTGGGAGTGGAAGGTTCTTTTCCTTTTTTATGTAACCATCCGAAAAGAGCCATTATAACAGGCGTAAGGATTACAACAAACATGGGATTAATAGACTGGAATATTTCTGCTCCAATGATCTTAGTAAACCCAAGATCTATGTTAATCATGCTCAGATCTGTGTAATCCCGGGCAAAGAATGTAAGTGTAAGTCCGTTCTGATGGAAGGAAAACCAGAAGAAAATAACTACGGCAAATACGGCAAAAAGCGCATAAAGACGCTGTTTGATTTCTTTTACTTCCATTTTAGTAACGGACTGGCCTCCTTGTGAGGCAGCTGTTTTCTTATTGGGATCCGGTAGCCTTTTTTTAGTGGACAGGAAAACGATCAGAGAAATAACCATAGCTACGATGGCCACAAAGAATGCGTAGTGGAATCCGGTATTGAATACATTCAGGTAGTTGTCTGCAAATGAAGCCAGGTCACTGACTGGAGTCCCCGATGCGGCATCGGCTGCAACCTGGAATTTTGCCATTGCCTGTTCGGATAATGAGCCGGCACGGAACCCGTGACAAAGAGCGGGGAGTTCCGAATTGTACATCAGACTGTGTGACTGAAGCCACCAGTTCCTGACACCAATGGCAAAAAACGGGGCAAAAAATCCGCCTATGTTTATGAACATGTAAAAAATCTGGAATCCGGTATCCCGTTTTGCGGCATATTGGGGATTGTCATATAACTGTCCTACGACTGCTTGCAGGTTCCCTTTGAACAAGCCGTTTCCCAAAGCAATAATGAGCAGTCCGAAACAGGTGATTGTCAGATAAAGAGCCAAATTGGGAACAGGAGTAGGAGTGGGGATGCCAATGGCAAGATAACCGACAGCCATCATAACCAGACCGGTAAGAATGGTGCCTTTATAATTCTTTGTTCTGTCAGCAATTAATCCCCCGACCAGGGCTAAGACATAGATCAGTGCGTAAAAAATTGAATAGATAAGGCCTGTCTTGGTCTCGTCCAGTCCAAATTTTGCCGACAGAAAGAGAGAGAGGATTGCCATCATGGTATAAAAACCAAAGCGCTCGCCCATATTTGCTAACGCGGCAGCAATCAATCCTTTGGGTTGTCCTTTAAACATAGTGGATAGTTATTTTTAGTTTATACCCGGCAAAAATACAATAATTTTGATAACTTTGCTTGACTATGAAGGCCATATTTTCGCAGATTGTATTTGTATTCATATACTTGCTGCTGTATCTGATAAGCCTGCTTCCGCTGAACGTTCTGTATGCCCTTGCCGGATTTCTGTTTGTATGGCCCATGAAGCTTCTCGGCTATCGCAGGACCGTGATCCTGACCAACCTGGCGCGTTCATTCCCTGAAAAGCAATACCACGAAATACGGCAGATCTGTTCTGAATACTACGCTCACCTCGGACATCTTTGCGCCGAGGGAGTATGGTTACTAAGCGCGTCTGAAAAGCAGGTACTGAAAAGATTCAGCTTTCCCGATGCCAAAATGCTGGAAGATGTTTATGCGAAAGGTAAAAGCGCCATTGTCCTCCTGGGCCATTACGGGAACTGGGAATTTCTCCGTGCTTTTACGTGCCCCGGATTCGGTCCCGTTGGAGGATACCCGCTCAGACAAGCTGGAATTGCATACCAAAAGATCAATTCCAGGTCGTTTAACAAACTTATGTATGTTTTGCGGAGCAAATACCCTTCGGGCTGGCATATCATTGAAAGCCGGCAACTTGTCCGGCACGTTGGTACACACCTGGACAAACCGTTCCTGTATTTTATGATTGCCGATCAGTGTCCCGGTCCGCGGGGCAAGCACCATTCGGCTGTTTTTCTTCATCAGCCCGCTTATCTGATTGAAGGTCCGGCCATACTGGCCCGGCATTACGGATTTGCAGTATTCTACGGCGCCATGCATCCCGCGGGGAAGGGTTGCTACGAATTTCGCCTGACGCCTGTATGCGGCGATGCCTCCCTGGCGCCGGACGAATTTGTTTCCCTCAAATATGCTTCATTACTGGAAAAAGACATTCAGCGTAATCCTCCGTTGTGGTTGTGGAGCCACAAGCGCTGGAAAAGACGCCCCGATAAAAAATATTAATCGCATGAAAAAACTGATTATTTTATTGTTAACACTCAGCCTCTGGATGCCTGTTCAGGCACAACAGGCTGTTGATATGCAGGAGATCCCCCAGGGAGCCGTGGTTTATTCCCTTCCCAGGACCTGCGTACGGATAGTTGCCCAGGCGCAGTATACTCAATTTACTGCCGGGCCTTATGCCCGGTATGCGAGAAAATTTCTGGGTATAGATGTACCTCAGGAGAATACGACATCATACCGGTTGACTCATATAGAGATGACTCCCATGCTCGAGGCAGATCCGCACCAAATGTATGTAGCGGATGTTTCTTCAAAGAATGTTTCTCCCTGGTTCCTGCAGTTAACCTCCCAGGGATTGGTAATGCTGGCCGACAGTCGTAGCGGAACGGAAACAAAATGGCGTTTCCCCTCCATGTCCGGTGAGCCGGAGGTAACCGATGCGGGTCTTATTGCAAACATCAAGCAGGAACAAACGACATTGTACCGATCCGAGGTGCAGGGCACTACCATTACTCCCGTTCCGGTACAGCAGAGTCAGCTGGTGGAAAAAACACTTGAAGAACGGGCGGAAGAAGCTGCCAGGAAAATTTTTCAACTGCGCAATAAAAGGATGGCCATTATTACCGGCGATACCGATGTTATTTTTTCCGGCGAGGCTATGGGTTCGGCGCTTGAGGAGATGCGTCGCATGGAGGAAGAATACATGAAACTTTTCATAGGGGTAACCGTAACGGGGAAAAGCCATCTGGCCGCAGATGTAGTTCCCGATGCCGAAAAGACCAAATATATTGTTTTTCGTATTTCCGAGAAGGATGGCCTGTTACCGGCAGAAAATGTAAGCGGCCGTCCCATTGTGCTCGACATGTCGCTTATTGAAGGGAACATTCCTGTACAGGTCAGGGCCAATGAACAGGCTGCAAGATCGGGAACCCGTGTGTTTTACCGTCAGCCCGTTATAATGTTGCTGCGTCTTCTGGACGGCCAGCAGGAGCTGTTGCAGGCCCGTACTCCCATTTACCAGAGAGGTCAGGTATTGAATTTTATTATTAACTAAAATAAATTGTTATGGATATCTTAAATCTTAAACCCGAAAGGGTATGGAAGCATTTTTATTCTATTACGCAAATACCCCGTCCTTCCAAAAAAGAAGACAAAATACGTGCATTTCTTGTATCCTACGGTAAAAGTCTGGGTCTGGAAACTATTGCGGACCAGACAGGGAACGTGATTATCCGAAAACCGGCTACACCCGGAATGGAAAATAGAAAAGGCGTTATTCTCCAGGCACATATGGATATGGTTCCTCAGAAAAACAATGCTACGGTTCACGATTTTGAAAAAGACCCCATAAAACCCCGGATTGAAGGGGACTGGGTTTATGCTACCGGAACTACCCTTGGAGCTGACAACGGAATGGGCATTGCGGCTGCCATGGCCGTTCTGGAGGCGAAAGACCTAACACACGGACCGGTGGAAGTGCTCATCACAACCGATGAGGAAACCGGGATGACCGGTGCCCGGGGTTTGCAACCCGGCTTGCTTAAAGGCTCCGTACTTTTAAATATGGATTCCGAGGATGAAGGCGAATTGTATGTGGGTTGTGCCGGAGGTGAGGACGGCTCTTTTGAAATGGAGTACACACCCGAGCCGCTTCCCGGCGGAATGCAGGCCTGGCATGTTAACCTGACCGGTCTGAAAGGAGGCCATTCCGGTATGGACATCAACCTGGGCAGAGGCAACGCCAACAAAATTATGATGCGGATCCTGCTGCCTCTTATTCAAAAGAATACGGTGCGTATAGCATCGATAGAAGGCGGTAACCTGAGGAACGCCATTCCCAGAGAGGCCGAGGCGGTGATCTGTTTTTCCAAAGATAAGTACGATGCGGTAAAAAAAGAAATAGATGGCGTAACAGCTGTCGTAAAGGCTGAACTGGGCAGTGTAGATCCTGGCCTGGAGGTAACCCTTGCCTCGTGCAATGCTCCAGAGACCGTGATGCCTGCCTGTGTCATACTTAAAGCGGTACGTGCCATATATGCCGCTCCCAACGGAGTATGGGGAATGAGTGCATCTATGCCCGGCCTGGTGGAAACGTCTTCCAACCTTGCCATTGTGAGTGCAAAGAACGGCAGAATTACGGTACACTGCCTGCTCAGAAGTCTTGTAGATACTGCAAAAGAAGATATGGGGACAGCATTGTCCTGTTGCTTTGAAAACGCCGGGGCAAAAGCATCTTTCTCGGGCGCTTACCCGGGCTGGAAACCCGATATGGATTCTCCCATCCTGAAGACTATGCTCGGGGTCTATAAGGAAATGTATGGAAAAGAAGCGGCGGTCAAAGCCATTCACGCCGGGCTGGAATGCGGCATTCTTGGCGGAATATATCCGTCATGGGATATGATCTCGTTTGGACCGACCCTGCGTTCTCCCCATTCACCCGACGAAAGGTGTTATGTGCCTTCCGTACAGAAATTCTGGGATTTACTGGTGGAAACGTTAAAGAATATTGAATAAAAATTTGCCGGACTTAAGGAAATGCTTATCTTTGCAGCCCTTAAAAATTTTAATTAAATATCATTATGTTAAAACAGTACGAAACCGTTTTCATTTTAACTCCCGTTTTGTCTGAGACCCAGATGAAGGAAGCGGTTGCCAAATTTCGCGATCTGATTGTTGACAATCAGGGCGAAATTGTTTACGAAGAGGATTGGGGGCTCAGGAAACTGGCCTACTCCATCCAGAAAAAAACCACAGGTTTTTATCATTTGATAGGATTTAAAGCAGAACCCGATTTTGTAGCCAAACTGGAACTTCAGTATCATCGGGACGAACGCGTGATCCGGTACCTGACTTTTGCTATGGATAAACATGCCATTGCCTATGCCGAAAAGAAAAAAGGTGCACCCAAAGAAAGTGCGGTTCCTGTAAAGGAAACACCCAAACGAGTGCCCGACGTTGAGATTGACCCCGAAATTATTGATGAGGAGGAATAAACTATGGCAACACCTAATGAAATCCGTTTTTTGAACCCTCCCACAGTAGAGGTAAAAAAGAAAAAATACTGTCGCTTTAAAAAAGCCGGTATCAAGTATGTTGATTACAAAGACGCCGAATTCCTGAAACGTTTCCTGAATGAACAGGGTAAAATTCTGCCCCGCAGACTTACCGGAACTTCCCTGAAATTTCAGCGTAAAGTGGCTCAGGCTGTAAAAAGGGCCCGTCACCTGGCATTGCTGCCTTATGTTACGGATTTACTAAAATAAGGAGGAGATACCAATGGAAGTTATTTTGAAACAGGATGTAATAAACCTTGGTCATAAAGATGACGTGGTAAACGTTAAAAACGGATACGCCACAAATTATCTTATTCCCCAGGGAATGGCCATTATGGCAACTCCTTCTGCCAAGAAGATGCATGCAGAAAACATTCGTCAGCGGGCTCACAAGGAAGCCAAAATCCGGCAGGATGCCCAGGCTTTGGCTGCAAAACTGAATTTAGCCCAGGTAAAGGTACTTACCAAGGTAAGTAAGAACGGAAAGGTGTTTGGTTCCGTTAACAATATCCAGGTTGCCGAAGCGCTGGCCGCCCAGGGAATTGAAATAGACCGCCGCAATATCACTTTTGCCAATACCGATTCTTTAAAAGAAGTTGGAGTGTACGAAGCCATTGTCAAAATTTATCGTGACATTACCGCTACCGTAAAAGTTGAGGTGGCTGGTGAAGAATAATTAGTATTTAAGAGAAAAGAGAAACCCGGATATGTCCGGGTTTTTTTTGTACCTTTGAAATCATTTCTTTTATTATGAAACAGGATATTGCCATTTTCGATCTTATCAGAAAAGAGGAATCACGTCAGATAAACGGGATAGAACTCATTGCTTCTGAAAATTTTGTGAGCCCGCAGGTGTTGAGTGCCATGGGATCTGTACTTACCAATAAATATGCCGAAGGATACCCCGGGGCGCGTTATTATGGCGGCTGTGAGGTGGTGGATAAATCTGAGCAGTTGTGTATAGACCGCATATGTGAACTTTTTGGAGCTGAGTATGCTAACGTGCAGCCTCATTCAGGGGCACAGGCCAATATGGCCGTTTTTATGGCCTGCCTGCAACCCGGCGATACTTTCATGGGCCTCGATCTGGCTCACGGAGGTCACCTTACTCACGGATCGCCCGTAAATATGTCCGGTATTCTGTATAATCCGGTTGCTTATCATCTGAACCCGGAAAACGGTACAGTGGATTATGAAGAAATGGAGAAACTGGCACTGGAATGTATGCCAAAAATGATAGTGGGCGGCGCCTCGGCCTATTCAAGAGAATGGGATTACCAGCGTATGCGTTCCATAGCAGATAAGGTGGGTGCCATTTTTATGGTTGACATGGCGCATCCGGCCGGGCTGATTGCTGCCGGACTGTTGGAAAATCCGTTAAAATACGCGCATATAGTGACTTCCACCACGCATAAAACACTGCGCGGTCCCAGAGGTGGGATCATTCTCATAGGTAAAGATTTTGATAATCCCTGGGGAATAACCACGTCTAAAGGTGAAGTCAAAAAAATGTCCGCTGTTATTAATTCCAGCATCTTCCCCGGAATACAGGGCGGTCCGCTGGAACATGTGATCGCAGCAAAAGCCGTTGCCTTCTTTGAGGCACTGCAACCGGAATTCAGAGAATATCAGAATCAGGTCAAAAAGAACGCCCAGGCTCTTGCCGTGGCATTCACCAAGCGTAATTACAGCATTATTTCCGGCGGAACCGACAATCACCTGCTGTTATTAGACCTCCGTTCGAAATTCCCCGATCTCACAGGTAAAGTAGCTGAAAAAACACTGGTAACGGCAGATATAACCGTTAACAAAAATATGGTACCTTTCGATTCTCGCTCTCCCTTCCAGACATCCGGTATCAGGGTCGGTACTCCGGCCGTGACCACCAGAGGGCTGAAGGAACACGATATGGATTCTATTGTGGCGTTGATAGACGAGGTGTTAAGCAATATAGATAATCCGGCTGTTATAGAGAAAGTTAAAAAACGGGTCAAAGAACTTATGGGCGGGTTGCCCTTATATAGCTGGTAATATGAAAAATAAAGTTCTTGCAATTGCTTCCCTGATATGTATCATGGGAACGTTGCCTGTTGCCCTTTCGGCTCAAAAAAGTCAGAGGGGTATTATACAGGCTGCTATTGGCACGGACATGGCGTCCGTCTTGTCTGAAGACGTCGTTTACATGTATCCTGAATTCCAGAAAGGAACGATTATGTTCAACGACAACACCTTCGCAGAAGGTGAGCTGAATCTTTACCTGATAGGATCCACCCTGCATTTTCGTGACATAAAAGGCGATACGCTTGTGCTTAAAGATCAGGACCTCATTAATATGGTTTCCATTGGGAAAGATTATTATATGCGTTTTGACAAGGCCTATGTCCGTATCCTTAATGAGACAGATAAAGTGGCTTTCGGCATCAGGTCAATACTTCATTTTGAACAACCGCAAAAAGTAGGCGCCTACGGCACTGTGAACAATACGGCGGCCATTTCTGAAATGAGTTCAATTGTTAATTTTGGAGATGCCGGTGGAACAACCTATCTGAAGAGTCTGAAGAATATTCCTTATGTTATCAGGCACGACGGCATGTTGTACGATGGTACAAAATTGTACATGGCAACCCGAAAAAATTTTTTAAAACTGTTTCCTGGAAAGAAAAATGATATAATTGATTACTGCCGGGCCCATAAAGTGGATTTTTCCAATGCCGGACATACCCTGGCTTTATTCAATTATTTGATTCAATAGAGTTTTTTCCGGAGTGTCCGTGTGGGACGTTGGACATCTTTAGGTATCGGATTGGGCTCCCGGCCTTGTTGTGACGGTACAAAGTGTCTTTCCTGAAACGTTTCGGGAGGAGTGAAAGGATTTATATTGTTTTCCCGTTCACGTGACAGCAATTCTTTAACAGCATCTGTGGTAACCCCGCTACGCAAAGTGGGCGGTATCTCTACCACTTTGGGAAAATATTTGAGGGTATAAGGGAATACGGGTTCTCTGTACGTGTCAAAGGGACGGGGCGGCTTTGTGAACAGGATACGGTTGGTGATCGCATACCTATCCTTAGGTCTGTCGGCAGAACGCCAGTTAAAATCACTTAATCGTTCCTGATCCTTTTTGAGGTCAAAAAGCGGTATCATATCGCTTTTTATAGATTTCTTGTAGGTGATCCGTTCTGCTCTCCGGTTATTCAGGAGGACGTTCATTTCTGATGCCTCCTTTATATTAAGCGACGTAATAATACTGTCTTCGGGAATATAGAATAACGCCTTAACATTACCCAGCACATCAAACCGGTAGATGTCGTTATTTTTGATATGAGCCGTCATCTCGTCTCCTTTTATCTGGTGAAAGAAAAGGCTGTCTTCCTGGGAGATGAGAAATGATCCGGACATAAAATCTACCCGGTAGAGCGAATCCCGGCTGAACCTGAATTGTATGCTGTCGGCAACTATCTGGTTTTCTTCATTCCAGAGTACTGGCCTCCCGTATTGGCGCAGCATGGAATCTATACTGTTATATACCATGGAGTCGCATATGGCCTGCATGTCCTGCCGGAAGGCCCTGACGTTTTTGTAAGCATAAAGGAAACGGGCTTCTGTGTTAATGAACAAACTGTCATTCAGTTGGGTGGCGCCGGCCAGAAACAGGCTGTCCACAGAATTCAAATGATCTGCGACTGACAGGGAATCGGCTCTGTAAAGGCTGTCCGAAGCTTTACGGGTATCTTTCAGATAGTTTTCCAGCCGTTCCCGCCGGGCCAGCGTAAGAGAATCGGGGACAGGTGGTATGGCTACGGAATCTTTGGTTGCTTCTGTAAGTGTATCTGTCGCAGAAGTCTGTTCAGACGATTTACTCCAATCCGGTATTTCCTGCCGCGCCAGGGCCCGGGCAAGCTCCAGTGAATCTATGGTTCCGTATTTGGCTGAAAAAAAGCGAAGGGTATCGGCCCTGACAAACAATGTGTCCCGGCTGCCGGATTTTTTATCGATTTCGTAAGCTGCAAAAACGGGGTTTTCGGTTACCTCGGCCCAGACGGGTTCTTTCCGGTAATCGAGTCGGTCTCCCAGTATGATGGCCTGTTGCGTGGTGTCTTTAATCTGGATGTTCTTGATTAACCGCGCCGTATTTTTATTGCGGTCGTAAGTCACGTCATCGGTCCAGACTTCCTGCTCGTCGGTCTGAATATAGACATTACGTATAAAATTAAAAATCTCGTTTTCACGGTCATATGTTCCTTCTTCTGCCGTAAGGAATCCGTCTGTGTGCCATCCCTGGACGTTTCCCCAGAACTCGGCCAGATTGATGTCCGAATGATAATAGAGGGAGTCGGCTTTTATACGAACGGTGTCGGTGCCCATCTCTACATGTTCGTAAAAACTGAATAATTTCTCTTTAGAATAATAATATCCACGGCGACTTTCCAGAATGGTACCCTCGTTATCTACCATGCTGCCGCCATTAAAAAAGTACCCGATACTGTCTTTGGTATTGAAATTGAGATGTTGTGTACGCAGTCTGTTCTGATCCTTGTCAATTAGTTCTACAACACGGCCTCTGACTTCGGCTACGTTAATATCGCCAATGTAATGGATGGTTTCGCCTGTGAGCCGGGTGCCTTTCTGAATGACTTCCACGTGCCCGATTGCGTCTATCTCGTTGGTGGTAGTATTCCACAGGGCGGTATCGCACAGGATAAACGTGTTGTTGTGAAGAAAGCGGGCCGGGCCTATCACCCGCCTGTATTTTACCCCAAAATACTCATAAAATTCCGCCAGCTCCGCACTGAGCAGATGCACTTTATCCTCTTCTCTCTGGGCATAGACTTCAAAGCCCGAAAGCAGAAGAAAAATAAAGAAGAACAGGCGCCTTTTTCTCATTTGATCCAGCCGTCACGCTTAAAGGTACAATCTCTGAACAAAGGGTCAATACGAATGTAGGTGATCCGTTGCTTTTCCCTGATAAAATTTTCTATGGCATCGAGCATTTGTTTATTGTTGGCCATATTCTGAATGACGTTATAATCATCTTTCAGGTTGGCATTATGAGAAGGAATGATTTTCTCGAGCTGAATGATCTTGTAAACCACGTTTCCCTCTCTTCCTTCGTTATCGCGGCTTTCAAAGGCAGTAGAAATTTCACCTTCTTTCAGGTTTTTGAGCATGTTGTAATCGCTGGCCTTCAATTGATCTTTATCAAAACGCTGGGAACCTGATTGTTGTTCTGCCACGCGGCCCCCATTCATGCGTGATGCCACATCCTGCGAATATCTAATAACTGCCTCTTCAAAAGTGAGGCTGTCTTTTCTAATGGCGTTGGCAATGCTGTCCAGCCGGTTCAGACAGCTCGCGCGGTCAGAATTCAGCACATCGGGTTTAAGCAGTATATGACGAGCGTTGAACATATCACCCTCACGTTCAATCATCTGGATGATGTGAAAACCGTCGGGGGTTTCCACAATCTGTGATACCTGTCCCGGTTTCAGGATAATGGCGGCATCTCCAAATGCCGGCCAGTACATTTGTTTGGCAGCCATTCCCAGTTCTCCGCCCTTGCGGGCAGAATAGGGGTCCTGTGAATAAAGAGCAGCCAGTGTGCTGAATTTTTCTCCGTTGATAATGCGTTCACGGAATTCAAGCAGACGTTCTTTTACCATGAGAACGGCTTCGTCTTTGGGTGGATAGAGCACAATCTGCCGGATCTCATACTGTGTGGAAATAATTGGCAGGCTGTCTTTGGGCGTGTGTTTATAAAAATCTTCCACATCTTTTGGGGTAAGCTGAGTAACTCCCGAAGTGATATTTGACTGCATATCCTGAGTGAGGCTTCGTTCCCGGTACATCTCGCGCCACTCCTGTTTTAGCTTAAAAATGGGTTTGTGGAAATAATCTTCGGTAGCCTTCTCTCCTCCCAGTCGGGTTTTGATATCCTGAAGACGGCTTTCCAATTCCAGCTCAACGTATTCCTCGTTAACCGTAAGACTGTCCAGCCTGGCCTGGTTTAACATCAATTTGGAAACCAGCATGCTTTCCAGGATTTCACAACGGATGTTCTTGTCTGTAATGACACCCTGCATCATTTGCATCTGTACCTCTTCTTCAATGGTAGAAAGCTGGATCATCTCGTTGCCAACCAGTGCGATCACCTTATCGACCAGTCCGTTTTGATATTTTTGTGCAAAAACGCCGGTAGTGGCCAAAAGCAGCAGTGCGGTCAACGGTAGTATTTTAGTCCTCATTCTTATTGTAGATTTTGATCATCTGCCGGTTCCATCCTTCTTTCAGAACTTCTGTTTCCAGATCTTTCAGCAGTGACTGTTTGCGTTTGCTCAGTATGATTTGTTTAATGTTGCTTTCTTTATATTCCAGTGGGGCGGGGTGGCCTGCCGGAATAAATTCATATACGCTCACCAGGTAGGTGTACAGGCTGTCTGTGGTTTCAATGTATCCGTCGGGTCTGAGGGCGTTTCTTACTTCGTCCTTTCCCAAAGGCAAATCTTGTGCCAATTCCGATACTCCAATCCAGGCGTTTGAGTAGGTTTTGTATACTTCTGCCGAGCTTTCGCAAAGACGTTCCAACTGTGCAACATCTTCCATGCCGTTGGACCGGTATATGGTCTTAATAATGGGAAGATAAGGGGACTGACGTCCCATCTTTATAAAGCGTGCTTTACAGAGCGGATCGTCCAGGATAAACAGGGCTTTGTTGGCTTCGTAATAAGCGGCGGCCTCTTCACCGGAGATAACCGTGTCTATTCGTTCTTCCACGTATTTTTTCTGATATCGGAACACCAGTAATGATTTCCGGTAATCGGCCAGTTCCTGGTCTACATTTTTTTCATCGCCCGAAAGTTCCTGTTCAGCCTTTCTGAGCAACAGATTGTCAATAGCCCAAAGGTCAATGTAATGGTTGGCTGCGTTAACGGAGTCAACTGCGGAGAGCTCCCCGGGAATAAGGCTTTCCACATCTTTTCTATAAAGAATGTTTTTGTCTATCTGAGCCAGTCGTTCCGGCTCGTTGCCAAACCAACGCCTTAACTGATTGCACGAAGAAAAGAGCGTAAGACATAATAAGGCGACAGCTGCTATTTTAAGAAATGATTCGGCATTTTTCTGTTTCATGGCGGTATCCTGTGTTTATCTGGAATAATTGGGTGCTTCTCTGGTGATGGTCACGTCGTGGGGATGGTTTTCAGTTACCCCTGCAGAAGTGATACGCACAAATCCGGCTTTTTTAAGTGCTGCAATGTCCGGGGTGCCACAGTATCCCATTCCGGCGCGAAGGCCTCCCACCAGCTGATAGAATACTTCGCCCAGAGTTCCTTTATAAGGCACCTGTGCGACAATACCCTCGGGAACCAGTTTTTTAATTTCTTCTTCGGTGTCCTGAAAGTAACGGTCCTTCGATCCCTGCTGCATGGCCTCGAGCGATCCCATGCCCCGGTAACTTTTAAATTTCCGGCCGTTCAGGATAATGGTTTCACCCGGGGATTCTTCCACACCCGCAAATAATGATCCGGCCATAACGGTGTCGGCTCCTGCTGCCAGTGCCTTGACAATATCTCCGGAATAGCGTATTCCGCCATCGGCAATGAGGGTCACTCCAGTCCCTTTGATGGCTTCGTATGCCTGCATGATGGCCGTAAGTTGCGGAACGCCCACTCCGGCCACGACCCGGGTGGTACAGATGGATCCGGGCCCTATTCCCACCTTAATGGCGTCGGCCCCATGTTCCACAAGGGCTTTGGCTCCGGCTCCGGTGGCAACGTTTCCCGCCACAATATCAAGTTCGGGGAATGCTTCTTTCGCTTTCCGGAGGGTTTGTAATACGCGGGAAGAATGACCGTGGGCCGTGTCAATGACAACGGCATCGATATCTACCGAGACAAGTCTTTCTATATTCCCGAGGGTGTCTGAGGTAACGCCCACAGCGGCCGCTGCGCGGAGACGGCCTTTGGAATCCTTACTTGCTCTTGGATTGTCTTTTATTTTTGTAATGTCCTTATAGGTAAACAGCCCGATAAGCCTGTTGTTTTTGTCTACCACGGGCAGTTTTTCAATCTTATGTATCTTGAGCAGGTTGGTAGCCGTAGGCAGATCGGCCCCGTCGCGGACCGTGATAAGGTTCTCTTTTGTCATGACCTCATAAATGGGCGTGTTCATTGCTTCTACAAAGCGAAGGTCCCTGTTGGTCACAATGCCTGTAAGCCGGTGTTTTTCGTCAATGACCGGTATCCCGCCAATATGGTTTTCCGTCATAAGTTTAATGGCGTCACCCACCATGGCGTCAGGGCGGATTACAATGGGGTCGAGAATCATTCCGTTTTCGGAGCGTTTTACCTTACGCACATGCTCCATTTGCTGCTCAATGGACATGTTTTTGTGTATGACGCCAATACCGCCTTCCCTTGCTATGGCAATGGCCAGGGTCGAATCGGTAACCGTGTCCATGGCAGAGGAAACGATGGGTGCGCTCAATGGAATATGCCTTGAAAACCGGGTGCTTAGCTCAACATCTCTGGGGAGCACATCCGATGCGGCGGGGAGCAGCAATACATCGTCAAAGGTGAGTCCCTCAATAACGATACGGTTGTAAGACGCTTTCATGACTAAAGATTTTATCTTACAAATATACATTTTATTACCTTTGTACCTATGAAAAAAGTAAAGGTCGGGTTATTGGCCAGGGTGGGAATCGCCATTGTTTCAGGTATTTTATGCGGTCTTTTTTTCCCGGAATGGGCGGTGCGTATTTTTCTCACATTTAATTCGCTGTTTGGCAGTTTTCTTGATTTTGTGGTTCCGCTTATTATCCTGGGGCTTGTTGCACCCGGTATAGCCGAGCTGGGCAGGGGAGCCGGAAAAATGCTGGCTGTCACGCTGCTGATCGCTTACGCATCTACACTGTTCAGCGGTTTTCTTGCCTATTTTTCCTGCGACGCCGTATATCCTTTTTTATTGGAAAATGTATCGGCCGAGGCATCGGGACTTCTTGCCGGCAATACCCAGGCTACAGGCGTTGTCCCGTTCTTTACCCTGCCTTTACCTCCGCTTTTTGGAGTGATGTCCGCTCTTGTTTTTTCTTTTATGCTGGGAATCGGCCTTACGCTCATCCCGGGGCAGGAAACCCTTAAAAATACTCTGTTTGATTTCCGGGAAATAGTAAACAAGACCATTTCCGGAGTAATCATTCCTCTTTTACCCGTCTTTATTTTCGGTATTTTTCTGAAAATGACCTATGAGGGGCAGGTAGCACACGTGCTTGGCGTATTTCTGAAAATCATACTGCTTATTTTCGTGCTCACGGTTATTCTGTTGCTTGTCCAGTTTTTCATTGCCGGTGCCGTTGGCCGCCAAAATCCGTTTAAACTGCTTAAAACCATGCTGACGGCCTATGTTACGGCATTGGGAACGCAATCGTCGGCCGCTACCATTCCCGTGACCCTGCAACAGGCTGTAAAATGCGGAGTGACTCCAAAGGTGGCAGGATCTGTGATTCCTCTCTGTGCCACGGTCCATCTGGCCGGAAGTATGCTTAAGATCACCGCATGCGCCATGGCCGTGATGATCATGCTCAACGTTCCCTATTCTTTAGCCCAGTTTACGGGATTCATATTTCTACTGGGTATCACTATGGTAGCAGCCCCCGGTGTTCCCGGCGGCGCCATAATGGCTGCTATTGGGGTATTGCAGTCTGTGCTCGGGTTCGGGACCGAGGCCATTGGCCTTATGATGGCCTTGTATATTGCCATGGACAGCTTTGGAACGGCATGTAATGTGACAGGTGACGGGGCTATTGCCGTAATTGTGGATAAGATATATGCGTAAGATCACTGTTTTTTGCGGATCCTCGTCCGGGACCGATGAGTCATTGCACGAAAAAGCCAGGGAACTGGGACATATGCTGGCTGTGCGGGGTATTGGACTGTTATACGGAGGGACGCGTATTGGCATCATGGGAATGTTGGCCGACAGCGTCCTGGCCAACGGAGGTGTGGCCGAAGGTGTTATTCCTTCTGTAATAGAAGAAAGAAAAATTGCACATACCCGCTTAACACGGCTGATGCTCGTGAATACTATAGAAGACAGAAAAAAACACCTGATAGAAGATGGTGATGCTATTCTGGCTTTCCCGGGAAGTTACGGCACGTTGGATGAGTTGTTTAATGCCCTCGTACTCAAGCAGCTCGGCAAAATGGAAAAACCTGTTATCCTGCTTAACCTGAACGGGTTTTATGATTTTCTTATAAAACAGCTGGATGTGATGGTCTCCAAAGGATTTATGCGCGCAGAATACCGGAACCTTCTAAAAACAGTTAACAACCTGGAGGAGCTTGCTCCTTTTCTCGACCGATATACCGGGCTCCCTGGAACGTGTCCCGTTCCTCAAGACGGACATCCAGCAATCTGAGAATTTCTACATTCCGGATAAGTCCCCAGGGACAGTTATTTACAAACCTCGGAGGTACTTCTCCCACAATTCGTTCGATATATATTTCGGGATTTAGAAGTTCCAGAAAGTCGATAACAAAATCTATATATTCGTTTAGCGAAAAAGTTACAAAATCACTGGGCTGTGAGGCGAATTCTTTTTCTATGGCAGTCCCTTTTACAATCTGCAGTTGATGCAGTTTGAGGCTTGTAACGGGCAGGCCGGACAGGATCTGCGCCTGTTCCAGCATTTGTGCACGTGTCTCGCCCGGGAGACCAAAGATTATGTGGATTCCGGTATGAAGCCCTCTCTCTGCGGTCCGGATGATCATATCCCTGGCCTGTTCCCATGTGTGGCCCCGGTTAATACGGCGGAGCGTTTTGTTATAGCACGATTCAACCCCGTATTCCAGCATTACTATTTTTTCTTGGGAGAGACGGGCAAAATAATCCAGTTTTTGGTTATCCATACAGTCGGGCCTGGTGCCCACAACAATACCGGCTATCCG
>ERZ1645192.838-NODE-838-length-25751-cov-9.371264_pt1 | contig 25751 bp, 20 predicted proteins | sample MGYA00575354_ERZ1645192 | MGnify/ENA primary metagenome ERZ1645192 (study PRJEB40844, sample SAMN11349763) | freshwater sediment metagenome | isolation source: river sediment | host: Sediment | place: India: Faizupur Khadar , New Delhi | collected 2017-02-21 ... | reverse complement strand
CGGCGGCAGTGGACTTCGGTCCGCACGGCAAAGAAGCTCCGGTCCTCCGACGTGCCGATCGCGCCTTCGATCGGCGCCCAGAAGCTGGGCCAGCCGGTGCCGCTGTCATACTTCGTCGTGGATTGAAACAGCGGCAGTTCGCAGCCGGCGCAGGCGAAGGTGCCGGTGCGATGCTCCTTGTCCAGTGGGCTGGTGCCGGCGCGCTCGGTGCCGTGCTCGCGCAGGACGTAGAACTGCTCTGGCGACAACAGCTTCCGCCACTCCGCCTCGCTGCGCGTGATCTCGAACGGGCCGGCCTGAGCCGGGCTGCCGGCGGTCGCAACGGGCATTTTCTGCAGGCCGACGAGCCCAGCGGCCGAAGCGCCGAGAGCCGCCAATCCACTCATCAAGAACGTCCGTTTGCTCATCATCTCCCACCTCGATCGACCCCGTTGACGGAACGCTGGGATGCAACAGACGGGGACGGCACGTGTGACGCGAAAGGCTGCCGATACTCTCCGTATCGGGCTGCGGTCAGCGGACCGGCCGCACCTCGAGCACTTCGGGGACGTAGTAACGGAGCATGTTCTCGATGCCGTGCTTCAGCGTTGCCGTTGAACTCGGGCAGCCGGAGCACGCGCCCTGCATGTGCAAGTAGACGATCCCATCCTCGAAGCCGCAGAAGGTGATATCGCCGCCATCGACCGCCACCGCCGGCCGCACGCGGGTGTCGATCAACTCGCGGATTCGGGCCGCGATTTCGCCTTCCTCCTCGTCCGCCGCCGCTTCGGCGATCTCATCCGCGTCACCGCTGATCACCGGATCGCCCAGCGTGAAATGATCCATGATCGCGCTCAAGATGACCGGCTTCAGCACATCCCACTCCCGGTCGGACATCTTGGTGACGGTGATGAAGTCCGAGCCGAAGAAGACACCGGCAACGCCGTCAACTTCGAACAGCCGCAAAGCCAAGGGCGAGCGGGCAGCCGTCTCCGGGCCGGGGAAATTCGCCGTCCCGCTGTCCATGACCGGGCAACCCGGCAGGAACTTCAATGTCGCCGGGTTAGGCGTCGATTCCGTTTGGATGAACATGCCTTCGCGTGTCCCTTGTTCGTCCCGTGGCGCCGGGTGCGCTCACGGTCCAGTCCTGCTAAAACATGGTTGCGCCGGGCCGGCGGATCAACCGCCCCCGTCAGGTCCCCCCGGCACCGTCGCGGCCCAGAAAGCCGACCACCGCGTAGACCTCGCGCAGCACCGGCGCCGCCAGTTCGGACGCGCGTTCGGCCCCGCGCGCGAGGACCGCTTCGACGTAGCCAGGATCGGCATGCAGCCGGTTCAGCTCTGCCGTCACCGGCGCCAGCCGTTCGACCGCAAGCTCTGCCAAAGCCTCCTTGAACCGGGAAAACAGCCAGCCGCCGAACCGGCTGGTGACCACATCGGGCTCAAGATCGGCGAGCGCCGCATAGATGCCGACCAGATTCTCTGCCTCCGGCCGGTCCGCGAGACCCTCGACGGTTTCGGGCAACGGCTCCGGATCGGTCTTGGCCTTGCGGATCTTGAGCGCGATCGTATCGGCGTCGTCGGTCAGATTGATGCGCGAATAGTCGGACGCATCCGATTTGCTCATCTTTTTCGAGCCGTCGCGCAACGACATGACCCGCGTCGCGGGTCCAAAGATCAGCGGCTCGACGATGGGAAAAACCGGCTTACCGAAGTCCGTATTGAATTTCTGGGCGATGTCGCGCGTGAGCTCGAGGTGCTGCTTCTGATCCTCGCCGACCGGAACATGGGTCGCCTTGTACAGAAGGATATCGGCCGCCATCAGGTTCGGGTAGGCGTAAAGGCCGACGGATGCATTTTCCCGGTGCTTACCCGCCTTCTCCTTGAACTGGGTCATGCGGTTGAGCCAGCCGAGCCGCGCCACGCAGTTGAAGACCCAGGCGAGCTGGGCGTGCCCTGGGACCTGGCTCTGATTGAAGATGATGTTGCGCTCCGCATCGACGCCGCAGGCGATCATCGCCGCGGCGGTCTTGCGGATGTTGGCGGTGAGCTCCGCCGGATCCTGCCAGACGGTGATCGCGTGCAGGTCGACGACGCAGAACAGGCACTCGAACTCGCCCTGCAGCCGCACCCAGTTACGGATGGCGCCGAGATAATTACCGAGATGCAGGTTGCCGGTGGGCTGGATGCCGGAAAAGATGCGTTTCATTCCGCGCCGATCGATCCCCGCCCCTCTTGGTTCGTTCGCGCGGGTTTATGGACGCTCCGCCGGAGCCGGTCAAGGCGCCTCGGTTCCCTTTTCCTTTCGTGCGCGTACGACGGCGCGGACATCGCGCACGCTGGCGGCACCCAGCAGTTGGGCGGAGAGCCCGAAGATGACGAGGCCGGCCGCGATCATCAGCGCCACCGCACCGGCCTGCAGCGCAAAGCCCTGGTCGAGCCAGCCATCCAGCGCCTGACTGAGCGTGATCAGCGCCGCGGCCATCACCGCGCTCGCCAGCACGATCCGCGGCAGCCGGCACTTCAACCGGGCATCAGGTTGCAGGTGGCCGCGCCGATAGAGCACCGTCGCGAGCAGGACGGCGTTGAACCAGGCGGCGAGCGCGGTCGAAAGTGCGATGCCGACATGCGCGAACGGGATCATCAGGCCGATGCTCAAGACCGCGTGGAGGATGGCAGCGACGCCCGCAATTTTGACCGGCGTGCGCGTGTCCTCCCGCGCGTAATAGCCCGGCGTGAGCGCCTTGACGACCAGATAGGCCGGCAGGCCGGCGGAATAGGCGGCGAGAGCGGCGGCTGAGGCCTGGACCGCTTCGGCCCCGAATGCGCCGCGGCCGAACAGCACCGCCATGAACGGTTCCGCCAGCACGATCAGCGCCGTTGCCGCCGGCAGCATGAGCAGAAACGCAAACTCAAGGGCGCGGTTCTGGCTCGCCAGCGCCTCTGCCGGTGCGCCGGTGCGGACCTGCTTGGAGAGGATCGGCAGCAGCGCGGTCGAGACTGCGGCGGCGATGATGCCGTAAGGCAGCTGGCTCAGCCGGTCGGCGTAGAACAGGTATGAGACCGACCCCGCCGGCAGGAACGAGGCCAGGATCGTATCGACGAGGATGTTGACCTGGTGAATACCGGCACCGAACGCCACGGGGAGCGCGCGGCGCAGCAAGAGCTTCACCCGCGGCAAGAGCCGCGGCCGGCGCGGCGGCAGCCAGATCCCCATCCTGCCGAGAGCGGCCAGCAGCCACAGGAGCTGCAGAAGACCGGCCGCGACCACCCCCCACGCGAGCGCATGGCCAAGCGTCGGCATCCACGAGCCGGTACCGACCAGCGCCGCGATGATCGACAGGTTGAGGAGGATCGGCGCCGCCGCCGGCGCAGCAAACCGGCCGTAGGAATTGAGGACGCCGCCGTAAAGCGCGGTTAGCGATATCAGCATCAGGTATGGGAAGGTGATCCGCGACAATTCGGCCGCGAGATCGAAGGTCTCGGTGCCGCGAAAGCCGGGCGCGATGGCCAGCAGCACGATCGGCATCGCAATTTCCACCGCGATCAGGAACACCAGCAGCGCCGTCGCCAGGACACTCTGTGTTTGCACCGCGAACTCGCGCGCCGACGCTTCGCCTTCGCTCTCCTTGGCGGCAACGAACAACGGCACGAACGCCGCCGAGAAGGCACCCTCGGCAAACAGGGCGCGGAACATGTTGGGAAATCGCAAGGACACGAAGAAGGCATCGGCGATCGGGCCGGCGCCCAGCAGCGCCGCGATCAGGGCATCGCGGATGAAGCCGAGGATCCGGCTGATCGCCGTAAAGGCCCCAATGGTGGCGATCGAGCGGATCAGCAGCATCCGCGACCTCTAATCCGTTTGCCGGTTAAAGGGGAAGAAAAACTTAGGTTCCCGCACACCCACAGCAAGCGGGCGGCCGGCGAGCCCTCAAGTCAATGCCGGAACGGTTTCGGGCGCTGTTTCGTCGCGCACGGGATCGTCCGGCTTGACGCCGGCCATGGCCCGCAGCAGCAGCTCCTCGATTCGGGCGAGCTTGGCCGGCTGGTCTACCTTTAAGCCGAATGCGTCCTTCACGTAGAAGACGTCAACCACGCGCGGCCCATAGGTGGAGATATGTGCGCTGCCAATTTGCAGACCGAGACTGGTGAGCGTCGACGTCACATCGTAGAGAAAACCGGGGCGGTCGCGGCCGTTGAGTTCGATGACGGTGTGCGCATTGCTGGCGACATTATCGAAGATCACCCGCGGTGGCACTTTGAACGCGCGGGCGCGGCCCACGAACGGGCTGCGGTAGGCCGCTTCAAGGGCGCGGCCGAGATGCAGCCGGCCGGAGATCGCATCTTCGATGCGGCGGACCAGGCGGCCCAGACGCGCATCGTCACCGTCGAAGGGACCGTTGATGCTCTGCACATGCAGCACATCAAGTGCCATGCTGTTGGCGAGCGTGACGACCTTGGCATCGACGATCGACGCACTGGCAAGCGCAATGCCGCCCGCGATCTGCGCAAACAACCCGGCATGGTCGGGCGCGTAGACCGTCACTTGAACCGCGTCACGGGCCGGATCGAACACGGCTTGCACCTTCAGGATGCTGCCGGTCGTCTCCGCTTCGTCCATCAGCGCAAAATGGCGCACGTGCTCGTCGGTATCGAAGGCCAGCCAGTAATCGGGATAGCCGCGCTGGATGTAGGCCTCGCGCGTCTCCTCGTCCCAGCCGACCAACCGGTCGCGCAAGCGCTGCTTCGCCGCCTCGACCCGGTTGCCGCGCCGCTGGCGCGGCTGGTCGGACGTAATCTCCATATCCTCAAGCGCACGGAAGTAGAGCTCGCTCAAAAGCCCTTCCTTCCAGCTGTTCCAGACGCCGGGCCCTACCGCCCGAATGTCGACATTGGTCAGGATCAAGAGCAGCCGCAGCCACTCCGGCGACTGTACCAGCTTGACGAACGTAGAGACGGTCGCGGGGTCATCAATGTCGCGCTTGAAGGCCGTACGCGCCATCAGGAGGTGGTAGCGGACGAGCCAGGAGACGGTCTCCGTCTCCCACTCGTCGAGGCCAAGGCGCGGCGCCAGCCGCAACGCGACCTCGGCGCCCAGGACCGAGTGGTCGCCGTTGCGGCCCTTGGCGATGTCGTGCAGCAGCACGGAGAGGTAAAGGGCGCGGCGCGAGCGCACCTCGGTAATGATGCGGCTTGCGGTCGGATGCTCGTTCGCAAGCTCGCCGCGCTCCAGCCGGCCGAGGATGCCGATGGCGCGGATCGAATGCTCATCGACCGTGAAGTGATGATACATATCGTATTGCATCTGCGCGACAACGCGGCCGAAGTCGGGAATGAAGCGGCCGAAGATGCCGGCTTCGTTGAGGCGCCGCAGCGTCGGCTCCGGGTCGGTCGGCGCGGTCAGAATCTCCATGAACAGGCGGTTCGCCTCCGCATCCTGGCGCACGGCCGGTGTGATCAGGGCGAGGCTCTGCTGCGCCAACCGCATCGCTTTCGGATGAATGTCGCGGCCCAGCCGCTGCGATTCGTGGAACAGGCGCAAAAGCCGCACCGGGTCCTTTTCGAAGGCATCGACGGAATCGATGTTGAGGCGGCCGGAGTCGAGAACGAAGCCCGGCGCAAGCCGGCGCAGAAACGTGAGCGACGGCAGGCGGAACCTCAGCCGGGTCTGCGTCTGTTCGTGCTCGAGCACCGCGCACAGCACGCGCGTCAAGTCACCGACGATCTTGGTGACGTGAAAGTAGTGCTTCATGAAGCGCTCAACGCCGCGGGCGCTCGCCCGACCGCTATATCCGAGGCGTTCGGCGACGGACTCCTGCACGTTGAAGGTCAACCTGTCTTCCGGCCGGCCGGCGACGTAGTGCAGATGACAGCGAACCCGCCACAGGAAATCCTGCGCCTTGCGGAACAGGCGCAGGTCGCTCTGGGTGAAAATGCCGCGCTCGACCAGATCCCCCATGTCGCGCACGCGATAAAGGTATTTCGCGATCCAGAACATCGTCTGCAGATCGCGTAGGCCGCCCTTACCCGCGTTGATATGAGGTTCCAGCACGTAGCGGCTATCGCCGATGCGCTCGTGGCGGGCGTCGCGCTCTTTCAACTTGTCCTCGACGAACTGGCGGCCCGTCCCCTCGACCACCTCGCTGAAGAAGCGGTTCTCGAAGGCCGCGAACAGCGCCTCGTCGCCCCACAGGAAGCGCGACTCCAGCATGCAGGTGCGGATGGTCAGATCCTTGCGGGCAAGACTGACGCAATCATCGAGCGTCCGCGTCGCGTGGCCGACCTTGAGGCCGCAATCCCACAGCATATACAGCAGGTATTCTACCAGCGCCGCTGCCGCCCGGTCGGCCGTAGAGCGCACCAGGAACAGGAGATCGACATCGGAAAAGGGTGCGAGCTCGCCCCGGCCGTAGCCACCGGTCGCGGCGATGGCGAGAGTGTTTGCGCCCGGCTGCGACAGCAAGCCGCCGGTGACGCCGAAATCACTCAGCGTGCGGATGACCTGATCGATCAGAAACGATTGCGAGCGCACAGCCACGTTGCCGTCGATCTCATCGGCCTCAAGGCGGCGGCGGATCTCCCCGCAGCCGCGCCCCAGCGCGTCCTTCATGACCTTCAGGACTTCCCCCCGCTCGGGCGGTGTCGCCGGCAGCCCGCTGCACAGCGGTTTGAGCGCGGCGACGACGTCCTTTCGGTTGAAGATCAGGCGACGATTCTGGATGCGATCCATGGAACTGCTCAGTGGTACGCTTCAGGAAATAGGAGCCGCGCCGGGCAGACGCCACTGCACGACGCTAGCGAACTCTGGCTAACGGTTTCCTTACGCTCGTGATATCGCAGCGGTCGTGCGCCCTGCTGGGGTCGCGGCACGCTCAAGCGTCGCCATCAGCTCCTTGAGACGATAGAGAATTTCAAGCGCCTCGCGGGGTGTCAAGGCATCCGGCTGCACGCTCGAGAGGATTTCGATCAGCTGCGGCGGCAAGGCCGGCTCTGCGGCCGCAGACGGTTCCGCCAAGCGGGCGGCAGCCGCCGCGAACAAAGGCAGATCATCGGCGAGACGCGCCACCGCCGAAGAGCGCTCGTCGCGTTCGAGACTCTGGAGCACCGCCTCCGCACGGTCGATCACGGCCGGCGGCAGGCCCGCCAGGCGGGCGACGTGGATGCCGTAGGAACGATCGGCAGCGCCGGCCGCGACCTCATGCAGGAAGACGACATCGCCCGCCCACTCCTTGACGCGCATCGTGTAGCAGGCAAGCGCCTCAAGGCGGGCGGCAAGTGCCGTCAGTTCATGGTAGTGAGTCGCGAACAGCCCGCGGCAGCGGTTGACGGCGTGCAGGTGCTCGATCACGGCCCAGGCGATCGAGAGGCCGTCGAAGGTGGCGGTCCCACGGCCGATCTCGTCCAGGATGACGAGTGCTCGCGGCCCGGCCTGGTTCAGGATTGCCGCTGTCTCCACCATCTCGACCATGAAGGTCGAACGGCCGCGTGCGAGATCATCGGCAGCACCGACGCGGGAGAACAGCCGATCGACAACGCCGATGCGGGCCGCGCTCGCCGGCACGAACGAGCCAACCTGCGCGAGAACGGCGATCAGCGCATTCTGGCGCAAAAACGTGCTCTTTCCGGCCATGTTTGGCCCGGTAAGCAGCCACAGCCGGCGATCGCTCTCAAGCGTGCAGTCGTTACTGACGAACGGCTGCGCATCCTGGTGCTGCAGCGCCGCCTCGACCACCGGATGGCGCCCGCCCTCGATCGCGAACGCGAGGCTGTCATCGACGGCGGGCCGTGCGTAGCGCGCCACCGCCGCGAGTTCGGCAAACCCGGCGGCAACGTCAAGGGCTGCGACGGCAGCGCAAACGTCGGCGATCCCGTCGGCCTCTGCCATCACGGCCTCGACCAGTTCCTCGAACAGCCGCAGCTCCAAGCTTACCGCTTGTTCCGCAGCGCGCGCGATCCGGCCTTCGAGGTCGGAGAGCTCGACGGTGCCGAACCGCATCGCATTCGCCATCGTCTGCCGGTGGATGAAGGGGCCCTGCGGTGCCGTCGGCAGTTTTTCGACGAGGCGCGCCGGCAGCTCGACGAAGTAGCCCAGAAGCGTGTTGTGACGGATCTTGAGCGCGCTCAAGCCGGTCTCGGCTGCGTAGCGCGCCTGCAACTCGGCAATCAGGGTGCGGCCTTCGTCGCGAAGCCGTCTCGTCTCGTCGAGCGCAGGTGCAAATCCGGCGGCGATGAAACCGCCGTCACGCGCCAGGGCCGGCGGCTCCTCGACCAGCGCTTGCGCCAAGCAATCGATGAGGCCGGGGTGCTCGGCCAGATGTGCCGCCGTCGCGGCCAGCGAGGCAGGCGGCACCGTCAGGCCCTCCCCGGCGAGCACCGCCCGCAGCGCCGGTACGAGAGCCAAGCCATCGCGCACGGCGGCGAGATCGCGCGGACCACCGCGGCCGAGGCTGAGACGGCTCAAAACCCGCTCCAGGTCGGGGAAGCGGCGCAGGAGCGCCCGCAGATCGGTGCGCGCCTGCTCGTCCTCGACGAAAAACTGGACCGCATCGAGGCGACGCTCGATCTCGGCGGGATCGGCCGAGGGCGCGACCAGCCGGGCGAGGAGCAGGCGGCTGCCGGCGCTGGTCAGCGTGCGGTCGATCACATCGAGCAGACTGCCGCGGCTTGAGCCGGCTTGGGTTCGGGTCAGCTCCAGATTGCGGCGCGTCGCCGCGTCGATGTGCATCAGTTGAGCGTCGGCAAAGCGGACCGGCGGCGAAAGCCGCGGCAGGCGACCGCGCTGGGTCAGCTCGACATAATCCACCAGCGCACCGGCGGCGGCGACCTCGGCCCGGCTGAAGGCGCCGAAACCTTCCAGGGTGCTGACTTTGAACAGCTGCTCCAGCCGCCGCTTGGCGTTGATGCTGTCGAACCGGCTGGCCGGCAAGGGGGTAAGACACGACCGCCAGTCCGCCAACGCCCGCTGACCGGCCAGCGCATCCGGCATCAGCAGCTCGCTGGGCTCCAGGCGCGCGAGCGCACCCGCAAGCTCACCCGCGGCCAGCGGTTGCGTCTGCAGAGTCCCGGTCGAGACATCGAGCCAGGCGAGGCCGGCTGCACCGCCCACTTCCGCCACGGCCGCGAGATGGTTGGGACGGCGCGCCTCAAGAAGCGTATCCTCGGTGAGCGTGCCGGCAGTGACAACGCGGACCACTTCCCGCCGGACCAGCGTCTTGCCGGGACGCTTGCGCGCCTCGGCCGGGTCTTCGCGCTGTTCGCAGATCGCGACCTTGAAGCCCTGGCGGATCAGCCGCTGCAGGTAGGCCTCGTGGCTGTGCGCAGGTACGCCGCACATCGGGATCTCCTGTCCCTGATGCCGGCCGCGCTTGGTGAGCGTGATGTCGAGGGCTTGCGCCGCCGTCACCGCATCGTCGAAGAACATCTCGTAGAAATCGCCCATACGGTAGAACAGCAAGCAGCCGGGATGCTCGGCCTTGGCGGCGAGGTACTGCGCCATCATCGGAGTCACGGCGTCGGCTGCCGTCTCCCCCGGCGCGGCCTCCGACGCTTCATTCCCTTGATTGCAGGGATCGTTCTGTCGCACGCTGGCTCCGGCTCGACCGCACAGGGCGCGGACCCTATCATGGCGGGGACGGGCGAGCCACCCGGGGCAAGGACTTCCGCCCGGACCGGCCAATGCGGACACGGTCCCGCGGATGCAAGACGGAGGCGAACTCACGCATGCAAGCGCAACGCCTTGGCCGCGAGGTCGTCGGCCTGTTTGCCGATCAGGGCCCGTTCGAGGGCGCCATCAAGACGCTGCTAGGGTCCGGCTTTGAGCACGCCGACCTGAGCGTGCTGGCTTCGCATGAATCCCTGGAGGCGGCGACCACGTCGCAGCCTCGCTGGCGGGACCGGTTGACCGCGCTTGTCGGCGAGCTGCGCTACGAGGGACCGCTGGTGGCCTCTGGCGCCATCCTGCTTGCCGGCGGCGCGACGGCTGCGTGGCTTGCAGGCGTGATTGCCGCCACGGTTGGCGGCCTCGCGGTCAAGGAGCTGCTGGGCGAGGCGACAGCAACGCCGCACACGGATGATTTTGCCCGATCGCTGGCGGCCGGCAGTCTCATCTTGTGGGTGCGGGCCGATGCACCCGAGCGGGAAGCGGCGGCGCGCCGCATTCTTGCCGCGCACGGCGCGAGCAACATCCATAGTGTCCCGCCCGCGGGGGGGTCGGCCAGCGCAGCGGACCCAGAAGGTCCCGGCGCAGGGCCAGCCAGCTAGGCCAACAGCCCCGAGCGGTGCAACTCGGCCCGGTGCAAGTCCGCCGATTCGGGGTTGAAGCAGCAGAAGATGATCGTCTCGGGGAGCGGGTTGGTCGCCGCGAACTCGTCCACCGTCTCCACCGCGATCGCCGCTGCGCGATCCGGCGGAAAACCATAAATCCCGGTGCTGATCGCAGGAAAGGCGATGCTCTTCACCCCATGCGCCTTCGCGAGTTCGAGGCTGTTGCGGTAGCACGAGGCGAGCAGCTCGTCCTCGGCGCTGGCACCGCCGTGCCAGACGGGACCGACGGTGTGGATGACGCAGCGTGCCTTCAGACGATAACCGCGCGTCATCTTCGCCTCGCCCGTGCGGCAGCCGCCCAGCGTGCGCGTTTCTGCCAGCAGCTCCGCGCCGGCGGCACGGTGGATGGCACCATCCACGCCGCCCCCGCCCAGCAGGCTGCGGTTGGCGGCATTGACGATCGCGTCGACCGCAAGGGTCGTGATATCGCCCTCGACTACCTGAATGCGCTCAGCCACGCTCCGCTCCCTCGCCACATGCGTGCAGCCCCCACCCTCAGAGCAAGACCAGGCAGCCGCCTACCCCTCGTCGTGCTGGCCGCGCCACCACTTCTCCAGGCCGATCAACGGCATGATCACGACCGCGACCGCAGCCGCGCGCAGCCAGGCATACGTGTCGATCGGTGCCGAGCCGAACACGCTGTTCATGAACGGCCAGTAAATGAAGGCAACTTGCAAGATCAGAACCGTCGCGATGCCGGCATAGATCCACAGATTGCTGAACAGGCCGATGCGAAACATGGATGCCTTCAGCGAGCGGCAATTGAGGAGATAGAAGATCTGAAACAGGATTACCGTCGTGACCGCTTCCGTTTGCGCCTGGGCGTAGGCTGACGCCGCGGCGGCGTCGGCGGGCGCGGCAGCGCGATAGCTGAGGAGGAACAGCCCCACGGCACCCGCCGCCATCAAGAGCGCGACCACCACCGTGCGGGCGATGACGAACGTGCTCAACACCGGCGCCTTGGGATCGCGCGGCGGGCGCTGCATCAGACGCGGCTCCATCGCCTCAAGCGCAAGCGGCAACGCAAGTGCCACGGCAGCAACCAGGTTGATCCACAGGATCTGCACGGGCCGCATCGGCAAGAGCGCCTCGCCGCCGGTGATCGGGAAGAAGGCCACCGCCGCCATCATGATGAAAGCCAAGCCGAGGTTGGTCGGCAGAACGAAAGCCAGCGCCTTGACGAGATTGTCGTAAACCCGCCGCCCCTCTTCAACCGCGGCCTTGATCGTCGCAAAGTTGTCGTCGGTCAGGACGATATCGGCTGCTTCCTTCGAGACTGCCGTGCCGGTGATGCCCATGGCGATGCCGATGTCCGCCTGCTTGAGCGCCGGGGCATCGTTGACGCCGTCGCCGGTCATCGCCACGACGTGGTTTTCCGCCTGCAACGCCCTGACGAGGCGAAGCTTGTGTTCCGGCGCGACGCGGGCAAAGACGTTATGGTCGCGGGCGGCGGCGCGCAGTTCGCCTTCCGTCATTCGGCCGAGCTCGACGCCGCTCAACGCCCGCTCCCCGGCACCGCACAAGCCCAGAGCGGCACCGATGGCGCGCGCGGTCTCCTGGTGATCGCCGGTGATCATTTTCACGGCGATGCCCGCGCTTTGGCACGCCGCAACCGCCTCAATCGCCTCCGCCCGCGGCGGGTCGATCATCCCCTGCAGGCCGAGAAACGACAACCCGGCAGCGACATCGGCTTCTTCCAGCCGGGCGAGCGGCCGATCCGGCGTCAACGCGGCAAATGCCAGCACCCGCATGCCCTGCTGGGCGATCTGCCGCACCGCGTGCATGACGGCAGCCCCCTCGCCGTCGCTCTCCATGTCTGCCGAACAGCGGGGCACGATGGCCTCCGGGGCACCCTTGAGGTAGACGACCTGGCCGCCGCCGGGCGCTTCGTGCAGCGTCGCCATGAACTGCCGTTCCGATTCGAACGGGATCACGTCAAGACGCGGGTAGCGGCTGCGGGAATCGGCAGCCGGATGGCCGAGCTTGTGGGCCGCCGCCACCAGCGCCCCTTCCGTCGGATCCCCCGTCAACTGCCAGCGGCCCTGGTCGTGATGAATGACGGCATCGTTCCACAAGGTGCCGGCGAGCACGAGACCTTCGATAGCGGCGGGCGTGGTTGCGACCGCCGCGCCGGCCTCGGTCTCGATCGCGCCCTCCGGTGCGTAACCGACACCGCTCAGGCGCCAGGCGCCGGCGGGCGTCCACAGCGCCTGAACGGTCATCTCATTGCGTGTCAGCGTGCCGGTCTTGTCGGAACAGATGACCGTGGTCGAGCCCAGCGTCTCGACCGCGGGCAGCTTGCGGATGATCGCCCGCCGGTGCGCCATTCGCTGCACGCCGATGGCGAGCGCGATAGTAACGATCGCCGGCAGCCCCTCGGGGATCGCGGCGACGGCGAGTGCGATCGCGGCCAGGATGTTGTCGGCCACCGGGTAGCCGCGCAGGTGGCCGATGCCGAACAAGAGCACGGAAACGACGGCAACCGCGATCGCAATCCAGGTTCCGACCGCCGCCAGGCGCCGCATGAGCGGCGTTTCCAGCTTTTCCGTCTCCTGCAGCAGCCGCGAGATGCGGCCGAGCTCGGTTCCGGCACCGGTCGCCACCACCACCGCCGTCGCCGTACCATAGGTCACGAGCGTGCCGCTGAAGGCCATGCCGACGCGATCGCCGACGGCCGTGTCAGCGGCAACCGCACGAGGCGCTTTTTCGACCGGCAGCGACTCCCCCGTCAACGCGGCTTCCTCGACCTTGAGCGTGCGCACCGAGAGAAGGCGCAGATCGGCGGGCACCTTGTCGCCCGATTGCAGAAGCACGACATCGCCCGGAACGAGCGCGGCAGAGCCCAGCATCTGTTTGCGGCCATCGCGCAGCACGGCGGCTTCGAGCGGCACCATGGCGCTCAGGGCCTTGATCGCCTGATTGGCGCGAAACTCCTGCGCAAAGCCGATCACGGCATTCAGCACGACCACGCCGCAGATGACGAGGCCATCGATCAGCTTTCCGGTCGCCATCGCCAGCGCAGTGGCGGCGAGGAGGACGTAGATCAACGGGTTGTTGAACTGCGCAATCAGGATGCGCAGCGCCTGGCCGCGATCAGCGGCCGGCAGAACGTTCGGCCCGTAGCGGCGAAGGCGCTCTTCCGCCGCCGCGGTGTCGAGACCGGCCGCCGACGTCTGCAGGCGGGCCAGAACATCTTCCGCTTCGAGGGCGTGCCAGACGTCACCGCCCGCTGCGCTCGGATTCTCGTCTTTTGCCATCATTTCCGCCCAGGTGCTGCCGACGGTAGTAATGCGAACTCCAGCCAGCCAACTACGTGGGGGCGCCTGGCCGTCCGTACCACCCTCAATCGCCCTCCGGCAGGAGCGTCCGCGGGCGGCCCGCCAGCGGATAGTGACGCATCATCCACACCAGAAGCATCAGGCCCGGCAGCGCCGCCAGCGTGGTGACGATGAAGAAATCGGGCCAGCTCATTCGTTCGGCAAGCCAACCCGCGCCCGAGGAGAGCGCGGTGCGCGACAACGCCATCAGCGAGGTCAAGAGCGCGTACTGAGTGGCGGTGTAGGCAACGTTACACAGGCCGGAGAGGTAGGCAACGAAGGCTGTGGTGCCCATGCCGGTGGTGACGTTCTCGGTTGCGATGGTGATCGCGAGCATGGTGATGTCGGCGCCGGCCCAGGCCTGCAGCACGAAAACCAGGTTGGAAGCGGCCATCAGCACGCCGCAGACGAGCAGCCCCGCCATCATGCCAAGCCGCGCCATCACGGCGCCGCCGATGAAACCGCCGCCGATGATGGCGACAACGCCGAACAGCTTCACCACCTCGGCGATCTCGGTCTTGGTGAAGCCGATCTCCAGAAAGAACGGGATCTTCATCACCGACAGAACCGCATCACCAAACTTGTAGAGCAGGATGAAGAGCAGCACCGCCAGCCAGCCGGGTCGCGAGAAGAAATCGGTCAGCGGCCGGATCGCTGCCTCGAACAGCCAGGCCAGCAGGCGAACGTGACGGCGTGCCGGCTGCGCGCCGGCGCCGCCCGTCTCGCCCTCCCCTCTCCCGGCCGCGGCTCGCGGCTCCGGAGCGATCAGGATGGCGATCACACCGACGCCGATGCCCGCTGCGAGGATCGGCAACACGGCACTCCAGGGCAACACGTCCGCCAGCATAAGGCCGCTCGCCGCTGCGCCGACCTGGCCCAGCCGCCAGCCAAACACCATCGTTGCCGCGCCGGCCGCGAGCTGCCGCTCGTCCAGAACCTCGACCCGGTAGGCATCAAGCACGACGTCCTGGCTCGCCGATGCCGCCGCCGCGAGCGTCGCCAGCACGGCCGGCACGAGCAGGTTTTCGGCCGGCGATGCCAGCCCCATGCTCGCCAGGGCTGCGATCAGCAGCATCTGCGTTGCCAGCGCCCAGCCGCGCCGGCGGCCGAAGCGGCGTGTGAGGCCGGGCAACGGCAGGCGGTCGACGAACGGCGCCCACAGAACTTTCAGCGAGTAGGGCAGACTGACGAGGGCGAACAAGCCGATCTCGGTCTTGGCGCGGCCGGCCTCGGTCAGCCAGGCGCTCAACGGCTCCGCCAGCACGCCGAACGGCAGACCGCTCGCGAAGCCGAGCAGCGTCAACAAAAGGACCCGCCGGTCCCGATAGACCGCGAGCGTTTGCCGCCAACCGCTCCCGTCGGCCCATCCTGCCGGCCGGCCAAGCCTCAACCAGGCTGCCTTCATCCAAGCGTCCGGCGAACCAGCTCCGCGAGCGGCACCTCGGGCCGGGCGCCGAAATGGCTCAGCACCTCGGCCGCGGCGATGCCGCCGATGCGGGCGCACGTTTCCAGCCGCACGCCGCGGGTGAGGCCGTAGAGGAAGCCGGCCGCGTACGCATCGCCGGCACCGGTGCTGTCAATCACCGGCTCGACCGGCTCGGCATCGACGACATGCACCTCATCGCCGGCTACAATGACCGAGCCCTTTTCGGAACGGGTGAGCGCCGCGATTTCACAGTGGTGGCGGACCCGCTGCAGGGCGGCATCGAACGCGTGCACCTGATACAGGGAGACGATCTCGTCCTCGTTGGCGAACAAGATGTCGATGTGATGATCGACCAGCGCGATGAAATCGGCGCGGTGGCGATCGACACAGAAGGGATCCGAGAGCGACAGCGCAACCCGATGGCCGGCTGCGTGGGCAACCGTGGCCGCCTTGACGAAGGCGTCGCGCGCGCCCGGCTGATCCCACAGATAGCCTTCGAGATAGGTCACCCGCGCGGCCGCCACCATCGCCGGGTCGACGTCGTCCGGCGTCAAAAGCGCACTGGCGCCGAGGCAGGTCTGCATCGTCCGTTGCGCGTCGGGGGTCACCAAGATCAGGCAGCGTCCGGTCGGCGGTCCATCGACATTGGGTGGCGTCACGAACGTGATGCCAGTCGAGACGATGTCATGGCGGAAGATCGTGCCCAGCTGGTCATCGCGCACCTTGCCGACGAACGCGCCGCTGCCGCCCAGGGATGCCAGCGCGGCAATCGTGTTGGCGGCCGAGCCGCCCGACACCTCCACGGCCGGCCCCATCGCCGCGTAGAGCGCCTCCGCCGTGTCGGCGTCGATCAACCTCATCGTGCCTTTTGCAAGACCCGCCTGTTCAAGGAATGCATCCTCCGAATGGGCGAGCACATCGACGATCGCGTTGCCGATGCCAAGGACGTCGTAGAGCGGATTGGCCATAAGGGAATCCCGATCGGTGGGAGCGGATGGATCGTACGGCCGAAGTATACTGCAGCAACCGGCAGGAGCAACGACCTGCCGTCCGGCAATCGGACTTGCGGGCAAACCGCCCTGCCGCTACACACGCCCCGCGCGATAAGCGGCCACGAGGGCGGAGGAACAGGCGTGCTTTCTGCATTCGAACGGGCGTTCGGCCAGCTGCGTGATCCGCGAATCATTCGGGTGCTGGCGCTCAGTCTCGTCCTGTCGGCAGCGCTTTTCGTCGCGCTGTGGGTCGGCATCGGCTTCCTTCTGACGCAAACGAGCCTGTTCGAGATCGGCTGGCTCGACACCGCGATCGACCTCCTGGGCGGTCTTGCGACGGCGCTGTTGACGTTTCTGTTGTTTCCAGCGGTAGCCAGCGCGACCGTGGGCTTTTTCCTCGACAGTGTTGCCGAGGCGGTCGAGGCCCGACACTATCCCGGCCTGGGCCCGGCGCGGCGGCAAGCGTTGGCGGAGGTCTTGTTCACCAGCGCCAAGTTCGTCGGCGTTTTCGTCCTCCTCAATCTTGCGATGCTGGTGTTTCTGCCGTTCGCACCGATCTTTCCTTTCGTGGTGTATGGGGTTAATGGTTATCTCCTGGGCCGCGAGTATTTTGAGCTGGTAGCGGCGCGCCGGATGGAGCCTGGCCAAGTGCGGGCGGTGCGGCGCGCACACCGCCTGACCGTGCTGGCGGCCGGGGTCATCATGGCCGGCCTGTTCACCCTGCCGGTGGCGAACCTCGCAGCGCCCGTCATCGGGACCGCGGCGATGGTTCACATCTTTCACGGCTTGGCGCAGCGGACGCGGATGGCCAGCCGCTAAGAGCTGGCGGCGCGAAGGGACGAAGGAAACGATTGGTAGGGAGCACGACACGAATGTTCCGCAGCAAGAAGGGTGCGAGTTCCGCCGTCGAAGACGCGGCAGAAGCCGCCGAAACGATGGCCGAGGCACCTGCGGAGACCGAATTGCCGAAGGCACCGCCACGGCGGGCGCTGCCGCCGCAAGTGCGCGGTGCGCCGGGTTCCGGCTTTCCGTTCGAGCTGGCACGCCGGACGACGGACCTCGGCGGCCCCTCCTTGCGCCCCGACCATGCGGGAGCGCCGATGCGAGAGAATACGATCGTCATCGGCCAAGGCGCACGGCTGCAAGGCGAGCTGCTCACCTGCGAACGGCTGGTCGTCGAGGGCGAAGCGACGCTGACGGTTCACTCCTGCCGCCAGGTCCAGATCGGCGAGGCGGGGTCGTTCCGCGGCACCTTTGATGTGACCGAAGCGGATATCTCCGGCGACTTCGAGGGCGAGTTGGTCGCGCGCGACCGGCTGACGGTGCGCTCGACCGGCCGGGTCCGCGGCCGCATCCGCTACCGGCACATCATCATCGAGGCGGGCGGCTTGATCATCGGCGACGTCAACGAGCTTGATCCCGAAATGGCAGCGGCCGCGCGCGATGCGGAAGCGCCGGCAGGTGCGGCCGGTGGCGGCGTCGAGGCTGGCGGCGCCGGGGCTGGCGGCAGCACGGCGGCGGGGTCAGGCGCGGATTCGGTTCGGGAGGGGGCAACCGAGACGACCACGCCGTGACGGCACGGCCGGTCCGGTGAGGGCGACGTTCACGACGGCCGCGGCTGTTGCCGCCGTAGCCATCTGCCTTTCGGGGTGCGCCTCGGACCTTGAGCCGCTGGCGCCCGATGACGCGGCAGCGGCGCCGTCGCAAGAGACGGCAGCGATCACTGCCGGCGGCGGCCCGCTGGCACCGCAAGGAAGCAAGGGAGGCGGCCCTCTCAAGGGCATGGAAACGGCCAAGGTCGAGGAAACCCTGGGCCCGCCCAGCTTCCGCCGCAGCGACGGTCCCTCCGAATGGCTGCAGTATCGAAGTACCAGCTGCGTGCTCGACGTCTTTCTCTACCGTGAGGCCGGCGAGGAAACGGCGCGCGTCGCTCATGTTGAGGCGCGCACCTCCCGCCTCGACCCGATGCCGGAAGCAACCTGCCTACAGAGCCTGACGCCGCCAAGGCCGGTCCCGCGCCGGCGCTGACGCTGGACGGCCCCTTCGCTCAGGCCGCCGTCTTGTCCGGAAACCGGCACAGATCGCAGACGATGCAAGCGCCGCATTCCGGCTTGCGCGCCTTGCAGACGTAACGGCCGTGCAGGATCAGCCAGTGATGGGCGTGCTGGCGCCAGTGCGCCGGTACGCGCTCCAGAAGACCTTTCTCGACCGCAAGCGACGTGTCGCCCCGAGCGAGCCCGGTGCGATTGGCAACGCGGAAGACGTGAGTATCAACGGCGATGGTGGGTTCCCCGAAGGCGACGTTGAGAACGACGTTCGCACTCTTGCGGCCCACACCCGGCAAGGCCTCCAGTGCGTCGCGATCACGCGGCACTTGGCCGCCATGAGCCTCGGCCAGGATCCGGCTCAAGGCGATGACATTCTTCGCCTTCGCGTTGAACAGGCCGATCGTGCGGATGTAGCTTTTCAGCCCCTCCTCGCCCAACGCCACCATCTTTTCGGGCGTGTCGACGCGCCGGAACAACGCCTCGGTGGCGCGATTGACGCCGACATCGGTGGCCTGGGCCGACAGCACCACCGCCACCAGCAAGGTAAACGGATTGACGAACGCGAGCTCGCTTGCGGGGTTCGGCCGCCGGGCGGCAAGGCGGGCAAAAAAATCCTCGATGGCGCCTGCATCCATCGCCGGCGCCGGCACCGCCGGCACGCGTGGCTTCGCTGCCGCCCGCGTACGTGGCTTTGCTACGTCCGCCACTTACCTGCTCCCGAGCTGTCGATAGCGCGGCTTGGCGACGACGCGCCGGCCTGCTAAGCTCAAAAGATAATCGTTCTCAACTGCAAGGTTGCGCCGATGCCGGAGGGGGAGGAGACGGTCCGTTACAGCGTGATCCTGCGGCCGCATCGCAGTGCCGGCAGGCAGGCCGCGCGCTGGGCCGTGGGTCTTGTCGGCATCATGGCGATACCGGTTTCGGCGGCCTGCCTCCTCGCCGGCGCCTGGCCGGTGCTGCCCTTCATGGGCGCCGAAGCCGTCTTGCTGTACCTGCTGATGCGCCTGAACCAACGGGCCGGCAACGCGCTTGAAAGCATCAACCTCACCCGCAGCGCCTTGACCGTCAAGCGCATCGACCATTGGGGCAAGACGCTCCGCGTCGCCTTTCAGCCGTTCTGGCTGCAAGTCAACATCGAGGACCTGCCCGGCAACACCAACCGGCTCGAACTCCGCTCGCACGGCCGGTCGTTGATCATCGCCAACTTTCTGCTGCCCCACGAGCGGGTGGAACTGGCGCTGGCGCTGCGCCGCGAGCTGTCGCGGCTCAACAGCACGCTCCCGGCTGCCGGAACGCCAATCGTCACTTAAGGCCCAGCACATCGGTCATGCCGTAGAGGCCCGCGGCCCGGCCGGCAGTCCACTGCGCCGCGCGGACGGCACCGTGTGCAAATACGGCGCGCGAGGACGCCTTATGGGTGAGCTCGATCCGCTCGCCCTCACCGGCCAAGATGACCGTGTGCTCGCCGACGACGTCACCGCCGCGCAAGGTTGCAAAGCCGATCGCACCTTCGGGCCTGGCGCCGATGCGGCCATCCCGGGTGCGGACGGCAACATCATCGAGGCTGACGCGCCTGCCTGCTGCCGCGGCCACACCCAGGGCCAGCGCGGTGCCCGACGGCGCATCCGTCTTGTGGCGGTGGTGCATCTCGACGATCTCGATGTCGTAGTCGGCGCTAAGGGTCGCTGCGACTTGGCGCGTGAGCCCGATCAGGAGGTTGACGCCGACGCTCATGTTGGCGGCATAGACGACCGGGACAACCGTGGCGGCGGCGGCAAGCGCTTCGCGGTGGGCAGCGGCCAAGCCGGTCGTACCGCAGACCAGGGCGACGCCCAGGCGGGCCGCCAGGTGCGCATTCGCAACCGTCAACTCCGGCGTCGTGAAATCGATCACGGCATCCGAGCCGGCAAAAAGAGCTTCCGCATCGCCGGAGAGATCAAAGCCCACTGGCGCGGCGCCGACGAGCGCGCCCAGGTCAGCGCCAATCGCGCTGTGTTCGGGCCGTTCTACGCCACCGCTCAGGCGGACGCCGTCGGTGGCAAGCACCGTTTGCAGCACCATCCGCCCCATCCGCCCGCCACAGCCGACGATCCCGATCCGCATCCGCCTTTCCCGCCCTCTCTGTCCTTTGGCGCCTTGCCGCCGAAAAGGGGATAGAGCGAAACGCCGGCGGGCCGCAAGAGGGAGCCGGGGCGGTCAGTCGGTGAGGTCGTCCCACAATTCCTTCACCTTGGCGAAGAAACCGTGCGACTCGGGGCTCTGCTTGTCGTTGCTGCAGGCAGCGTCGAAGTCCTGCAACAGCTTCTTCTGCCGTTCGTTGAGGCTGACGGGAGTCTCGACGAAGACCTCTACGAACATGTCACCGCGCGCATGCGAGCGCAGGATCGACATGCCTTTGCCGCGCAGGCGAAATACTTCGCCCGTTTGCGTGCCGGGACCGATCGAAATGCGCGCCCGTTCGCCGCTAATGGTCGGAACCTCGATGGTCCCGCCCAGTGCTGCAGCCGTCATCGGGATCGGCACCCGGCAGTGGATTTCCGATCCGTCGCGGCGAAACACGCGGTGCGGCGCCACGGTCACGAAGATGTAGAGGTCCCCCGGCGGGCCGCCGCGCAAGCCTGCCTCCCCCTCGCCGGCAAGCCGGATGCGGGTCCCGTCCTCGACACCGGCGGGGATGCCAACGGCAAGCGAGCGCTGCTTCTGCACCCGGCCGGTGCCGCGGCAGGCCCGGCACGGATCGCGGATCACCTGCCCGGAGCCGCCGCAGGTGGGGCAGGTGCGCTCGACAGTGAAGAAACCGGATTGCGAACGCACGCGGCCGATGCCGCGGCAGGTGCCGCAGGTCTCGGGCGCACTGCCACCGGCCGAGCCCGTACCGCGACAGGTCTCGCAGTTCGTCTGCGTCGGCACGTCGATGGTCAGCTTGGCGCCGGCGAAGGCCTGATCGAGGGTGACTTCCAGATTGTAGCGGAGATCGCCGCCGCGCCCGTGCGCCCGGCCGCCGCCGCGCCGGCCGCCGCCCATGAACTCGCCGAACATCTCCTCGAAGATGTCGGCAAAACCGGTCCCGAACCCGGCCCCGAAACCACCCTCGCCACCGCCGCCGCCTTGCTCGAAGGCGGCGTGGCCAAAGCGGTCGTAGGCGGCGCGCTTCTGATCGTCCTTCAGGACTTCGTAGGCTTCGTTGATTTCCTTGAACTTTCGCTCGGCTTCCGCATCGCCCGGATTGCGATCCGGGTGATACTTCATCGCCAGCGTGCGGTAGGCTTTCTTGAGTTGCTCTTTATCGGCATCGCGCGCGACGCCGAGGATCCGATAGTAGTCTTCCTTCGCCATCAGCGGCGCCCCTGCAGCGGCAGTCCAGGCAAAACAAAAGGCGCCTGCGCACGCATTGGCGCGCAGGCGCCGCTGTGCATCAGCCGGCCTTCTTGTCCTTGTTCGGATCCACTTCCTCGAACTCGGCGTCAACCACCTTCTCGCCGCCGCCGGAAGCTCCCCCTTCGCCGCTCTCTGCCCCCGGGCCAGCTTGCGCACCCTGCTGCGCGCGGTACATGGCCTCTCCCAGCTTCATCCGTGCCTGGCCCAGGATCTCGGTCTTCTGATTGATGGCCGAGACGTCTTCGCCATCCAGCACCCCCTTGAGATCGGCCACCGCGCGCTCGATCGCCTCCCGATCGGCGGCCGGGATCTTGTCGCCGAATTCCTTCAGATCCTTCTCGGTGGAGTGGATCATGCCATCGGCGTGGTTGCGCGCCTCGACCTTCTCGCGGCGGCGCTTGTCCTCGGCTGCGTGCTGCTCGGCATCCTTGACCATCCGGTCGATGTCGCCCTCGGACAGACCGCCCGAAGCCTGAATGCGGATCTGCTGCTCCTTCGCGGTTGCCTTGTCCTTGGCGGAGACGTTGACGATGCCGTTGGCATCGATGTCAAACGTCACTTCGACCTGTGGCATGCCGCGTGGCGCCGGCGGGATGCCGACCAGATCGAACTGGCCCAAGAGCTTGTTGTCGGCCGCCATCTCCCGCTCGCCCTGGAAGACGCGGATGGTGACCGCCGTCTGACCGTCCTCGGCGGTGGAGAACACCTGGCTCTTGCGGGTCGGGATGGTCGTGTTGCGATCGATCAGGCGGGTGAAAACGCCGCCCAAGGTCTCGATGCCGAGCGAGAGCGGGGTGACATCCAGCAGCAGGACATCCTTGACCTCGCCCTTCAGCACCGCGGCCTGAATGGCGGCGCCAACGGCCACCACCTCGTCCGGGTTCACGCCCTTGTGCGGCTCACGGCCGAAGAAGTTCTTGACCGTCTCGATGACCTTCGGCATCCGCGTCATGCCGCCGACCAGGATTACCTCGTCAATCTCGCCTGCCGTCAGGCCCGCATCCTTCAGCGCCGCCCGGCATGGCCCGACGGTCTTTTCGATCAGGTCCTCGACCAGCGCCTCCAGCTTGGCGCGGGTGAGCTTGATGGTCAGGTGCTTCGGCCCTGTCGCATCGGCAGTGATGAACGGCAGGTTGACTTCCGTCTGCATCGTCGACGACAGCTCGATCTTGGCTTTCTCGGCGGCCTCCTTGAGGCGCTGCAGGGCCAAGCGGTCCTGGCGCAGGTCGATGCCGTTCTCCTTCTTGAACTCGTCGGCCAGGTAATCGAGGATCCGCTTGTCGAAGTCCTCACCGCCAAGGAACGTATCGCCGTTGGTCGATTTGACCTCGAACACGCCGTCGCCGATCTCGAGCACCGAAATGTCGAAGGTGCCGCCGCCCAAGTCGTACACTGCGACCGTTCCGGCGCCCTTCTTCTCCATGCCGTAGGCAAGCGCGGCGGCCGTCGGCTCATTGATGATGCGCAGGACTTCAAGACCGGCGATCTTGCCGGCATCCTTGGTCGCTTGGCGCTGGGAATCGTTGAAGTAGGCGGGAACGGTGATGACGGCCTGCGTCACCTCTTCGCTCAGGAAGCGCTCGGCCGTTTCCTTCATCTTCTGCAGGATGAAGGCTGAGACTTGGCTCGGGCTGTAATCCTTGCCGTGTGCCTGCACCCAGGCATCGCCGTTGGCACCCTCGACGATCCTGTACGGCACCAAGCCCTTGTCCTTATCGGTGATCGGATCGCGATAGCGGCGGCCGATCAGCCGCTTGATGGCGAACAGGGTGTTCTCAGGGTTGGTGACGGCCTGGCGCTTGGCCGGCTGTCCCACCAGGCGCTCGCCGGCCTCCGTAAAGGCGACGATAGAGGGCGTCGTCCGCATGCCCTCCGCGTTTTCGATGACCCGTGCGTCTTTGCCGTCCATGATGGCGACGCAGGAATTGGTTGTTCCGAGGTCGATCCCGATCACCTTGCTCATTCAAGTCACCTTATGTTGCGGCGGACTCACACAACCCAGCCATTGGCGTCGCGAGAGTCCCCCAAGGGTTGGTTGGCATTCCCTGCGCCGGCTTACGCTTCGCCGCGAGATATAGGGTTCCGGCCAGAAGGGCGCAACGGGGCCGGCCGCAGCGGGAAGGCCCGGCAACGGCTTCTCTGCAGCGCGGGGTGGCTTGCCAGTGCCGGGCCGATCTGCCATCACCTCGGCAGCCCCCGAAAGCGGCCTCAGCCATGATCGTTTCCGCCAGCTATCGGACCGACATCCCAGCCCTCTACGGCGCGTGGTTCACCAACCGGCTGCAAGCGGGGTTTGCCCGCGTCCGCAACCCTTACGGCGGCCCGCCGGCGGTGGTGCCGCTCACCCGCGCCGCGGTCGATGCGTTCGTGTTCTGGACCCGCAACCTCGGCCCCTTCGCGACCGCGCTGGACGCAGTCACCGGGCGCGGCTTCCCTTTTCTCGTTCAGTACACGGTAACCGGCTATCCGCGCCCGCTGGAGCGGTCCACACTGGCGCCGGAGGTTGCGATCGCCCACATCCGCGCCGCTATCGGCCGCTACGGCCGCGGCACCGTGATATGGCGCTACGATCCGATCGTGTGCACGACGCTGACGCCGCCGGAGTGGCACGTGAGCACCTTTGCCCGCCTGGCCCAAGCGCTTGAGGGTGCAGTCGACGAGGTCATCGTTTCCTGGTGTCAGATCTACCGCAAGACGGCACGCAACCTTGACACGGCCGCGCGCACGTTCGGCTTCACGTGGTGGGATCCGGAGGATGGCGAAAAACGCGCCCTCCTCGCCCGCCTCGCTGCGATCGCTGCCTCGCACGGCATGCGGCTCTCGCTGTGCGGGCAACCCGGCCTGCGGACGGAAAGCGTCGGCGAAGCCCGCTGCATCGATGCCGACCGTTTAAGCCGGATTGCCGGTGCGCCGCTTGGCATCCGTAATTACGCGCACCGCAAGCAGTGCGGCTGCTGGGCGTCGCGAGACATCGGCGCCTACGACAGTTGCACCCAAGGCTGCACCTACTGCTACGCGGTCAACAGCCCGCCGGTCGCCAAACGCCAACGTGCCGCGCACGATCCGCTGGCGGATTTCCTCATCCCCGCATCCGGCAAACCGGATCAGAGCGACTCGTCGATGCGGCTGCCCGCCGCCGCGCCGGCCGTGGCCTCCGACGGCTGCTCATAGGCTTCGGCCGACGTCCGCGCCCGCACCTGCGCCTCCGCTTGCGGCGCTGCCGCCGGGGCTGCCTTCGGCCCGCCGCGCGACACGCCGACGCGAGCGGGGCGGAGAATCCGCTCGTTCAGCGTATACCCTTGGCTCAGGACCTGCAGGACGGTGCTGTTGGGGACATCCGCATTCGGGATCTCGAACAGCGCCTCGTGGAAGTGCGGATCGAACGGCTGTCCCTCCGCCTCGATTCGTTTGACGCCGTGGCGTTCCAGCGCGCTCGCGAGTTCGCGCTCGGTCATCTCGACCCCGCTCATCAAGGCGTCCAGCGCGGGATCGGCCGCGCGCGCATCCGCAGCGACGCTCATCAGCGCGCGGTGCAGGTTGTCGGCGACGGCGAGCATGTCGCGGGCAAATCCCGCGACCGCGTACTGGCTCGCCTCCTCCCGGTCACGGGCGCCACGGCGGCGCACATTTTCCGTCTCGGCCAGCGCGCGCAGATACTCGTCCTTGAGCCGGGCGATCTCCGCTTCCGAGCGCGCAAGCTGCTCGGGCCAGTCCCTGTCCGGTGCTGCCTCAGCGGCACGGGCGTCAGCCGCGCCTGCTGCCGCTGCCGCCGCCTCCTGGGCCGCCTTGGCGGCCGTCGTTTCGTCGTTCGGCGTTCCGTCCGTCGTCACCATGCCTGCAATCCCTGCCCCTTACCCAATGTAATGACTGATCAATTTTGCCGTGTAATCGACCATGGGAATGATGCGCGCGTAGTTCATCCGCGTTGGCCCAATGACACCCAAGGCGCCGACGATGCGCTGCCGGCTGTCGCGGTAGGAAGACACGATCAGGGAGCAGCCGGCGATGTTGAACAGCGCATTGCTGGCGCCAATGAAGATCTGCACGCCGGCTCCGGTGTCAACCACCGACAGCACCCTCAGCATCATTTCCTTTGTTTCCAGCGCGTTGAAGAGCGCCCGGATGTGCTCCAGGCTGCCGATGGCTTCGGCATCCTCCAACAGATGCGCTTGGCCGCGCACGATCAGCGCACCCGACGCGTCATCGCCAGCCCAGGTGGCAAGCCCTGCCTCGACCACCTTGCGCGTCAGTTCGTCGAGCTGCGATCGCTGCACCTTGAGCTCGGCCA
>ERZ1645192.837-NODE-837-length-25757-cov-6.934052_pt1 | contig 25757 bp, 25 predicted proteins | sample MGYA00575354_ERZ1645192 | MGnify/ENA primary metagenome ERZ1645192 (study PRJEB40844, sample SAMN11349763) | freshwater sediment metagenome | isolation source: river sediment | host: Sediment | place: India: Faizupur Khadar , New Delhi | collected 2017-02-21 ... | reverse complement strand
GCAAGCGTCACGAACCAGCGAAGCGCCCTGGAAAGAAAACCCGTCATCGCTTACTTTCCGGCCTCCTCCACAAGATCGAGCAGGTCCTTGCCGAACACGGACTCGTACGCCTTCCAGACATCCCGGACCGCAGCCCGGAAAGCGGCAGTGTCCACGGTACGGACATCGACGCCCTTTTCCTTGATTTTCGCGACCAGTTCGTCGTCGGACGCCCGGATCATCCTGCGTTCTTCGTCCCGCCATTTTGCGGCGATTTCGAGAACGAGCTTCTTGTCGGCGTCCGAAACCTTCTTCCAGACGTCTTTGTTCACGCAAAGGATCGCCGACGTCCAAATGTGGCTTGTCAGGGAAAGATTCTTCTGAACTTCGGAGAATCCGTTGGAGAAGAAGATCGCGAGCGGATTTTCCTGCGCGTCGACAACGCCCTGCTGAAGCGCCGAATACAGTTCGCCGAACGGGATTGGCATCGGAGAGGCGCCGAGCGCGTTGAACGTATCGAGCCGCATCTTGTTCGGCGTGACGCGGATCTTCAGTCCCTTGAGGTCTTCGGGAACGAGAATGGGCTTCTTGCTGTTGGAAATATGACGGAACCCGTTTTCCCACCAGGAGAGTCCGACGACGCCTTTTTTGCCGAGAATGTCGAAAAGCGCCTCGCCGAGTTTTCCGTCAAACGCCTTGTAGGCCTGTTCATGGTTCGCAAAGGCGTAGGGCAGCTCCTCGATGCCGAACTTCGGGTCGAGGCTCTGGAAAGAAGACCCGCCGATGAGGCCGCCGTCGACGGTTCCCATTCGCAGCCCTTCGATGAGGTCCTTTTCATTGCCAAGCTGCGAACTCGGGAAGACCTTGACGACGACGCGCCCCGCGGTCGCCTTTTCGACCTCCTGGGCGAAACCGTTGAGCGCCACGTTCCAGGGATGATCCGGATTCAGGACGTTGCCGATCTTCACCGTCACCGAATCGGCGGCGAAGGCGACCGTTGCGAGGAACACCGACAGAACCATGAGTGCGACGGACAATTTTTTCATGAAAATCCCCTCCTTATACGATATTCCGAGAATGTGTCGAATTTTTGTCCAAAATTGCGGGCCACGAGGACGATCAATGCTTTCGACTGAGGGAGATCACCTCTTTTCATGAAACATCACGTCGGGCATTGTATCACGGAACACCCGTACACAACGCTCGCATTTATGTCCCAAAGGACACTTGTCAGGAAGCACATCAGTGTTTGCCATCGATACGCTCTCCCCGTACAATACAGAAACTCCGGAAAAACGGATTCGCGTTCGTCGGTGAAGAAAGACATTCGCGTATCCCGCCGGGTTCGGCGCCGAGCGGAAGCGCCTCACACGAAAGGGGTTTTGGCATGCGCGTGGAAACGGGACATCGGATTCGAGTCCATTATACGGGAAAATTGACAGACGGTTCTGTCTTCGATTCCTCGACGGGAAAAGATCCTCTGGAATTTGTTGTCGGTGCGGGGCAGATGATTCCGGGATTCGACACGGGCGTCGTCGGAATGAAGATCGGCGAGGAACGCACGCTCACGCTGCCCCCCGAAGAAGCCTACGGTTTCCGTGACGAGGAAATGGTCTTCAGCTTTCCCCGTTCCATGCTTCCGAAGGGCTACACGCCCGTTGTCGGGGAAATGCTCCGGATGACATCGTGCGACGGCTCTCCGATGCGCGTGACGATCCGGAAAATCGAAGGCGAACAGATTCTTCTCGACGCAAATCACTTTCTGGCGGGGGAATCGCTGATCTTTACGGTGAAGCTCGTAGAGATCATGACGCAATAGACGCATTCGCGGGAGGACTGTGTTTCGTCGTCAATGAGTCCTCCCGCGAAAACGCCATTACCGCCTGCACGCAAGCCCCGCCGCGCGTCCTCTCAGCTGTGCGCCCTCCGGTACGACGAATAGAGAGACAGCGCCGCCAGAGCGAGGAAGACGACGCCGATCGGCCTCGTCCACAGAAACGAATAGCTCCCCTGATACATGAGAACCGCCCGCCGCAGATTGCTCTCCGCCATCGGTCCGAGAATCACCGCCAGGATAATCGGCGAGGACGGCATATCGACCTTCTGCATGATGTACCCGATAATGCCGAAGCCGATGCACACCCACACATCGAAGATGCTGTTGTTCATGGAATATGCCCCGACGATGGAAAGCGTGACGATGACGGGGATGATGATTCGCTTCGGCAGCTCCACGACCCGGCAGAAGAGCCGGACTCCGAGGAGGCCGAAAAGAAGCATCAGCACATTCCCCACAAGCAGCGACGAAAAGAGCCCGTACACGATGTCGGCGTTTTTTGTGAACAACAGGGGGCCGGGCTGCAACCCCTGTATGATCAGGGCCCCCAACAGTATCGCCGTCACCGCGTCGCCGGGAACGCCGAGCGTCAGCAACGGCACCATGGCTCCCCCGGTGACGCCGTTGTTCCCGGCCTCGGGAGCCGCCACCCCTTCAATGCACCCCGTTCCGAATTCGTTCCCTCTTTTCGAAGAGCGCCTCGCTTCGTTGTACGTCACGAACGCGGCGATATCCGCCCCGGCGCCTGGAATCGCGCCGATGAACGTGCCGATCAGGGCGGACTTTATCATGATCGGCAACAGAGAGATCGTCTCCTTGAGCGATACCATGCCGTGCTTGAAGCGGGTATCGATTGCTTGCGCCTTTTCGAAGATCTTCTCCATCTGGACGAACGCCTCCGCAAGCGCAAACAGACCGATCAGCACCGGAATGATCGCAAAGCCGTTATACAGATTGATCTGGCCGAAAGTGAAGCGCGGATAGCTGGTCACCGGATCGAGCCCCACGGTGGAGATCAGCAGTCCGAACATTCCGGCGAGGAGTCCCTTCACGGGACTCTTTCCCGAAATGCTCGCGATAATGCTCAGGCCGAACACGGCCAGCGCGAAGTACTCCGGCGCGCCGAAACGAAGTGCGAAGCTCGCCAGAACAGGCGAGATCGTGATGAGCATCACAGTGCTCACCATTCCTCCCACAAACGAGGCGATGGCGGAAACGGACAAGGCCTTCGCCGCCTCTCCCTTTCTGGCGAGCTCGTATCCGTCGAGCACCGTGGCCGCGGCCGCGGGCGTTCCCGGCGTTTTCAGGAGAATGGCTGAAATCGAACCGCCGTAGATGGCGCCGATATAGATTCCGCACAGCATGACCAGCGCTCTCGTCGCCTCCATGCCGAACGTGAAGGGCAGAAGCACGGCCACTCCCATGGTCGCTGTCAATCCGGGCAAGGCTCCGATCACGATGCCTCCCGTGACGCCGATCACGAGAAAGGGGAAAATGGCAAAAGAGAACGTGGCGCACAGTCCATTCCATAAAAGCAACAACATCGGGAAAACCTCCGCTAGAAGTAGAATAGCCCCTCCGGGAGGGGAACGACGAGCACCTTGCAAAACACCAGGTAGACGATCACCGAGATCGATACGGGAAAGACCGCCATCGTGATGAGGCTCCGCACCCGAAACAGCAGCAGGAGCGCGATGTTGAGCGCAATAGTCGCCAGGATGAACCCGAGGGGTTCCAGAAGCAGGACATACGCACAGAGAACCGTAAGTCCCTCAAGAGCCGTCAGGATCTCTTTAGGGAAAAGATCCGACAGACTTCGCGAGTCTTCCTGAAACTTATTCTTGAAGTTCAACCAACCGAGCAGAACCGCCAGAACGATCGTCCCCCACGCGAGCAATTCGGGAAAAAAGGCCGCGCCGACGTAGTCGTCCTCGATTAAGGTCTGCTGAAACCCGGAAACCTGAAAGAAGACAAACCCACTCAACAGAATAAAGACGATTGCTACACAATAATTCGCTTTTTTCACGGGACATTCTCCTCATGGAAGAAGGGGCGGTTTGTCGCCGCCCCTCGTGACTCGATCGAACCGACGATGCTCCGGGCGCCAACAAACAGCTTTACTTCTGCTGCTGTTTTTTCACTTCTTCGACTATTTCGGTGAGCGCCTTCACATCGCTGTCGACAAACGCCTTGAAGTCCTTCGCATTCATGAAACGAATGCCGAGCGTCCGACCCTTCATGAACGCGACGAAATCCGGTTCGGCGACCGCTTTTTGAAACGCCGCTCCGAGAACCGCCTTCACGGCATCCGGCGTTCCCTTCGGGACCGCGAGTCCTCTCCAGGTTCCGGTCACGATCGGATAGCCCAGTTCGGTCATCGTCGGAACGTCCGGAAGTCCGGCCATACGCTTGTCGGAACAGACTCCGAGCGGCTTGAGCTGCCCGGAGGTAATCTGCGAGATCGCTTCGCCGGGGTTGACCATCGAGAACTCGACATGGCCGCCCATGAGGGCCGGAATGGCCTCGGCCGCGCCGTTGTAAGGGATCTGGCTGAATTTGACCTTCTGGTTCAACTCAAGCGCGAGCAGATAAAAATTCGGCTTTGCGGTGCTGCCGAATTTGACTGTTCCCGGAGCCGCTTTCGCAGCGTCGAGCACGTCCTTGACGGACTTGAATTTGGAATCGGGCTGGACGAGCATGATCGCCGGGTCTTCGTTCGCAAGCGCGATGAGGTCGAAGTTTTCCGGAGTGATCTGGGCGAGTCCCATCTGCGGAAGCCATGCGATCTCGCGGGTGATCATCGTCACCGTGTATCCGTCCGGCTTGGACGTCGCGCCTTCCGTCATTCCGACCGCGCCGGAACCGCCGGCCTTGTTCATGACGACCACCGGCTGTCCGAGATGCTTCTCCGCCGCGCTCGCCAAGGCGCGGGCGACCGCGTCGGTGCCGCCGCCCGCGGCGAACGGAACCAGGAGTTTGATGTTCTTCGTCGGAAAATCAGCGGCGAACGCCGCGCAGCCGCAAACCGCCAGAATGAGCGCCAATGCGAGAACCAGTTTTTTCATCGTATATCCTCCTCAATAGTATGTATTTACTCAAGAATCGTGATGACGTTACCGGGAGAGCCAGCCTCCGTCGACGGCGACCACGTACCCTGTCACGTAGTCCGAAGCCTTCGACGAAAGGAAAACGGCGGCTCCCTTGAGATCGTCGGGCGTCCCCCAGCGCCCCGCGGGAATCCGGCCGAGAATTTCGTCGTTGCGCTTGGGATCCTTTCGCAGCGCTTCCGTATTGTCCGTCGCCATGTAGCCCGGCGCAATGGCGTTCACTTGAACGCCGTACTTCGCGAGGTCGTTCGCAAGCAGTTTGGTGAGCCCTGCGACGGCGCTTTTGCTTGCCGTATACGAAGGAACACGGATCCCCCCCTGGAAGGAGAGCATCGACGCGATATTCACGATCTTGCCGCCCCGCCCCTGTTTGGCCATCTGCCGGGCGACTTCCTGGGAAAGGAAGAAGAGGCTCTTCATATTGACGTTGATCACGTCATCCCAGTCCTTCTCGCCGAATTCGAGGATATCGGCTCGTCGGATGATGCCGGCGTTGTTCACGAGGATATCCACGCCGCCCATCGCTGAAACCGTTTCGGCTGCAATGTCGGGAATCCGCTTCTGGCTCGTGAGATCCGCGTTCACAAAGAGGAACTTCCGTCCCAGCTCCTTCACCCGGGCCGCAAGCTCCGGCATTTCGATCGGCCCGACGCCTACGATGTTCGCTCCCGCTTCAGCCAGACCTTCGGCGATGCCGTATCCCAGGCCCTTTCGCGCTCCCGTTACAATGGCTGTCTTTCCGTCGAGTTTGAAGAGATCAAGAATCATGTCGTTCCTCGCCTTCCTCTTTTGGAATGTATGACGCTCTGTCGCTCAGTACGTTATGAGGACTTTCAGATACCGGTCCGGCGCCGCCAGAATGTCCCGAAACGCGTCATCCATCTTTTCGAACGGATACACGGCCGAGACGAGCGCCTCCGGGTTCACCCGATTCCCGTCGAACCATTCGATCACCTGCGGGAAACGGCGGCAGTTCATCCGGGAACCGATAATCTTGAGTTCCTTCTTGACCACGGTGACCTCCGGGATCTTCGCCGGCGCCGGATGAAACCCGAGAACCACGATACGGCCCCCCGGAGCCGCAAACGAAAGGCTCTCCTCCAGAAGCTCCGGAATCCCGACCGCCTCGACAACGACATCGGCGCCGAAATCTCCGGTGAACTCCCTGACGGCGCCCGCAAGAACTTCTTTTCCGCCGTTGACGCATCTGTCCGCGCCCAGAAGCTTCGCCTTTTCCAGACGACTGTCCGCGAAATCGGTTATGAGAACATCCGCCCCGGCGAGCTTCATGGCCTGCAGGATGCAGAGTCCGATTGTTCCGGCTCCGATGACGAGAACCTTGTCTCCGGCTTTGACCTCGCTCCGCGCAAGCACCTCGGCCGAAATCGAAAAGGGCTCGATGAGGACCGCCTTCTCCCACGGCATATCGGAGGGCAGCGCATAGACCTTTTCCTCGGGGACGGCGAAATAATCGCAATATCCTCCGTCGACCTGAACGCCAAGACATTTCACGGTGCTGCAGAGGTTGTCGTACCCCCGCCGGCACGAAAGGCACGAACCGCAGGACACCACGGGATCGATAGTGACGTGGTCGCCTTTCTTGAAACGGGTCACGCGCGAGCCGAAACTCTCGACCTCTCCGACGAGTTCGTGGCCGAGAACGCGCGGCAACGCCACGTCCGAGCGCTCCCCCTGATAGATATGCAGATCCGAGCCGCAGATTCCTGCGGCCCGTATGTGAACGAGAACCTCGCCGGCGCGCGGAGAGGGGCGTTCCTCTTCGTAAATTTCGATCCTGCGTGGAGCCGTCAGCTTTGCACTTCTCACACGGATTCACCTCCGGACAAGGCGGATTGCATTCCGCCCCGAAATGATGACGACAACTACATTATGCCGAAGGTCGCGAACGCCTCCACAGTCGACATTCCCTGCGAAATGGCCTTCGCCACCAGATTTTCACCTTCCGCCTTTGCAAAAGCCTTTTCTACGGCTTCCTTCTCGACGCCGCGAGGGACGACGACAACGCCTCCGAGATCGCCGAAGAGGAGGTCTCCGTTTTTCACCCGCACTCCGTTCAAAAATTCGATGGGGCAGCGATAGTCGATGACGCGACCTCTCGGCCCCTGGTCCTGCGCGTACGTCCCCCAGGAAAAGACCGGAAACCCAAAGGAAAGAACCTGTCGCGTATCGCGGGAATAGCCGTGCATCACCGCGCCTGCCGCCCGGAGATATGTCGCGCGCATCGTCATCAGGCCGCCCCAGTGCGCGTACGTCGGAGCGCCCCCGGCGCAGATATAGACTTCATTTTCTTTCAGGTCGTCCAGTGCGGCGAACATCAGACCGAACGGCTCGCTCTTTCCGGAAGACCGCACGTCGACGCCGGAGCAATCCGCCTCGAGAACCGTCATCGCGCGCCCGGCAAGAACCATTCCGGGTTCGAGCGGTCGGATTTGCGGCGGAAGAAATTGCCTCGTATATCCCATTGCGTCAAGAACATCTCCGACAAGCGCGGTGCAAAGCGACTTCTTCATAAGGTCGAATAATTCCGTGTCGGTGCGCCATCGTTCCATCGCGGTTCCTGCCTTTCCCGGAGGGAGACCCCGAAACGGGGCATCCCTCCTTGTGCTATGGAGCTACTTCGCCGCCTGAATGAGGTCGAGAAGTTCCGTTCCGTACTTCTTCTTGTAATCGTCCCAAACCGGCTGAACCGACTTCACGAACGGAGCGACGTCGACATCGTTGAATTTGACGTTCTTCTTCTTGAGTTCATCCACCGTTTTCGTGATGAAGGCGTTCCAGTACTCCCGCTGCTTGACCTGCGTTTCTTTTCCCGCTTCCAGAACGGCCTTCTGCTGCTCCGGAGAGAGTTTTGCGAACGCCTGTTTGCTCATCAGGACAACATCCGGAACCATGAAGTGCAGCGTCCAGGAGAAATAGTCGGACACTTCATAGAGCTTCAGGGTCAGCAACGTGACGGGGTTGTTCTCCCAACCGTCGAGAACGCCCTGTTGCAGCGCGCTGTACACCTCGCCCTGGGCCATCGGCGTGGCGATCGCACCCATCGCGTTGAGGGTATTCACCATGAGTTTGCTGTCCATGACGCGAATCTTGAGTCCCTTGAGATCTTCCGGCTTTGTGATGGGTTTCTTTTTGTTGATGAGGTTCCGGGACCCTGCGTCGGCCCAATACAGGAAGACGAAGCCGGCCTTGTCGATATCCTTCCTCATGATCTCGCCGGCTTTCCCGTCAAGAGCCTTGAACATGTGCTCCGTACTCTGGAAGACATACGGCAATGAAAGCACATCGAGGGCCGGAACGAACTGCGCAGCCGGACCGGCGGAGGACATGCACATTTCGATCGTTCCCGCCTGAAGGCTCTCCAGCGCCTCTCTCTGGCCTCCGAGCTGACTGTTGTTGAAAAGACGGATTTCGACGGAACCGCCGGTTTTTTCCTTGACCTTCGCAACGAAAAACACCATTGATTCGGTCGTGGGATTTCCGTCCGGAAGGACGTTGGACAGTTTCAGTACAATGGGCGCCGCCGAGGCCGAAGGAACCGCCCCGGCCAGGAAAACTACGGAGAAGACAACAAGAAGCGCAAACACCGTATATCGCTTTTCGGAAAACATCTCTCTTCCTCCTTCATGTTCCGCTGGATCGAACCGCCTCCCCGGATGCTTCGGGGAACCTCATTCCGCGAGAGCGCCGACGATACAGTCTTTCATCTTCCTTCTCCGATCTCGTCCCCCCTTCGCGTCCATCGCGCAACGGACACAATCTTCGGTCCCGGTCGCATCAGGCGACGTCACTTCAGCCCCATGACCGCTTCCGGAAGGAACGTGATGATCTGCGGAAAAACGGTAATGATCGCAAGGACGAGGATCATGGTCAGAAGGTATTTCGAGTACGCGCCGAGAATTTCCCCAAGGCTGGCTTTGGCGATTCCGGTGGCCACGAAGAGGGAAATCCCCACCGGCGGCGTACACTGCCCGATCGCCATGTTCACGATCGTCATGACTCCGAAATGTATCGGGGTCACTCCAAACTGCGACGCAATGGGAAACAGGATCGGGACCAGGATGATGATGATCGGGGAGACATCCAGAAACGTCCCCATGAAGAGCATCAGTCCGTTCATCAGGAACAGGATCACCAGACGGTTTTCGGACAACGAAAAGACGAATTGGGCGATTTTGGACGGAATCTGCTCCGCCGCAAGGATCCAGCCGAAGCTGGACGCGGTCGCGATGCACAACACGACAACCCCGGTGGTGATCCCGGTTTTTACCAGGAGTTTCGGAATATCTGTCCATTGAAGTTCCCCGTAGACGAACTTCCCGACAATGAACGAATAGACAGCCGCCACTACCGAAGCTTCGGTCGCAGTGAAGATTCCGGACAGAATCCCGCCCATAATGATGACCATCGTCATCAGCGCGAGAATCGCATCCACAAACGCGCCCCATCGCTCTTTCCAGGTCGCGCGCCGTTCGGCGGGCAGACGCCGCGCCCGGGCGAAGAGAGCGCTTGTGACCATGAGCGCGAGCCCCATGAGAATCCCGGGAAAAACGCCGCCGAGAAACAATCCGCCGATCGAAATGCCCCCCGTGATTCCGAGAATGATCATCGGGATGCTCGGCGGAATGATGATGCCGATCGCTCCCGCTGTTGCAACGACGCTTGTGGCAAGGTCCTTGCCGTACCCTTTCTTCTCCATCGCGGGAATGAGCACGCTGCCGATGGCCGCCGTGTCCGCCGCAGTCGACCCTGATATTCCGGCGAAAAACATTGCCGCCACGATGCTGATCATCGAGAGTCCGCCCCGGATGTGCCCGACGAGGCTCGAGGAAAAGGTGATCAGTCGTCGGGAGATCCCGCCGGATTCCATGAATCCTCCCGAGAGGATAAAGAAGGGAATCGCAATGAGAGAGAACGACTCGACGGACGTGTACATTCTCTGCGCCACGATGAGGGGATCCATGCTTCCCGCAAAGACGAGGGCCAGAGTCGCCGAAATCGCAAGCGAAAACGAAACCGGCATGCGTATGACCAGCAAAAGGATGAAGATCGCAAAGATCATGGTCGCCATGTCAGTTTCCCCACTCCGAGCACTGTCGCGACGAAAGCCGCCCGATATGCCGGAGCGAATGGATGGCCATCAGCGTTCCGCTCAGCGGCAAAATCAGATACGGCCAGCTCATCGTGAATGGAAGGAGCGCCATCAGTTGCCGCTGGTTCAGCTTGACAAGAAAGATCCCCTTGTCGATGAGAAACACCGAAAAGAGAAAAATCGTCACATACACGCCTATGGCCAGCACCTTCTGCACGACGGGCGGAAGATGAACGACGAAAATCTCCACCTCGAAATGCGCCGATTCCCGGACGGCGAGGCTCGCGCCGATGAAACTGCTCCACACGAACATGTACATGAGCAGCGCTTCGGACCACATGATCGGCGACCTGATGACGAAGCGGCTGATAATCTGGAGCATTCCGAGGACGATCATGGCCACAAGGAGGACAATGAGCATCCATCGCTCCAGACATCCCGTAAAGGCATCGATTCGTTCCAGAAAAGCTCCCTCAGGGTCGGTCATTTCAGAAGGCTCATCGGAACCGCGTCCATATCGCTGAAGGTCTGGTTCTCCCCGGCCATCCCCCACACGAAGGCATAGCTGTTCGTCCCCACGCCCGAATGGATGGACCAGCTCGGCGAGATGACGGCCTGGCAATCGCGGACCACGATGTGGCGAAGTTCGTTCGGCTCCCCCATGAAGTGGAAAACGACCCCGTTTTCCGGCATATTGAAATAGAGATACACTTCCATGCGGCGTTCATGCGTGTGCGTCGGCATCGTGTTCCACACGGATCCCTCCGCAAGCTCGGTCATTCCCATTGACAGCTGGCAGCTTTTCACGACGTCGGGATGGATGTACTTGTTGATGATCCGCTCATTGCACTCTTTTTTCGACCCAAGGGCCTGTTTGACCGACATGTCTTTCGTGATGAGCGTCGTCGGATACGACCGGTGCGCGGGACAGCTCAGGAGGTAGAAACGAGGGGCCTTCCCCGCTTCGCGCCGGAACTCGACGTCCTTCGTCCCCATTCCGACGTACAGCGCTTCGTAGCGGTTCAGGAGATACTCCGTTCCGTCGGCGCAAATCGTCCCCGCGTCGCCGATATTGAGGACGGCCATCTCGCGGCGCTGAAGGAAGAAATCCACTCCGAGCTCCCGACCGCATTCGAGCCGGAGCGACGACGCAACCGGACAGGCGGATCCCGTAATCATCCTGTCAACATGCGAATACACCATCGGAATCGAGTCCGCCGCAAAGAGCCCTTCGATCAGAAACTCCTTCCGGAGCGCCTCCGTATCGTAATACTTCCTCACATCAACGGGATTTGCCGAATTTCGTATGTCCACTGCACTCGCCTCCTCGAAAATTTGATTTCTCTCCGACCTGCCGCCGTGTCGTCCGGAAGAACGCAAAGGGGGTCACTTCCCGTAGCCGAGCCCGCGTGAAACAGCCAGCGCCGTATCCCGCACGAACACTCCGATGGAACGGGACTGCTCGTCGCTGAACCGGTACGAAGGAGAGCTGACGCTCACCGCTCCCACCGGATACCCCCGAAGATCGAGGATCGCCGCTCCGACGCAGCGAATCCCCTCTTCGTTCTCTTCCTTTTCTTCACAAAAGCCCTGTTCCCTGCCGAAAGCGAGAATCTCTTCGAGTTTTGCCCGGTCCGTCACCGTCATGGCCGTATGCGCGAGCAATTCGGTCCGATCAAGATAGGCGTTCCGCTCCGAATCCGGAAGAAACGAGAGAATGGCGCGACCCGCCGAAGTGCTGTACAGGTCACGGCGCGCTCCGATCCGCGAGCGCATTCCGACCGGGTGCGGGCTGTCGATCTTGTCGAGATAGAACGCATCTCCGTTTTCATAGACGAAAAGATGCACCGTCTCGCGGCATCGCTCCCACAGAACCCGCAGAAGCGGACGCGCAAGTTCCGAAAGACCCGATCTCCGGCGATAGGCATCCGCCCAGAGAAGCACGGCAGGCCCCATCTGGTACCTTCCGTTTTCATCCTTCAGGACGACGGAATGATCCCGCAACGTTGACAGGATTCTGTGAATCGTCGCCTTGGAGAGCGATGTGGCTCCGGAAATTTCGGTAATTCCCACCTGACGCCTGGTCTCAGCCATAAATCCGATAACCGCAAGCGTCCTGTCCAGAACGCGGATCGAAAAAGCTCCCGCCTCGGTTTCAGCGCTTCCATTGCTGTTTTCGTGTTCGATCGACTCGTCTGTTTTCGTCATGTCATTCCACCCAGTAAAATAACGATTCTATCCGTGAAACACATGCGTATACGTTACGATACCGAAACGCTCCTGTCAACTTTATATTGCAACAAATTCGTCCTGACCGTGGAAGAAAGCTCGGAGCGCCGCCCGGCACGGATTCTTGACTTTTTCCCGGCATCGGGTATTTTTGACGCATCCCTCGATTTCTCGTATCGCACGACTGTCCGTTACGAAGAACGGAACGCATCCACTCCGAACGAAACACCGAAAGGAGCGAATCCCGAATGAGTCCGACGCCGGAATCGAAAATCCGCTGCATCCTCCTCAACGACCGGGATAACGTGGCGGTTCTTCCTGAAGGAGGCGGAAGAGGATCGTGTCCGCCATGCATGCCCGAACAACCGCTTGGGGAAGACATTCCTCCGGGCCACAAGGTCGCGGTGAAGGAGATCCGTGCCGGAGAGAATATCGTAAAATACGGCCATTCCATTGGTCTGGCCATTCGCCCCATCAAACGGGGGGAATGGGTGCATACCCAGAACGCCCGCTCAGCGCTCGGCGAGGAGTGGGCCATGACGTGGACGCCTTCTCCCTCCGTCCTGGAGAGGCGGAAGAGCGACATCCCCGTTTTTGAAGGGTTCGCCCGCGACGAGGGGGCGCCGGGCGTCCGAAACGATCTGTGGATCATTCCGACCGTCGGATGCATCAACGATTACCTCAAGCATCTCGCGGAGAGCTACGCTGCGGACCCATGGATTACAAACGTCCGCGTGCTCGCGCACCCGTTCGGGTGCTCCCAGCTCGGGGAAGACCTCGAACGCACGGTGGCCGTCCTTGCCGGGCTCGCCCGGAACCCCTGCGCGGCGGGCGTAGTCGTCGCTGGACTGGGATGCGAGAACCTCCAGAGGGTCTTCCTCGAAACCCGCCTGAAAGGGGTGGAAAAGGTTCGTTTCTTCTCCCTCCAGGAGTCGCATGACGACTACGCGACGCTGTATGCGTTCCTTGACGAGCTTTCCGCCGCCGCGCCGAAACAACGCGCGACCTTTCCGCTTTCCGACGTTGCGATCGGCGTGAAATGCGGCGGCAGTGACGGTTTTTCGGGCCTTTCGGCCAACCCGCTTGTCGGAACCGTTGCGGACCTGATGTGCGCGTGGGGGGGGCGCGTTCTCGCGACGGAAATCCCGGAAATGTTCGGCGCCGAAGATGTGGTGGCCTCCCGGATCACGGACCGATCCGTCTTCGATGCCTTCGCGGACGCGATCCGGCAGTTCCGCGGATACTACGCGGCGCACGGGCGGCCGGTCTACGAAAACCCCTCTCCCGGGAACAAGGACGGCGGCATCACGACGCTGGAGGAAAAATCACTCGGCGCCGTCAACAAATGCGGATCCGCTCCCGTCACCGACGTCCTTCCGATCGGGGCGCAGGCAGGTAAAAAAGGCGTCACCATCGTCGTCGGACCGGGGAACGACCTGGTGTCGAGCACTGCCCTGGCCGCCGGCGGCGCACAGATACTCCTCTTCACGACGGGCAGGGGAACCCCCTTTTCCACGGTCGTCCCGACGATCAAAATCTCCTCCAATACGTCTCTCTACGAACGAAAGAAAGACTGGCTCGACTTCGATGCCGGGCCGCTCCTGCAGGGAGAAAGCCGCGTCGAACATGCGAAACGGCTCGTCGGGCTTCTCTCGGCGACCGCTTCGGGAGAATTCACTCGAGGCGAGAAGAACCGCTGCGCGGAGATTGCGATCTTCAAGGACGGTGTTATGCTGTAAGCGGCCGATTCCAGACTGTCGACTGACGGAACTCCACGGGAGGATGATGCTTATGGACTACACGGTACTGCAGTTTGGCGAGGGAAACTTCATACGCGCATTTTTCGACTGGATGCTCGAACGCATCGCCGCCACGACCGGAGAGAAACATGCAGTCTTTCTCGTGCAGCCCATCGCGCAGGGCCACGTGGACGAACTCGTGCGCGCGGGAACGTATTCCGTCCTGCTGCGCGGATTCCGGAACGGGAACTACGAAGAGAGCCTCGAATCCATAGACGTCATCCGGGGCGGCTGCAACCCCTTCGAGGGCGACGGAATGTCGTCCATGCTCGCCGCAGCGCTCAGCCCGTCCCTCAAAGTAGTTACATCGAACACAACCGAGGCGGGGATCTTTTTCGAGGAGCATCCAAAGCCGCACAACTACCCGTCGCTCCTGACGGCCGTCTTGCGTGAGCGTTCCGCGGCGGCTCTGCCGCCGCTCTCGATCATGCCTCTCGAACTCATCGAGAACAACGGACAGGCGCTCAAGGCGTGCATCGAACGCTATGCGAGACTCTGGAAATACGACGACGCCTTCTTCGACTACCTCGACGCCTGCCGGTTTTACGACACGCTCGTCGACCGCATCGTTCCGGGCTTTCCGGCGAAGGAGGCTCCGGAACTCTGCCGGAAACTCGGGAAGGAGGACCCGTTCATCACGTCCGGAGAACTGTTTCACCTTTTCGTCATCCAGGGCGGCCGGGAAATTCTCGACGTCCTTCCGTTCCACAAAGCGGACCTCAACGTCATCGTCACCGGCGACAAGCTCGGCTTCTACCGCGACCGGAAAGTCCGCATCCTGAACGGCGTCCATACGGCGTCCGTTCCGGTGGCGCTGCTGAACGGCATCGAATACGTCAGGGATTTCGTCGAGGATCCGCGATTCGCGCCGCGACTGCAAAGCCTCGTCCACGACGAGATCGTCCCGGCGTTTTCGGACGACGCGGAAGCGCACCGATACGGGGACGACGTTCTCGAACGCTTCCGGAACCCCGCGCTCGAACACGCCTTCCGGTCGATCGCCCTCAATTCCGTCGCGAAATGCAATACGCGCCTGCGGCCGACGCTCGAAGGATACCACGCGAAATTCAATGCGCTCCCTCCGGTCCTCACGACGTGCATCGAAGCCATGACAGACCTCTACTACTGCGACGGCATACGCGACCTTCCCGGGGGCCCGTACATCCTCTCCGACTTCGAACAGCTCCGGGGACGCACGATCCCCGACATGACCGACAGCTTCTTTCCGGGTCTGAACGCTCCGCTGCGGAAAGAGCTGGTGGAACGTCTCGAACGATACCGCCGAAAATAGGAACGCACCACGATGCAAACGGCGACGGAGCTCCCTGTTGTTTCGGGAGCTCCGTCGCCGTTATGGTCCTTCTCCGTTCTTGCCGACTACTGCGGCATCACCAGATTCGGGATGAACATCACGATCTGCGGAACGAACGTGATCAGGAGCAGGACGACGATCATCGTCACGTAAAACGGAATCATCGCCCTGCTCGCCTCTTCAATCGGGATCTTCCCGACGGCGCACCCGACGAACAGCGCCGACCCGACAGGCGGCGTGCACAGACCGATGCCGAGATTCAGCATCATCATGATGCCGAACTGCACCGGATCCATTCCAAGCGTCTTGACGACGACCGGAAACAGGATCGGCGTCGTGATCAGGATGAGCGGGGCCATGTCCATGATGCAGCCGAGTCCGAGCAGCAGCAGATTGATGAGCAACAGGAGTATGACCGGGTTGTCGGAAACGGACAACAGCGCGCTCGTCGCCAGCGCGGGAATCCGGAGGTAGGCGAGCAGCCAGCCGAACGCCTTCGCGGCCGCGATGAGGCTCATGACCATGGCCAGCGTTTTCAGCGAGGAATACAGGATTTTATTCATCCTGCTCAGCGGAATCTCCCTGTAGACGAAGAACGTGACGAAGAAGGCGTACACGCAGGCTACGGCCGCCGATTCGGTCGCGGTGAACACGCCCGAAATGACGCCTCCCATGATGATCACCGCCGTGATCAGTCCGAGCACCGCCTCCTTGGTGACGCGCAGCGCCTCCTTCCACGTGTAGCTGCCTCCCCTCGGATGATTCTGCTTCACCGCAAGGATGTAGCAGACGATCATCAGAGCGATTCCGAGCGAAACGCCCGGAATGAACCCTCCAAGGAAGAGCCTCCCCACGGAAACGCCTCCTGCGGCGAGGGAGTAGATGATCATATTGTGACTCGGGGGAATGATGATTCCCTGACAGGCGCTCGTCACAGTGATCGCAACGGAAAAATCAGACTTGTACCCCTGCTTTTTCATCATTGGAATGAGGATTGTACCGATAGAGGAAACATCGGCCACGGCGGATCCGGAAATGCCTCCGAAGAACATGCTCGCCAGGACATTCACCTGCGCAAGCCCCCCGCGGACGCGTCCGACGATGACGTTCGAGAACTCGATAAGCCTGCGCGAGATCCCTCCCTCTCCCATGATCTCCCCCGCGATGATGAAAAACGGAATGGCCAGCAGGGAGAAGGAATTCACCCCCTGGACCATCTGCTGGAGGATGGCCATGAGCGGAATCTTCAAGTATATGGCGGTGACGATCGAAGACATGGCGAGCGTGAAGGTAATGGGAACCTTGAGGACGAGCAAAAGCGCGAAAGAGCCGAGAAGAATCCAGGACGCCAGGACAAGATCAGGCATCGATGGAACACCCCCCGCCCGACAGGGTCCGGTCAAGATCCGCGTCTCCCTTGTCGAATCCGAAGAAATTCATGATCGACTCGTACGTGACCAGAACGCCGCAGAGCACCAGCGGAAAGTACATGACCGAGGCCGGGAATTCCGATGCGGGAAGGATGGATCTGTTCGTGAACTGAACGAGTATCCAGCCGTAGTGGATCATGACGTACCCCAGAAACAGGGTGACGAGATCCGAAACCCGGGCAAGTAGAAAGTCGATGCGCGGCGGCAGATTCTTCGGAAGAAGGCACATGCTGATATGCAGGCGCTGTTTCACGCCGAGCGCCATCGAGATAAAGGTGAACCAGACGACGATGACGAGAGAAATTTCCTCTGACCATCCGATGCCCGAGTTCATCACATAGCGCATGAACACGTTCGTGGAAGTCAGAATCACCATAGCCGCGAGCAGAACCTTCGCGAGCATCACGAGAAAAATATGAATGAAGCGGAATGAAGCCGTAAGAACCTTCACACGTATTCCCCCTTCGGAGAAAAAAAGAGGAAAGCCGCGGTTTCGCGGCCTTCCTCTTCGAGGGCGGCTATTTAACGTCCTGAATCTTCTTCACCATTTCCTTCAGCTCGGGCTTCAGCTGATCGTACATCGGTTGCATGGCCTTCTGGAAATCCGCCTGGGCTTCGGGGGTCAGCGCCGTAATGACGCAGCCCTTCGCGCGGACCTTTTCCTCCGCAACCTTCTCGAATTCCTTCCAGAGCTTGATCTGGTAGGGCATCGAATCCTTGGCGGCCTTTTTGATGATCTCCTGGTCTTCCTTGGAAAGCTTGTCCATCACGATCTTGCTGGCGATCAGGATCTCGGGGACTCTCGTGTGCCCGTCAAGCGTGAAGAACTTTGCAACCTCGTAGTGGCTCGTGGAGAAGTAACTCGGCCAGTTGTTCTCGGCGCCCTCGATGACGCCGGTCTGCAACGCGCTGTACACTTCGCCGAACGGCATCGGCGTCGGAACGGCGCCAAGCGACGAGACAAGTCCCATCATCAGCTTGCTCTCCTGAACGCGGATCTTCAGGCCTTTCAGGTCGGCGACGGTTTTGATCTCCTTCTTGGAATTATAGAAGTTGCGTGCGCCCGAATCATACCAGCAGAGCCCGACGAAGTTGGCGGGTTCGAGACTCTTGAGGAAACTCTCGCCGATTTCTCCGTTCAGGACCTTCCACATGTGCTCTTCGCCGCGATAGAGATATGGCATCTGGAGGGCGTCGAACATCGGAGCGAACGCCGCAAGCGGGGAGATGCTCACGCGGGTGAAGTCGATAGCGCCGAACTGCACGCCTTCAATGACCGCCTTTTCCTCTCCGAGCTGCTTGCTGTGGAACACTTCGATCTTGATCCGTCCGCCCGTGCGTTCCTCGACAAGGCGGGCGAACTCCATGTCGCCCTTCGTCGTGGGGTAATCCGCGACGTGCGTTTCCCCGAGACGAAGGATCGTCTGAGGCGCCGCCGAAGCCGGGGATCCGAGAGGAAGAACCATTGTGACGACCGCGAGAACCGCAAAGACATACATCCACTTCTTCATGACTTCTCCTCCTTTTGGATCAATAATTATGAATCTTCGATACCCATTGTAGATGACAGCACTCGCCTTTTCAACGTTCCACCGCTCGTTGTTCCCCCTTTCGTCACCATGTGTTTCATTCTATAGAACGTAATTGAAAATAATCCCGTGCGTTGTTGTAACTGATGTCGCGTACGATTCCTCCAAGCAGGGCGTAATCCTCCGGCAGCTCTCCGCGCTGCACATCGTTTCCCAGAATGTTGCAGAGAATCCTCCGGAAGTACTCGTGCCGCGGGTAGGAGAGGAACGAACGCGAGTCCGTGAGCATGCCGACGAATCGTGCAAGCACGCCGACGGACGAGAGCGCCTCGATCTGCCGGGTCATGCCGTCCTTCTGGTCGGTGAACCACCATGCCGACCCCATCTGCATCTTTCCGGGAACGGAGCCGTCCTGGAAACAGCCGAGGATCGACGGAATCATGTCGTTGTCGCGCGGATTCAGCGAGTAGACGATCGTCTTCGCAAGACGCCCCGCCCTGTCGAGCCGGTCGAGCAGGCGCGCCAGCGCCCCTCCCTGTTCCCAGTCACCGATGGCGTCATACCCGGTATTGGCGCCGACGCTTTTGAACGCTCGCGTATTCGCGTTCCGCAGCGCCCCGAGGTGAAGCTGCTGCACCCACCCTTGGTCGTGGTCCATGACGAGCAATTCATACAGGACGGCCGAACGGAACTTCAGCAGCGATGGGCCGGAAAGCGCCTTTCCTCCCCGGACGGCCGAGTATGCCTGTTCGATTTCTTCGGTCGTCCAGTCCTCCGCATACGGAACCTCGATGCCGTAGTCGGAGAGACGGCATCCCTGCTCGTGAAAGAACCGATGCCGCCGCTTCAGGCATTCGATGAACCACCCGAACGAATCCGCGCGGACGCCCGACGCAGCCTCAAGACGATCCACCCACGCGTTGAACTCTTTGGGACGATGCGCATTGAGCGCCGCATCCGGACGGAACGCCGGGGCGACGACGGTCTCGAAGCCGCTCTCACGGATGACGCGGTGATATTCGAGCGAGTCCGTCGGATCATCGGTCGTACACAACGCATCGACGTTGAACTTGCGGATGATGGAACGGACCGAGAATTCCGGCGTCCGGAGCAGACGGGAACAGTGTTCGTAGATCTCTGTCGCCGTCTCGGGACGCAGGAGCGCGTCCACGCCGAACGTACGGCGCAACTCCAGATGCGTCCAGTGGTACAGCGGGTTCCTCGCCGTCTGGGGGACGACCTTCGCCCAGGCCGCGAATTTCTCCTCGTCCGGGGCGTCGCCGGTGATGAAGCGTTCATCGACGCCGCAGGCCCGCATGGCCCGCCACTTGTAGTGGTCGCCGCCAAGCCAGACCTGCGTGAGATTCTCGAAATTCCGGTCTTTCGCGATGTCTTCCGGCGGGATATGACAGTGATAGTCGATAATCGGCATCGGAGCCGCGTATTCGTGGTACAGGCGCTGCGCGGGCTTCGAGTCCAGAAGGAAATTCTCGTCCATAAAGGGTTTTGGCGTTTCGGAAAGGGATTGCGCGTTCATATAGAACATCCTCCTTGTCAGGGCATCAGTTCCATTCTCTGGAAATCTATTCTACCCTATGACAAGGAATTTGGCTCCCTTTTGCCGCAGAAAATTCAAGTTTTTTCGAAACGCCCGGGCGCTCCGCGGATCCCGTATTTCCCGCGGAGCGCCCGGCGACGAATCCGAACCGGTGGAGCGGTCCCTAACGCAGAACCGGCAGCGCCCCCGTAAAACCGGAAACTTTTTTGTCGGCGCCGAAAATGCACAACCCGGAGAACTCAAGCTGCGACGTCTGCGTTCCGCTCATCCGCTCCCGGTACAGATCGTAGCTCTTGCACCCCTGCGCGAGCTTGCTGAAGCCGATGACGGATATGTCGGGGTCGAAAGCGTTTACGACCCTGCCGTGCAATCCCCTCAATTCCTCCGCCGACGCCATGAGGATCGGCAGGTTGACCTTCGTGATTCCCCGGTGCGTATAGCCGTCCGCGTCGATCACGTCCGGGCCGATCAACCCGTCGACCTGCGCGCCGAGGCTCATTCCAAGCGCAGCCGCGGCATTCGTCTTCAAGCCGAGCGGCAAATCCCTGTCAACAACGATGACACATTTCACGTTCATGCCTCCTTCGCATTCGATGCCGGGCATTATCCGTCCCCGACGCGCGGCGCTCTAGGAAAAAATTGCTCATTCCGGATCGTTCGACGCGATATAGTGCGCCGGAGTGCTGCCGCAGATTTCCCGGAAGACGCGCGTGAAGTGGCTCTGATCGTAGAATCCGGTTTCCAGCGCCGCCTCCGCAATCGGAACGCCGCTCCGCAACAGACGTTTCGAATCGTCGATCCGGAGCGCCATCTGGAAGGCGTGCGGCGTCATGTCGAACGCACGGCGAAAAGCCCGCACGAGGTGAAACCGACTCAGGCCGGAGATCCCGGAAAGACGGTCGAGCGGAAGATCCTCCCGGAAATGCGCGTGAAGGAAGTCCGCGACACGCGATACGGGCTCCGGAATCGAATCGGCCTCATTTCGGGACTCCGACGGCGACGAGATTCTCTCGGCGACGAGTCCCAGGAGGAAAAGAAGCGTCTGTTCCTTCTCGCCCGCTTCCCTTTCGCCGGAGAGAACCGAGAACGCGTCTTCGACCCGTCTTCGGAAATCCGGATCCAACCCGACTATTCGCGGACCGGCGCCGCAGAAAGGAATGCGTTCGTCCGGAGGGAGGACGCCCGGCGAAACAAACAGCATCCGGAAGCTCCATTCATCGGCATCGTAGGGATTGCAGGAGTGAACCGTTCCGGGAGGAAAGACCACCAGCGTATCCCGGTCGACGAGGAAGGGGCCGCCGGCGCATTCCACGCGACTCTGTCCCCGTTCGACGAGCGCAACGGCTATCTCGTCGTGGAAATGCCCCCGGGTGGAATGCAGACCGGAGTGACAGCTCTTTATTTCGAATACGGGAAAAGAGGGATCCCGGTAGAATCCGATCTCCTTCATTTCATGAAACACGCGGGCCTGACGCACGGCCCTTTGCGTCGCAGCGTTCGGCCGCCGACAATACAACGAAGCCCGCCTTTCCCCAAAGAATCCATATCTCGTACCTCCTCCACCGGCGCTTCCATTAGTATCTTTTCGTTCCCGACTCGACCCGCCGATACAGTATACGGAACGATTGCACGCTTTTGAAAGCCCCGCATCTCTGGCGTTTTTTCACGTTCACTTTATAATCATGTCATTGATTACGTTTTCACGAAGGGGCGACGATGAACGAATGATCGACGTGGCCGGAAATGCGTTCAAAGATGCGATTCTCTCGATGGACAGGAGCACAGCCGGTTCCGAACTGCGGCGCATCTGGGAGAACGGAGGACGGACGCCGGCGTCCGTCGAATCCGTCGTTCGCCTCGTCCTCGAAGACATCGGAAACGAATGGGAACGTGGAGATCTCTCCCTCGCGCAGGTGTACATGAGCGGCGTCCTCTGCGAAGAACTCGTCGCCCCGTTCCTGCCGGAACGCGGTTCCGCCTTTCCGTCCGACAAGGGGCCACGCATGGCGATCGCCGTCCTTGAAGACCGGCATACGCTCGGGAAACGCCTGGTTTCTTCCGCTCTCCACGCCGAGGGCTACTTCCCGACCGATTACGGCAGCGGACTGAACGCGGAGCGGATTGCGGAGCGCGCCGGCGAAGAGGGGGTCGAGGTCCTGCTGATCTCCACGCTGATGCTTCACGCCGCCCTGAAAGTCGCCGACCTTCGGAAACGCCTCGAGTCGCTGGGGTTGCCCACGCGTATTATCGTCGGCGGCGCGCCTTTCCGGCTCGACGAATCGCTCTGGCGCGAGGTCGGCGCCCACGCGTTCGGTCCGACCGCCCATTCCGCGCTGAGTCTGATGCACAGCGTGGGGGTGATCGCATGAACGCTCCCGCCATGACATCCCTCGAACGCGTCCTGACCGCGCTGTCGCACAAGGAGCCCGACCGGACGCCGCTTTTTCTTCTCTTCTCGCACTATGGCGCAAAAGAGATGGGAATGTCCATCCGCGAGTATTTCCGCCGCCCGGACCGGATCGCGGAGGCGCAGCGCCGGCTCCGCGACAAGTTCGACACAGACTGCCTGTATGGCTTCCTCTACGGTCCGCTCGAGGTCGAGGCGTGGGGCGGCGAGGTCATCTTCGCGGACGACGGACCGCCGAACGCCGGGCAGCCCTTTATACGGAGTCCAGCACAAATCCGCGATCTCGACGTTCCGAAAATGGACGCCCCCTCTCTCGGCATCGTGCTCGACACGCTTCGTCGACTCCGGGACGTCGCCGCGGGAGAGGCCCCCGTCATCGGCGTCGTCATGTCTCCCTTCTCGCTCCCGGTCATGCAAATGGGCTTTGAGCCGTATCTCCGGCTCATCTATGAGGAACAGGAGCTTTTCGAGCGCCTGATGCGCGTCAACAGCGCCTTCTGCGTCGCGTGGGCGAACGCGCAGATCGAAGCAGGAGCCAACGCCATCTGCTATTTCGACCCGCTGGCCTCAACCGACATGATCCCGCTGAAAATGTATCGCCGTACGGGGTTCTCGGTCGCGCGCGACGTCATTTCTCGCATCAATGGCCCCACCGCGACGCACCTTGCTTCAGCCCGGGCGTCGGGAACGGCGGACCTCATTGCGGAGACGGGAGCGACGATCCTCGGATTCAGCTGCCAGGATGACGCAGCAGCCCTGAAACGTCAGGTTCGCGGAAAGCTCTCGCTCCTGGGCGCTCTCAACGGCGTCGCCATGCGCCGCTGGACTCCCGAAGAAGCCGAAGCGACCGTGCGCGCCCTGATCCGCTCCTGCGCCCCGGGAGGGGGATTCCTTCTCGCGGACAATCACGGAGAGATCCCCTGGCATGTGAAGGAAGAAACGTTGTTCGCCGTTCGCGACGCCGTCCGGCAATGGGGGCGCTATCCGATTTCCGGGGAGTGTTGAAACCGCCCATCATGAAGATATATACCTGCACGAACTTCCACAAGTACTTGAGCCTCCTGCCTCCGCTGCGCTTCCCCGATCTCGTCACCGGGGAATTTCCGCACTTCTGCAGGAAGGGCGGAAAGAACGCGGAAGTGGCGGCCGAATGGGTCCAACAGGCGCACCTCGACCAGGGCGAGAACATCGTCGTCTGCGGTCGTTTCTGCCCCCTCGCGAGCGTTCTTCCCCCCGCGTCCGGGTCGCTCGATATCGTATTGCAGGACCAGTGTTTCTACACCATCGCGAACCGGAACTCCATCGATTTTCTCGTGCGCGAAGGGTATTACCTGGTGACGGAACCCTGGCTGCGCTCGTGGCGGGAACGCCTGTCCGACCTCGGATTTTCCGACCGGGACCTTGCCCGTTCGTTCTTCGCGCGTTCCGCCGCGAAGATCGTCTGCCTGAGCCTGAACGAAAAACGCGAGTCAACGGACCTTGAAGACTTCGCCCGGTTCGTCGCTCTCGACTTCGTCGTGTTTCCCGTCAGCACCGAATATATGGCGTTTTTCGTTTCGCGGCTCATCGCGGACTGGGAACTCCGCCACAGCGACGGGAAACCGAAAGAGGAAGTCGTGCTGTATCGAAGGCAGATCGCCGATTACGCCATGCTGTTCGATCTCATGGGAAGGCTGTCAACGTGCGATACGGAACGCGACGCCGTCAACGGGATCGAAGAAGCGCTCCGGTTGCTTTTCGCGGCCGGCCTGGTGCGATACTATCCGGTGCGCTGCGGGGATCCCTCCGTCAACGAACTCGACCCCACGCTCCGTTCGTTCCTCTGCGAGTCCACGGCGCCGTCGATCGAGAAAGGCAACGGGGCGGACGCGGGCTTCCTCCTCCGGATCGACCACGGCGGGGAAACGCTCGGTGTTCTGGAGTCCGGGCAATTCGCCCTGCCGCGGTATGCCCACAGGTACCTGACATTCATGATCAATATCGCCAACGTCCTTGGGCTCGCGATCTCGAACGCCCGGAAGATCGAAAGGATCCGGCGGCAGGAGGCGCACCTTCGCGAGATCAGCACGCACGACAGCCTGACGGGACTGTTCAACCGGCGCTATTTCGAGGATGCGCTCCATTCGCTCGCCACGGACGCTGATGTGTTCCCCGCATGCCTCGTGATGTGCGATATGGACGGCCTCAAGGCGATCAACGACATCCTCGGGCACGAAGCGGGAGACGCCGCGCTCATCGAACTGGCCGACGCGCTCCGGTCGGCCTTCCGGTCCTGCGATACGGTCTGCCGGCTCGGCGGCGACGAATTCGCGGCGATCGTCCCCAAGTGTCCGGAGGATTATCCGGCCCGTATTCGGGAGCGAATCGAACGCGCGATACAGGAGACAAACGGCAAAGAGGGGCGGACATACACCCTCAGCGCATCGCTCGGCTTCGCGATGCTCCTTTCGCGGGATATGGACCCCGAAAGAGTTCTCGCGGATGCGGACGCCGCCATGTATCGAGAGAAAGCCGGCAAGAAACTCAAGAGGTGACGGAGCGCCTCACGAAGAAGGCGATTTCTGCTTCACGACTGCCGCCAGGGCGTCGACTTCCGCTCTTCGCGGCAATCCTTCGCGCGCGCCGAAACGCGTGCAGGCGAGAGCGCCCGAGCAGACCGCCATCTCGACCGCATCCCGGAGAGTCTCCCCCTCTGCAAGCGCGACGGCGAACGCCGCGACGAACGCGTCCCCCGCCCCCGTGCTGTCCACGGCGGCCACGACGGGAGCCCTCACGAGAACCGGCGCGGCGTCGCCGAAGATCCATGCCCCCTCTTTTCCGACGGTCACGACGATCCCGGAAGCGCCCCTGCTCCGAAGCGCCGAGGCGCCTTCCGCAAGCCCGGAAATTCCCGAGAACTGCTCCAGTTCGATGCGATTCGGAATGAAGAAGTCCGCGAGCGCAAACGCCTCGTCGGGAAGGGGCATAAACGGCGCCGGATTGAGAATCGTTCGAGCCCCCGCCCGTTTTGCGAGCCGCAAGCCATCGAGAACCGTTTCCACGGGAACCTCGAGCTGAAAGAGCGCGCACGAAGCGCCTTCAAAGAGCGGCGCGGCGGTTCTGACGTCCCTTGGAGAAAGCATTCCGTTCGCCCCCGGAGCGATGAGGATTCCGTTGTCTCCCTCGACGACGACGATGGACGCGACGCCGGTGGAACACCCCTCCGTCGTGAGGACCGCGGACACATCGACGCCCTCGCGCTCCAGCGATTCGCGGAGTTCGGAGCCGAACGCATCGTCGCCGACACGACCCATCATGGCGACGGACGCCCCCATGCGCGAACAGGCGACAGCCTGGTTGGCCCCCTTCCCTCCGTGCGACGTGACGAAGGGGCCGGCCGGAATCGTCTCCCCGAGAACGGGAACCCGCGGCGATTTCATCACAAGATCCATATTCAGGGAACCTGCCACGACGATGCGAG
>ERZ1645192.836-NODE-836-length-25764-cov-10.858921_pt1 | contig 25764 bp, 22 predicted proteins | sample MGYA00575354_ERZ1645192 | MGnify/ENA primary metagenome ERZ1645192 (study PRJEB40844, sample SAMN11349763) | freshwater sediment metagenome | isolation source: river sediment | host: Sediment | place: India: Faizupur Khadar , New Delhi | collected 2017-02-21 ... | reverse complement strand
CCCCGGCGTAGCTCCAGTTAACCGCATTTCCACGGCATAGCTCCGGTTAACCGCACTTCCACGGCATAGCTCCGGTTAACCGCACTTCCACGGCATAGCTCCGGTTAAGAACCCTGCCCCGGCGGGCTTGCTTTCCCACCCTGGGCAAAGAGAGATTTCTGAAAAAAAAGAACACGCCCCCCTGAGATTTAAATGAAAAGGGGAGGCGTGTTCAAAATATTAAGTGGAATGATTATCTCAATCCCTTATTGAGCATGTAGTACATTTCGTTCCAGCGGAGTTCCTTCTTAAAATCGGAAAGGTTGGTTTTCTGATCGATCAGCAGGAATTCGATATCGGCGATTTCGGCGAAGTCTTCGAGGAATTCAGGGTTGATTTGCTGGCTGAAGGCAGTATGGTGTGCGCCCCCTGCCAGGATCCATGCGGCGGCGCCGGTCTGCAGGTCGGGTTGTGGTTTCCACATGGCGCGGGCCACGGGAAGTTTAGGAAATTCGGCATCGGGGCTGACCACATCCACGGCATTGACGATCATCCTGAAGCGGTTGCCCATATCGATCACGGAGGCATTGACTGCGGGGCCATCAGGAACATTGAAGACCAGGCGCGCCGGATCGGCCTTGCCGCCGATCCCCAGAGGATGCACTTCGAGTTTGGGTTTGGCCTTGGAGGTAGAGGGACAGATCTCCAGCATGTGAGCCCCCAACACCTTCATTCCGGCAGGATCGAGATGGTAAGTATAGTCTTCCATGAAGGAGGTTCCCCCCGGCAAACCGGCACCCATCACCTTGACGGCACGTACCAGCGCTGAATGTTTCCAGTCCCCCTCGGCACCAAAACCGTAGCCCTGGGCCATCAACCGCTGTACCGCCAGTCCGGGCAATTGTTCCAGTCCATGCAGATCCTCAAAGGTGGTGGTGAAGGCCGTGAACTTACCCGCCTCCAGGAAAGCCTTCATCCCCAACTCGTAACGGGCCTGCACCCTTACATTGGTATGGTACTCTCCTCCGGGCTGGCCAGCCTTATCCACATCATACAACGTCATGTATTCATCGACCAGGCGGGCCACACTGGCCTCATCTACCTCCTTGATCGATTTCACCAGGTCCCCGATGCCAAAACCACTCACCGAAAAACCAAGCCTGATCTGTGCTTCTACCTTGTCGCCTTCGGTGACAGCCACCTCCCGCATATTGTCCCCAAAACGGGCTACTCTCCCGTTCTGCCAATCGTGCCAGGCCACAGCTACCCGCGCCCAGAGACCTACCCGCTCCCTGATCGACTGATCCTTCCAGTGACCCACCAGAACCTTACGGTTCTTACGCAAACGGCTCACTATAAAACCATACTCCCGTCCTCCGTGCGCCGACTGGTTCAGATTCATGAAATCCATGTCAATGTCGGCATAGGGAATATCCCGGTTGTATTGCGTGTGCAAATGAAGCAAGGGTTTGTTGAGAATCTTCAACCCCGCAATCCACATCTTGGCCGGCGAAAAAGTGTGCATCCAGGTGATCACCCCCACACAATTCGACGAGGAGTTGGCCTCAATACATAACTTCAGTATCGACTCAGATGAGGTCAGCACCGGCTTGAAAACTACCTTGACAGGGATGACCTCACAATTGTTCAAACCCTGGGCAATCTCCATCGAGTCCTTATCTACTTCATGAAGGGTCTTCTCTCCATATAAATCCTGGCTGCCTGTGGCAAACCACACTTCAAGATTGGCAAATTTCTTCATCGCTTTATTCATTTAGTCATTGGTGTAAAGGTAATCAATTCTTAAGAGTATAAATAACTTTTATAGAAATATCAGCGCGTTTTCCACCCCTGCCCGTCTTCTTCTGGTACCACATTTCGGCCGATCCTGAAGAACGGTAATCCCGTCAGACGGACTACCGGGGTAACACGCAACGGCAGTCGGGGTGGGCCCTTCTGCGGGGCCATTCAAATGGGGATAAAGCTCAATGATACAGAACGATGAGACTTAAGGATTAAAAGGTTCTATGGTTTTAAACCGTCACGGCCGACCTGATGATTTGCCAGGCTAAAGCGACATCCTCCCCTGTGGTATGGGTTTGGGCAATACAGAGGCGCAGGGCCACGCGGCCGTTGAGTTTGGTATGGGTGAAAAAGATTTTCCCCTGGTTGTTGACCTTTTGCATCAGGGCCATGTTCTCCTCGTCGCTTCCCTTATAGCGGAAGCAGACCAGGTTGAGGGGCGGCGGAAGGAGCAGTTCGAAATCTCCGGAATCGAGGATCCATTGGGCCAATTCGCCGGCCAGTTTCACATGATAGCGGATATGATACTGAAGTCCCTGTACACCATAATGGCGCAGGACAAACCATAGTTTCAGGGAGCGGAAGCGGCGCCCCAGCTGAACGTGCCAGTCGCGATAGTCGATGACTTCTCCCGATTCGGAGGCCTGATTGCGCAGGTATTCCGGGAGTATGGAAAAGGTGTTGATCAGGTGTCGCCGGTCGGCTACCCAGAAACAGTCGCAATCGAAGTTAGTGAACATCCACTTGTGAGGGTTGAAGCAGAAGCTGTCGGCGAGTTCCAGTCCATCGCTGAAATGACGGAACTCGGGGCATAGCAGGGCTGCTCCTGCCATGGCGGCATCTACATGGAGCCAAAGCCCCTCTTTCCGGCAGATCTCCCCGATCCGGCGCACCGGGTCCATTCCGTTGGAGGAGGTGGTGCCGATGGTGGCACACACGAAGAAGGGCACCCGGCCCGCCAACCTGTCCTGTGTAATCTGCTGCTGGAGCAACTCAGGACGCATGGCAAAGCGTTCATCCACTTCGATGATCCGCAGGTTCTCCTGGCCGATGCCGGCGATTTTCACCGCCTTCTCTATGGAAGAGTGGGTTTGTGAGGAGACGTAAGCTGTATAGCAGGCCCTGATGCCATCCCTGTTGGTGGCCAGCGCGGATACCCGCTCCCGTGCCGCGACCACAGCAGCCAGCGCCGCCGAAGAGGCCGAATCCTGGATGACCCCTCCCCCCGAGGCAGCGATCCTGAAGGAGGCCGGTAAGGCCAACATCTCCGCCAGCCATTCCATGACCCGGGTCTCCAGCTCAGTAGCGGCCGGACTGGTAGCCCAGAGCATGCCCTGCACGCCCAGCCCCGAGGAGAGCATATCACCCAATATGGCAGGAAAAGAGGCGTTGGCAGGAAAATAGGCAAAAAAACCGGGCGACTGCCAATGGGTGATCCCCGGCAGTATAATCTTCTCCACATCTTCCATCATGGCATCGAATGACTCCCCCTCTCCGGGCGGATGCTCTGGCAACTGCCCGTAGACCTCCCGGGGCTTCACCTGTGACAACACAGGATACTTCCCTACTTCCTCATAATAACCGGCAATGAAATCAACCAGTTTCTTTCCTTCCACCCTGAACTGCTCAGGGGTCATATGATAATTGATCATACCCATGTTTTAATATCTGATATCAAAGCTGCTGAAGCTCCCGGTATAGGGAGAACGGAAAATGTCGACATTTCTGACGCGGGCCAAAGGAGGACCGCTTCTGAGGTAGTCGGCAAAGGCCTCCAGGGCAGACAGCTCCCCTTCGGCGACCACCCGCAGGCTCCCGTCGGGCAGGTTCCGCACATAGCCTGTCAGCTCCAGTTCTTCAGCCCGGGCCCGGGCAAAATAGCGAAACCCGACATGCTGCACCCTGCCGCTGACCACCATATCAAAACTGATCCGCCGGGGTTGTTCCATTTATTACAAGGATAATCGCATGGACAAAATGGCCTTAAACGGACAATGTTTGCAGTGAAGAGGGGGTACCGGCGCAGGATCACTCCAGCTTCTGCCCTCCCTTTTTAAAAAGGGCTACGACCTCATCCTGCACCAGAGCCCAGATGGAATAGGCTCCCACGGCCGTTCCCAAGGGGAAATTGAGCAGGTTAATGACCGACAGAATCAGGGTGAGAATCCTTGCCCATTCCTTATGGGCCAGCAATCCCAGTCCGGCTATAACACCCGGGGCACTCATCAGAAAGAAAAAGACCGATACGATAATGCCGATCAGACGGAGAATAAACGGAGCCTGACTGCCCCCGGCCAACGCACCCACCGTGTTCAGCACCACCAGAATGATGATCCCGGCGATAATCCCGAAAATACTCAGCCCGATTTGGAGCGCCGCCACTACATTCACATGCTTTTCCATAAATAACTCAGATTTTTGGCTTAAAGTTACAAAATGTGCTCCAATGGAAACCTTTGCCCCTCCATTTTTGTTAAAGAGATTGGCAGGCCCTTAAAGATGCCATTACAGGAAAAGATCCTATTTTTGTCTGCCAGAAAGAGAGTTGACGATGATAATAAAAGTGATATTGGCTGCCGTAGTTTTGATGGCCCTGGCATTTGCCGGACTGGCTATCACCATCCTGGTCAAAAAGGGAGGAAAATTCCCCAACACACACGTCAGCGGGAACAAGTACCTCAGGAAAAAGGGCATTTATTGTGTTCAAACCCAGGATAAGCTGGAGCAGAAAAAAGCCTGGGAGCAATTAGACCTCACCACCCTGAAGGTTGACCACCCCCAATAACCCCCGGGTTAATGCCCCTGAATTTTCTGGACGGGTTACACTCTCTGCTTTTCACGGGTATGGGTTGATCCCACTGCTTTTCACAAGAACAGATTTCTCCCCCCGGCCATCGCATGTAAGGTTACTGCCCCTGTATTTCGGGAGACAGATACTCCCATGCGCTTCAGGGGATGGGCTATTGCCCCTGGTCTTCGGGCGAGAGGTATTGACGGAAACCGTCTGACATGAAGACCTTGTTAAAGCCTGACGCGTCAGCATAAATGAAGAAGACCTCCACTCCGGGGAGTTGCCGGGCCAGTTCCACGCTCTTTTCGAGTCCCATCACCATAAAAGCGGTAGCCAGTCCGTCGGCGGTCATGCAATCGTTGGCCAGCACCGTGGCACTCAGCAGGGAGTGTTGCACAGGATAACCTGTCAGCGGGTCAATCGTGTGAGCAAACCGCTTTCCGCCCTCTTCATAGAAGTTACGGTAATTGCCCGAGGTAGCCAGGGCCCTTTCGGGAAGCATGACCACCGCCTGAAGCTCGTTGCTGTCAAGAAGAGAGGCCTCATCGGGTTTGCTTATGCCAATACTCCACGATTTACCGTGGGCATTCACCCCTTTGGCCACGACCTCTCCCCCTATTTCCACCATGTAATTCCGGCAACCCTGGTCCGCCAGAAACGCCCCGATCAGGTCGCAGGTATACCCCTTGGCGATGGCACTCATGTCGAGCATGGTCCCCGGATGCTCCTTGACCACCCGGTCCCCTTCGAGCCTGACCTTCTGGTAGCCGGTGAGCCTCAGCAGACTGTCAATAAGGGGCTGGCTGATCTTCTCCCGGTGCCTGAAGCCAAATCCCCAGGCATTGACCAGAGGAGCCACCGTGATGTCAAAAGCCCCTCCCGACCACTCCGAGATCTCCATCGAGCGGTTAAAACACTTCACAAACAAAGGATCCAACGTCACCGGTTGGTTGGTGTTGACCAGCGAAATCTGAGAGGCCGTATCAAAGGTCGAAAAAATATGGTTGAGACGGGCCAGCTCCGCGTCAATGGCGCCATGGAGCTCTTCCCCCCGCGGATGTTCATAAACAATATGGTACACCGTCCCGTAGATCTTGCCTTCGTTGTAAAGATAAGCCGGCTCCCGGCAGGCCGTAAGCAACAGTATGACCCCCGGAACAAATAACAATCCAAAAAGAAATGGCCGCTTCATAGGTCAGAAATATTATGTTTCCCTGATTGAGATGCTTCCCCCGGATATTGGAATGTCACCGAGACCCGGGGACTACTCCTTTTTCTTCACAAACTTATAGACCAGATAAATCACAAATCCCACCCCCAGGACCACCATGATCCAGGAGAGCTCAGTATAATAACGGTGCAGGACCTCCTTCTGGGTATAGAGGAAATAGCCCATGGCGGCCAGAATGATGTTCCAGGTGGCGGAGCCAATGGTGGTAAAGAGAATAAAGTCACGCAGCTTCATCCGCGCCAGTCCGGCCGGCAGCGAAATAAGTTGTCTGACGGCAGGGACCAGCCGGCCGATCAGCGTGGAGCTTCTGCCGTGGCGTACGAAATAGGCTTCTGCCTTCTCTACGCCCTCCCGGCTGAGGAGCATCAAACGCCCCAGCTTCGATTCGGCAAACCGGTAAACGATGGCCCGCCCCAGATACAAGGCAAAATAATAATTGAAAAGCGCCCCTATCAGGGCTCCCAGTGTTCCGAATAAAACCACCAGGAAGATATTGAGGTCTCCCTCAGCCGCCTTCCAGGCCGCCGGGGGAATGATCACTTCCGAAGGGAATGGGATAAAAGAGCTCTCAATGGCCATAAGCAGGGTGATGGTCCAGTAGTTGACATGGGCCATGTACCAGTCTATAATCGTGCTGAAAAGTTCCTGTATCATATTTACCAATTAAGCCGTCAAAAATAGAAAAATGCCGCAATATTATGCATAGGAGATAAAAGCATAAGCCGCAAAGGGATTGAATACTGCGGGTTATCGCCCGGTCATTCCCTTTGCGGCCTGGGGGAGGAGTCCCCTGAATCAGTATATTCCGGGATTAGCCGCCGAAATCGTCGTAAAGGATATTCTCGTCGGGGACGCCCAGATCGAAGAGCATTTTCTGCACGGCGCTGTTCATCAGCGGAGGGCCGCAGAGGTAATAGTCGACCTCTTCGGGCTGCTCATGCTTGCTCAGATAGTTATCATAAATCACCTGGTGAATGAATCCCTTCGGACCGGTCCAGTTGTCTTCGGCTTTAGGCTCCGACAGGGCCAGGGTAAATTTGAAGTTGGGGAAATTCTTCTCGATTTCCTCGAACTGCTCCTTGTAGAAGACTTCCCTGGAGGAGCGGGCGCCGTACCAGAAGCTCACCTTGCGTTGGGTTTCCTTCATGGTATGGAAAAGGTGGAAAAGATGCGACCGCATGGGGGCCATACCGGCGCCCCCTCCGATGAACATCATCTCGTTGTTGTTGTTTTTGAGGAAGAACTCCCCGAACGGACCGGAAACGGTCACCTTATCGCCCGGTTTGCGTGAGAAGATATAGGAGGAGCATACTCCCGGATTGACCTCTTTGAAGCGGTTGTTGGCACGGTCCCAGGGGGGCGTGGCGATGCGGATGTTGAGCATAACGATGTTGCCTTCGGCAGGGTGGTTGGCCATGGAATAGGCCCTGAAAGTCGGCTCCGGGTTCTTCATTTTCAGTCCAAAGATGCCGAATTTCTCCCACTCCTCCCGGAATTCAGGTTGCACATCCATGGTAGAGAAGTCCACCTCGACCTTGGGAACGTCGATCTGGATATAACCACCCGATTTGAAATCGAGGGTCTCCCCTTCGGGAAGCTTCACCACAAACTCCTTGATGAAGGTGGCTACATTCCGGTTGGAAACGACCTCGCACTCCCACTTCTTAACCCCCAGGATCTCCTGGTGCATATGGATTTTCATATTCTCCTTGACCTTGACCTGGCATCCCAGCCGCCAGTGGTCGGCTTGTTCCTTCCGGGTGAAAAAACCGGTTTCGGTAGGCAGAATAGACCCACCTCCCTCGATCACCTGGCAGCGGCACATCCCACAGGTTCCCCCACCTCCGCAGGCCGAAGGCAGAATTATCTTGTTGTTGCTCAGGGTACTCAGCAGGCTGCTTCCCGGTTCGGTCTCCACCACCTTATATCCGTCGTTGATGTCAATCTTAACCACTCCCGAGGGAAGTAACTTCTTCTTGGCAATAAGGAGCAGGGCCACCAGCAGAATGATCACCATCAGGAAAATCACCACACCGGTGATGATCGTGACCGTTTCTATCGATAATATCATCATGATTCGGTTCAATTTATCAGTTACAGTTTAATTCCCATGAAACCCATAAAAGCAATGCCCATCAGACCGGTGATGATGAAGGAAATCCCCAGTCCGCGCAAGGGCTTGGGCACATTGGAATACTGGATTTTCTCACGGATGGCAGCAATGCCCACGATGGCCAGGAACCAACCCACTCCAGACCCCAGGGCATAAACGGTGGCCTCACCCATGTTGCCGAATTCCTTCTGTTGCATGAAGAGAGAGCCCCCAAGGATGGCACAGTTCACGGCGATCAGGGGAAGGAAAATCCCCAGCTGGTTGTAAAGGGCAGGAGCGAACTTCTCCACCACCATTTCCACAAGCTGGGTAATGGAAGCAATCACCGCGATAAACATGATGAAGCTCAGAAAGCTCAGGTCTACGGAGGCGAAAGAGGGCCCCATCCAAGCCATCGCCCCTTCTTTCAGAACATAGTTTTCAAGCAGGTAATTCACCGGAAGGGTGACCACCAGCACGAAAATCACGGCCACCCCCAGCCCTGTGGCCGTCTTGACCGACTTCGACACGGCCAGATAGGAACACATGCCCAGGAAGTAGGCAAAGATCATGTTCTCGATAAAGATGGACCGGACGAATATATTGATCAGGTTTTCCATAGTGTTTCCTTATTACCGGTTATTTTTCAATGAGTTTGCGGTTTTTACTCCTCTGGATCCAGATGATGGTACCAATGGTAATCAGCGCCATGGGGGGAAGAATCATCATCCCGTTGTTGGAATAGAATCCCCCGTTGGCCAGGTACCAGCTTTCAGGGATAATCCTGATTCCCAGCAGGGAACCAGATCCCAACAGTTCCCGGAAGAAGCCCACGGTAATCAGAATCAGACCATAACCGGCGCCGTTGCCGAGGCCGTCGAGAAAGGACTGCCAGGGTTTGTTGCTCATGGCAAAGGCCTCAAGGCGCCCCATCAGAATACAGTTGGTAATGATCAGTCCCACAAATACCGAGAGCTGTTTGCTGACATCATATACGAACGCCTTCAACACCTGATCGACCAGGATCACCAATGCGGCGATGACCACCAGCTGAACGATGATGCGGATACGGTTGGGGATGGTATCGCGTAAAAGGGAAATGATCACATTGCCGAAAGCGACCACTACAGTGACCGAAATAGCCATCACAATAGCCGGCTTTAATTGTGCCGTGACCGCCAGTGCAGAACAGATCCCCAGCACCTGCACGGTGATGGGATTGCTGCTGTTCAGCGGATCCGAAAGCAGTTTCAGATTTCTGGCTGAAAATAAAGGTTCTTTCTCACTCATAATGCTGATTTTTTCCGGGTGATGAATTTTTCGTACGACGTCAGGTCATCCTTGAGCATTTGCTGCAATCCCTTGCTGGTGATGGTTCCGCCTGAAATGGCGTCTACTTTATGCTCCTCGGGAGCCGTCTCATTCGACTTGGCCACAATGATGGAGACCAGTTTTCCTGAAGCGTCGAAGATAGTTTTACCCCTGAAATGCTCCTGGAAAGACTTGGTATTGATCTCCGCCCCCAGGCCCGGGGTTTCGCCCTGGTGGGCAAAGTTGACCCCATAGATGGTATTCAGGTCCTCATTCATGGCCATGTAACCCCAAATCGGGCCCCAAAGTCCCGTGCCCCGCAATGGGAAGATATATTTCAATCCTTCGGGCGTCTGACACTCAAAGACTGGCAGGAGTCTCTGCTCTGCCGGCTTGGCCTTCTCCTTCTTCAGGTCTACATTGAAGGCATCGCCTTCCACCTCTTCTCCCTCTGCATTGACCAGATAAGCCTTTGTGATGCTTTGGGCATAGCGTTCTTCCGCATCTATGGTGGTGGCCTCAATGTGGATGGAAGCCAGCATGTTTTGCTTTTTCTCTATTTCAGCGTTCTTGACCTGCCTGGGCTTCAGGGCAATGGCAGCTGCCGACAGCAGGGCGGCCACCACTACGACCATCACCGAAGCATAGATGAACGTATAGGAATTCCCGTTTTTATTCATATTCTCAGTTTTTTACGATTAGGCAGATACTTTTACCCTCTTCAGGCGGCGTTTGATATGACCCTGAACCACATAGTAGTCGATCAGGGGGGCAAAGGTGTTCAGCAGCAGGATGGCCAGCATCATCCCCTCAGGATAGGCCGGGTTAAGCACCCTGATCAGAATGGCCATCACCCCGATCAGAAAACCATAGATCCACTTGCCCTTGTCGGTTTGAGCGGCCGATACGGGATCGGTCGCCATAAAAACAGCACCGAAGGCGAAGCCACCGAGAAGGTAGTGGTGCCAGAAAGGCATCTCCATGTAAGCATTGACGGCAAAGATATTGAGCAGAAGGCCCATGAAAGCCGCACCCAGAAAGGTCGATAACATGATTCTCCAACTGCCCACGCCGGTAACGATCAGCAGGAGCGCCCCCAGGAGGATGGCCAGCGTGGAGGTCTCCCCGATCGACCCGGGGATGAATCCCAGAAAGGCATCCATCAGGTTGAACTGGGTATGGCCGGCAGCCGCATCCCCCAGGATGGTAGCCCCTGAGAAACCGTCGATGACCTTATCCCCCTCACTCAAAGGGATCCAAACCTTATCGCCCGACATCTGGGCCGGATAGGCGAAGAAGAGAAAAGCCCGCGCCACCAGCGCCGGGTTCCAGACGTTCATTCCCGTGCCCCCGAAAACCTCCTTGCCGAAGATCACCGCGAAGGCCGTGGCTACCGCAACCATCCACAAAGGCGTGTTGACGGGCATCACCAGGGGAATCAGCATCCCCGTAACCAGGAAACCCTCATTCACCTCATGCCCCCGCGATTGGGCAAATATAAACTCGATGCCCAGCCCGGTCACGTAGGAGACTACAATCACCGGGAAGACCTTCAGGAACCCATAAAAGAAAACCTGCCAGAAACCAGCTTCCGCCAGCTCCCCGATAGCCCTGAAATGCTGGTATCCTGTATTGTAAATCCCGAAAAGCAACGCGGGCAACAACGCAATGATGACCACCGTCATGGTCCTTTTCAGGTCAATATAGTCGTGGATATGCGTGCCTGAATCCGAGGTCTTCTTGGGAACAAACGCCAGGGTGAAAAAGGCATCAAAGGTAGAATGAAGCCAATGGTATTTGGCTCCCTTCTGCACGTGTGGCTGCAACTTTTCAAAGAAATTTCTGAGCGATTTCATCTATTTAATTTATTACGCTAATGGTTCAATCATTGTAACAGTGGCTATTTCCGGAAGGGTCAACGGCCTGCGTGACTTTAACCAGGGGGGTATTCCCCCGGGGCCCTGGCCACGACAACCCTATCTCTTCACCCTCAGGAAAGGCAGGGATCACCCCAGCTCTTTCTCCATCAATTCCAGTCCCTGACGCAGGATCTCCTGCACCCTGATCTTGGAGACGCAGGCATACTCACACAAGGCCAGATCCTCACCGATCACCTCATAGATCCCCAGTTGTTCCATCTTGTCAATATCGTTAACCAGAATGGCCTTCAGAAGATGAACCGGCAGGATGTCCATGGGAACATACTTCTCATACTGACCAGAGAGGACGAAGGCGCGGGCTCCCCCATGCAGGTTGGCATTGAGTTCATACTCCTTTTTCGGGAAGAGGGAGGAGAGAAAGGTCCTGGAGGCGCTGAACTTGCCTACACCCGGCTGGGCCCATCCCATAAATTCATAATCATCTCCTTCGGCGATGACCGAGATTTGGGTATCGTAAAAATTGAGATAGTTATCACAGGCGATCTTCTGACCGGTAAGGACATTGCCACTGATCACCCTCTGTTTGTTCCCTTGCTTAAGGTTGCCTTCCAGGAGGGGGCAAAGGCGGGTACCCAGCCTGGTTTTCAGGTAGCGGGGTCGGGTGACTTCGGGCCCGGTAAGGGCTACCACGCGGGTGAAGTCAATACGGCCGGTGGTAAAAAGACGCCCGATGATCACCACATCGGCCGGGTTGACAGTCCATACCACCTCTCCCTTGTTGACCGGGTCGGTATGGTGGATGTGAACGCCCACATTTCCGGCCGGGTGGGGCCCCTCATAACAGGTGATCTCCACATTCCGGATGGCGCTGAAGAGTTCTCCTCCCACCGCGGGCAATCCCAGGTGTACCTTCCCTGGGGTAAGCCTCGACAAAGCATCTACTCCCGCCTGGAAATCAGCTTCCTGGCCCCTGAGCACCCACGCATAATCGGGGGCCAGTGGCGCCGTATCAAAACAGGAAATGAAAATACTCTTGGGGCTCTCCCCTGTACGGGCTATGGTCCCATAAGGACGCCTCCGGAGGAAAGGCCATAAACCGGCCTTCAGGATCTTCTCCTTTACAGCCGCCCCATCCGTATTCAACGGATCGGCTTTCCCAAAATCCACCGAACCCGCAGCAGCATCTGCCCTGACCAATACTTCCAGGATCCTGCGCCGCTCGCCCCGGTTGACCGACTCCACAATCCCTCCAACAGGCGATACAAAAACCACTTCAGGATGGTACTTGTCGTAAAACAAGGGATCCCCGCACTTCACCTTATCACCCGGCTTAACTGATAACCGGGGCGTCAGCCCCGGAAAATCGGTGGGCTTCAAAGCATAGATCTCCGACGCCACAGCTTCCTCCACAATGGCCTCCGCCTGCCCTTTTAATCTGATGTTGAATCCTTTCCTGAGTTTGATCGTCTTTGACATATCTATATTTCAAATGATTCCAAAATCAGAGACAAAATAAACAATTATCCTCCATTTTCACAATGGTTCCCGATTAATCTTAACCATTACAAAATAGAGGACAACAACTTCCGTTCATACAACAGGCCCTTTTCCGGCCTCATCTGATTCCGGTATTATTTTTGACGGAGGATATTGTATCTTTGACGATTATGCACATCAGATTATTATTGTTTATCCTTTTAATGGGGGTTACCCTTTCGGGTCAAGGGGAAGAGACCCGTTTTTACCACGGGAATGCCGTTTACAGCGAAGACATCAAGTCGGTCAGGTTCAGCCGGCAGGGATTCGAACTCTCCAACCCGGTTCTGGAGCTGGGTGAGAACGCCCGGTTGTTGCTTCAGTTCGATGATCTCTCGGGGCAGGCGAAAAGGTATTCCTATACCATTATTCATTGTGATCCCTCCTGGAATGAGAGTTTCCTGCCCCAAAGCCAATACCTGGAAGGGTTTCCCGACAATCCTATCGACGATTATGCCCGCTCCTTCAATACCACTTTCAGTTATGTGAATTATGCCCTGGAGCTGCCCAATGACCGGGTCAGGTTTAAACTTTCGGGCAACTACATCCTATTGGTTTACGAGGAGAATGACCGGGAAAAGCAGGTGTTGTCGCGCCGTTTTTACGTCACCGAGCCGCTGGTGACCATCGAGGGAAGGGTGCGCAGGGCCACCACCGACGCCTTCCGGGGCGAAAACCAGGAAGTCGACTTCACCGTGATCCATGATAAGCTCCGCATCGACAACCCCCGCGATGAAATCAGGGTAGTCGTGATGCAAAATAACCGCTGGGACAATGCCATTGTGAACCTGAAGCCCCTGTTTATCCAGCAGAACCGCCTGATCTACGACTATTCGAGGGAAAACGTCTTCAGCGCCGGCAATGAATTCCGCTATTTTGACACCCGCGACCACAGAATCAACGGCGAAGGGGTGGAATCCACCACCTTCCACCGACCCTATTTCCATGTCACCCTCCTCCCCTCGGAAGTCAGAAACGGCAAACGCTATTTCCCCTACCGGGAAATGAATGGCCGGTATGTCATCGAGAGCCAGGAAAGAGTGACCGATTTCAGCCTGGAATGCGACTATGAATTTGTCCATTTCTCCCTCCCCCTGGAAGCCCCTTTACTGGGGGGGACCATCAACGTCTTCGGGGAGCTCACGGGCTGGAATGCCAATAAAAGCAACGAGATGACCTGGAATTTCGAGACCCACCGCTATGAACTAACCCTATTGCTGAAACAGGGTTATTACAACTATATCTATGTCTATGTTCCTGAAGGTTCCTCAGTGGCCGACCATGTCAACCTGGAGGGATCCTTCTGGGAAACCGAAAACGATTATCAGATATTTGTCTACTACAAGCCGGCGGGGGCCCGTAACGACCGTCTTATCGGGTATACGCAACTGAATTCCAAGACCCTCTGATTACCTGATCACAATTTTCTCCTGGGCCTGGAAGTCGCCGTTACGGAGATGGAAGAGGTAGAGGCCCGGGGGGATACCTGCCAGCGAGATGCGCAGGCCAGGATCCTTAATTGACATGATTTTCAAGCCCGTGGAGGAATAAATCTCAAGGAGGGCCTGGTGGTGGGGTTCAGGGTACTCCAGGTTGACAAACCCGGTGGCAGGGGAAGGCCATACTCTGGCCCTGGCCAGGTTAACTTCCCCGGCAGGGGTAGCCACCCCCTCCTGGATGACCTCTACCTGTTCCGAAGAAAAACAACCCGAGACCCTGATGGTGCCGGTTCTTATTCCAGCGCTGTTGCCTCCGGCCACGACCGTCACACTTCCATCCTTTTGTCCGGAGAAGGCCGATAGCCTGATCCAGGGATCTCCCGTCAGCAATGACCAGGAGGTATTGGAGCTGATGTTCAGGGCTCTGGTTCCTCCTTCCGGAGAAAACCGGAGTTGCTCCTCAGCCAGGGTAAAGGTACAGGCCTTCTGTTCCACCCTGACCACCCGGTTGTAATTGCACCCGCTAAAGACAATAGTGCCTGTCCGGGGTGTTTTCCCGGTGTTCTGGGCCACATCAATCTTGACCGTAGCTCCTTTGGTTCCGGAGGCAGGAGAGAGGGTAATCCAGGAGGAGTCGCTTTTAGCCGTCCACCGGGAGACAGTACTCACCGACAGGCTTTTGCTTCCGGGCATATAGGTAAAATCCAAAAGGTAGGAGGAGAGGTCAAAGAGGCAGGAGGAACGTTGGGTGACGGTAATGGTGACCACGGCGTTGCACCCAGTGATGAGGACCACCCCGGAACGGGGTGCCGACGCGGTATTTTCAGCCGTGCTGATTCTGAGCATGGCCGTTCCGGTGGCAGAAGCCGGTGAAAGGGTGATCCAGGGTTCGGCAGTGGTCGCTTTCCAGGAGGTACCCGAGGAAACCGTCACGTACCTTTCCGAAGCAGGGGCAGCCATCTCCAGTTCCAGAGGCAGGACCTCCAGGGAACAACTCCCCTGTTGGGTGACCTGGATCGTTCGCAGGGTATTGCATCCCCGGAGGGTCACGGTGCCGGTGCGCCGGGTGGCCCCGTCATTGCTGGTGACCTGAATGGTCAGCACGCCATTCCCCTTTCCCGACGAGGGGGTCACCGTCATCCATCCATCAGTGCTTTCAGCACTCCACTCCCCGTTGGAAAGGATTTCCACGGAGGAGCTTCCTGCCGCGGGGCTCAGGTCAACGCTATGGGCCCCGGGAACCAGCGTACACGACCCCTCCTGGCGAATGGCAATCTCCTTGGTCACACTGCAACCCGAGATCTGCAGCGATCCTTCCCTGGCAGTCCCCCCTTCGTTGCTCTCTACTGAAACGGTTATCGACTCCTCGCCATTTCCCATATCGGGAGAAACCCGGATCCAGGGCGAGGCCGTCGTGATCATCCAGGAAGCGGTCGAACGGAGGGTAAAACTGCTGCTGTTGGCCGCCACCGGAAACAGCAGCTCTTCCACGGCAGGGTCCAGAAGACAGGTACCATCCTGAACTACCGTAATCTCATGGGTTAACCCGCACCCTTTGATGGTCACCTTTCCCGTTCGCCCCAGAAAATTGGCATTGGACCGGGCTTCTACGACCACCTGGCCATCGCCTTTGCCGCTCACCGGTGTCGCATGTAACCACCAGTCGGGCGTGGTGACCGTCCAGTCGGCATTGCTCTTCAACGCTATAGAATCCTGGCCTCCCCCCACGGGAAACATCAACTGCCCCTTGCCGGCAGAGAGCAGACACTCAAAACTGGTGAGCGGTTCAATGCCGACAATCACCGAATGGGAACTACTGTAGGTATATTGTTCGGCACAATCAGAAGGATTGAGCAGATCGAGGTTGTAGTAACCATCGGAACAACCACTCCAACCCCAGTTGATATGAAACAACCCCCCGGCATCGTAACCATCGACCACAAAGGCATGCCCTCCGGCGATATCCCCAGGTATGGCCGGTTCAAAAGGGTCCATGGCACTGTAAATCACAGGCCTCTTGGCATTTATCTCATTCACGATCAGAGTTCTCCAGGCCTCTGGCGAATAAACTGACCGGTTGACGAGAGTGGGCTTTTTGTACTTGAAATACTTCTCCAGGGCTCCGGTGATCAGTCCGGTATAGGTATTGCTGCTGTAAGGTCCGAATTCCATCTCCACGGCGACCGCACAATGATAAACCAGCTTGGCAATCTCCGGGTTGGGTACCCCCGGCCAGGGCTGATCGCTCATCGCCTCGTAGTTGTATTCTGCCGCTCCGAAATCGGCGGTCAGATAGCCGTAAGAGGTGGTATAGCCAAAGCTGCCGGTGCCCACCCTGGGATATTTCCAGTAATAGAGGAGTTGCGCCAGGGCTGTGGCCACGCACCCCGCCGGGCAGATCCTTCCCGTGGGGGTATCTTTGGGGCACAACGTATTGAAGGGATCAGGCGATTGGTTCCAGCGGATCTCCCCCAGCAGGGGTTCGGCAGCCAGGCCATCCCCGGTGAGCCCCGAAGAGGTTATTCCGTATTGCTGGGCCAGGGCGATCTCCCCCGCATACTGGTCGAGCAGCGCTTTCATGGGAGGTGGAATGGCGCACACCCGGCTCCCTGATGACCAGGCCAGGACCTCCCTTACCCCTTCAACGGCAGAGAGCACGACGAAACCCTCCCGGTCGAGCCGGTTAAAGATATAAAAGGCAGGGGCACGCCCCGTGGCGGCCTTTTTTAGAAGGCCACTCCCCCCCGCAGGCCAGGTACAAAAAGTGTCGGCCTTCACCAGACCCCCTGATTTCAGGGCACCCAGCCTATCCTGCTCTGCAAAAAACTGCTCAGCACGCCTCCGCGCTTCCTCATATTCCACCACCCGGGCTTCCGTTTGTAAACCCAGAAAAAGCAACAGGAGTGCTATGAATCCTCTCCTCATAAACATTTTCAATTTTTCGGGAACCTGCAGGATCCTCTCATCTTGCAAATTGCTCCAGTATTCTGATCCGCTTCTCAATGGGTGGATGGGTGGCAAAAACCTGGTCGATGGAAAACTCCTTATGGACCAGCCTCGGGTTTTCAATAAACATCTGGGATACATCCCTGCTTTTGACGGCTTCGATAAGGGGGTCTCCGGAAATTTTACGGAGCGCGCTGGCCAGCGCCCAGGGTTTACGGGTGATTTCTGCTGACCCGGCATCGGCCATGTATTCACGCGACCGGGAGATCCCGAATCGCAGCAAAAGAGAGACCAGGTAGGCCACACCGGAGACCACCAGCGCCACCAGCAGCACCGGAGCCTTGTTCTTCCCGCGGCTGCCAAAACTGCCGAAGCGCACACTGCGGAACACCATATTGGCGATGAACGAAAATATACCTACAAAAATCACAGAAATAATGAGCAAACGAACATCCCTGTTCCGGATATGGGTCAACTCATGGGCTATCACCCCTTCCAGCTCGTCATCGTCGAGCTTGTCAATGATGCCACGACTCAGCGAAATAGCATAGGTACGGTCATTCACCCCGCTGGCAAAGGCATTCAGGGAATCATCGTCAATGAGAAAGATCTGAGGGATTCTCATTCCGGTGGCAATACAGAGGTTCTCCACCAGGTTATATACCCTTTTATTCTCCTTGCGTTCCAGCGGCTGGGCTCCTGTGGCCCCCTGGATGATCGAGGTATGGAAGAACCAGGCTACAAGGAACCAGAGCAGGGTGATCAGGATGACCACTGGGGCCACCCCCACAAAGGTAGCCGCCGGATCTGTTCCCTGATCGTAGGGAAGGGTGAAAAAGAGGAAGACATAAACCATCCCCAGTAACAACAAGGGAAAGGCAACCAGCATGATCACCGAATTCAGGTTGTTCTTCCAGATCTGCGACTTTATTCCGACGTACTTCATCCTGGTATACTATCAATGGGTGCGGCTCCTCCTTTCCTTCAGGGTACCTTTTCTGCCGAAACGGCTCCCCTCCCCCCGGGCCGGCAGGATCTCATCAGAACTAAAACTGAATCTTCGGGGCCTTTTCTGCTTCAGCCCTTTCTCCACCCAGGTCAAACAGGGTCTCCCTCCGGAAGCCGAAAGATCCCGCCACCAGATTGGCGGGGAAGGTCTCTATACTGTTGTTGTACTCCGTGGTGGCAGCATTGAAGAAACGACGGGCCGCAGCCAGCTTGTTCTCAATATCGCTGAGCTCCTCCTGCAACTGAAGGAAATTCTGGTTGGCCTTCAGATCGGGATAGGCCTCCACCTGCACCTTCAACCCCTGCAGGGCCGAAGAAAGCCGGCTTTCAGCCTCAATCTTCTGATCGATGGTCGTGGCGCCCATGGCCGCCGACCGGGCTTCTGTGATTCTGGTCAGCACCTCCATCTCATGGCGGGCATACCCCTTGACCACCTCCACCAACTGCGGCACCAGATCATGCCGCTGCTTCAACTGTACATCGATATCTGCAAAGGCATTCTGCCGGTTATTGCGAAGCTTAACCATCCGGTTGTAGAGGCCCATGACCCAAAACACCACCAGAACAACCAGTCCGAGAAAAATAAGGATTCCCATAGCTTTTTTTTTAGTTATCAGCAAATATAAACGATTTTTGATCACTGCGGATGAAGTAACAGAAGTGTGTCTTGGAATACCGGAACATAATTCCTAATTTTATCGGCGGGAGTTTCCGCAAGAGAGCCATCCGACGGCCCCACCCCCGGTTCCCATAAAACCTGTATCCATGGAAGACGAGGAAAAACCAGATCCGGAGATCCTGAGCAAAATGGCCGCCCTCTGCAGCCGTTCGGAACAATGTGTTCCTGATATCCGCAAGAAGATCAGGGCTTTGGGAAGCAACCGGGAAACCGAAGAGCAAATCATCGCCCGGCTGAAACAGGAGAATTTCCTCAGTGACACCCGTTATGCCCAAAGCTTTGCCGCTGAAAAATTCAAAATCAACAAATGGGGCAGGATCAAAATCCGCTATTACCTGAAGATGAAAGGACTCAGCGACGGGGATATCGAAGCCGGACTCGAGGTCATTGATCCCGGGGAGTATGTGGTTTTGCTGGTCAAAACCATGAAAGAGAAGGCCAAAAGCCTGAAAAAAGTCGAAAAATACCAAAAAATGGGCCAGGTGATCCGCTTTACCCAGGGCAGAGGTTTTGAACCTGAACTGATCCACCGCCATTTGCAGGAAGCCCTCGCCTGAAGGATCCGCCCTGCGGCCATAAGCAAAAAGTTGCTATTTTTGCCCCGCATTTAATACCAGAACAAGTATGATCTTAAAGGAACAGGTCAATGACCTTGTACAGCGCAGGAACGCGCTGAGGAGGCATCTTTGACTACGATGGGAAACTGTCACAACTAGAAGAAGAAGAATTAAAAACCCGTGATCCCGGGTTTTGGAACAATCCCAAAGAGGCGGAAGCCCAGATGCGGGTCATCCGCGCTATCAAGAGCTGGACAGAAGGTTTTAAGGAGATCGATAAGATCACCGAAGATTTTCTGGTCCTGTGGGAATTTTTCGAAGCCGGGGAAGCAGAGGGCGAAGAGGTGGACAAGGCCTATGCCGAAGCCGTGGAAGCCATAGAGAAACTGGAAGCCCGGAATATGCTCCGCAATGAAGAGGACCGGCTCGGCGCGGTTCTGCGCATCAATGCCGGTGCCGGGGGAACCGAGAGCAACGACTGGGCCAGTATGCTCCTGCGGATGTACACCCGGTGGGGTGAAAAAAACGGTTATGCCGTAAAAATCATGGACCTGCAGCCCGGCGATGAGGCCGGCATCAAGAGTTGCACCGTCGAATTCGAGGGCGATTATGCCTATGGCTACCTCAAAAGCGAAAACGGCGTCCACCGGCTCGTGCGCCTCTCTCCCTTTAATGCCCAGAATAAAAGACAGACCTCCTTTACCTCGGTTTTCGTTGCCCCTCTGGTGGACGACACCATCGAAATCGATATCAACCCGGGCGATATCACCTGGGATACCTTCCGCAGCAGCGGGGCCGGCGGACAGAATGTCAACAAGGTCGAAACCGGCGTGCGCCTGCGTCACGCCCCCTCCGGTATCATCATCGAAAATACCGAAAGCCGCTCCCAGCTGAACAACAAGGAAAACGCCCTGCGTCTCCTCAAATCACAACTCTATGAAATAGAACTGCGAAAACGAAGAGAGAAAATCCAGGAAATCGAATCCAACAAGAAAAGAATCGAGTGGGGCTCCCAGATCCGCTCCTACGTCCTTCAGCCTTACAAAATGGTCAAGGATGTTCGCACCGGCTATGAAACCGGTAATGCCCAAGCCGTCCTCGACGGGGAAATCGACGGATTCATCAAGGCCTTCCTGATGGAATTCGGAGGGGAATAATAAATTGGTCAGATGAGGTTCTTCTCCTGCCTCGCCCCGGCCTTCCCGGGTCAGCCCTTCAACCGCTGACCACCCACCCCTCGTCCGCTGACCACCCATCTCCCGATACAAGGAGCGGGCGCCGGGTGACATAACATCGTGGCTACTGCCGTTCACTTCAAGGCCACTGGAGTTTATACTGCGGGGACCGGGTTTTCATACCATGGCGCTCTGCCGTTCAGTTCAAGGCCACCGGAGTTCAAACCGTGGGGCATTGGGGTTCAGACCGCAGGGACCGGGTAATTCAGCAGCTTTTTGATGGCCAGGCTGCTCTGTTCGAAACGGAAACCGGCCAGCGCCTCCTCCTTTTTACGGGCTATCGCCTCCAGGCATAGGTTCCCGATGCTGCCCTCATGGGTATGTTCGATGGTTTTCACCGGCACGAACTCCCCTTCTGTCACCTGGCGGCCCACCTCACGATAAGCGTCGCGGAAAGGCATCCCTTCCAGTACCAAACGATTAACGGCTTCAACAGTAAAGAGATAATCGTACTTTTTGTCGTTCAGAATGGAGGGGTTGACCTTGATGTTCTGCAGGGCATAATAAGTCATGTCGAGGCATTCAGCCAATTCGGCGAAAGCGGGCAGCAACACCTCCTTCATCACCTGCAGATCACGGAAATAACCCGAGGGCAGGTTGTTGGAGATCAGCGTCAGCTGGTAAGGCAGCCCCTGTATTTTGTTACATTTAGCGCGGATCAGCTCAAAGACATCGGGGTTCTTCTTATGGGGCATGATACTTGAACCCGTCGTCAGTTCGTCGGGGAGGGAGACAAAATTGAAATTCTGACTCATATAGAGGCAGACGTCGAAGGCAAATTTGGAGAGGGTCGCTGCCAGGTTGGCCAACGCGAAGCTGACCAGCCGTTCCGATTTGCCACGCCCCATCTGGGCGTAAACCACGTTATAACTGAGATCCTCAAAGCCCAGCAGGCGGGTGGTGAGGGTGCGGTCGAGGGGGAACGAAGAGCCATAACCTGCCGCCGATCCCAGTGGATTCTGGTTGACGATGCGATAGGCCCCCTGCAAAAAAAGCAGGTCGTCGGCAAGGCTTTCGGCCCAGGCGCCGAACCACAGCCCGAAACTCGAAGGCATGGCCACCTGCAGATGAGAATAGCCCGGCATCAGAATCTCCTTATACTGGTCACTCTTCTCAATAAAGAGGGAAGCCAGCCGGTCTGCCTTGCCGGCCAGCTCTCCAAGACGGTCACGGGTGAAGAGCTTCAGGTCTGTCAGCACCTGGTCATTGCGTGAACGGCCGCTATGGATCTTCTTGCCGGTGTCGCCCAACTGCCGGGTGAGCATCAACTCCACCTGAGAATGGATATCCTCCACCCCTTCCTCGATACCCCATCCCGATTCAGCCGCCTGATCATATAACTCCCGGAGGGCATTGTAAAGCAGGGACAACTCTTCGCGGGTCACCAGCCCCACCGACTCCAGCATGATCACATGCGCCATGGATCCCAGAATGTCAACAGGCGCCAGTAAAACATCGAGTTCCCGGTCTTTGCCCACCGTAAAGGCCTCTATGGCCGCATCAGCAGTTGTTCCCTTATCCCAAAGCTTCATAACCTCTCTTTTTCTGCAAAGATAGCAAAAATGAGGTCATGGTGCCGGGCGGCCGGCTAAGAGGAAAAGAGCGGCACCTCCCACTGAGACCATATGAAGAAAAGAATTACTTTTGGTCTTACCATGAATATTCCGACCGTCCTAACCCGTTTCGTGGGCCACCGTCACCGGAGGATCCTTCTTTTTCTCCTGGTGATGGGGCTGGCGGCTTATACCGCAGGCCTCTTCGTGCATGTCACCCGCGATGCCAGCAAATACGCCGCTATCGCCCGGGAGATTTTCGATACGGGAGAGTACATCGACCTCACCATCCACGGTGAACCCTACGTGCAGAAACCTCCCCTGCTCTTCTGGCTCAGCGCCCTCTCCTACCGGATCTTCGGGGTGAATGACTTCGCCTTTAAACTGCCTGTTTTACTCTTCTCCCTGGCCGGAATTTTCTTCACCTTTCAACTGGGCAGCGCCCTCTACGACCGGAAAATCGGTGCCCTGGCCGCCCTCCTCCTGGCCAGCTCCCAGATCAGCTTCCTCTACAACATGGACATCCATACCGATAGCCTGATGCAGAGCCTGGTCACCCTATCCCTCTGGCAGCTTTTTCTTTTTCTCAAAAACGGGAAAACCCTTCCCCTGATCATCGGGTTTGGGGCACTCGGAGGGGCCATGCTGACCAAAGGGCCCGTGGGAGCCGTGGTCCCTGCCACCGCCGTTGCCGGTTATCTTCTTTTCACCGGCCGCACCCGCCGTATCATCGACCCCCGCTGGATCACCGGCCTCCTCATCGCCGGGGTGACCATCCTTCCCGCCCTGGCCGGCCTCTACCACCAGTCCGGCTGGGAGGGCATCCGCTTTTATTTCTGGGACAACAACATGGGCCGGATCCAGGGCACATCGGTCAGCAAAGATACCAACTACCTCTTCTATCTCACCAACCTCCTTTATCTCTATGCCCCCTGGACCATCCTGCTGTTCACCGCCCTCTTCCTGCAGTTCAGGGCCCTGGTGCACCGCCGCATGGAGGACTCCGGATGGTTCCTCTTCTGGGGCATCTGGGTCTATTTCTTCATCATTTCGGTTTCGCATGGGAAACTGCCCAACTACATCTATATGCTGGTGCCCCTGTTTTCAGTGGTCACCGCCCGTATGCTGGTCCCTCTAATCTCCGGAAAGATGGGAACCATGCTCCGATGGCTCCTGCCGGTGCAGACCATAATGGCCGGGCTCACCGGCCTCCTGCTCTCCTTGCTCCTCTTTTGGATGTTCCCGCTCAGGCCTGCCTGGACAAGCCTCCTGCTGCTTCCCTTCCTGATAACGGCCCTCTATCCTTTCTTCCGGGGCGGCTCCCCGGGCTACCGCCTGCTGGTGCCTTCCCTGGCCATGGCCACTGCCCTTAACCTCTACATCAACAGCTATGTGGCCCCTCAGATCTTCAGCGACCAGGCCTCCGTGAAAGCCGCCTCCCTCTTCAACACCCAAGCCACACAGGAGGCGCAACTGGGCAATTACAACTACCCCTCCCACGAACTTTTCTTCTATGCCAGGACTCCGGTCAGGCAGCTCTTCAATGACCTGGAACTCTTCGCGCGGATGCGCACTCCCGGCAACTGGGTCCTCACCACCCGCGAAGTCGTCGACCGTATGCCTCAGGGCGAGTTCCCAACCCCGGAAATCACCCCCCTGCCTCACGTCTGGATTAACAACCTCACGCTGCGCTACCTGAATCCCCGGACCAGGGAGGCAGCCCGGGACACCCTTTACCTCCTCCGCTCCACCGCCGTGGCCCCGGAAGACAGCCCCCATTAGTTTCGGCATGCTTAAGAAAGAATGGCCTATCAACCAGTGGCCCTTCCATCTATTCTATCCTTGCCCTTTATTCATATCCATGATACAGGTACAACGCCCCATAGGTCCAGTTGGGACCTCTTACTCCGGGATAATTGAACCGGTCCATCATTAAGGCAACAAAGCGAAACGGATAGCCAACGGGTAGTTGAACCAAATTGGGCCAAACCCGGGTTCCGGAAGTTGCATCCCATGGTGGCATATCCATATGCAGGATGCCTGCCTCTTCAAGACCAGGATAGGTGTAAATGTATATTTTACGGTCCTGGCTTCCTGAAAAGCAATACCGCTTGTCGCCAATCCGCTGTACCGACGTGCCAGTTGAATTGTGCCTTACCGGCCCGGCTATCCGCTGATAGTTTCGATTCCAGTCGTCTGACTCAAGCATAATGGCCTTGTATCCATTGATATTTTCGCAAGTGAACAACCGCCATTTCCGGGCAGCCGCATCGAAAAAAATATGAGGATCTTCAAAATCCCCCACTATTCCCATCGGGTGGGCAGTCATAACCGAAAAACCAAACCGGGGATCCCTATCACTTTCAACAGCCAGCAATTGTTTCTTTTCGTCAGGGTGAGCATAAGCACTGAATCCAGTTGTGAGACCACGCCAAAGCTTCAAATTCCGATCATAGAAAATATGCGATGCAATTTCGTTGCGGAGCAATCCATCGTTGCGGTCGAAAAGAATAACTCCCTCAAATCGAAGATCAAACACGGTGGGATTCAGGCTGAATACACCCTGGATGTGATGAGGTAATGCCCGGCCACGGATGGACATGGTGTACCATAACCGTCCCTGATCAAGAAATGGCTCCCCATCTTCATAAGTGATCGCCCGAATGTCTGCTAATCCCATTCCAGAACTTAATTCAGAATCAATTTTGCGAATGGCAACTTTCCCTTTTTTAATCGAGAAATATAGATTCGACTGAAACGACTGCATATACTGTTTTTTTCTCAAATCAACCAAATTGGCAAAATCAGATTGGGCAATGGGTTCCGGTAACCCACCGTTTTGCAGGTACAACGTATATCCACTCCCTAACATCTGAAGAATAATTCTTCCTCTCATGTTGCCGGGAGTAATTTCAGGATTCAAAATGGATCTGTTGTCTATTGTTTTTGATTCATTGATATATTTTTGATTTACATCCAATATCTGGTTCTCATTGTACTTAATGGAAATAAGAAACTGCTCAGCTTTTGTGGGATCAGAAAACTCAAAACCGATCTCGCCCAGGCCAATAGACGATTCTATATCAATGGTGTAGACCGCAAAAGGATTAAATCCACCAAACCAAACCGACGCCTGTGATTCTTCGTCGGACTGAATGATTAACATATTATTCCGAACTTGAATATCAGCATGAAACCGGGAATAAAATGTAGTTGGATACATGGCAGTCATTCCGATAATTTCTGCCGGTCTTAAACTGGACAATGGTATGTTCTGATTTTCATCAAAAATGAACCTGCAACTTCCTTGTCTCACAAATTTTATTTTGTCAGGAGACAGCTCTGTTTGGCCGCTTACTCTGCCAGCAAAAAACAAAACAACTAAAAACAAACTCAGTCTGAGTGATCCAATATTCGATTCCATTATCAACCTTTTTAGGCAAAGTTCCGGCAAAACCTTAATTACTCTTCAATTTGACCAATTCTATTTTGTCACCTCCTCAAAATGTAAAATTAATTTATCTCCAGCAGGAAGCAACAGCCTATTTTCAGGCAACTGAAAATAAGTGAGGTAAAATAAAAAATAAACCGCTGTATAAAATTCATATACAGCGGTCTAAATATTTTAAACAAATACTTGTTTAGGGCAATTATTTAACTTCTTCGAAGTCGACATCGGTGACTTCACCGTCGGGTTTGGACTGGCTGCTGCCTTGTCCCTGCT
>ERZ1645192.835-NODE-835-length-25772-cov-41.927091_pt1 | contig 25772 bp, 21 predicted proteins | sample MGYA00575354_ERZ1645192 | MGnify/ENA primary metagenome ERZ1645192 (study PRJEB40844, sample SAMN11349763) | freshwater sediment metagenome | isolation source: river sediment | host: Sediment | place: India: Faizupur Khadar , New Delhi | collected 2017-02-21 ... | reverse complement strand
AGGTAAAGGATCTGACCGAGTCGGCTCATAAAGACGGCCTCAAGGTTTATATCACCGCAGGCCTGGAGGTCCCTCTCTCTGCCGAGAAAGCCTCCTTGGAGGAACTATCAGAGCTGCCGCAAGCCATAGATGTCATGCTGGCTGAGGCCAGCCTTGATCTTCCCATAAGCAGCAACTCCGGAATCGACAGAAGCCTGCTTCAGGTCGCCAATCCCGATATAGGTGGAAATGCCACCCATTACTGCCCGGTCAACCAGGGGGCAAAGGACAGTCTCTACAATCACATCGAGACGCTGATCGACGACTACAAAGCAGACGGCGTGGTCCTTTACAATTTCGGATTTCAAGATGAGAATTACTGTTACTGCAATTTCTGCAAAGAGAAGTTCTATCAGGATACCGGTATAGACTTGAGCAAAGTTTATTCCAACAGCTACAACCTGGAGAGATGGAGGCAGTGGAAGCAGGACCAGGTCATGGAAATCGTAGATTATGCTCGCAATATAACCACCGATCTCGGCCCGGTCAAACTGGCAGCGGCCCTGGATAAACCCTTCGACCGGGTTCAGGGATATAACTTCGCCCGGATATCTCAGGCAGCGGACTTCATGGTGATCTCTCCGCTCTCCGCTCAGGAGGTGGGTGAGGTCTGCCTTCTCAGTGAAAAGCCGGTTTATGTCCGACTGAGCGACGATTACCTGGCCTATATTCTATCCACCCAGAATGTGGAGGGTGCGGTAAGATATGTGGAGGACCTGAATAGCTTCGGAGCATACGGCCTGGCCTTTGAGTTTGATGTGGTCCACACCCCATTCTGGGCGGAGCTGGAGCCGCCATCGCCGGCAGCCAACTGGCTGCTGGGACAGATGGAGGGAGAGAGCCTGGCCATAGGCAATGTCTCCTGGAAATATGACCGGAAGCTGCAGGCCAACAATAGCTACGATCTGGCGGAGAAGATCAGCCGGCGCTGGAAGAGCGCCCCTGGAGCGGTGATCATAGGCGAGAATTATAGCGCCGCTCTAACTGCCGCGCCCATTGCCTCTTATCTCAACTGGCCCGTTCTGTATGTAGGCGAGCAGATGCCTGTCGAGACCGAGGCGGCTTTGCAGCGTCTGGGGGCCAGAAATGCAGCCCTGGCCGGGCATATCTCGGCTCAGGTCAAAGAGAACTTGAGCCGGATGAATATCACCTGGCAGGATGCATCAGAGAGAATGCTCATCGAGGAGATGAGACGGAGAGGCGAGAGCCCGGATATGGTGGTTTATGCCAACTCCCGAGACCTCTCTCTGCTCCTGCCCCAGTCCCGTCCGTCGGTTAAAAGGACGTTTGCAGAGGATCTGCTGGTGAGAATGGAATTGAGCCCCAGCCAGCTTCCGGCGGAGGAGATAGGCCAGATCGTCAGGCTCAATATCACCCTCAGCAACACCGGAAAAGAGAGGCTCCTCGGTGTGAGGCTGCTGGATTCCTTCCCCATGGGCCGCCTCATAAAATGGCCCCGAGCGGATGCTGGCCAGGTCAATATCACCGATCCTTACAGCGGACAGCCCTCCGATGCTGTGAATTCCTTCCTCAATGGCTCCCTGCTTCGCTGGAGCATAAATCGACTTGAGCCAGGTCAGTCATCAAGTCTGAATGTGGATGTTGAGCTGCTATATCCCATGGACAGCGGCTGGGAGGAGGGACTGGACCGGGGGGCCACTGTAGCCTACGATGGATACTCCTACAATCATACTTTGAGGAACCTGGACGATCCTCCCGCCATAAATCTGACCTATCCCGTATGGATCTATTCCGGCAGGACCAACATCTCCTGGAGCCTGGACCGTGAGGCGGCTTACACCGCCATCAATCTCTACAGCCCGGAGCGGGGTAGCGGCAGGCTGGAGATCACTGATATGGAGCCGGATAAGCTCTATGATGTTCAGGTGCAGATGCTCACCCCTGGAAGATGGACATTTAATATCGAGGCAGGAGATGGTGCTGTCCGCAAAACCAAGAACTACACCGTAGAGGTTCTATCCAACACCCCGGCATTGAATATCACTGCTTTCAGCCATACCAAGGTGCCTCGCCTATCCCTGCTGGCGCCAGCTGCAGCGGCAGCCCGCCGGGCAGCTCTGCTGGATGTGGCCAGAGACCCGCAGCAGATCGATCCCTCTGCCGAGGAGGAGGCTCTGAATCAGAAGGTCGAGGATCTGGAGATCTCTCCCCGCTATCTGATGGTGGTGGGAGACCCAGGCTCTATGCCATTGATATCCACCGGCCTGACCCAGAAGGTTGACGAAGTCATGGAGTACGAGATCTTCCGGGATTATCAGCTCTTCCTGGACGAGGGCAACTACAGCAAGGTAGCAGTGGGAAGGATCATGGCCCTCTCGGTTTATGATGCATCCCAGCTTCTGGCCAGAACCCTGGCCTACGATCAATTGAACGGCTCCTGGAAGAAGAGTGCTCTGGTCATCTCTTCGCCTCCTCTCTCCTTCCCCCAGTCGCCCATAGCCATGAGAATCAGGGATTATCTGAGGGATGGGGGACTGGAGGTCAAAGACCTGCGCTACGAGGAAGCCACCTACCAGCAGGCCGTCTCCCAGATGAACAACGGCCAGAATATAGTCACCTTCAACAATCACGGCTCTGAAGACCAGTGGGGGCTATCGGATTGGTCGATGATGGACTCTACACTCACCGCAGGCCATGTAAAAGACCTGGTCTTATCTCCCCAGACCACCACTACCGATGCCTGTGTTACTGCGAACCTGAAAGGATATTATATCAATGTGACCGGAACCAGGATGTACATACCTCTCAAGCTGGAGGATTCCATTGCCCTTTCCTTTATCCGGGCCGGGGCGGTAAATTATATTGGTGAGTCCAGCCTCTCCTGGATCTTCCTCTCCGAGGACTTCATTAAGAGATTTTATCAATCTCTGGTTTATGAGAATGCCACGGTGGGAGAAGCGGTGCTTGAAGCCGATAACCTCTACCGCCTGAAGTTTCAGGGAGCAGAGAACATTAAAGAGATATCGGACTACGATGAGAGCCTGCCCGATTGGGATGAGTCCATCTCTGAGATGCTAAATCAGACTGCTTATATGGATATGATGCTGGGCGACCCCAGCTTCCGGCCTTATCTGCCCCGGTCGCCTGCTCTCCCCTACCGCATCAAAACCTTGCCCTCCAATGCAACCATAGATAATGCCAGCTTTGTCGAGACATCCATAACTCCTGAAAACGAGAGCGCTACCGACTGGGTATACTGGATTGAGACCGATAGCATCGGAGGCTCACTGAATCTCAATGCCCCTCCGGCGATCATAGGCGAGGCTCTTCTTCCTAAAGACGCAGACAAGGTGGTGGTCAAGGAGGATGGACTGACCCTCTGGCATGACGAATATGTCATTGGTGACGAAAAGAAGGTTATGTGGCCGGTGATTCGGCCCAGGCTGGGCGAGGAGAGGAGATTTTCAATTGAGTATATGATCATCCCCGGCCAGGTCCAGAAGATCAACATCACTGCTGGCTGGAATGCTGTGTCCGTTTATCTCCGGCCCAATGATCCAAAGGCATCAAAGTACCTGTCCAACAAGCCCTATCGCAGCATATTCACCATAGCCGGCCAGGGCTGGGATTTTAATATGAAGGATGGAGAACTGGTAAATGTGACCAGCTTCTATCCCGGTGAGGGGCTGCTCATAGACAGCTCGGACAACTTCACCTTGGAGATAGCCGGAAAGCCGGTGGACCTCCCCCATCGCCTGGATCTGCATCCCGGCTGGAATATGGTGGGCCTTCCTGTGAACCAGACCGTAGCCCTGGAGAACATCACCGTCAATGTCAAGCATAAGAGATACAGCTATCCTGAGGCGGTAAATGAGGGAATGGTCTCCGCCTTCGTCTGGAAGTATGATCCTTCCGGCTGGACCCATCTGGGGGAGAACGAGACCCTTATGCCGGGGATGGCCTACCTCTTCGAGGCCATGGACGATGCCAGACTGGAGTTTCGCTGAGACACCGGAAGCTCCATTTTTTCTTTTTTCGGGAACTGCTGAGAGCATTTCCTGAATGATCCGAATAAGAATCTAAAGCACTTCTTCCTGTGCAATCACTTCTTCCTGTGCAGCTCCCGGATCAGTTCCCGGTGCATGGAGGCCATCATATCGCCCTGCATGCCTATCAGGAATAGCTGGAAGCCCACGATGATCAGAATGGCGGTGAGTATGGTGAGAGGGATATGGTCTATGCGATAGTAAAGCCAGTCCCTGGCCACATAAAGACCGATGAGAAAGCCGGCTGCGGCAAAGAAAGAGCCAATAAGGCCGAAGTAGAACATGGGATTTTCCGTCTTGGCCATGCGAAAGATGGTGAGGATGATCTTCAGGCCGTCCCGGAAGGGATGCAGCTTGGTCTTGGTGCCGGCCGACCGGGGCCGGTAGGATATGGGCACCTCAACTATGCGCAGCCCCTTCTTGACGCTCTCAATGGTCATCTCCGACTCGATCTCAAAGCCGGGGGTGGAGAGGTCCAGGTGGCTTATGCCCTCCCTGGTAAAGGCCCGGTAGCCGGAGAGGATGTCGGTCAAACGGACCCTATAGATGGTGGAGAAGAAGAAGTTGATCATTTTATTGCCGAACATGTTCAGGCGTTTTAGAGCGCCGCCCTGCATCCGGCCGTGCCGATTGCCCACCACATGCTCTGCCTTTCCCTTCATCACCGGCTCGAGAAGGGCAGGGGCCTCGGAGGGAAGATAGGTGCCGTCTCCGTCGATGAGAAGTATGTACTCCTCTTCTATCACCTCGAAGACCTCTTTCATGGCCTGGCCCTTGCCCGAGCCGGACTGAACGAAGATGCGTGCGCCGGCGGCTCTGGCGATATCCACAGTGCCGTCGGTGCTGTGGCCGTCTGCTAAAAGGATGTTTTGAAATCCCATGGCCTGGAACTCCTTGATAACCGGCCCTATGGACTCCTCTTCGTTAAGGGTGGGGATGAGGACGCAGACGTCTTTATATTTGGCGCTAATATCAGATTCGGCCATGGCAATATGATTAGGCGGCTAAACAGTATTAAATAGATTGCTTGGGCTAGACCGCCTTTCGGATCAGACCCAAGTAATGCTCTTCCAACTCGGCCATATCATCACCGACGGTCTCGATGTAAAGCCTGATTATGGGCTCGGTGTTGCTGGGACGGATCAATACGCTGCAAGCTTCTGTGGTGATCTTCAGGCCGTCCAGCGTATTCGGCTCCATAGCCGAGAGAGCCTCCTCCAGCCTCAGCATTGCGGCAGAGGGATCCCCCTCAATCCTGATGCTCTTCTGCAGGTAGGGATAGTCGGGTATCTCATCCGCGAGGACTGAGAGCTTCTCGCCCCGGGATATGATCTCGGCCAGGACCAGGCTCATGGCAAAGGGATCATCGGAGTACTGGAACTCGGGCAGGAAGAAGTGGCCGCTTCTTTCCACCCCCAGCACTGCGCCCTCGTTCTTGACCCGGTTGGCCACGAATACATCCCCCACCCTCTCTCGTATTACATGAATTCCATCCTTTTCCAGCTCCCGCTCCAGCATCATGGAGCAGTCGAAGCCGGAGATGATAGTGTCCCCGGGCTTATACCGCCGCCGGGCGATGATTATGGCCACCTTCTCCGGAGGCAGGACCCGGCCCAGATCATCGATGATCATTCCCCGATCGGCGTCGGGATCAAATCCCACTCCGAAATCGGATCCTGTCCTCAAGACCTCCTGGCAGGCGGGCTGCAAGGACTTCTCATTGGGGGCCGGTCCCCGTCCGGAGAACAGGCCGTCCATCTCTCCGTTGATCACCGTAGAGTCCATGCCCAAGTTGCGGTAAAAAGAGGCCATGCTGCAGGCGGAGCCGTTGCCCATATCCAGGACCACCTTGAGTTTGTGATCGAAATGGATCAGTCCCTTCACATACTGGCCGTAATCATCTATGGCCGCCTGGGCCGAGCCCTCTTTCAGCTGCCCCTGGCCCTGAATGAAGCCGCCCTCCTTATAGAATTTCATTATGGCCGACTGCTTATAAAGCAGGCCATATCCATCGCCGGTCCTGAAGCGCACTCCATTGTACTCGGGAGGATTGTGGGAAGCAGAAATATAAGCCGCGGCCTTTAGCTTCTGTCTGCTGGTGATGAAGCTGATGACGGCGATGGGAATGACGCCGTAGCTGTAGACGCTGCAGCCTGTGCCGAGAAGCCCTTCCAAAAATGCCTTCTGCAGAGATGGTCCACTGATTCTGGTATCTCTTCCCAGGGCCACCCCGCCTCCTCCGGCAAATGAGCCGAAGGACTGGCCAACTCTTCTCACCAGATCTTCCGTAAGCTCGGTGCCATAAACGCCCCGAACATCATAAGCTCTAAAGACGGTCACAGAATATAATTAGCCAGATAGCTTAAATTATTTTCTGCCTAAGAAAAGCAGTTCAGAGATCATAGCCCATCCAGTGGATCTATTATCCTGGCTGGCTTTCCTTGGACTTGCCCATCCGCTTTTCTCCGGAGTTAGATTCAGGGTAGTAAAGCTCCCGCCAAAAAAGCCACCAGCGCCACTGCCATTCCCTTCTTCAGCGCCTTCTGCGCTCCTGTGGCATCAGCTTGCAGGATCTTCTTCACCGATAATAAAAAGAGTATATCCGCCACTGCTACCACTGCCAGATAGCCCCTCCCGAAATGGGGAAGAAAGCTGAGAGCTATAGCGGTCAAAGCGAATCCAGCGGCCAGGGCCCGGGAGATCCGCTCTCCGGCCAGTATGGGCAGGGTTCGGGCCCCTCCGGCTACGTCCCCGGCCATGTCCTCTATGTCCTTGGCTATCTCCCGGCTCATGCTCACCAGAAAGGAGAGGAAGAATGGTATTAGATTGGACAGCAGACCCTGCATTCCCACCGCAGCGCCGCCAAAAAGGAAGGTCGAGCCGGTCAGGAAGGCCACGGTGATGTTCCCCGAGAGAGGCATGGCCTTGAGGTTTCGGGCATAAAGAAAGAGCAGAGCGGAGTTGCAGGCGGCCAGAATCAGGCAGATCGGGTTGATCCACCAGGCAAGGAGGCAGCCGGCTACAAAGAGGACTGCAGAATAGCGGAATGCTGCCGGTGGGGATATCCTGCCGCTGGGAATGGGCCGGGCGGGACGGTTGATGGCATCTATTTCTCGATCGTAATAGTCGTTGATGGCGTTTCCCGCTCCGGTAACAAGAAAAACAATGATGAAGATGAGCGCGGCAGGCTCTAACTGCATCCCTCCCGCCAGGGCCAGGCCGATCATGGCCGCCGCTGATGCCATCAGGCAGTTGAATGGCCGCAAGATCTCCCAGAATGCTTTCAAGGGTTTTGCCTCTGATGCGCTATAATGAAGTCTGTTCCGGACAGAGAACAGACAGTATTCTGGCTTAAGTAGATGTCTATGTTGCGGTACCGATAGTTCATCGGGCATGAACCGAGAACCGCTCTGGACCATGAAATGGGCCACTGTCTGCATCATAAAGAGCATTCAGCAACATACCAGAAGCTGGCCAAGGATTACAGGAAGCCGGCGGGATGCGAGGTTTGAAACCATAAGAGTGATTATTGAGAGAAAACCAATCTGATGCGAAATCCTTTTACATTGAGAGAACGCAAAGATCTGCTCAGATAAACTATAGAGAACTATGCCAAGGGAACTGCGAAAATGGGAAAAAGATACGAGAATTCATATTTAAAAAATGTTATATTTAGAATAGATCTAGCGCAGCCGATTAGTCAAGGCAAGAAACTCCTAAATGATTTTTCAAAAATCCTAGAAAGGGACTTTCCTAATAGAGAAGATATCTCAAAAATTCACCTTGAAGCAACAATGGGCTTATCAAAGGATAAAGAACCTTCTGTTAAACAATTTCAACGAATTGTAGTCAGTAATAAATTTAGTAATGCAGATAAAACAACCATACTTATGTTTGAATCAGAGCCATCCAATTTAAATTTATCATTTAACTCATATAAAAGCTCTGCTGAATTAAATGAATTAGTCGAGTCAATAGTAAAGGCCGTTCATAAAGTTTATGGTAATGTTCTAATAAAACGTATCGGTTTGAGATATATAAATAATATTAGTATAAAAGATGGTGATACGTTCGACTGGCATTCTTTTATAAACCCGTATTTGATCTCAATGCTGGAATTCTCAACAGATAAAAGGAATATTTCCCGTGCTATCGGCCGAATGGAATTGAATAAGGACTTCTATAAAGTACAATTTTATTATGGAATGGTAAATCCAGAGTATCCCAATCCAATCGCAAGGAAGGAATTTATATTAGATTATGACTGTTATTCAACAGAGGAAATAAATATAAACGAGGTGCCCGCCATGTTAACCATTCTTCACGAGGAAATAAAGAGCCTTTTCGAAAGTTCAATCTTGGATGGGCTAAGAGAAATAATGGGTGTGATTAGTGATGAGTGAGGCTGATTATCCTTCAGAAGAATCCACTGAAACAAGTGCGATATCGGCTAAGATTTGCTCTCTGTTCATGGATAGCATAATCAATCAAGATTCTGAAAAGCTAGAACAATATCCAAAAGTCATGATAAATAGAAGGGTAATTGCGCGTGTGCCAATTGAGTCGGATTAATAAATATTATCGCATGCACAACGCGGGCAGGGTGGTGCAAGGTGATATTCTCAAAGATGTTATGTCTATTGAATGGGATATCACCAGTGAAGACACAAATGATATCTCACTAATCACCAAAATTAATTTTCCATACATATTAATCCTTTCTCAGGATTGTGATCTAGATCATGATTTTAAAAATAGAAATGATCAAGATGCGGAAAAACATGATGCATATCTTCAATCTATACTTGTTTGTCCTGCATATCTTATGGCTGAGTTTAAAGATGGAGTTCATTTAAAAGAATTAGAAATGCAAATGGAGAAAAAAGGTGGTGACAACTGGAAAAAAATTAAAAAAAATCTTGATCCACGATATCACTATTTGCCAAGCTATACACAGTTTCAAATTCCAGAATTAATTATAGATTTTAAACATTATTATACAGTTCCGGTAAAGTTTTTATATCAAGTTTATCCCAAGCATTATGTAGCGTCTATTGAAGAATTGTTCAGAGAATCCCTCTGTCAGAGATTCTCATTTTACCTAAGCCGAATCGGTTTGCCAGAATTAAGCAATGAAATTATACCTTGACGAGACTTAAATTAAAGATTGATTATAGAATTTTAACATACTTGGTCACATTTAACTCTTGATGAATATCATCGATTACATTACTGAAAAATCCACCACTTTTATATGCAAGCCATCGGACTCTACGTGCAAAGTAAATTTTGTCATAATAGAAATATATAAATTGATATAAAGAGACACTAGCATTATGGCATCTTCTCCAATCATCTTTTCACCATTAGCTAACTCCGGGCTATGAGCGGAGGGGGGTACATTCCTATGGCCGATAACGAACCTTCAGCAACTGACACGCCTCCTGCTCAGAATCCACCAGCAGGCGGGGACACCCAACCGCAGCAATAACCACCGGCAGCAGGCCAGCAACAACAGCAGCATGGACCGCCTAATGCCGCCCAGGGGGCCGGCAATCCTGGCGTGCCCGGCAGCGGGAGCGGACCTAAGAAATTCAGCTGGACGGGAGATGGGGGAGAAATCCAAGGACGCTGGCTTGACAAATCCGAAAAAGAGATCACAAAGATCGAATCAAAAGCATAGCCTGAACAAAAGATCTTTCCGCCCTGTCAACGCCACTATACTCTCTCAAAAACTGCCGCCCCATTTGATTATTACCGCAGCATTGGTGCTCCATATGATCCAGAAAGCCCTCCGGCAGAGCTCTAGGGCATCCCATCTGCTGCCCTGAAATCCCTGCCTCTTTATCTCTGCCGCCTCCCGGACGAACTCTATCTTCTCCTCGCCGAGCAGGCCCAGATTTCGCTCCAGGAAGAAGCGTACCGCATCCATCAGCTGATCATCGAACTCTGTGGCCGAGGCAAATCCCGCTACCTTCTCTTGCCCCGCCGGGACCAGGTTCTTCTGGAAGATATTCACCGACTCCACCTCATAAAATAAATGATAAATCTATAATGTTACATCTCCCTTTTCCCGCATAAAATTTCCTGGTCCCGTCGCAACAAATCCCGCAGTTACAATGGTCTCAAGGGGACCAATAATACTATTACCGGATTCGATGTTGTTAGCTAGATCCTTTAATCCATCACAGATTTTATCAAAAATGATACCATCAGGAGAAACATTTCGATCTCCGCTTCGGAGTAATTGCAGTCGTTCTTTCAACATATTATACGTGCTTTGTAATAGTATATCTGCAATGAGAACCTCCTTTGAAAATACATATCTGTATGTTCGACTCGTTGCTCCATACGCCCCTGAAAAATAATATATTTTCTTTTCTATCGACGGTTCCCTGCGAATTAGAGCCTCGACTCGCCTAAGCTCTTCTATTAACTCTTTTTTGAAAAATTCCTCACGCGGCGGCATATCTTTCACGTCCCTCGAAAGCTATTTGTGACCATTCGTCCTGAGTGCAGCCCGCTTCCGCTGTCCATCCACCTACGTGGCTATCTAATGTGGATTCGACTGACAGCATTTGTGCATGCCGCTCTAGCGAATATTTCGCTATTTCATCCAATACTTCTTCTCCAAGAATTTGCTCTATGATCCGATTGTTCAGGTTCTCAAATACCTCTACAAATCCAGAATCTTCATTAAGTGAATAATAATATGCATTAAGATGCTTGCTCTTTATTTTCAATACGTTCCATTTTAAGAGCTTTCTCACAACATTGTTAAGAGCCTGCCGGCTAACATCCGCTCCTTCCGCTAATTCGCTCATATTAAACTCGTGTTTCTTCATGGGAAGGAGGAATTGTATTACTCGTAACTCGCTAGTATCGCCAAATATCTTCTCGAATGGCCTAACCAAAGAAGTTCACCCCATTACACCGGTGATCTCGTTCTATTTATCCTTTTTGACATGCCTGTAAAGTTAACTTTACAGCTTGAAAGTTCTTCGAGGAAGAATTCTTCCTTTGGTGGCATTCCCACCATGTTGATTTATTGCATAACAAGCTCTTGCTATGTCGGATATATAGTATTTGATAGCACTTTTTGGCACAGATCCAAGATACCCTTTATTTTCAAGCGTGTTTGCTACATCATTGGGATCTAAGTTATGCACAGATCTGAATTTCCTGGAAATTTTCCCCAGATTAAAGCTACGATTCCGAGCAAGACATCGATCTCCATAAAGAATATTGAGGATTTCTATCTCAGCTACAGACAGCCCGCAAGTCATCCATCCGTCAACTCCTGAATTTTAATTATCAGTAATATACCTGAAAAGGGTATCGTTCCTACGTCCAGTATGACTTGGTGCGATAATTATCTTTAAAAATTTTCCGTATTTTCATGTTAGTTCAGGAACACGCTTTTAGGAATTGAACCGCGGTTGCCACCATAATTGCAACACTGGCACCAACTAAGGATTCAAGTATCGCATCCTGAAGAGAAACTCAAAAAATATCGCGATTTGATTTCAGAAATCAAACGGCTCAAAAAGCTCGAATCAAAAGCATGGCCTGGCCAGGAGATCTTTCCGCCCTGTCAATGCCACTATCCTCTCTCAAAAACTGCCGCCCCATTTGATTATGACCGCAGCATTGGTGCTCCATATGATCCAGAAAGCCCTCCGGCAGAACTGCAGGGCATCCCATCTGCTGCCCTTAAATCCCTGCCTCTTTATCTCTGCCGCCTCCCGGACGAACTCTATCTTCTCCTCGCCGAGCAGGCCCAGATTTCGCTCCAGGAAGAAGCGTACCGCATCCATCAGCTGATCATCGAACTCTGTGGCCGAGGCAAATCCCGCTACCTTCTCTTGCCCCGCCGGGACCAGGTTCTTCTGGAAGATGTTCACCGACTCCACCTCATAAAATAATGCCTTGACGGCATAGGCCACCGCCTTCTGGGGCAGGGGCAGAGCCAGGATGAGGGACGCGAAGGCGATGCTCTGGGGCACCCAGATTCCTTTGAGCTTCTCCCATAGGGTAAAGCGCGGCTGGATCTCCGGGCGGATGTCTCTTCCGAAAAGGATCCTGCCCTCATGCTTCATCTTGTAAAAGAGGGTGAGCTGGCTGGCGACAAGGGTAGCTCCGGCCAGAAGGTCCAGCCTCTTAACCTTTCCTGCCCTCCAGTCGATATCATCCGGGCCGAACACCTCGAAGGGCTTGTAGAGCCGGGCCTGCTTCTCCAGCCGTTTGAGAGCATCCTCCAGCAGGCTGCCGCTCTCTCCTGTGGAGACAACCTTCTTGAACATCATGCCGTGCCTCTCATCCAGCTGCCAGAAGAGCGGCTCGGCGAACTGCTCCATCTTTCTCACTGCCTCATCGCTTCTGACCTGAATGACCAGGTCCACATCGCTCTTTCCCAGGATGAACTCGCCTCTGGCTGCGCTTCCGAAGAGCAGGATAAAGTCTATATCCCTGCCGCAGGCGCTGGCGAGCTGGCCGACGAAATCCTGCAAAAAAGCATCAGCTCTCTCCTGGTCGGATTTCCTCAGATCATTCATGGTTATTCGTCTAAATAATAGAAGGATGAGATTAAAGCCTTGCCGGAGAAGATGTCTAAGGGATGGATTTAAGGGAAGCAGAAAACCAGCATTGATGCAAACAAGTATACCCTTTAAAGTAACTTGCACCAGGAAAGGAAAGATCTAATGTCTCTCTTTCATATCACCCGCGCGTCAGATATTCCTCTGGTTGGCTGCCTCTACTTCGGGGTGGTGGACCGGGGCAGCAATCTCCTGCAGATCCGGCCCAGCTGCGGCTGCAACCTGAGCTGCCCCTTCTGCTCTGTGGATGCCGGTCCGGGATCGCGCTCCCGGGTGACGGACTACCAGGTGGAGCTGGATTATCTGATGGAGGCGGTGGAGGAGATCGCTCCCTTCAAGGGCCCTGGCGTGGAGTGCCACATCGACTCACCGGGCGAGCCCATGCTCTATCCGGAGATAGTGGAACTGGTACGCCGCTTAAAGCATATCAAGGAGGTCACCGTGGTCTCTATGCAGAGCAACGGCTGCCTTCTCTCCGAGAAGAAAATCCAGGAACTGGAAGAGGCAGGACTGGACCGAATCAACCTCTCCATTCACTCCCTGGAGCGGGAGAAAGCGGCTTATCTCGCCGGAGCGCCCTGGTTTGATATCGAGAAGATCAAAGATGCGGCCAAGAGAATAGTGGAGAGCGCGATCGACCTGCTCATTGCCCCGGTTTACATACCGGGCATCAATGAGGAAGACATTCCTGAGCTTATCCGCTTCGCCCGGGATATAGGCGCGGGAAAAAGATGGCCGGCGCTGGGTATTCAGAAGTTTGAGCATTACCGGCTGGGCAGAAGTCCGGGCAAGGTCCGGGCCCAGAGCTGGTGGCAGTTTTATAATCGGAGCATGGCCGGCTGGGAGAAGCAGTTCTCCATGCCCCTCCGCCTCAGGCCCCAGGACTTTGCCATAGAAAAGCGCCCCATGATTCCCACCGTCCTGGAGAGAAAGGAGAAGACCTGGGTGGATATCCGGGCCCCCGGATGGGTGCGGGGAGAGATGCTCGGTGTGGCCAAAAACCGGGTGGTCTCCGTGATGGACTGCCCTGTGCCACAAGGCCGGGTGCGGGTGCAGATTGTGAGCAACAAGCACAACATCTACGTGGCTGTGCCTTGTTGATGCCGGAACATTGTATCAATAGGGTGTCTGGGAGGAGATCGAGTTAAACCAGGCTCGGGCCATAGGCCCCGCCAATCCGTGGAGGAAGATTTGATGGGGAAAAGCTTAACAGATCAAGCAACAACGCATCAGGACGTGCCCGATGTCAGCCTGATCATTCCCACCAGAAATGAAGCCGCGACCATCTGTGAGTGCATCGAGAGAGCCAAGCAGGTCTTCCTCAAGATGGAGCTGGATGGCGAGATCCTGGTCTCGGACAGCTCCACCGATGATACTCCCAACCTGGCCCGCTCCTGCGGGGCAAGGGTTATAAAGCCGGATAAGCTGGGATACGGGAACGCCTACCTGGCCGGCTTTGATCAGGCCCGGGGAGACTATATCGTCATGATGGATGGGGATCTGACCTATGATCCCGGGGATATGGAAAGCATGATCTCCCTGCTCCAAGGAGGGCAGTGCGACCTGGTCATGGGCTCAAGGCTCAAAGGCAGGATTCTCCCCGGGGCCATGCCCGCCCTTCATCGTTATATCGGCAATCCGGTCCTGACCTGGATACTGAATATGCTCTTCTCCGCAGGCATATCCGATGCCCATTGCGGCCTGCGGGCCATAACCAGGTCAGCCCTGAAGAGCCTGGGCCTCAGGTCGGGTGGAATGGAATTTGCCTCTGAGATGCTGATTGAGGCGACGGGCATGAATTTAAGGATCTGTGAGGTTCCCATAGTCTATCATCCCCGCAAAGGCGCTTCCAAGCTCAACTCCTTTACCGATGGTTGGAGACATCTTCGATTTATGATGCTCTACCGCCCGGCGCCGTTTCTCCTCCTTCCCGGCCTGCTGGCCATAGTTCTCGGGCTGCTTTTGGCAGTAGAGGTGTACCTGAGCGACGGCTCCAGGATGCATTCTCTGATCCTGGGCGGCCTGCTGGTGATCATAGGCTATCAGATGCTCTTGGGGGGACTTTATTTCAGAGCATTCGCCGCCTTTTACAGGCAAAGCGGCTCGGGAAGAATTAAGCGCCTGACCAGCTATCATTCCCTGGAAAAGGAGCTGCTGCTGGGAATATTTTTGCTTGCCGCGGGAGTTGTTGTGGGGGGAGAGGTCCTATTGAGCTGGGGCGCATCCGGCTTTGGAGCCCTCTATGCCGCCCAGAGCGCCATGATGGCCATGATCTTATGCATACTGGGGATTCAAACCCTGTTCTCCGGGACTTTTATAAGCCTGCTCTTGCTCCAGAGCAGCCAGCAGGATTAGCTAAAAAGGCAGCCTAAAAGAGCCTCTCCCGCTCTGGCTCCCGGATAGAAGGGCCGATTTATCCGGATTTTCGGCGCCTTTGGCCGCGAGAAGCCTGATCTTGGACCCTCAGCCGTGCTTTTTACCCGGCTCCAGCAGCCAGTCGTAGGGTATCAGATCGCTGTCCGGAGAGAGGCGAAATTCATCAGGTTCCCTATAATCGTAGGGATGGCTGGGCACGCTGAGGAAGTAGGCGGTTTCCTGGCCCAGGGCCTTGAAGCCGTGATACACCATTGGAGGCACGCTTATGAGCAGGGGATTTTGCTCTCCCACAAAGAACTCATTTACCTCTCCTTGGGTGATCGATCCCTCCCTGCCGTCATAGAGGGCCACCTTCATCATCCCCTTTATGCAGGTGAAGTTATCCGTCTGCTTTTTATGGTAGTGCCAGGCCTTGACTACTCCGGGATAGGCGGTGGTCAGGTAGACCTGGCCGAAGCGGTTGAATATCTCATCATCGCAGCGCAGGATCTCCATCAGCCAGCCGCGTTCATCCGGGATTACCCTCAGATTCTTGGTCTTTACCCCATCGATCATATTCTCACCACTGATCCGTCACCCATTAAAAACTTGGCTTCCGGTTCTCTCTGCCATTGCCCCGTTTAAATGTATGCCATTAAAAGCAGAATAACCGCCATCGAGACCGATAAGAATAAAAATAATAATTAAATAAAAATGAGTACAAATAAGAAGAATAATAACGATTCTATGCTGCTCTGCGATCCCCTGTTGATAGGTAATAATTGAGCTGGTCGGAGATTATGTCCCTTAGATTGGATTTGACGCTGAAGCCAATGCCTTTGATCTTTCTGGCGTCTGATAGGAGTATGGGAACCTCAGCAGGTCGGAATCTCTTAGGATCGAAATTGACTTTGATTTCACCCTTTTGGGTATGAACGACTATTCCGGCGTCTTCCAGTACGAACTCCAGCTCCTCGCGCAGCATCATCTCATCAAGCCTGGTTCTCTCAAAATTCATTCCAAAGATGCTCGAGTTCTCCATGACAAGCGGCTCAGTCACAGCTTTATCCCCTGAGAAGGTCTCGATCTTATTTATCTCATAGCCGGCGCCTTCCAGACTCAAGAGCAGAAAGCTGATGACCGAGTTGGTTCTTTCCGATCCCTGGTTGTAAACGGCCCCGTATTCTCCCTTCTCTGCCAGAATGATATAGCCATCAATTATGTCCGAGACATGACTCCAATCCCGGAAGGCATTGACATTTCCGATGCTTAAGGATCCGATCTCGCCAAATTTCAGCTTCATGACCTGGCTGGTTATGGCTGAGGTCACAAACATCGCCCCCCTTCCCGCTCCCTCATGATTGAATGCCCTGGACACAACTGCCTTGATGCCATATGAATGCCAGTAATTTCTCATCAGATAGTCGCCGTAGACCTTGCTCACGGCATAGGGGGACATCGGTCTGAGGGGATTTTCTTCGGATATGGGAATCTCAGGAATTCTATGAGGCTCTGGGAACACCGATCCATAGCGGCTTTTTGCTCTGTCGTACTGCTGGGAGGAAGAGATGACCAGGCCGTATTCCTCGCTGCTTCCGGCAAAGACGACAACCGGATCAGCGTCTTTAAGCCTGATGGCCTCCAGGAGATTGGCCGTCCCGCAGCAATTGGTGCCCATTGTCTCCAGAGGATCGGAAAATGACCTGGGAATGAAGGACTGTGCGCCGAAATGAAATATTATATCCGGAGAGCTTATAGTAATTGCATTCCCCAGGCTGGAGATGCTCTCAAGGTCTCCCTCAATGAGATTGATGCCCTTGTCTATCTTCTGTCTCTTGATATTGTATGGAATCTGCCCGTCGGAACGTCTTCTAACCAGACCATATACATTGGCGCTTCTATCGATTAGCTCTCTGGCAAGGAGTGAGCCAACAAATCCGCTGATCCCGGTTATCAGGATATTCTTATTCTTGCAGCCCATGTGAATTCAATCCTGTTTATAATAACATTGATAGAGAAGGATGGTCGATGAGATCAAGATAGTTCCTACCTTCAAATCCATGCAGCATATTATCGCTATCCCACGCTGAAACAGGATTTAAAGCTAACCCCCGTCCGCCCGGTTGTCAATCCTTCCGCCCATCGATTCTCCATGAGATCAGCTTTATAAATAATCCTGCTTATGAGAGACAACTCAAGAAATATGAGCCGGGCCTGGGCAGGAAGACTTATGGCGTGGAATTGATGGATGGATCAAAATAGACAAAGGAATGATAGATGAGTCAGAATAGATAACGGAATTGAGTGTTCAATGAAGATATTACATACCCCAGTTCGGCTTTATGCCACAGGTGGTGTAGAGAGCTATGTGCTCAACCTCACCAGATCGCTGGCTGACCTGGGCCATGATGTCAAAGTCATCTGTTCGGAATCGGACCGGGATATGGATTGCGATCCGAGGGTATCAGTGGAGACTCTCAGAAGCTGGGGCCGGATTGCCAATACCAATATCACGCCCGGGCTTCCTCTGGCGCTTCTAAAGGAGGATTTCGATATCATGCACACTCATCTGCCCACGCCCTGGAGCGCTGACTGGAGCCATATCGCCTGCCTGGCTAAAAAGAAGCCTTTGATCTTGACCTACCACAACGACATAGTGGGATCGGGCATTGCCCGGCATCCGGCCAGCCTTTACAATGCCACAGCGCTCAATCTGCTCCTGAAGAGATCGGCCAGGATTCTGGTGGCCAGGCCCAGGCATGTCTCTTTCCGTCTAAAACCCTTTATGGATAAGGTGGAATTCGTGCCGGTGGGGGTGGATATAAAGCTCTTCCATCCCCGGGAGAGGAAGCCTGAAGGAGACATATTCTTTTTGAGCGTCCTCGATGCCTTCCACAGCTACAAGGGGCTGGATGTTCTGCTGGGGGCACTGAATGCGGTAAAAGAGCAGATCCCCCAGGTCATGCTGGTGGTGGGTGGAGGAGGGGAGCTGCTGGAGCATTACCGGCAGCGGGCCAGGGAACTTGGCCTGGAGAGAAATGTGAGATTTGAGGGACGCCTCTCCCAGGAGAGGCTCCTCGAGATCTACAATGGCTGCAAGCTCTTTGTGCTCCCTTCCCTCTCCGCCGAGCAGGAGGGATTCGGAATTGTGCCTCTGGAGGCCATGGCCTGCGGCCGACCGGTGGTGGTCACCGATATAGTGGGTGTGGCCGAGGATGTTGGCAGGACCGGAGCGGGGATCGTTGTAAAGCCGGCGGATGAGAATGCCCTCTCCAGGGCCATAGTCTCAATCATCGCTGATGGAAAGAGCGCCGCCAGGATGGGAGACGCGGGAAGGCGTCTGGTGGAGGAGAAATACAGCTGGAAGACCGTGGCTCTCCAGGTGGAGCGCATTTATCGGGAGGCGGCAGAGGATGGCCAAAATTAGCGTTGTTGTGGTCAATTTCAACGGCAAGAGGTTTCTGGATGACTGCCTGAGCTCTCTTTCCGTCCAGACCTACAGGGATTATGAGGTAATAGTAGTGGATAACGCCTCTCAGGATGGAAGCGTGGAGCATATAAGGTCCCGTTTTCCCTGGGCCAGGATAGTGGAAAATAAGGTCAACCTCGGTTCAACCGGCGGAAACAACTCCGGCATTCGCGAGGCAGAGGGAGAGTATATCGTCACCCTCAATAACGACACCAGGGTGGAGAAGGATTTCCTGGAGCGGCTGGCCGGGCCCATGTCCGATCCCAGCATTGGAATGTGCGGCAGCAAGATGCTATATCCCAATGGAAAGATCAACTCCACCGGACTGTGTCTCTCCCGGAGCGGCGCTTCCTGGGACCGGGGAGAATCCGAGGAGGATCGGGGGCAGTACGACCGGCAGAAGGAGATCTTCGGGGCCTGCGCCGGAGCAGCTCTCTACCGCAAAAAGATGCTGGATGAGATCAGCCTCTTTGACGAGGACTTTTTCATATTCATGGAAGATATCGATCTGACCTTGCGGGCCCGCTGTGCCGGATGGAGATGCATATACGTCCCGGAGGCAATCGCCCATCATCTGCACGGTGCCACCGCCGGAGTGGGATCGGATCTGACAGTTTATTATGGCAACAGAAACATCATGTGGCTGCCGGCCAAGAACTATCCTCTGCCCTTTTTGATCACCTGTCTTCCCTGGATTCTGGGCAGAAACCTCATGGCTTTAGCCTATTACACCCTGAAGGGCAGGGGCAGGGTGGTTCTGAAGGCCAAATGGGATGGGCTTCTGGGTCTGCCAAAGATGATGGCCAAGAGAAAGACCATCCTCCGAAAGGTTCCCTGGAGAGAGGTCGGGAAATATATCCGCACCTGGGCAGGCTCCCGACGGGGGTGATCGGGATTTGCGGGATGCTGCATAATCCTCATCAAGCAGACTACCATCTCTATATCAACATCGGCGGCTCTGATGTTCCAAGGGTGATAGAGGAGAACCGGATCAAATCCCGGCGGACTGCTGCAAACCAGGGCTGAAAGTGAATGCAGTAATTTAGGATCTTTCTGGCCCATCCATTTAAAAGATGGCGACCAGCAGCAGGGTCAACAGCCCCATGGTGATGCAGAAGGCGGAGAAGTTCACCTTTTTTGCATATGCTATCAGCAGATCCATTGTCAAATATCCCGCTACAAAAGATGCCAGTATGGCCAGGCCGGCTGAGGCAAGGGGCATCTCATTCAGGAAAAGAGAGTGATCTAGAGCCAATGCTCCCAATACCGCCGGCACGCTGATCATGAAGGATATGGCCAGAGCCTCATCCTGTTTCAAGTTCCTCATGAGAAGAGCAGTCAATGTGGTCCCGGATCGGGAGATGCCGGGCAGGATAGAAAAGCCCTGCGCCAGCCCCAGAATTATCATATCCAAGGCATTCATGTCTTGAATGCTGCGAGCTCCAGTCCCTCTGAGCCTGAGCAGCAGTCCGGTTAAGATCAGCAGAGCACCTATGAGCAGAGTGGCCTGCATCCCTCCTTTAAATCCTTCCCTGAAGAGAAGGAAGAGAGGAATCCCAGTGATGCCGGTGCCAATTGTGGAGATGATCAGCACTCTTGCCATTTGAGTGCTGGGATTCCTGAGAGCCTTGAGGAATTCTTCCCTGAACCGGATTAAAACGGCGGACATGGTGCCCAGATGAAGCAGTATGGAATAGGAAAAAGCATCATTCGGCGAGATGCCAAGCCATCCTATCATAAATAGCATGCTCTGGCCCTGGCTGCTTATCGGCAGCCATTCTGTGATTCCCTGCAGAATGCCGAGAAGGATGGCCTGTATTGCTTCCATCATCATGCCAAGATAATTGAAGCATTATTTGAGAGTATCCGGCCTTCCCTCGATTCCATGGCGCCCCCATAGGGAAGCTGGTTTTTCTCCGGATTGTATCTCTGGCCGACTACTTCTTCAGTCATTCTCTTCCTCCATTCATTCTTGATTTTCAAAATGAAATAGTTTTTCGTTGGATCTATTGTCCGCTCTCCCCCTCCACCAGTCCGATCTCCTCCTCCGTCAGATCGTACAGCTCATAGACCCGCCTGTCGATCTGCCTGTCCGTGGCCTCGATGCGGCGGGTGAGGATCGTCCTCTCGTGTTCCGGGGCAGGAGTTGATAGCTGCCGGTGCAGATCGAGCATGGTCTGCACCAGCTCCACCATGCGGTCGTGGCGGGCGACATTGGCCGGGTTGGAGAAGTCAATGGTTTGGATGGTAAAGATTTATCTTCGCTTCACATATCATAAGCATGATCATGATGGTCGAAGTTTTGAAACTCGATCCTATTCTCATCAGAAAAGACTTGATAGATTATTACCCAATGCTTGGCCACATGCGCGCTCAGTTTCCCCGCCAGGTTTCCGCTTAGATTTTCGCCAATTTCTGGGTTTGCAGCAATATCCTCTACCCTTTTGAGAACTCGTTCTCTTAAAGGCGTATTCTTTTTCGTTAAGCGTTTGAAGTTTCTTTGAAATTGGGGGGGCAAAATCAAGATGAAAGATCATAGATCGCGTAAATATGCGATTGCGTCCTCCACTTTATCAAATCGCTTTGCTAAACCCATTTTGCATTCCCTAGCCCCTCTTAGGGTCCCGGCAACAATGCGCTCATCTTCTTCAAGAGCCACTGTCTTCTTTGCTGGCACATTGGATATCTTCGCCTTCATCTCTAATCGCCAGACATGAACATGGCCTCAATGCTTTAAAGACCTTCGCCAAAGGCTTCTACCGGCTCGCTGTCTCCACAATCCCGATCTCCTCCTCCGTCAGGCCGTACAGCTCATAGACCAGCCTGTCGATCTGCCTGTCTGTGGCCTCGATGCGGCGGGCGAGCAGAGTCCTCTCGTGCTCCGGGCCGGCGGAGGAGAGAGCCTTATGCAAATCGAGCATGGCCTGCACCAATTCCACCAGCCGATCGTGGCGGGCGAATTTTCTTACACACAGTTTTTAAACAATATTGTGATTATTGAATTAATGCAATAAATAGGCGAGAAAGCTTAACTACCTTGTTGAGAGATCTATTAAAATGAAGCATACGATACTTGAAGAGAAGTATGAAGAAAAATTTATAGATACAAAGATCTATAGCCCGCACATCGTTTTTTTTCTGCGAGGTCTTGCAGCTGGTATTCAAGATGCACATCCTAGTTGGAGGCCGAATGTCTCTGAATTGGCAGAAATACTTAAATCATGCGATAAAAAATATAGAAATAGCTTTTTGAACGCAGGTGCATCTTATGGAGCCGCCAAGCTGATTGGACCCATGTACCCTGGACCTGCAATCCTGTTATTGGGTGCAGCAATACAAGCAATTGGGGAAGGATCCTATCCTAATGACGAATTGGAGAAACATATAGCTTTAGCTGAGGGTAAATTAAAATTCACAGAACTAAATAATGACAAAGACATTAAAGCAGTTTTTGCTGCCGCGAAAGAAAGAGCAGGTTTTGATCGAGTATCAGAACTAATGAGAATGGAGTTTCGCAAGGGACTCGAATCGGCGGGATGTTCCAAAGAGCGGATAGAAATCATTGTTGGAAAAATTGTGGATGTAACTCATGACGTCAGGCATCGTGCAGTTATCGATAGATTATATGTGCATGTAATTGAGCTAAATACAATGCACATGGTTCGCCAACCATCAGGAAGCTTAGCTGGTTGTGGCTTTTATTGTGCTAATGAGTCAGCTAAATCTGTGGACGAAATATATAGCGCCGAAAGACCTGATGCTGTGCTTGATTCTCGTGAGGGTATTTCAGATCCTTTTGCGGAAGTCGGGCTTGGCATTCTTGAAGATAGAATATTGATGATAACAAGTGACTTCGGGGATCTGCTTTCATATGCGCAAAAAGGTTGTGCAAATAGAATCCTTAGTTGCATTAATAAAATTAGAAAGTGAGAATAAATTCAAAGCGACTATATGACCCTTCTTAGCTCTTAAATTCCTTTCCTTCGCCCAAAAGGCTAAACTCCTCAAATATCTCCTGGAACCGACGTTTTCTCCCTCACATCCTCCTCTCCCACCGAGCAGGATATGGCTTACAAGCCCCCCACCCCCGGCTCGGCTCAGATTGCCCTCGGATAAGAAATAGTCTCACTTCATCCTTTAGAGCCTCTCTAACTTCTCCATCCGCCCTACGGTCTCGCCATCCAGACTGAAGGCGGCATCAAAGAGCCTCTCCTTGAAGCTGCCCGGCCCAGCGGCATCCTTTGCCGCCAGCTCCGCCGCCACCTCGTAACAGACCAGTCCGGCAGCGCTGGCGGCTACAGGGTCTTTCTCCACGGCAGCAAATGTGCCTATCACCGATGCGGCCATGCATCCCGTGCCCACGATATTGGCCATCATGGCATCGCCGTTCTTGACCAGCAGCGCCCTGCCGGAATCCGCCACAATATCTTCTTTGCCCGTAACCACAACGGTGCAGCTCCTCCGGCCAGCCAGATCCTGAGCTAAATCCACCATGTTCTTCTCCACCGCCGAGGCATCCACTCCTTTGGTGGAGACGCTCTCACCGGCTATGCGGGCGATCTCCGAGGAGTTGCCCTTGATTATGCCTACGGAAATGCTGTCCAGGATCTCAAAGCATTTCCTGTCCCGGAAAGGCGTAGCTCCCGCCCCGCAGACGTCCAGCACCACCGGGATCTCCTTCTTGTTGGCGCTCTTGCCGGCAATTATCATATCCTCGACAAAATCGGAGGTTAGAGTGCCGATATTGAGAACCAGGGCGTCAGCTATCCCGGCCATATCCGCTACCTCTTCCCTGGCATGGGCCATGACCGGAGAGCCGCCGAAGACTTTGACTATATTGGCGCAGTCGTAAATGGTCACCCAGTTGGTGAGGTGATGAACCAGTGGCGTCTTCCGCCTCACCCGCTCCAGGCATTCTGATGCTATAATATTCATTGATAGGACCCCTTGTTTCATTGGGACAAGGTCACATGATTTGGCTCTCAAGAGGGCGACACTCGTCCCGAAATAATGTTTTCTACCAGCAGGGAGGATATCAGAGTTTATGGATTTTTCTTTGAGGGGCTGGGTGGAGAAGGATGGGCGGCGCTTGGAGCAGGAGGAGATAGAAGCTATCCTTGAGCAGGACCCTGCCGGTGTATCCGCATTCGGGGGCGAGTTCTTCCTGGAGTGGAACGGCTGCCGGGCGCGTGATCATTTCGGCATCATGCCCGGAGGCTGCCCGGCGGGAGAGATCACCTCTGCCGGCAGGCCTGTGGGAAAGGTGAGCCCGGCCTATCCTCTGATGGACCTGGACCGGGCCATCGCCAGAGCAGTCCATCTGCGAAGCGATGATGGAGTGGTGGCCCTATCCGGAGGGGTGGACTCGGACCTGGTGGCCCGCCTGGCCGGCCTGGAGTGCGTGGTTGTGGGCCTGCCCGGCTCGCATGATTTGCGCAGGGCGCGGCTGGCTGCCCGCTCGCTCGATCTGACCCTGCATGAAGTTCTGATAGACCCGGCAGAGCTAGAGCCGGCACTGGCAGCGGTGCTGCCGCTCATACCGGATAAGGATCCGGTCAATGCCTCCATTGCCGCCACCCTATTCTTTGTCTGCCGCTGGGCCGGGGATCAGGGTGTCGAGTGCATCCTGGTCGGGCAGGGGGCGGATGAGCTCTTCGCCGGCTACTTCCGCTATCTGCACACTGCGACCCTGGCCGAGGATATGGAGAGGGACTTTTTGGCGCTGCCCCGCCAGCTTTCCCGTGACCAGGCTGTGGCCGGGCTCTTCGGAGCCTACTTTTCCCTGCCCTATATGGATTGCAGAGTGGTCAGAGCGGCGAGGGCGATTCCTGCCGAAATGCTCATCGTGGATGGCGTTCGCAAGAGGCCATTGCGGGAGGTCGCCGCCCGGCACCTGCCAGAATCGATTGCCTGGCAGGAGAAAAAGGCCATGCAGTATGGCAGCGGCGTCATGCGGGAGATAGAGAGGCTGGCCGCCCGGCGGGGTTACAGGAAGGAGCTGCAGGGCTATTTGAAGGATATCTGCAACAAGCTCTGAGAGTAACTGACAAGATAGCCTCTATTTACCTTTCTATACATAACCAAAAAAGCGGCTACATTAATCGAAATGGATCTGTCATAGAGAGATCTCCTGCCTTTGGCAGTTGAAGCCATAGGGGGATCTCCAGTATGTTTGAGGAGGTGAGAAGGAAGCTATCACCCTTTTTTTTGGGGGATTGCGTCTCTCTCCTGCATTTATTACTGCTATGCTTAATCAATTGGTCGATTCAGTCGTAAAAACTGACCGGATTGTTCGCAGGCGCTTCGGGATTTGTTAGGGATGTGTTATGTAGAGATAGCCGTCATCTTCGGTTTGTGGAACGACAATGATCTTCGCATCAACGACTTTTCCGTCCTTGTACAATTCTATGTACACCTTATTTCCATCGATATCAATGGACTTGATTGCCAGTTCATATCCTTCTTCTAGCACTAGAGGCGTTCCGCTGGTCATAATAATCTGATCAGAATTGTTAATGATCACCTGATATAGGTCCGTCTCTGATACCTGCCAAATTTGATCTACGCTAGCTAAATCCTCATCGGCACCTCTAAATGAATTCCTGAAATGAACCTTGATCAATTCGATATCTTCATAAGAACCTGTATCTGGTGAGTAGGAATAGAGACCATTCTCTATTTGTGGAGGGATCACAATTTTTGAATCAATGACCTCCCCGTTCTTAGACAACTCTACATATAATTTATTTCCATCGATATCAATGGATTTAATAGTAAGCCCATATCCTTCTTTTAAATTGAGTGGAGTTCCACTGGTGATAACAAGCTCATCAGAATTATTGATAATCACCTGAGAGGAATCGACATCCGATACTTGCCAAAGTTGATCTATTGTCGCTAGATCCTGATCAGCGCCTCTAAACGAGTTTTTAAAATGAACCTTGATGATTTCAACGCCATTAGCTGTTTCGTTGTTAAATTCGTATTTTTCTGCCGCCGCAATAGAGATTAGAAACAGGCAAAGAACAAGGCATAGCTTAAGTCTAAACTGCATAGAACATCACGATGATTAAATGGGATATGAAAGTATATAAAACCTTAGATATCCTTTTTCGATTTTCAGGTTTATGTTCAAGAGGTGACAGGATTTAGGAATTAAATCAGGACTTCTAGCTTGCCTGGCCAAATATGATGTCCTTTCGAATATTTTTAAAAATATAGATAATAGAGTTAAAATTTTAGATTAAATTTGCACCTCATCATCCTTGACCCTGGTCAGCCGGACTACAATGTCCCCATCCGGAC